>JABAOC010000653.1_pt1 | contig 14465 bp, 14 predicted proteins | sample 7062161 | NCBI WGS metagenome assembly JABAOC01 (sample SAMN14538625, study PRJNA623070) | marine sediment metagenome | biome: marine biome [ENVO:00000428]; feature: marine pelagic biome [ENVO:01000023]; material: deep marine sediment [ENVO:00002113] | place: India: Gulf of Khambhat ... | reverse complement strand
CTTCTAGGTGCGACCCTTGCAGACCGTATAGGTTCTATACGGTAGCCAAGGCTGGATCTAGGGTAGGATGCACTTCTAGGGTGGGATGGGGTAAGATAAACGAGCTTGATCTTGGAGACATTGTGAAGCGGCTGAATCCCGAATTCCTCTCAGAGAGATGGACACACACCCTACCTAACAATTCACCTTACAATGAAAGCATTTTGCCTGTGACGCCACTAATCGGTATGATTTTAGTTTCCCCTGTTTTTAGTCGTCGGCAGCGGGCTTCATATATGGGCGTGCAAACTAGGGCGTATTCGGTTACTTCGAATGTTTCTTCTGCGATCCTACCAACATCACGAGGTCTTGTTGCGGTTCTTTCTCGGATCTTGTCCAGTATGATGTCTGGTGAGATCTTGAGTTCTTTGACCCTGCCGGTGTCCCGTTTCAGAGTTTTCTTGGGTTCCAGCTCCGCCAAGCCGGATGGCAATCTTGTTGGATTGATTTCACGTCCCGTCCGATTCAGAGCCATCTGCGTTGCAGCTTTGTGGATCACTCTTTCTTGGGCATTGAAGACGATGGCCTTGTAAGGTCGCTTGAGGATTCCTTCTTTCGCAGCCTCGGGTTTAAAAGTCTGCCCAAAGGCGATGACTTCGCTTACTTCTTCGCCAATTTTAATGGTGTAAGTCTTCTGCTTATAGTAGTCCAAAAGGTAGGTCGCCTTTGCTACTATGAAAGGCTCGTAGACTAGGTGAACCGACTCACACTCAATTTCTTCACGTCGAGGCTTGATGAAGCCTAGTTTGGCAAAAAACTGAGTCTTATTTTTCTCTACAATGTTTTTTGCAGCTTCCAGATCGAAGGCGACTTTATGCACGATGAGGCTCCTATCCTCGATTCTCTCCTTCATTTCTTCTTTTGCAAGAGTTGACACAGCCAAGACATAATCACCGCTTGTTAATACGCCTATAACTCTAGTTGAGTTGAAATCCCCTTTAGTTTTATGAAGCCCCAATATTTTGTTAAAATATGGATTGTGACGTTGCGCGGTTTCAAACCTCGCCAATCTTAAGTAGAACGCTAGGGGACAGTGAACTCACTTGATGCTGCTGTGCAGTATAGACCTATAGTTGATTTTTCACTAGCGCGCGCGCATCGTGAACAAACTGTGAGACTTGCTTTATCCTTTCATGCATATGCGCTTGATGTTCTTGGATACCTATATTATTTGCTTGTTATCACACTTATTGCAGCGCAGAGTATGGGGTGGGTCGGCTGGTTGAGATACAGTAAGAATAACATACTGAGAGCCTTATTCGACAGCAGGGTTGTCTTTCCCTTTCTGCTGCTTCTAATAACACTGTTCATAAACCATTTCTTGGTGCGACCAATCTTTTCCGAACTCGACATATTGGAACACTTCCTATTTGGATTCGTTCTATCCGAAGCTGCAAGCCAAGTCGCAGCAGCCGCAGGTATAGAGGAACGGCTGGCCCAAGGCGCAGGCAGGATCCATGTGCGCCAACTAAACTTGCTTATCCGCTTTTTCGGATTTCTCCTAATCGGCGGACTCCTCTGGGAATCCCTCGAATACCTGCTCCTTCCAGCATTTGGAGTCCCCTACAACCCGTTCTTCGCTTTGCCAATCACACTTCATAATATCGACGGCATGATAGACGTAACCGTTGGAAGTCTAGGCTGCCTATTGGCATGGTATACAGCTAAGAAAAGAGGTATACATCGTGCCCCCCGGCTAACAGTTTAAATATCACCGCTGCAAATCCGCACATCAAGGTGAGCATAGTGACGCTTTGTCGACAATGTGGAGGGGAACTTCCCAAAGACGCGAATTTTTGCCCAGTTTGTGGCACTCAAGTCATAGATGCTAAACCAGTCGAAAGACACCGCCTACTCAAGGTGGCTGGAACACCAAAAGTTGTTGTGACCAATATCGCGCCAGGATCAGTCAAAATCGAATCGACAGCAAAGACCGACGAAGTAACTGTTGACCTAGACCTGAAATTGCCACAACACTTGGACTGCAACATTTCGCAAGATCAGAATGTTGTGACCGTTGCCTGCCGAGCAAAAGCAGGTGTCTGGAGCTGGCCATTGGCTGCCTTCAACTCGGGTCCCCGAGCTAACATTCTTGTCTCCGTGCCTTCCGAAGCAAATCTCGACCTAGAAGCACGAACAGGTCGCATTACAGTCTCCGGTGTGACTGGCACTCTTGCAGCCGAATCATCTGCGGGGTCGCTGCACATCCAGAACTGCGGAGGCGCCATCAAAACGAGAACCCAAGCCGGATCGATAAACCTCAAAAGTGTCGATGGAACGGTCACCGCGCGGAGTGCTGCTGGCTCGATAAAATTCTCAGGCACGTTGTCGAAGGGTGAAAACTGGTTCAGAACAAGCGTTGGAAGTATCGACCTCTCGCTTGAAGGCCAATCCGACCTGACCGTCGACGCATCAACACGCTTAGGAAGCATCAGATGCACCCCAGAACTAGCCAATACGTATCAAAGGCGAAATCACCTCACAGGCTGCATAGGTGCCGGAGCAGGAAGACTAATTGCGGAGACAAAGACCGGAAGCATAACAATCCGCCATTAAGAACCGAGTCTCCGCGAAGTCATTGCATGGATGCGAAGTCCGGGACGTTGATCGTGGAGGAAGCAGGTTGAAGATCAAACTAGCGAGCATATTTGTCGATGAAAACCTTCCCGTTTGCTTTACGCCTGGCATGAAGAGTAGACGTTGCACTCTCAACCTCACAACGCGCGCGCAGCAGGAATGACGTTTTCTATTTCAATGTCGAAAGGTTATGGGCACGATGAAAGCGTCTCTTAGCAGCCTCGTTTCCTAGATGTAATATTTCTCATCGTCTGTCTTCTTTATTTCGCCAAGGAACACTCCCGCAAAATAATTAAGCCATTGTCGTTCTTGCAAGTCCAATTCAGCCTCTTCAATTGACACGGCTTTCTCTTTTGAAGTGCCTCCGGCTCTTTCAATCTTAGAAATAATTCTATGGCGCATTATGAACTGAAACCCCGAAAGAGACAAATCATGAATCTCTCCTACACGCACATCAAGTCTTGATAGAGTTGAGGTCTTATTGTAGACATTCTATCTATCTTACTCATCCACCACTGCGTTAATCGCTCCAATTGCTTGTCGATCAATTTCAATTTTTTAGCCTCACAGCTCTCAGTAGAATGGCTAAAAAAACAAGCGACAAAACGCAGTAAAGCTTTCTGTCAATATTCTCTAGGAATTCTACCTCTAAATATAACACTCTTGGTCACATATTAAGCTATGTACACATGTGGTGAACACAACTGGTCTGACAGCATTGAGAAAATCACTCAAGACAGTCTCAAAAGCATTGTCACATGCATAGTTTTGATGGGCATTCCATTCATCCACGGCGAGTTACCAAGTTTTTAATACGGTACAAAGCCTAACACGCAGTCATTTAACTTCGGTGCAACGGGGGCGAACGGGTGATTCCATCTCGGCCTCCCAGACTTTCTGCGCACTCGCCAAGACTTAAGTCTAGTTGTGCGGAGCTTTTCTATTAGGCTTCAGGAGAAATACAGATGAGAAGGCGTTTTCTTGGGGTGGCAATCTTGTGTATGCTAATAGGATTTTCCGCGTCAATTTCGTGCATCAATCTGGCCCAAACAGAATCAGCAACTATTACTGTTCCAGACGATTATTCAACAATACAAGAGGCCATAAATAGCGCTTCTGACGGAGACACCATCTTCGTCAAGGCTGGAACCTACTACGAACACGTCGTGGTCAATAAGACCGTCTCAATTGTTGGGGAAGACGTGGATACAACAATCTTAGATGGTAACAACGTAGGACACGTGATCCATGTAATCAACGATAACGTCAGCATTTCAGGATTTACAGTGCAAAACAGCGGAGACATCGCTTGGCCTGCTCTTGAAGCTGGAATATGCCTGAACAGGACGAACAGCTGCAATATATCTGAAAACCGTCTCGTTGGCAACGGCTTCGCCGGACTCTCTCTGCTACACTCTCAGAGAAACACAATCGTCAGCAACAATGTGACTGGAGCAGATTGGGGGGCATACATTTGCTCGACTCCCGCAGCAACATAATATCTGGAAACCGCCTGGACAGCAATGTATATGTAGGAATTAATGGTCACGCTTCATCGCACTACAACGTCATCAAAGAAAACGTCATATCAAATAGCACGTATGGCATGTTCTACCACAATTCGAATCACAATGACATTTACAGAAACAACATCTCCAACATAGCAGTCGAAGGGATAGAACTCCAAGACCAAGTGAGCTACAACGTCGTGGCTGAGAACATCCTCACCAACTGCACCGTCGGCATCAAACTACAAGGTCCAAACTATAATAACACTCTTTCTGGGAACACATTGACCAATGGCCGATCTGCAATCCACATTCTAAATGCGTGGTACACAGAAATTTTCAGCAACACGATAATCCACCACTACGGGAGCGAATGGGACGCCGGCATCCGCCTCGACTCAGCAGGATATACCAGCATACACTCCAACCTCATTCTTGACAATGGGCGAGGGGTACTCCTGTACACGAGTTCGCCGCACGTCTCAATCTACAACAACAACATAACTGACAACGAATTCGCCATCAGAGTGGCCCGAGGAGGGTCAAACTATCTAAACGTTACCCGCAACACCGTGATGCACAATCGAGGCTATGGCATCGGGCTGACCGGATTCGGAGGCGCGTCAAACTACGCCACCGTATCAAGAAACCTTATCGTAAACAACAGCGACGGCATCGCCTTGGGCCAATACTCAAACTACCACACGATACTGCAGAACAACGTAAGTCGGAATGGCTTTGGATTCTACATAGAATATTCTGTGCAGAACACGATCTGGGGCAACAACATTTCAGACAATGACCAGCAAGTTTACGTGTCTGCAGGCTCCGTCAACAACTGGGATGGCGGCTACCTAGCAGGTGGCAACTTTTGGAGCGACTACACCGGGGCTGACGCTGATGGAGATGCAATCGGAGATGAACCTTATGTTATCAACCCTGACAATCAAGATCGTTACCCACTCATGCAACACAGCGGGTTAGTCTGCGACTTAAACGGCGACGGACAAGTGGATGTTGCTGACATGGCGATGGCGAGTGTAGCCTTCGGTTCATACTTAGGACACCCCAGATGGAATCCAGACGCTGACCTAGATGGAAACGACCGCGTAGACATAAAAGACATCGCAAGAATCGCCAAAGACTTCGGAAAAACGGTTGGATAACCCACTTTCGCAGAGATCCTATACGACACTTCATCTTATGATGCGCATGCATGCAACTCCACGCTTCCATAAAGATTCGCCAAAGGAAATTCGTATGCATGCGAAAGTTGCGTGATGCGCAACCGAGCGAAAGGTTGATAAGCTATATTGTATCTAAAGATAACAGATAGTGGATTAACGCGCTTGAGGAGGGCCACAATTACCCCCTAAACCCGTGACGAAGAAAAGCGATCAAGCACAAAGAAGGAGCACATACAAATGGGGCTAGAACCAGTCAAATTAGGCAAAAAGATGGAGTTACAGTACATCCCTTTCTCAGAGCTCATTATTCCCTGGGACATAAACGTTGAATCAAACACCAATTCAGAACCAAGCGGCGATGGAGACTCCAAACGACTGGGAGCCCTAGCTTATGGATCAATGACACGCGGCAGCTTGAAAACACTTAAAACCATGAAGCAAGACAACCTAGACACTCTCAAAACCTCAATAGGTCAGTTCGGCCTGTTGAAGCCCTTAGAAGTTGCGGAGCTGCCAGAGTCATTAGGTTTCTTTTTTGGTAAGGGCAAATATGCAATAATTGACGGACAACGAAGATACTTCGCAATAAGAGAACTGTTAAGATTACCCACCGAGCAAGATGAAAGAAGGCGACAAGAAAGCATACGAACCCGCTCAGGAAATGCCCACATCGAGAAGGCGGAGGCCCAAGCACACGATCAGCTCGAAAAATTAAACATAAGAGACTACGTGCTCATTCCATGTTTGGTTTATCCATACAACACATACCTGCAGATGGTGAGGCACAGCACAGAAGGCGATCGAGTCAGCGAGGGATCTTCAAAGATCTTTCGTGAAATCGTTGAGAACATGCGCCAACAAGGAATCCCGGATTTGAATCCAGATGACCTAAGCAACCTCTGGAAAACACGAAACACTCTCAATGAAGAACAACAAGCCATAGAGAAAACACTTCAGGAAATCCGCACTAGAAAGAGCGAGGCCAGCCGAGCCTGTGCACGCGCAGAAACGAACATCCAGATGTAAGCATTACACTCAGCAAGACATCTGCGATTCATCTTTCGGATATGGATTGTCGATTCAAAAGGCTTTTTCATAAGGAAAATAAAAGAAACACTAGGCAAGGTGTGAGCGTTGACTCTGGGCTTTGAGGTGTTTTTTGCGTCCATTGCCGCTATTTTAACCATTGTCAGCTATAAAACCCTACGAGCGATCCGACACTTAGGCGTTGGCAAATCATTCTGGATGCCGATGTGCGTGTCAAGTATTATCTTCATAACAGGGTCTGCCATAGCAATCCTCGACGAAGCAGGTTTCTCTCTGCCGACTTACCAAACTGAAGTGGTGTTTACCACTCGAATCGTTGGTCTCATCATACTCACGTGCGGCGTCTACAGCTACTCCAGAAAAGTCACAGGTAGCCTAAAAGAAGAATTTTCAGTTCCAGAGCAACTACTCAAAGAGCGCCTCAACGCGAACCCAATCGACACGGGCAACATCTATTTAGAGATGCCTAGTCCTGCAGAAAACCTTCAGGAGAAACGAACCAAGAAAACTTCAAATGAAGAACCAACTCAAGAATGCCAACATCGATTAGGATATCTGCAGACACTCCCAAAAAACGCGTCCATCCCGAATGAGTGCTTAGGATGTGATAGAATAATAGAATGTAAGCACTCAGTAGCGAACGTGCTAGAACCCCGACCACCTGCGCCTTGATTTTTGCCAATTGCAGGTACGTACGCATCCCCCAAACACAAAAATCAGAAAAAGGGCGAGGCTAGTGCTTGCCCTCCATTGTTAGGCGCTCTTTCCCTTTTCTTGCCCTACTTCTTGGGCAATGTCACCAATCCTCGTCCTCTGCTTCCTCCCAGTCTTCATCTTCTTCGTCCCAATCTTCTTCCTCGTCGAGCAGCATCGTTAGACCTCAAAAATTCCCTTTAAGCACAAGGGAAGTATCTATGCTTTTCATCACGAGAAGAGCCGCAAATCGCCCTTTTTTCGCAAGACAAACCTTAAGAGACCTTTCTTTTTCTCCTTATGAATAGAAAAGCACAACCTGCTCCAATCACTGCAGCTCCACAGCCTCAAAAGACGAGCAGCACGTCACAACGAGTCATAGGAACAAACGTTGAAAATGCCATACGCGTGGGGTTTGAGGCCTACGTTGAATCCGCTTCAGACGCCAGCACCACGCAGCCAAAAATAACATTTTATAGCTGATTGTGAGATTCTGTTTTGCCCGTTCGTGAAGATGATATTATGATTGAATTAATCTTCCTTGGCAGTAGCGCGGCAATTCAGGTGCCATCCTTCCATTGCTCATGCAGTGTCTGTCAAACAGCCAGAAGAACCCCGAAACAGCGTCGAACACGCGCTTCAATCGCTCTAATCGACCAAGAGACTGTCCTTGTGGACGCAAGCCCCGACCTTGAGTTTCAGTTGGAACGTGAGTCAATAAGGCAAATTCATCGGATTTTTATCACCCATTGGCACTTCGATCATGTCGGGGGTCTCGCCGCGCTGGCAGAACCGTCATCGATCGCCAAATGGCCTCGCATTGAAGTCTACCTACCCAACCAAGTCGCCAGCCACTTTGATCAAGAACTCGCATACATGAAAAACCGAGTGCGAATCCACCCCATCCGTCCGGGAGACAAGGTTGAACTGCCCGATGCAACATGGCAAATCGTAAAAACAGCCCACACTCCAAATAGTGTGGGCTTCATCGTTGAGTCTTCCCAGAAGTTTGCCTATCTTGTCGACGGGGTGATGCCGCCCTCAGAAACTCTAGGACGCCTCAAAAACTTGGATTTTATAATCCTAGAAGCCACCGTCGATGAGCTGCAGGTAGCGAAAGGAGAGAAATGGATGAATTTTGCACTCCAACAAGCCATCGATTGCTGGAGGCGCATAGGAACCCAGAAGTGCATCCTGACTCACATATCCTGCCACAGCTGGAAAAACGGCGAGTTGGTTGGCGGCCTCTCAGAATCTGAAAGGCGCGAAGTCGAAGACCAGAATCCCGGTCTAACGTTTGCCCATGATGGAATGCGCGTAACACTGTAATTTCTTAAGCAAAGCATGCATTCATCTTAGTATTCTACGTACGCCTCGTTAGTTTATTATATCTTTTCAAAGCCTCCCACAAGCTTCGATGATGTTTCCATCAAGATCCACGAATTGAAAGCACGCAGTTTCATCATCCACAAGTTCAGGGGCCTCTTGTAGAACTTGGACGCCAGCTGCCTTTAGAGAGGCGCAAGTCTCAGATGCACTCTTTTCTGTTGTTAAGAAGAAGCTTAAACGGCTGGTTTGATTGTCCACAGAATTCGGTTTCTTGCCACCTTCCAGATACATGTTGATGTCGCCAGACTTGAGAAAACATAAGCTCGGTCCTAGATCCGCCGATAGCTCGAATCCAAGAGTCTTGGTATAGAACCTTTTCGCCCGTTTCAAGTCGGTGACGTAGACCGCTAGTGCACCAATGTTTTTAAAAATCATACCTTCATCACCTGACAATCTATGTGTTGAATAAAAGACGGTTTTGGTCATATAGATGCTTACGCGCGTGAAATGCTTGTGTTAGGTAATCTCATATGTTATTATGTATTGAGCATAAGTCGTAGTGTTTGGGACACGAATTTCAAGATAAGCTTGAACGAGTGATGTTCCTGTGCTGTTAGCTTGTGTGGTCATGGCTATGTAGATGGTTTCTGAGTCCTCTAGATCGTACCATGGTCCAGTTTCGTTTATGAATAATCCATTCTCTATGACTAATTGACTTGAAGTTCCATCCGTAACATTGTGAAAATAGATAGTGCAGTTTTGCAGGCGACCTATGCTAGAATCGGAGCATTTCTTTAGTCTAATCTTCCAAGAATCTGTATCGGTGTTGTTAACCCTGAGGACGTAATCATACGTGCATGCATTTGGCAAATAGACGTTTGTTATTCTGGTCTGGTTAACTTCGGCTAGTGTGCTGTCATCTACTCTGAGATTGACATATTCATTGTTCCTCTTTGATGTGACTTCTACGTAATAGTCAACTTCCAGGTAATCTGTTTCATTTACTACAGCATAGTTTGCCCAAGAGTAAGTTCCAGAGAGTGTTGAGTAAGAAAGCGCGATAGCTCCCGAGTTTGCGACATCTGAAGCTATAGTCTGCCTCACAGTCCCGTTTGACATTCTAATCTGGATGTTGACGTCACAATGGGCTTCAACGGCACTGTTCGTCTTGTTAACATTGTAATAGAATGCCCAGGTGCTTGCAGGTATTGATGAAACACCTGTCAATTGATAAATCCATTGGCCCATTATTTTTCTCCCACTTGTTCCAGTTCCAGCAGTGTGTGTTTCTCCAGCAGAATCAGCACTATTGAGTTTTAGAAAGCTATAATTGAGTCCGCCAATCACTATCAGCTCTTGATGTGCATAGAGTTTTTGAGCTCCACCTATTCGGATTTTTACTGATGCTTCATCAGCTTGTCCACCACAATGTTGTGAGTCTTTATGTTCTCCCATTCCCACCTGAACTCCTACCGTTCTTGTTCCTACAGGTATGGGATAGTTGTAGCATCCAAACTGTTCCAGCTGTCCCTGAGTGAAATGTGAGTAGCCCATCCCTAACATCCAAGCTTTGGGGTGGTATGTTGTATCGTTACCATATTCTCCAGTAGTGTTCCATGCACTTATGAAACCACCACTTGAGTTGTAGAATCTGACGATGAGTGCAACATCGTCCCAATCCCACTCAGATGGGTATAACCAAGCACTCGCATTTATTGCCGCGTTATCAGCGTCAATTGCAGCTACATAGGCAGTCAGACTTACATTTTGCCATACCCCACTATCGTCATTCGTGCCTGGAGCATCTTTTGTGCATACACCATAATTGCCAATTCTAAGGCTCCTATTTGTGAAGCTGTCACCCCCAGACGTAGAATTGAAAACTTCTACACTTGCTGCTGCGGGTCCCTCCACGGTCCATCCTGTCAAATTACCCATTTCAAAACCAGGATTCACTAGCAGTTCATCTGACCAAGCTCCTGTTGAACCGACACTAACTTTTGCACTCGTGCTGTTGGTGTAGATGATGCTTGTACCAGCAGTTCCATTTTGAAGAATTATAGGCGCTGAATTGCATGGTGAATTCGATTCCATAATCTGAAGATTGTAGGTTAAGGCAATTACACCAACCGCTGATCCAAGCAAAATGAGGAGAGCAATTGTTATAAAACCATGATTAGAAAGCTGCCTAAGAGATTTATTTTGTTGCATAGCGTTCGCTTACCCAGATAACAGAAAAAATTCACAATCTGAAATTATTTAAAGGATATGAATTCGAAATCCAAACGCAAACTCAGGCAGTTTCAATTCAAAGATGCACGAGCGCAGTCTCCAATTAGGGCGGAGCCTTCACTACTTCGTTAAGGTGCTCCCTGCTGCTTCTAGGGATCTTTCCAATCTACTTTCACACTCTTTTTGAAGCCAAAGCCATCTTTGAAGATACCACTTATTCTTCCAGATTTCTTTCTGTTCCTCCAGCCATTTTTCAGTCCCTACAGCTTTCTGCCTCCGGAGGTTTTCTAGTATTGGTAAGTGGTGGAGCCAAACAGGGTTGAAACAGAACTGAATAAGCATTGAGCAAGGAAAATCTGCACACTTCGCGCAGGTCACATGATGTTTCTGCGTGGCGCTGCATTTGTAGAGTTCACACCTCGTATGATGTTCTGAAGCAGCACATGTTCCACAGCGACAACCACAGCCATGACAATTCTTGTAGGCAAAATAATCAATACAAGCTCCACAATAGAGACCGCAGGGTGCAGCTAACTGGATTTCACCAGTCTTCTTCTTCAAGAACCTTCTCCTCAATTAGCTGTATTTCAGATAGATAATGTGGCTCAAGGATTTATCGTTTAGCATACACTTGAGAAAATTGAGGTTTTTTGGCGAAGTTATCTCAAGTCGTGCGGTTCGGACCAGCAGCCGTCCAAATTCCAGGGCGGCACAAACGTGAATCCACGGCTCCAAATACTGATCTTCACCCTTAGTTTCCATTTGTCAGAATCCCAAAACTAGCCACGTGCGAGCTTAGTGGTGGATAAGTTGCGAGAAATCGGTTCCTGCGACCCGTTAGCCGGCATCCTTTTCTAGCTGGGATAATGTTTAGAGCTGAGGAGTGTCAATGACACGAGAGTTAATTGAAGCGATTTTCGCTAGACGGAGCATTCGGAAATACACATCTGAACCTGTTGATGAGAAGGACTGTAGAACATTGCTGGAAGCTGCTATGGCAGCCCCGTCATCGTCAAACCGCAAGCCGTGGCATTTCATTGTCGTGACCAACCGAGAAACATTAGACGAGCTAGGCCAGGCGCATCCTTATGGCAAGATGCTTCTCGAAACACCACTCGCCATAGCCGTTTGTGGCGACACAAAAATCTCACCTCGCTCTTGGGTGCAGGATTGCTCCGCAGCAACCGAAAACCTGCTCATAGCCGCAACTGCCCTAAACCTTGGAGCTGTCTGGCTGGGCGTCTATCCGAGAGAGGAACGTGTCAGTGCTGTAAGACAAGTCTTGAAGATCCCGAACGATGTCGTCCCTCTCAACATTGTCTCGATAGGGCATCCTGCAGAAGTCAAAGCCCCTCGCACACAATATGACAAAGAGCGCATCCATCAAAACACTTGGTAACGCATGCATTTGGGGTTGCGTGGCCACGCAAAAAGTTAATAAAACCACGATGATTTGTAGAGTCCCAAAAGGTGCCAGAATCACATGGTCGAGGTGCTAATTTTATACTATTCACGGAGCGGAAGAACAGAAGAGTTAGCAAAAGCAGTCGCAGAAGGCGTTGAACACAGAGGAGGATCAGCGAAAATGAAGCGGGTTGACTACGCAACTGTTGATGACTTCAACTCTTGTGATGCCATCGCGTTTGGCTCTCCCAATTATTTTAGTTATATGGCTGGGCTCATGAAAACCTTCTTTGACAATGCTTTAAGTATAAGAGAAAAGGTGTCAGGCAAACCAGCTGCAGCCTTCTCCTCTGGAGGAGGATCAAGTGACGCTGCGCTGAGCAGCCTCGAGAAAATGATCACCTCTTTTAGGCTGGAGAAAGCAATCGACGGCGTAGTCTCTCAAGGTGAGCCAAGTGAAAAAGATTTAGAAGCGTGCAAAAGGCTGGGAGAAGCCCTAACACAGCAGGCGAAAAAAAGAGCTGAATCCCCCAGAGATTGACTCACCTCCCCAGTGCTCAATTATTTTAAGGACTGAAATGGCTAATCCGTAGGATTTCTTAAAATTGAAGGTGTACAAGAGATGAGGTCGTATGAAGATTTGACGCCCCTCGGAAAGTTGCGCAGAATTCGACAGATGGCTCGAATGGCCCTCAAGGCTTTTGGATTTCCGAACGCGCACTTGAGGCTCATCGTCGACAGTGGCAACATCATGCATGCATCATCTAGTCGCTGCTCCGAGGATAGGCGCAAATCGATAATCAAGCACGCCTTAGCGGTTGCGGTTAGCAGGTGAGTCTGATGCGCGTGTTTCTGTTTGGAACAGCTTTTCCACGGGTTTCCCAAAATAGTTGCGTGAGAATAGTTTAATGTGAATGGTGGGCGCTGGATGCAGACTCAGCTGAGGAAGTTATTAGAATGTATTTCTAATTCTCGTCTTATCAGCCTTTCTGGTTCCCTATGCAAATGTTTTGGGCGAGAGCGCTTTCAGTGCGCAGGAGAAGGCTAAGGCGTTGCTGGCAATAGTTGAGAAAGCGAATGAAACTGTTGTTGGAATTTATAGAGATCTAAGAGCTAACGGGATCGCGGTTCCACAGGAAGCGTTGGACCTGTATGATGAAGGCCTTGTCCAAGCTGACGCGTCCTTTGCTCTGTACAGTTCGGGAAGATATCAAGAAGCGCGCGCGCATCTGAAATAGGAATGTAGATTCTGAATTCACAGATTTTTTATGGCAAGAATTCAACATGGCGTTAAAGGTAACGAAATTGAATACCGGAAGGCTCAGCTCAAGAAGAGAGTGGCCCCAGTTTTCGTGGAAGCTTTTAGCATTGCTTATGGCGATTGCCCTTTTAGCAGGGATCATAGGAGCAACAGTAGGTGCGCAATTCTTCGTCAGGCCAGGTCCACCAGGGCCTCAAGGAGAACCAGGGCTCCAAGGAGAACTGGGACCCCAAGGAGTACAGGGAGTGCAGGGAACCCAAGGACCCCCAGGAGCCAACGGAACAGACACGGTCTTGCAAGTAGTTCAAACGAGGAATGATACGCAGGTCGATATCGACAGCTACGCCATTATGGAGTGGCACAACCTATCCAATATTGACCCCTCAATGGAAACCATTGTCGATGTTCAACAGGATTCCAAGATTTTGGTTCAGTTTTCCACCTACTGCAGGTTAGAACCTCCAGCATCACTTTGGATAAGGATCGTTGTCGACGGTGTGGCTAATAGTAGCAGATATGTGTGTTCAACCGGACCTCCCGCAAGTGGCATCTACCAAATTCCCGGATGCACAACATTCCTGACCGACAGTCTCGCCGCGGGGACGCACACGATCAACGTGCAATTTCTACGAGAAGTCGGCACACCATCGATATTCGATAGGACACTCACCACAATCGAAATTTCGTGCTAAGATTCTGCAGGCTTTGAAATCGATATATACCTTGAAGATTCACTAGGAAGGGGGACCACCTCTGGGCAGAAACGTAGAAATTGGCTATTGTGGCGTCTGTTGCGACCACTGTGGCATGCGTACGCGCATTCCACAAATTGCTAAGAATTTGACGAGGTTCGTTGACGCCTATGGATACGCTGAATGGATACACCATATCACTCGGGACTTTGAGTTCGATGATTTGATGCAAGGCCTAAGATGGCTCGCGAACTCCAGTTGTCCCGGGTGTTTCAATGAGGGAGGAATGCCACGCTGCGAAGTACGAGCCTGTTGTCAGGGAAAAGAAAAGAAGAATTGCTACTTTTGTGAAGAGTTTTCAAGGTGTGAGAAACTCAGTTACCAGAAAGAGACGTACGACATTGACGAAAATCGTGAAAGCATAAAGCAGATTGGCTACGCAGGCTGGCTGAAATCACAGGCAAAGAAAACCAGCGAGAATTTTGATAATATCACA
>JABAOC010006043.1_pt4 | contig 14466 bp, 17 predicted proteins | sample 7062161 | NCBI WGS metagenome assembly JABAOC01 (sample SAMN14538625, study PRJNA623070) | marine sediment metagenome | biome: marine biome [ENVO:00000428]; feature: marine pelagic biome [ENVO:01000023]; material: deep marine sediment [ENVO:00002113] | place: India: Gulf of Khambhat ... | reverse complement strand
TCCAGCGTCCGTCCTTGCGGCTGTCCACCAGCCGGGCCTGCCGCAGGATATACATGTGCTTGGACACCGTCGATGGGGCCAGTTCGAGCAGCTCGACGATCTGGCAGACGCACAACTCCCCGCCCGTCAGCGCCATCAGCACCCGCAGCCGGTTCGCATCGGCCAACGCTTTCGTTATGTCCAACACCTCACGCATACACACCTATCATATTTCGCCAATTAACGAAATATAGGGTGCTACGTCATACGTGTCAATCCCCATCCAGGTTCGTTTTCAGCCTTTGGCTTGCGCCAGTTTGAGAGCCACCTCGGCGACGCGTCGGCCGAGGTTTCTGGCGGTGGCGATGCCGAATTCGTCCGGGGCGATGCTGTCGCTGCCGTCATTGACCAGGGTGGCGCCGAAATGACCGGTGGGCCGGCCGTCACCGACGACAATCATCTCCTGGCAGAGCAGGGCGGCTTGCACGGACTGGATGGTCAACTCCTGACCGCCGTTGCGGGCTGCGCCGACGGCGACGATGCCCGCCACCTTGCCGCTCAGGGCGAAGCTCTCCCGGCGAAAGGCCATGCAGTGGTCGAGGAAGGCTTTGCACAACGACGTCATGTTGCCGAAGTAGACCGGCGTTCCCACGAGGATGGCGGCGACGCTCGCGTCAGACAAGACGGGGACCAGTTCCGGGAAGCTGCCTTGGGTTGCCTTGGGGTCGGCTGGGTCGAAAACGCCGATGTTGCGGCCCGCGAGCTCGATCAACTCTGTCGTGACGGCGGGATCGACGGCCTGGGCCGCATCGAGGCAAATCTTCAGCGCCGACGCGGTCGTCTTGCCCTTGCGCGGGCTGCACGAGACGCCCACGATCCTGGCCGCACCCTTGCGCCGGCCGACGGCGGTGGCCGAGGAGGCCGTGCCCGCCACGAACGTGGTTGCCAGAAACTCCCTTCGATTCATGCTCTTTTCTCCTTTACGAATGTCGTTCTGTCACGAGAAGCGGCGGTTGCCGCATCATCCTCGGGGAGCGATATAGATCAGATACAGGCCGGCGAGGAGGACGAGGAGACCGCAGATTCGTTTGACGATGACGGTTCCCTTGGATTTCTCGTTCCAGTTCAGATATCGCTGGACGAGCCCTGTGCTCGTGCCAGCCAGGACGATGACGGAACAGTGGCCGACGCCGTAGGCGACGAGCAGAATGATGCCGTAGAGCAGGGCGGTTGACGCTACCCGGAAGGTCACGGCCAGCATGGGCGCCATATACGCGAAGGTGCAGGGGCCCAGGGCGATGCCGAAGACCAGGCCGAGAATGAAGGCGGCGAGCAGGCCCTTGCGCTTCATGCCGATCCGGCCCGGGGCGGACCAGGGGGCCGGGAGGACATCCAGCAGGTACAGGCCGACGAGGAAGAAGATAGCAGCGACGAAGTAGTTGCCGTAGCGTCCGACGTCGCCCATCACGCGGCCGGCGGCAGCGGTGACGGCCCCGAGGGCCGCAATCGTCAGGAGAATCCCGCCGGCGAAGAGGGTGGAGATGACGAACGCCCGCCGCATCGACATCCGACCCTGCTGGTCGATGAAGCCGACGATCAGCGGGATGCTCGACAGATGGCACGGGCTGAGCACGACGCTCAGAATGCCCCAGAGGAACGACGCCGCAATGGCAAGCGCCGGCGTCGCCTCCACCGCCCTGGTCAACGTGGTGAAGAGTCTCTCCATCGTTTAGTTGACCCCCATTTCCGCCAGCTTCTTCTCGATCTCCACCTGCGGCCAGAACCCGACGTGCCGGAAGAATTCTTTGCCGTTCTTGTCGTAAAAGAACTGCACGGGAATCGTCTGAATGCCGTACCGGGCGGCAAGGAGCTGCTCCTGGCCGACGTGAATGAACAGGACGTTCACCTTGCCGGCGTATTTCTTCTTCAGCGTCTCAAGGATCGGGGCGAGCATGTCGCAGGGCCGGCAGCCCGTGGAGCCGAAATCCACCAGCGAGGGCTTGCCGCTGGCACGGGCCTTATCTACGGGGTTGTCCCTGGCCAGTACGGATTGCTCCTTCGTCCAGGCGGCGGAGACTTCGATGGCCATCCGTTGGCCCAGGGTGCGAACGTGCTCAGCGACCAGGTCTTGCTGCTTCTGCTGGAACACGACTTGCCGGATCTGGTCCTTTACCTGGTCCAGGGTTGCGCCGCCGCAGGCGTCTTTGTTGTTCTCGTAGAACTCGGCGACCTCCGCGTCGTTGACTTCCACGTTGGCGACCAACGCCGTGAGGTACTTTTGAATCAGCTCACGCTCATCGGGCGCCGGTGCATCCTTCTGTTCCGGCGTCTTTACCTGGGCCAGGGTGACCAGGAGCTTACGTGTCGCCAGGTTCTCCAGCATAAAGAAAGCGTTCTTCTTGAGCTGGGCCTGGACCTCCTGGGGGGCTTTGGCGATCTCATTGGCGACGTCTTTATCGCTGATGGTCAGACCCTCCGTCCTCAGGAGCACTCCGACCGGCAGATCAGACAATCGCGCATAAGTCAGACTGTTCGAGGCCAGGCCCGGATAGGCCTCGTGCACCAGAGCGGGTTTCTTGGCCACCTCGGCTTTCGTCGCGGGCGATTCAGTCGCGCAGACGGCAAGGGGCGATAGTGTGAACAGGACAACGAGTGCCGGCAGAACGCTTCTTGTCATCATGGCAATTCTCTCTATAAGTGGATTTACGGGCGGTCATTTCGGTGCGCATTCGCCGATCTTGCAGGCTTTTTGGATTTGCTCCGGTGAGAGCTTCATCTTGTCGGCCAGCGCCTGGTTTATGCTGATGAGCCGGCCTGTTTCGCACGGACTCTGCTGAACCCACTTCTTCAGATTCTCGGCGTTGGTAAAGAAGCCCTGGTGGAAGCACCCGGCCGAGCCCCAGGCGCCGTCGGGTTTCTGGCGCTGTCCGAACCACGCCACCGCCGTAGATGGCTCCAGCGAAGTGATCTTCCCACCGAACGTCTTGACGACGATGGCCTGCTTCGTCAGCCGGTCTTTCTCATGGACCTCGATGTCCTTGCCGGTCCTGGCTGCCACGCCCAACGCGCAATGGGAACAGCAGCCCCACGTGCGTACGCCGCCTTCCACGATGACCTCGGCGGCATCCTGGGGGTAGCACGCGCGATCGCAGAACCCGCAGCGGTGGGACATCTCCTTCTGCCGAAGCGGCTCAAGGGCGAGGACGTTGCCTCCGCTGGCGGCTCGGTCGGCGACGGCGTCGTCCCTGTCGGCAAATGCCCTGACCCAGGGCCGGCCTGTCGTTTCATCCTGGCCGTAGAGAAATGCGGCTTCCGAAATGGCGACGGCTGTTCCGGCGGTCCAGTCGGTGGTGGTGACTTTCTTCTCGAAGCCGGTTTTGTCTTCGGTCAGACAGGAGTACATGATGAAATAGCAGTGGGGACTGCACAGCCGGACCGGGCCTTTGTCCGTCGCAACGGTCACGAGCGTCTTGGGATCGATGTTCCCATCGCACATGTAGCAGATGCTATCCTTCGGGCGGTCGTCGACCCTGGCAGGCACGAGCCGCTTGAACGTCGGGGCCAGCGAAGCGCCGGCGGCCAGATCGACGCCGCACTCTTTGAATTTGGCGACGATGTCCTCCTTGGCGATGAACCCTTCGTGGCGGAACAGCTCTTTTCCGGAGGCGTCGAAGAAGATCTGCGTGGGGATGACCCGAATGCCGTACTTGGCGCCCACACTCGGGTCCTCGCGAACGTCGTAGAACTCGACACTTAGCCGGCCGGCGTACTCCTTCTTTAGCTCGTCGAGCACGGGCACCATCATCTTGCACGGGATGCACGTGTTAGACCCGAGGTCCACCAGCCGGGGCAGCGCCTGCTTCCGTTCGGTTGCGGAACTTCCCTGGGCATCGTCCTGGGCAACGGCTGTCACCGGCACGGTCGGCGCCTCCGCTGCGACTTGACCCTTTTTGCCTTTTCCGCTTTGTTTCAATGCCATGACTGCAACGACCGAACCGGTAAGCACGACGACCACAACAACTTTCCATATTGCATTCATGGGTCTACCCCCTTTCTTCCGTTTTGCGATCCAGACAACAAACCAGGCAATGCCAAATATGGCGAGCCATACGAGCGGCCGGCTCTTGGCTCCGAAGCAGGGATATTCACACACCTGCAAAAGCGTCCCTGACACGCACATAGTTGATTCGGCTGTGAGGGACATGGCGTCAGCGGAGGACCGAACCGGCGGCTTCGGCGGCGAGGGCCACGTTCTGGTCCGTCACGGGCGACCGGCCCTTTTCCATCCCAAGGTCTGTGACGCGCACGTGCTCGAATTTCGCAAAGCCCGCCTGCTCCAACGTCTTCTTCGTGCAATCGAGCGGACAACCGTCGATGGCGAGGATACGCCCGGCGGTCCTCGTCCTGTCCATGATCGCCGGGACCCGGCCGCCGAGACCCACCAGGCAGAACATCTTCCCCTTGCCGTCCTGGGTCAGCCTGCGCGCCGCCCGGTCGCTGATCTCGCCGACGTCGGCCGCTCCCGAACACGCGAAAATCAGCTTCTCGCCGCCGGCACATTCATGCGGATTTGCCTTGCCCATATGACCTCCCTTGCCTATGTCAGCATCTTTCGAATTTCTTCCGGCGCCGGCACTTTGCCGACGACCTTGACCTGGCCGTCAATCGCCAGCGCCGGGGTCATCATCACGCCGAACTTCATGATCTCGTTGATGTCGGTGACCTTGACAATCTCGCCCTCGATGCCCGCCTCTTTGATGGCGAGTTGGGCGTTCTCCGCCAGCTTCCTGCACTTGGGACAACCAGTCCCCAGGATTTGCAGTTTCTTCATATGCCTGTCCTCAAGAGAAGGCTCCGAAAATCACTCCTGAGATCGTTGCCATGCTAATTACGAGGAGGATGAAAACGACGGTCTTTCGCGTGCCCATGACCGAATGGATCACCAGCATGCTGGGCAGCGACAGGGCGGGACCGGCCAGCAGCAGGGCCAGCGCGGGGCCTTTGCCCATTCCGGCGCCCATGAGTCCCTGAACGATCGGCACCTCCGTCAGCGTGGCGAAATACATGAACGCGCCGGCAACGGAGGCAAAAAGGTTCGCCCGGACGGAATTGCCGCCGACGGCCGCGTTGACCCAGGCGGCCGGGATGATGCCTTCGTGTTGCGGGCCGGGCCGGCCCAGCAGGAAACCCGCCACGAGGACACCCAGAAGCAGCAAGGGCAGAATCTGTTTGGTGAAGCCCCAGGTGGCCTCGAACCACTCGTGCAGCTCATCCCGGCTGAACCACGTGCCGACCATGGAGGCGAACGCGACCAGCAGGGCCGACACGAGGACCCAGCGCCAGCGGTAGATCAGTTCATAGAGGCTGTTCTTCTGAATCTTTTCGACACCCTGCATAAGCTCGGTCGGCAGTTCGTGTGTCTTGCCCGCGGTATCCACAAAGGTCACGGTCTCTTCGGTCCTGGCGGCTAATTTCCCTTCGATCTTGTAGGTGGTCAGACCGCCGGGACAGCAGAGGAAGAAGGCTCGCACGTCGCCGCTGCGGGCCCAGTTGGCAAAGACAAGAATGCCGACCATGGAGGAGAAGTATAGAGCGTTGTTCCAGAGCGGTCTCTTCACGGCAGGCTCCGGCATGGCAATCTGGCCGTTGGCTCTGGCGGTTTCTTCTTTGCGGTAGATCAGGTGCATCAGCAGCCCGATGACGATACTGAAAGCGACGGCTCCGACAGCCCGAGCAATCCCGATCTCCAGGCCGAGGATGCGCGCGGTCAGAATGATCGCCAGAACATTGATGGCCGGTCCGGCGTAGAGGAATGCCGCCGCCGGGCCCAGGCCGGCACCCATTCGGTAGATGCCGGCAAACAAGGGCAGCACGGTGCAGGAGCACACGGCCAGAACGCTCCCCGCGACCGACGCCACGCCGTAGGCCAGGACCTTGTTGGCGCGGGCGCCGAGGTACTTCATTACCGAAGCCTGGCTGACAAAGACGGCGATGGCCCCCGCGATAAAGAACGCCGGCACCAGGCACAGCAGGACGTGCTCGCGCGCATACCAGCGCGCCAGGTACAGCGACTCCAGAACGGCGCCATCGAACCGCGACGCGCCCGCGGGCAGATAGAAGAACGCGAGGAACAGCGCGACGATCAAAACGAGTTTCTTCCACTCGCCCTTGAAATCCATGCGAAATCTCCGTCACAGCGCGGCCAGCAGCTTCTTGTTTTCCCTGGCCTGCTGTTTCAAAACCGCCGCGACACAGGAAAGGAACTGGGCCACGCAGGGCGTCTTGAGGCCGTAAAAGACCTTGAGCCCGTCCTTGCGGCAACTGAGGACGCCGGCGCGGACCATCACGGCCAGATGCCGCGACACGTTTGACCGCTCCGACCCGATATGCTTGGCGATATCACAGACGCACTTCTCCCCGTCCTTGAGAAAATCGATCACCGCCATCCGCAGCGGATGCGCCACCGCCTTGGCAATCTCCGCCTGCCGCTCGAACAGAAGAACCTTCGTATTATTGATCATCATGAAGCTCCGACTACGTGACAATATACTCACATAGTAATATAATGTTCAAACGTCAGCCAAGCATTTTTTCGCAAGGGGTGAAGATTTTTGGTGGGCGGTCTCGCGGCGGGGCCGTACGGGGGGATAACGGTCTCCCGCTTCTGACGAGACAACGGCAGGCATTAGCGGACAAAGCGTAGCATCTGCTGACTAACCACGCGGGCGACCGTTTGCGGCCGTCGCTCTTACAGTTCCTCCTCCCTGATTCCTGCCAGGTCCATAATGGCTTTCTGCAATCCGACCTTGAGGTCCTGGTTACCATGGACCGGCACGGAGATCCGGATGTTCCTCCCGGAAAATACGAAGATGTGATGACTTCCGGTGACGCACGCGAGCCTCCATCCTTTCGCCTCCAGGATCTTGCACATCCGCTTGCCGCTGATTGCCTTCATGTCAGACAGCAAGCTCCATGACTTTATCATTGTCCTTGAGTTGAATCGCATCCATGTCGACACTCAGGCATCCCTCGACCGCATCATACAGATTCTCGATCAACTCTTGCATATTCTGCCCCTGTGTCATGCAACCGGGTATGGCCGGCACCTCGGCCCAATAGCCGCCTTCCTCCGCCTCGTGGATGATGACTTTCAGTTTCATGAGGCCTTTCTCCGGGTCATGGATTTACATCGGTCAACGAAATCCGCACGGGCAACGCAAAACCCCTGATGCGCTCCGGCGAACCATGCGCCACTATAGCCGAATGAACACACAAGGTCAACCTGAGTGCGGCAGCGAAAACCACCACGAGCCCAAGCAAATACCACGGAATTCCTGTTTTGCTATGGCACCCAAGGAACAGGGATAATATCGAGCCCGAACTCCTTCTCTTTCTCTTGCGCCCAATAAACATCGGGTCGAGGGTTACGTGCTCGCCACCACTGCATGATTTGTTGCCTGTTCCCGGGCATGATCCTACATCCGAGAATGACACTGCGAAGCGCCTCTGCCGGGTATTGTTTGACCCCCGGCCCCCCCTCATAGTCAACAATCCGCCACTCATCCTCGTATTCCCAGTCTTTTGCTTTCGTGAGCAGAGGTTGGGTTGTCTCTTTGAGCGGTGGAGGCTCGACCAAATTGAGGCATGGACGATCTGAGGCGTAGTTCTCAACAGGAAGGGCTCGGCCAAAGAACGGGCTGCCCGTCCTGAACCCCAAACAGAACCCCTTGTGGGCCTCTGCATAGTGAGACCACATGAGTATGTTGTCTCGTTTGCTGCTCATACAGAAGATGCCCATCTGTTTCCGTGTTCGTTCCTCAGACTGCTCACTAGTCTTCAGCATGCGAGTGATATCCTGATCTCGCCTCACAATGTCCAAAGCTTGTGGACGCAAGTCTTCTTCTTTCTTCTCTTTTGCCGGACCTTTGCGCCATAAGTCTATCACACGGGATACTCTCTGTTCTTCTGTTCCCTCGTAGGCAGTAGATACCTTCGAGTCAAGAGGATCGTTGAAACCGTCCGGTGACTGGAAGTATATCTGATTTCGCTCGAAGATGTCTTGCGTCCACTTGTTGCAGGCGTAATACTTGTACAATACGGGCGGCGTAGGAACGTTTTCCCTGTTCACGGTCTTCTTCACAGTCAGTTCTAGACCGTCAATTGTCGGCAATTCGAGGTGCATGTAGACCCGAAAGAGTATCCAGTCCTCCAACACCTCGCGCAACTTGCTGCGGCACTCATCTATAGTCGGCGCGTTCGCGTACACGCCCCGGCATTCAGGGATCTCCCCATAGTACGTCCCATCCTCCTTGAGGATTTCCCAATGTGCATGTCTCATGGCGGCTTCGAGGTATTTCGTGAGCATACGTCAGCTTCCTTTTTGGCCGGACTCCTGTATACTCGATGACGGTGTTATCGTCTCTGCAATCAGCTAATATATCGAAACATAAAATCCCCGACCAGCAGGAAGTCCAGTGTGAACAGGGGGTTTCACTCGACATGACGCAAGTGCATGTAAGCCTCCGTTAGCGGTTGATGTTTGGGAGCCGGCGTGGTAAAAAACAGAGCTTCCTGGTTAGGACGGATATGAAGAACAGGCGTGTTTTTATCAGCGTGAACGATCCCAGCGCGGATGCGCACTGCGCAGGGCTGATTGTGGCCCTCAAGGATGCCGCTGCGCCTATCGATTTTGTAGGCATCGGAGGCCCGAAGATGGCGGCGGCCGGGTGCGAGTTGATCGAGAGCACCGTCGGCCGGGCGGTGATGACCTATACCGCCGTCGCTCACGTCGGGCATTACTACGGGCTGCTGCGGCGCATCCGGCGGTACTTGCGGGAGCACCCCGTCGATCTGGTGATTGTCTGCGATTCGCCGTCCTTCAATTTCCATGTGGCCAGGGCTGCGAAGAAGGCCGGCGTCAAAACGCTGTTCTACGTCGCGCCACAGCTTTGGGCCTGGGCCGGCTGGCGTATCCGCAAGCTGCGACGGCTCTGCGACAAGCTGTGCTGCATCCTGCCTTTCGAAGAACAGTGGTTCCGGCAAAGAGGCGTGGATACAGCCTTCGTCGGGAACCCGCTGCTGGACGAGCTGCCGGGCGATTTGACCGGTTTTCGCAAGGATTATTCGCGTTTCGAGCCCCGGGAGGCGCGGATCGCTTTGATGCCGGGCTCGCGGCTGGCGGAGGTCGAATCGTTGTGGCGGCCGATGCAGGAGATTGCGATTCAGTTGCGGCGGAAGTACAACGGCGCCAGTTTCGTGGCCGTGGCGACCAGCGAGGAGCGGCGGCAACTGCTGGAGCAAACCAAGCTCCCCGATTTCGTCTGCGCTTATTCGGTGGACACAGTTCGCGAAACGGCAGCGGCGGTGGATTTTTCCCTCGTGGCCAGCGGCAGCGCCACGCTCGAGGTCGCCTCCTCCGGCTGCCCGCTGGTGGTCATGTACCAAACCAGCCGGGTCTTGTGGCATCTGGCCGGGCGATGGATTGTGCACCCGAAGTTCTTCACGCTGGTGAATCTCCTGGCCGACCGCGAGCTGGCGCCGGAATTCATGCCGTACTTTACGTCGGTCGAGCCCATCGTCCGTAGCGTGGACGGCTACCTGCAGGACAGGGACCTGCTGTCACGAATCAGCAACGACCTGATCGATGTTGTCGAGCCGCTGACCGGGAAGAACGCCGGCGCAGAGGTCGCACGAATTGTTGTCGAGATGCTTGGATGAGCGACTCGACGAAAACGCAGCACATCGATATGACCGCCACGGCGGCCTGCCTGGGGGCCCTGGCCTGCTGGTCCCTGGGACCGATCTTCATCAAGTATCTCACCGGATACCTCGATTCGTGGGCCCAAAACGCGCTGCGCTACCTGGTGGCGTGTCTTTTTTGGCTACCGTTCCTGGTACACGCCATGGTGCGCGGCCGGTTCGTGGCGCGGACCTGGCGGCGCGCGGTCCTGCCCGCTATCGCCAACATCGCGATGCAAAGCTTCTGGGCGGCCGGCTTCTATTATCTCGACCCTGCCTTTCTGACTCTGCTGAGCAAGACGTCGGTCCTGTGGATCGCCGGTTTCTCGCTGATGGTCTTCCCGGACGAGCGACCCTTGGCGCGCAGCCCGCGCTTCTGGCTGGGCAGCCTACTGTCCATCACGGGCGTCTCCGGCGTCCTGTACTTTCACGAGGACTTCGCCGCGACAGGCACGCTCATCGGGATCGCCATCGCCCTGGTGCAGGCGTTCATGTGGGGGGTGTACACAATCTCGGTGAAAGTGGCGCTGCAGGGCCTCGACGTACGGTACGGCTTCGCGGTGATCAGCATCTACACCACGGCGGGTCTGTCGCTGGGCGCCATCCTGTTCGACACACCGGGGCAGGTTCGGGAGCTGGACCTGGGCGGCTGGGCGGCGGTGGTCATCTCGGCCGTCACGGCCATTGCCCTGGGCCATGTGTTCTTCTACATGGCCATCCAGCGCATTGGAGCGACAATTCCGATGCTGGTGATCCTCGCGCAGCCGTTTGCCGTCTTCAGCATCTCGAGCGTCATCTTCCACGAACGGCTCAGTGGCATCCAGTTGCTCTTCGGCATGGTCCTGCTGCTCGGCTCGGCCCTGTCCATCTGGGCCCAGCAGCACCTGCGGGGTGTCCCCGGCGGCAGTGTCGCACCGCCGCGACCGGCGTGTCCCGCACGCGACCGCCTGGAGACCGACGTGTCGGAACGGTCCTGACCGACACCCAGCCTGACGTGATTGCCGGTGCCCTGCGTCTGGGAGGGTGTGCGAAGAGCCTGTCCTCCGGGTGGCATGGACAAACTTGTTTGTCCGTGTTTGCCGGCATGGATCTCTTTCGCATCGCAAGACACGCTCAGACGAGCTTGAGCGTGCCACCCGGCGATTCGCGGGACCGTGCGTGGCCAGGGCTTCTGACGCACCCTCTGAGATTGTGTAAAAGCGATGGGTGATAGAGAAGAAGCGTGCCGCGCTCCTGACGTCGAGGGGCCGATCTGCACGGAACTCGGATGGTGGGAGTTGCGGGCCTTTGCTCCCCGAGCGAAAACAAGACAGCCGTGGCAGCCATTTCTCTGCGGTGGGGGAATAAGATGGTTGGAAGTCCACGTCGCGCCGGCAGGAGGCGGGATTTTCCCGTTGACGGGCTTTAGAGAAATGGAGTAATAACGAGTAATCATGACATAGCCGGCCGTGGTCGGTGTCGGCCTGTCCGGCAGGGAGCCTGGGCAGAAGTGCTCTCTTTTTCTGAAGTCCTATTCTGATCTTTGGCAGGGGCGAAATCATGGTACGAAGGAACAGCAGGATTGGGCTGTGGATGGTTGTGATGGTCGCGCTATCTGTTCTGATGGGCTGCCTGAACGGGGACACGTCGCCGGGCAGGAAAGTGGTGCTCTGGAACGGGGCGGATTTCACCGGCTGGGTGCGATTTGTCCCCGATCCCAGCGTCGATGTCAACGAGGTCTGGCGCATCCGCGACGGCGTCCTCTACTGCGCGGGCCAGCCCAACGGCTACATCCGCACCCAGGACAAATACCAGAATTACCATCTGCACGTCGAATGGTTGTGGCTCGATGTGCCCACGAATAGCGGCGTGCTGCTGCACGCGAGGGGCCCGGACCGGGTCTGGCCCGCCTGCATCGAATGCCAGCTCAAGGCGGGTAACGCCGGCGATTTCGTCCTCATCGGCGGCACCGGCCTGACGGTGGACGGCGTGGACCGTCAGAACCCGGCCGCGCAGTTCGTGGTCATCGAGAAGAAAGCACCGACCAGCGAGAAGCCGGCCGGCCAGTGGAACAGCTACGATATCCATTGCGAAGGCGATTCCATCCGCTGCTATGTCAACGGCGTCCTCCAGAACGAAGGGACCGGCGCCACCGTCACTTCCGGCTGGATCTGCCTGCAGAGCGAAGGCAGCCCCATCATGTTTCGGAACATCTACCTGCAGCCGGCAGACTGAGAAACTATCTCAAAACTACACTGTGGCTTGTCATTGCGAGTGCAGCGAAGGGGACCCCAAACGCGATATTTCGCGTTTGGGAACCCAGATTGCGTCGTCGTTGAACTCCTCGCAATGACATTCACCGCTTTGAGATAGTTTCCAAGGGCCTGTCCCACCAAGGCGGTTACACCGGCACCTCGTGAGGCGCAAAGGGATGCCACCCAGAGGTACAAGACTCCCCACAGCCACGCACACAAGGGCCCGTTCCTGCCTCAATATCGGTCCCCGTGGTTGATTCAGCCGCATTAGGGGCCCCTCGCGAAGGAAATCAGCGAATTTATGTATGAATCGCTCTCTTGCCGTATCTATATCAGGTAGAGTAACGGCATGAAGGCTGACAGTATGCAAGACGAACCAGCGCTGGTGTGCCTCGCCCGGCAGGGGGATAAAGAGGCCCTGCAGACGCTGCTGAAGCGCAACTGGACCTGGCTCAAGGGACTGGTCTACAGCGTGTTGGCGAGCACGCAGGACCTGGACGACGTGATGCAGGAAGTCTGCCTGCGCGTCATCACGAGAATTCACACGCTCCGTGAGCCGCAGCGGTTTCGGGCGTGGCTGGCCATCCTGGCCCGGCGCGAGGCGATTAGACACCGCCGACGGACCATGCAGCAGGCAGGGCGGGTCCTGCCCGCCGATTCCCGTGCCAGCGGCGGACCGATACGGGGCGTAATCCCGCCGGGGCCGGAGGATGACGGTGCCAACGACCCGGCGGCGGATGTCGAGAAGAGGGAGTTGTGCGGACGGGTCCTCGAGGCGGTTGGAAGGCTGCCGGAGAAGTACCGCGCGGTGTTCGTGCTGGCCCATTCGGGCGAGCTGACCTATGCCCAGATCGCTGAGGTGTTGGACATTCCGATGACGACGATGCAAATCCGGCTGGTTCGGGCCCGGCGCATGATCCGAGACCGGGTCGCCGGAAGCAGCGAGAATAGGGTGTGCGAAAATGAGCATTGCAGATGACAAACTGGAGATACTGATTGGCAGGCTCCTCGACGGCGAGCTTTCGCCCGCGGAACAACGGCTGCTGGAACGCGAGTTGGAGCACAATGGCGCGACGCGGGAACTGCTCGAACAACTGCGGACGCTGCACGAGTGCAGCCGCGAGGCGGTCGCGTGTGAGATCCTCGGGCCGGGGGCGGACCCGCAGGAGATTTTCAGCCGGGCCTGGCAGCAGAACAAGAAATCGTTCTGGCGCCAAGTTATCAAGGCAGATGGCCATCTGTGCCGGGGTTTCCACTCCCGTTTTGCTGTCGGGCTGGCGGCGGGATTTCTTTTGGGTCTGACCCTGCATTTCGTGCTGGTCCGCAGTTCGAAGCCGCCGGCCGACGCGCCGGTGCGGCCGCCGATTGCCCGGACTATCCCCGTCGAGAGAAGTGAATGGGACGGGCTCCGGCCGGCAGGGGAGGCCCGGAGCTACGGACAGATTACGCGCAATGTCGATTGGTACGGCTTCACGGACCAGCGCGGCAACGAGTGGCTGATCGAGGGGATGCGCGAAGGAGTGGTCAGGCCCGCCGCGTACGATGGCGATCTGTAGTCAACTTGAGAATTTGCGAAAGGAGATAACTATGAAAGTAAGAACAATTGTGCTGACTTGTGCGGCCCTGCTGGTCCTCGGCTCCGTATCTTATGCCGAGAGCGGGCGGCCTTATCTTGGTGTGCGTTTTGACCCGGCGCCACTGCCGGAGTTGCTGACGAAGCATCTCGGGCTGGACCCGGGACAGGGCATCCGCATCCGTAATGTCGCGGTCGGCAGTCCGGCGGACCAGGCCGGAATCGAACGCGACGATATCATCATGATGTTTGACAACAAGAAGATCACGAGCGGCGAGCAGCTTGTCGGTGCCGTAGGCGGAGCCGGCGTCGGCAGTGAAATCGCTCTTGAAGTGATTCATCTGGGGCAACGCAAGACCCTCCAGATCAAGCCGGAGCCGATGCGCGGGGTCGATGTCGAATGGAAGTATCCGCCGGAGCCGGAGGTCATCACGTCGTGGCGGCCGGGCAAGATCTTCAAGATTGGGCCGGACGGCCAGGAATGGATGGAGATTCCCTTCGACAAGATGCCGGAGTTCAATGTCGATGTGCAGAAATTCTTCAAAGAGCTTCACACGTATCACCACTCGACGGACGGCGAGGACTATACCATCACCATTGAGGGCGACCCCCGAGACGAGAATTCCCAGGTTACGGTGAGGGCCGATGGAACCGAATATCGTACGACCGTGGGCAGGCTGGACGCGCTGCCCGAGAAGTACCGGGAGCCGGCCAGGGAGAGCCTGGAAGACGCCCGCAAGGGTGTGAAGAAGGAAATCGAGGTCAGGCGCAGGTTCCGTATTCCCGAGCCGCCCCGGCCGGAGATATACCGGAAGTATTTCGAGGCCCTGCCCCGGTTGGATATAGAGCGTTTCTCCGAGCAGAAGGACCGTGCCGTCGAAAAGCTCCAGGAGCAGATGGAACGCCTGCAGCAGCGAATGCGCGAACTGGAGGAGCAACACC
>JABAOC010002211.1_pt3 | contig 14466 bp, 15 predicted proteins | sample 7062161 | NCBI WGS metagenome assembly JABAOC01 (sample SAMN14538625, study PRJNA623070) | marine sediment metagenome | biome: marine biome [ENVO:00000428]; feature: marine pelagic biome [ENVO:01000023]; material: deep marine sediment [ENVO:00002113] | place: India: Gulf of Khambhat ... | reverse complement strand
CCATTCTCACTAGGTCTTTCGCCTTCTCCGTCGCAGCTTCATGCTCGTGCATGTGGACCCAGGAGCACTGGTCGCGGATGTTAGCCATCTCAAAGAGATACTTGTTCAGGCCAGCTTCTGTACATGTGGCTCTGAACAGCGGCTCGTGAGTTCTGGGTGTGCAGGAGGCAACAATTACCCTATCGAGGCTATGTTCCTGTATTCCTTCTTTGATCTTGCCTAATCCCTCTGAGGAGCATGTGTAGAGGTTTTCCTCCGCATAAACTACGTGTGGCAGCTTTTTGGCGTATTCAACGACTTCCGGTACGTCGATGACGCCACCAATGTTTATGCCACATTGGCAGATGAAAACGCCGATTCTTGGCATCTCACCGATTTTTTGTCCCAATTACTGGGCCCTCCGATGAGCTGCTATTGCTATTACTTCAATAGCTCTTGCGGCTGCTCCGCTGGCTTGTGTAACTGATTCTGGGATGTCCTTTGGGCCTTGACAACATCCGCATGTGAAAATGCCTTGAACATTTGTGTCAATGGGCGCTAAGGACGGGTCTTTGGCTTCGAAGAAGCCGTATTCATCAAGTTTTACTCCAAGCTTTTCGCTTAGATTTTTATTGGACTCTTTGGGGATAAAAGCAGGGCAAAGGACCACCATATTCACTCTAAGTTTTCTTACTTCTCTTGCTACGGTATGTTCGAACTGGATTATAAGGTCCTTTGTTCTAGGGTCTTCTAGAATCTCGCCAGGGCGCCCTCTGATGTATTGTACGCCCCAATATTCTTTTGCTCTGTTGATGAAGTCCTGGAAGCCCTTTCCGGAGGCTCGGAGGTCTAAATGGAATACGGAGACCTCTGATTCAGGTTTGTGCTCTTTTATTAGAATCGCTTCCTTTGTGGCGTACATGCAACATGCGCTAGAGCAGTATGGGACACCTCTCCCCAAGCTTCGTGAGCCGACACACTGGATAAACGCAACGTTGTCGGGGATATTTCCATCTGACGGCCTCGTTACATGCCCTCCGGTTGGACCGGATGCGTTGGCTAGGCGCTCAAGCTCCAGAGACGTTACAACGTTCTTGTATCGTCCATAGCCGTACTCCTGAATTGCGGACGGATCAAGAAGGTTAAACCCTGTAGAGACGATGATGGCGGCGACATTCAGCGTGATCTTCTCGGGTGCTTGATCGAAGTCCACAGCCTCGGCTTGGCAAAGCTTTTGACATATTTTGCAGACGCCACGTGTGAAGTAGAGACAGTTGTCTTTGTCGATTGTTGTGATACGGGGGACAGCTTGTGGAAGTGGCATGTAGATAGCCTTTCTGTCTCCCAGAAGCATTTCAAACTCGTTGGGTACTATAGCTGGACATTTTTGTGTACATGTGCCGCAGCCAGTACATTTGGCTTCATCAACGAATCGGGGCTTTCTCACGATTCTCACGGCGAAACTTCCCGCTGACCCGCTGACATTTTCCACTTCGGAACACGTCAGCAAGGTGATGTTTGGATGACGGTAGCACTCAATCATTTTTGGAGCTAGTATGCAGATGGAGCAATCTAACGTTGGAAATGTTTTGTCTAATTGAGCCATTCTTCCGCCTATGCTTGGAGTTTCCTCGACAAGGTAAACTCTCAAGCCGCGGTCAGCGAGGTCTAAGGATGCTTGTATTCCAGCAACACCGCCACCAATGACTAGAACAGACGTTTTTTCTTTCAAGACGATTGCGCTTCGCCTCCTTTTAGGTAGCGTTGGATCGAAACGGCGGCTCTTTTACCAGCAGCAATGGCCTCAACCACGCTCGCTGGCCCAGACACCACGTCCCCCCCAGCAAACACTCCGGGCATGCTTGTTTCCAAAGTAAGTGGATCGGCAGCAATTGTATTCCACTCAGTTGCTTTGACCTCTTTGGGGAGGAAGGAGATATCAGATGATTCGCCGATGGCTACGATGGCTGTATCTAATCCCATGATAAACGACGAGTCATCGATCGGTATTGGTCGCCTTCTACCGCTTTCGTCAGGCTGCCCTAGTTTCATTTGGGCGCACTCTACTCCAACAACCTGTTTATCCGTACCGAGGATTTTCCTGGGTGCCAACAAGAAATGGAATTTTATGCCCTTCCCTTCTGCCTCTTTGACTTCTAAAGGATTTGCAGGCATTTCTTCTCGAGATCTGCGGTATAGAATGTTGACCTCCTGAGCGCCCAACCGCAGAGCGGTTTGGGCCACATCCATGGCAGAGTCGCCCCCGCCTACAACTCCAACTTTTCCCCCAAGTCTGGGCTGCTTCTGCAGGTTGGCTCGCCGCAGCAAACTTAGGGCTTGTACTACGCCTTTCATGTTTTCACCCTCGATGCGAAGTTTCCTACTTTTATGAGCGCCGGTGGCAATGAAAACTGCTTTGTATTCCTCTTCTTCTAGAAGATCGTTGAAGGACAAAGCTTTGCCAATTGGTGTGTTCGTTCTAATCTCCACTCCCAATTCTTTGATGTGCGCTACTTCAGCGTCTAAAACTTCTTTGGGTAACCGATGTTCTGGGATTCCCACTCTTAACATTCCTCCTGGCTCCGCCAGCGCTTCAAAGACGGTTACTGGAAATCCCCTCTTCACCAGTTCCCAAGCTGCGGTAAGTCCTGCCGGACCCGAGCCGATTACGGCTGTTTTTTCTTTCTGCGTCTTGGGCAGAGGCGCTACTTCTCTTTTCTTAGAGTTAGCAAGTGTTCGTTGAAGAACGTCCAACACAAGGCTATCGAACTTGCTGCGTTTAGAATTCTCTTCACATGGGCGAAGGCAAAGCCAACTGTAGACTAGGGGAAACGGGATTCTTTCTCGTAGAATCTCCAGAATCTCCTCAAGCTTGCCAGGCCCATCTGCTAAATAGCCTCGTTCAATGACCATGTTTCTTAGCAACAAGAAGATTTCAGGCGGTTTCAACCCGTGAGGGCACCTTTTGTGACATCGATAGCACATCATGCACAACCAGAGCCCTTCATCGGCCAGGACGTTCGCGAACTCAAGAGAGAGTTTATTCAAGAAAACTCTCGGGTTGAAATGTGTTGGAAGAATCCCTGCAACCGGACAGGATCCCGTGCAGGCTCCACATTCGTCACAGTAGACCAGCTTTTTAGCATCCAATGATCGTTTTGTGAGTTGCCTCAGAACCTTAATTTCTTGAGGGTTCTCCGGAGGGGAACGGGGCATCTTGTTGCTCATCTATGCGATGAACCCCTGTAATGCAGCGTCATTCTAACGTGTCCAAGATTCCCAGCGGCCTGAATGGCCACTATTACACAGCTGGTAATCTGAGCCATCTTAGGTTCTCTCTTCACTGATCTCTCCTCCAGCCAATTCCGAGAGTCTCTTCTCAGCTCTCGTCCTCTTCCCTTTAGCGAACGAGATGATCTTGGCCAACATTTTGGTTTCCCCTCGTCTACTCGACTCCGCATCTTCCCAGGCTCTCTCCCGGATGTAGCCCTTGCGAAAGGCTTCATCGTATACTTCAGCGCCTACCTTTGTCCTTAACAGCGTTGTAGTGTATCCATCCGGCGAACCCAGTCCCCCCGCCGAGATGTCTGCATACTCGTTACTGAAATCTTGACACGCGAAACATGCTGGGCGGGCAACTTCGTGAACCTCTTCTAATGGAACATGGAATGTCGCGCCTTTGGTGAGGGTAATTATTAGATCGTCCTTGATGTTTAGTTTGGCAATATCCTCCAATCTGACAGCCAGTTTCTTTTCCAGTCTTTCCCTCGCACCACCATCAAAATAGAAATTTTCTATGCAAAACAGCCCAATCGAATATTTTATGAGGTGGGCTGGGAGGATTCCCAGGCATTGCATCTTTCTGATCGCGTTAACTTGACAGGGAGTTCCAACCACAGCCATGTCCTGCAGATACTTTTTTTTAAGGGCCTTCACAGTGGACAGGATGGGGGTGTAGGTTGTATATTTTCCCCCTAACTCTTCGAGGTGGAGGGATCCCGAAAATGTGGAGCCTGCCGCCTCTATGAGTTCCCCAGATGTTCTGGCGATGGTCGCTTTTCGAGCAAAACGCCCCGTTTTCTTTGAGACAAGAGCTCCCTGTATCAGGTTGTGGTCTAGCAGGTAAGTGAGAAGGGCGGTCACTACACCTCCGTCTGTGCAAATCTCCTTCACCTTCCTATTCGTCGTTTGAGCGGAGGTTATTCTCTGAAAATCGCCTATTGGAGGCTTCCATCCAAACTTTTCCTGGAGCTCCTCGTTCAGTGTATCAGTCTGGGGGCATATGAGGTAGCATATTCCGCATTTTAAACAGTTGTCCTCGTTGAAGAATTGAGGCAACTCGTCCTCACCAATCTTGAGGGCGTTAAGTTCTCCAGCTGAGCAAAACGAGACGCATCCGCCGCATTTGCCACATATTCCCTTTCCAACAACTTCATTGGTCAGGTCGGTAAATGTCCTAAGCTCCTCCATTGCAACCAGACCTTAGTATGCGCGAGCATATTAGTATAATTTTGCACGATTATTTAAGGAATTTCTCGAATTAGAAATTGGAGAACAACAAATATTAAGAACCATGTAGAGGTATAATTTCTCCTGAAGAAAGCCCGTTTAGGAGAGACTCAGCTTGCCAAGGAAAATAGTAATTATTGGTGCCAACGCTGCCGGTGTTCATGCTGCAAACGCGATCCGCAAAACCGACCCCAAGGCTGACATAGTCTTGGTAGATAAGGAGCCATATCCAGCCTACTCTCGCTGCGGCATACCCTACGTATTGGCACGTGAGATCCCCCAATTTGAAGACCTCATGGCTTTTCCTCCATCCCACTATAGAATGATGAAGTTCAATCTGCGCCTTGAAACAATCGCTCGCTCTATCAATCCTGACGATAAGATCGTGCTAGTGGAGGACAAGGATGGAAATATTGAAGCATTGAAATATGACGCATTGATCCTCGCTACCGGCGCTGATCCTTTTGTCATACCTATTAAGGGATCTAACCTCCCGGGAGTGTTTGCAATGAGGACAGTGGATGATGGAAAGGCGATTAATGATTTGGTGAAGACAGCCAAGAACGCGGTTGTCATCGGCGCCGGATTCATTGGCCTAGAAACAGCGCATGCCCTTGCGGCGAACAAAATTAAGACCACAATCGTTGAGGTAGTGCCATACATCCTTCCAGCACTATTCGACGAAGACATGGCTGACTATACGCAAAAGAAAATAGAAGCCCAGGGTGTCAAGGTGATGGTAGGTAGGCGGGTAGACGCGATTCTGGGAAAAGATAAGGTTGAAGGTGTGAGCGTCGGTGGTGAAGAAGTCAAGGCGGATATTGTTGTAATGGCTGCTGGTATTCGACCTAGGACAGACCTGATAAGGGGGCTCGGGGTAGAGCTGGGCGTAACGAGGGCGATTAGAGTGAACCCAAGGATGGAAACCACTGTCTCTGGCATATTCGCAGCTGGAGACTGTGTTGAGTCCCAAAGTTCAATAACAGGGTTGCCTTGCCTTTACCAACTTGGCACCAACGCAGTTCGGCAGGGAACAACAGCTGGAATAAACGCCGCAGGAGGATACGCTGCTAACCCGCGCGTCATTTGCAGCGCAGTCTCAAAGATCTTCGACTTCGAACTTGGCGCAGTGGGGCTATCAGAGTATCAAGCTGCTAAGGTCGGTTTCGAAACGGTTAGCGCAAGCATTACAGGAAGAACTCGTGCAGCATATTTCCCTGGCGGAAAAGATGTCAAGGTGAAAATCATTGCTGAGCCAGTCTTAGGAAGAATCATGGGAGCTCAGTTAGTTGGCGGGGAAGATGTCGCGCAGAGAATTAACATGCTCTCTGTGGCAATACAGAAAGAAATGACGGCGTTAGAGCTTTCGTCGGCGGATACGAGTTACGCTCCTCCAGTGGCGGAGACCGTAGAGCCAGTAGCGACAGCCTCGGAGATTGTCGCAAAGAAAATACGGCAACGTAGCGGACGTATGCGTCGCTAGAAACTCATGTAGTACAGGCTTTCCAATAATGCCTAATTAGCCTCTCTGAAACGTGAAGATTGTTAAAAAGGCTGATTGAATGAAAGTTCAAACATACGACATTCCCGAGAATTGCTATTACATTAAAGAACACGAGTGGATTCTAGAGAAAAGCGATGGTACGGCGAAAATTGGCATCACAGACTATGCTCAGAAGGCGTTGAGGGAGATTACATACTTTTATGCAGGGGAGCGCGGTGTTGAAGTCAAACGGATGGAAACAATTTGCAAAATCGAGTCTGTGAAATGTGTCGCCGAGATATTAAGCCCGCTTTCTGGCGTTGTTCTGAGATTCAATAACGGACTGTCTGACGAACCCGGCCTCATAAACAGTGACCCATACGGTGAAGGCTGGATAGCCATCATTCGTCCTGTAGCCCTTGAAGAGGAGTTGAAAAAACTCTTGAAGCCTGAACTCTACGCGGAGCACCTTGAAGAACTTACCAAAATCGATGAAACTCTATTGGTTCATCGATGGAGAAAGGGAGCCGAAGCAAAACCAGAAGGATAGATGGACTTTGTTTAGACAGCCAGCTTACTCAGCAAATTAGATGTCTTAACACGGTTCATGTCCAAACCCAACCCCTTCGGATCTATTCCGAGAGCAAGCCCGAGGACTTGTGGGTAGAACAGCACAGGCAGATTATAAGTAGCCTCAAACCTTCTTTCGATTACTCGCTGGTTTCTGTCATACATGGACCCACACAATGGGCACATTAGAACCATAGCGTCGGCACCCGTGGCATTAACATGGGCAAGTTTTCTCTGAGCCATCGCTAACGCAATGTTGTCGTCAACATCCAGAATCACTCCGCCGCAACACTGCGTCTTATCCTCATATGCCACAGTTTCCGCACCGAGTGCAGAGATGAGTGCATCTAGAGTTCTCGGAAACTCGGGATCCTCAAAGTTGTCAAAAACACCGGAGGGTTTGAGATAATGACATCCATAGTGGGAGGCTAACTTGAGTCCCTCCAAGCTGTTTCTAACTTGGCTTTTGATTTTATCAGGCCCAACATCTTCGTAGAGAACTCGCACGAAGTGTCTAACCTTGGCTTTACCGCTGTACGACCGACCTATTCTCTGCAGTTTCTCGTTGACCTTCTCCCTCAACTCATCATCGTTCATCAGCTCTTTGTTCGCTTCCGCGAGTGTGGACGCACAGCCTGTGCAAATGGTGCATATGTCTAACCCCTTGTCTTCTGCAACACTCAGATTCCTCGCAGCAAGAAGCATGGTTGTCTCTTGGTCTACGGATTTTATGGGAAAGCCGCAACAGGCAAAGTCCTCTCGGTCTATGAGGTTCACCCCCAGTTTTTTGGCGACCTTTCTGGCTGAGAGCTCAAACTGCCTCGCCATCACTGGCGCGAGGCATCCTGGGAAGAACGCGTATTCCATTTTATTCCTCTCCTTTGGCTCTTGGCAGCTTGTATAAGCTCGTCAACCTAAACAGTTCTTGAACCTCCTCATTTTCGGGCGGAATCGGCGGCAACCCGAGTTCTTCACGTTTAGCGTTGTCAAATTTAGTTATGGGAAAAAGTCTGCCTTGGGTTCCTACGAGTTCCGCACGTTTTGCAAAAGAGGTGTGAATGTAGCCTTCTTTGACTGCCAAGTTTTTTAGAGCGTTCATCACGTCGGCTAATCTGACGTCCTGAGGACACCGCTCCTCACAAGTGTAGCATGCTGAACACAACCATATGAAGTCGCTTGAGAGAACCCTTTCCCTCATGCCTAGCACAGTCATCCGTATGATTCTTCTAGGATTATATTTCTCCTCTATCTCCCTAACTGGGCATCCGACATTGCACGTTCCGCACTGATAACATCTCTTTAGGTGTTTTCCTCCAGGAGCATTTGAAACTTCGTCTTTGAATTTAGGATCGAGTTTAGTGACCACCAAAATACATTCCTCCTTGCTTAATCTCAACTAGAATTTGCAGTTGAATGCGCTGTCTCCTGTCCCTCATGTCAAAATGATATAACACAATTCAACCTAATTTAAGTATTTATTCCCAAATCAACCAGTGCCCTACTCCTAAGAGAGAAACTCGTAAAAACATGGGGCTTCTTCTTTTTCTCTTTCCACAATCCTTAGTAGGAAAATTAATATGGAAAATGGCGTAGAATTATACCAAACCATGAAACAAAGATGATTTAAAATGGCAATAAAAGTAGCTATAAATGGATTCGGTAGAATTGGGCGCTTACTCTTCAGAGCTGCGACCGAACGGAAAGCCAACATTGACTTTGTGGCAGTAAACGACCTCGCCCCTGCAGAGACCTTAGCCTACCTCCTTAAGAACGACTCAGTGCATGGACACCCGCCATTCGACGTGAAGGCCAAACAAGACGCTATACTCATAGATGGCAAGCCGATGAAGGTGCTCTCAGAAAGGGATCCTAGTAAATTGCCTTGGAACGACTTAGGCGTCTACTTAGCCGTTGAGTCCACCGGCTTGTTCACGGCAAGAGAAAAAGCTTCGATGCACCTGCAAGCAGGCGCCAAGAAAGTCTTAATTTCCGCGCCCGCCAAAAACCCCGACATCACCGTCGTGCTTGGCGTGAACCACACCAACTATGACCACGCAAACCACAACATCATCTCGAACGCTTCATGCACCACCAACTGTGTCTCCCCAGTCGCCAAAGTTTTGAACGACAACTTTGGCCTTCAGAAAGCCCTTATGACGACTGCCCACGCATATACAAACGACCAAAGAATCCAAGACTTGGTCCACAAAAAGCTTCGCCGAGGCCGAGCCGGAGCCGTGTCAATTATCCCTACTTCAACGGGCGCTGCTGTGGCTGCCACAATCGTGCTGCCCGAACTTGCTGGAAGAATGAACGGTCTTGCTTTAAGGGTTCCAGTGCCAAACGTCTCAATTGTTGATCTCACAGTTTTGCTTGGAAAGGAAACAACCACAGAAGCAATCAACAAAGCCTACCAAACAGCCGCAATGGGGCCACTCAAAGGAATACTGAGTTACACGGAAGAGGAGCTTGTTTCAGTTGACTTCAACCACAACCCGTACTCGGCGACGATTGACGCGCGATCGACAATGGTCGTAGGCGGCAACCTAGCGAAAGTGCTGGCTTGGTACGACAACGAATGGGGCTTCTCCTGCCGCATGACTGAGCTCATAGAACTCATCGGCCAAAAAGCTGGACTCTGAAATCCCGCATAAAATCTGGAATGCCCTCGCGGCACCCACTCTTTTTTTTGTTGGTGAAAAATGACGAAAATCTTGACAATAGACAGTTTTGACTTTGGAAAAAAAACTGCCCTAGTACGGGTCGACTTCAACTCTCCACTTGACCCTCAGACAAAACAAATCTTGGAAGATGTGCGAATTCGATTCAGCGGAGAAACCACCATCAGCGAGCTCGCCAGGAAAGACGCTAAAGTAGTAATCCTAGCTCATCAAGGGAGACCCGGAGGACCTGACTTCACTCCACTAAAGCAGCATGCGGACGTTCTAAGCACAATCCTCAAGAAGCCGATACAATATGTTGCCGACCTCTTTGGAGCCAAAGCAAGAACAGCCATAAAAAAGCTAAAAGCTGGTGAAATTCTAGTTCTAGAAAACGTTAGAACATACCCTGAAGAACAAAAGAAGGGAACACCGGCGGAACATGCACAAACAGATTTTGTCAAGTCGTTGGCACCTCTGGCAGACGTGTTCGTCAATGACGCCTTTGCTGCTGCTCATCGTGCTCATGTTTCAATCGTGGGCTTCACTGCAGTATTGCCCAGCGTTGCAGGTCGTGTTATGGAGAAAGAACTTAATGCTTTGAACATGGCTCTCGAATCGCCTGCGAAGCCCTGCGTCTACATTCTAGGGGGCGCCAAGGCTGACGACGCGTTGAAGATTTCAAGGTTCGTGTTAGACAATAACATTGCGGACAACGTCTTGACAGGCGGCGTTGCTGGACACCTATTTCTTGCAGCAAGAGGTTACAACTTGGGCAAACCAAACGTGGAGTTTCTCGAAAAGAAGGAATTGATGGGCTTCGTCTCAGGCATTAAAGAACTTGTGACTCAATATCCAGCACCGATTAAAACGCCTTCAGACGTAGCAGTAAACGCTGATGGCCAACGGAAGGAAATTGCTGTAGAAGAACTCCCAACCAACTATCCAATCCTCGACATCGGAACTAAAACAATCGAAAACTATTGCGAAAGCATACGCAAAGCAAGATCCATCGTCATCAGCGGACCCGTTGGAGTATACGAGACCAAAGACTTCATGAAAGGAACCAAGAAAATCCTTGAAGCCGCAGCTGAGTCGAAAGCGTTTTCTCTCGTTGGCGGAGGCCACACCGTGGCAGCTGTGGAGCAGTTTGGACTTGAAGAGAAAATGGGCTACGTAAGCACAGCGGGTGGAGCACTGATTGAATTCCTAATGGGTGAACAACTTCCCGGGGTAGCTGCTCTTGAAGCGGCGGCAAAAGAGCAGTAGCCGCTACTTCCAGCAGCCACCGTCTTTTCCGCGTCGCCGAACTGAGAACCAGTAGCGAGTCGCAGAAACGAGTAATTTGTTTAGAATCACCTAACTACACCTTTCGCTAAAGCAGTGAGCTTTAAAGTCGAAAAAAATGCCTGAACAATCGCTTCGCAGAAAAAGGTGCCCCGTCACTCACAGCCCTAGACTTGGTGAGTTTATCCTACCCCATCCCACCCTAGAAGTGCATCCTACCCTAGATCCGAACCTAGAAGACCGTATAGAACCTATACGGTCTGCAAGGGTCGCACCTAGAAGTGCACCTAGAAAAAACCTAGAAGCCGATTTTTCTAGGTTCGGTTTTAGGTGTCGAAAACCATCCGATATGTCGCTGAACTCTGTCGTCTGTCGGGTATGCTGCGTCCTCTATAAGAGGTGTGCTGGCCTCTTAGTTTCTTTGTGATCCTAAATGTTTCTCATTTAGGTTCGAATCTAGGTGTCTTGATGGTTGCGATGGGTCCTGTGCGTTTTGTCGGAGGCCTGCCGACGCCAGACGTGAGTTGTTGCCTGAATTCGTGGACTCCGGGGCAGCTGCAGTTGTTGTCTGAGTCTGCAATGGACCCTGTTTTCTTTTTCGGTGGCTTTGGTGTGTTTGGCGGTTTGACGGTCTCAGTAGTTCTCGCACCAAAGCTCAAAGTAGCTTCTCGCGTGGTCACAGACTGGGCATCTCATGGGCGCTTCGTCGCTTTCAGTCACGTAACCGCAGTTTCGGCATTTCCATTTGACTGGTGTATCCCTCTTGAAGACATGGCCATTTTCTACGTTTGCAAGTAACTTCCTGTAACGTCTTTCATGATATTTCTCGACTTCGGCTACCATGCGAAAAGTTTGAGCTGCGTCTTTGAATCCTTCTTCCTCGGCAATGTCAGTAAAGCCGGGATACAGGGTTCCCCATTCCAACTTCTCACCGTCGGCTGCTTCGTTTAGGTTTTCCTTTGTTGATTTGATGACGCCTGCGGGGTAGGCGGCTGTGATTTCAGCCACTCCACCTTCGAGAAGTTTGAAGAAGAGTTCCGCATGTTCTTTTTCGTTGTCAGCGGTTTCGATGAACACGTTGGAGATTTGTTCATATCCCTCCTTTTTCGCGACGCTGGCGAAGAAGGTGTATCTGGTTCTAGCCTGAGATTCACCGGCAAAGGCGGCGAGCAGATTTTTCTCGGTTTTACTTCCTTTTAATTCCATCACTTGGACCTCCATTCAACGAAATAAGCACTTCGCGAGCCCAACTTTTAAGTGTATCCTACTGCTCCCACACCAGTTTTTCTGCGCCAAATTCTCGAACGCGCACGCGAGACATCGTGGCTCCATAAAAGACCAATGAATCTGAAAGACTCGTCGACAAGCTCAAGGAGCCAATGCCCTCCGCACGGGCACATTACGGACCAATTAGCTACCCAATCAGCGAAGGCACAACGGCTTCTAGGCGGACACGCTAATTCTCTCTCGTGTGCCAAATACGTGCACTCAGAGACTTATTGCCCCGCGAATGCCTTTCCCACGCATGCATAGCTGTTCAAAAAGTTTGAACTCTTGTTCTAAAACATAGCATTAATAATGCCGCGGCACATCTGACTTTGGCGTTAAGACAAAATGAGTGATGTTATGTGAACAGAAAACATTTCACTATTCTAGCCCTATTCGCATTATTGTTCTCCTCGCTTTTTGCCAGCGTCAACACAGTAGACGCGGAGGCTGTTCAAGGTAGTTCAGTTCGCAATATTGAGACAAACGCGGAATATCAGAATGGGACGATTCCCACACCAATTGGGGGCATATGGTATGTTTGGATTAACGTTTCCACGACTCAGGTTATCTATTATTCGCTCTTTTCTGATGTAGTCAACTCTCCCATTATAAACTTCTTAGGTCAGCGCTTTCAAGTCGAAAATGACACTGAAGTGTTCGTTGGAAATACGTTGGCGCTTATAGAGGTTTATAATGACACTAGCGGGGATGGAATCCCACAAGCCAACTTCACCTCGGGAGAGACTGAAATCGCGTATTACTTGCTTGTAAACAGCAGCGTCGGCTACGACGTCACCCCGATACAAAAATTTCTCGAGGGCGGAATCGCACATTACAAGTGGGCCTTCAATTACTATACAATCGATGGATTTCTGCTCTTCCCGGAAGATCAGCCCGGTCAAGGCGCAGCGTATGTGACGATCGATCACCTCTACTTCAGCTACGATTTCCACGTTGTCGAAAACGTCTCCTATGTGAAGACGAGTTTTGACATAGGAAGAATTACTGAAATACAGCCGGCAGGGGGGGAACCTCCAGTTTCGCTGGATGGTTTGAGCCTTTCACTACTCTTCAGCACCGTGACTATTTCAGCTAATCCTGCCACAGCCTACGTCAATGGCGAACCGTATAACTCGACAACAGCCGCCAATACTGCAACAGCGACTAACAGCGGAGAGATCGCTGTGAAAACAATAAAGGCCTACGAATTCCTCCTCGGTGAATCCTACAACCTCACAAGAGGCGAAACTGTGGAGACACATCCGACAAAATCGGAAGCTGCAGCTACGACAAGTATTCCCCAAGGTGCCCAATCGAGAATAAGCTGGATGTTGGCCTATTTCGAGAACAACCTAAACATCAGCGATTTGTTTCCCTCAGCAAGCGGCATTGGAGGAAACGTCAACTTGAATTGCAGTGTCTCAGCATTCCTTTACAGAATCTGCTACCCCGTTTGGGACGGGCTGATGATTCAACACGATCCAACCTGCGTCGCATATCTCTTCAGCAATTTAATCATTTCAGAATTTCCCTCCCTCATCATTCTACCGCTGTTCATGATCGCATTACTGCTGATAGTTCTAGCCTACAGAAGAAAACATCCTGCCCAGCATCCCACTACATCTTCACCGAAAAACGAAGTCCACACCAAGATCTAGAATAGCCTGTTCCTAAGACGTTGAACCTTCAGATAAAAATTTAACACCCAAAAGAATCTGTACGCATTCAGGGATAGAAACGCTGGAACTCTATATAGTTCGTCCAGTTTCCCAGCCTCTTCTCTAATAGACGTGCGGGTTCCCATGTCACATAGGATCGCTTCATCTTCGACGGAGCAGAAATCTTCCCTTCCATTCCAGTCTTCGATGTCAGCAATCAAGGCTTTGTCAAATGTAGCATCAGCCATTATCCACGCTCCATCCAGATAAACCTCCACAAGGTAATGAGGAAACTGCTCCGGCATCATGGGTACAGCAATCCTCGGCAGGATCCCCTCCCATTCAGCTGGATCATTGCCCCTGAACTCCAAAACTCTAAATCGTGCTGGGATGCCTACTGCTCGTAACATTGCCATTTGAAGTGTTGCTTTTGTGAAACAGCTGCCTCGACCAATTCTCAAGGTTTCCGAGGCTGTTTGCCTGGGATTGACAAAGGCTAGCGGTATCTTGTCCCTAACGAAAAAGAATATCTTAATTGCTGCGTCCCTGGATGTCTCAGCATGCCTCGTTATTAACTCTGTAACTGTCTTCACTAGAGGATTATCCGAGTCACACAGCTCAGAAGGCCTCAGAAAATCTTCAAGTCGCCTACTTTCGCGTTTCTGATGCTCTTCCACATCCCCCACTAGCCCAACGATCAAAAACATTTCTCCTCAGATTATTAATCTTACGATGTCAAACCCTAATCTTCCATATGGCACGCATGCCAGATGCTAGCACGCGCAAGAGTGTGCGAGCCCGCACAACCTCAAGGCGAGGTCTGTCTGTCTAGTTTTAACCAGGTTTCTAAGCTCCAATACAGCAAAGACGACACCAACAATCACGCCACCAGCTGCAACCACGGCTGAAATAGATGCTATGTCCAACATTTTCACCTGCAAAGAGGTCAACTGCCCTGAGTTTTATGGCTTATAGAACAACTCTCTGCATCTAGCACACGCGTCCATCCCAACGGTCCTTTTTTAAGAGGTCTACCCTAACCTTCCCTACA
>JABAOC010003971.1_pt2 | contig 14469 bp, 9 predicted proteins | sample 7062161 | NCBI WGS metagenome assembly JABAOC01 (sample SAMN14538625, study PRJNA623070) | marine sediment metagenome | biome: marine biome [ENVO:00000428]; feature: marine pelagic biome [ENVO:01000023]; material: deep marine sediment [ENVO:00002113] | place: India: Gulf of Khambhat ... | reverse complement strand
CGATGGGTTTCTCATGAAATGAGAATATCATTACAATTCGTATTTGTCAAATTATTTATTGCGTTTGCATTAGTTCCGCGAGTTTAGCTGACTAGATAGTGCATTGCTGGAGTTTTCCTCCAAACGGCAGACGGAAGGCGCAAACTCACGGTTGAGGTTCAACCTGAAGCGGGGCTATCTCTTCTCAATCGGGAAAAACTTAAGGAGATCTTGCCATGAAAAAACAATGGAAAATGGTTAGAGACCCTATTTGCGGAATGACGATCAAAGTAGAAAAAGGAATCCAATTCAACTATGATGGGCGGACACACTATGTGTGTTCCGACTTCTGTAGGGATCTCTTTGAAAAAGCTCCCGAGAGGTATGCCACTCGTTTTCATACGTTGACCCCGGTTCTAGAAAAAGAGAGAAGCATTGCCTATTTCTCAATGGAAATCGCTATTGACTCACGGATACCAACCTATAGCGGTGGCTTAGGGATTCTGGCCGGCGATACGCTCAGATCCTGCGCTGACTTAAAGGTACCTATTGTTGCGGTTACTCTATTCTATTCGGACGGCTATTTCTATCAGAAATTGGATGACCAGGGGAACCAACATGAACTACCCGTAAATTGGAATCCTCAAGACTTCTTGAGTCTTTTAATTGAGAAAATCGAAGTTCAAATCGAGGGCAGACGGGTAGAGTTAAGGGCCTGGCAATACGACATTATCGGTCTAACTGGGTATTCCGTGCCCGTCATCTTTCTAGACACAAATCTGAAGCGTAACAGTGATTGCGACATAGGTCTTACTCGGTACCTTTACGGAGGTGACGAGAAGCACAGGCTTGCCCAGGAGATGATCTTGGGAATTGGTGGGATAAGAATGCTTCGCCAGCTGGGGTATCAAGAGATCAAAAACTACCATATGAATGAGGGCCATGCGAGTTTATTGGGCCTTGAACTCTTAAGGGAGAGTAAAGTGAGCAAGCTAGCCGAGTGGGATTTTGGGGGGGTGCGGAAATCATGTGTCTTTACGACTCATACCCCAGTTCCTGCCGGCCATGACCATTTCTCTTATGACCTAGTGAAGGATCTCATGGGAGAATACTTGCCAGTTGAGATTATCAAGATGTTCGGAGGTAATGACAGCTTGAACATGACCTTACTTGCTCTGAATCTAAGCCGTTACATAAACGGCGTCGCGAAAAAGCATGGAGAGGTTTCAAGAGGGATGTTTCCCGGGTATTCGATCGATTCCATTACCAACGGAGTTCACTCGTTCACCTGGACTTCGGACAGCTTCAGACGACTTTATGACGAATACATTCCCGGTTGGGCCAAAGACGCCTTTACGTTGAGATACAGTTTGGGCATCCCCAGGCAACAGATTTGGGAAGCCCATATGGTGTCGAAGAAATCACTCATCGATCAAGTCAACAGGCAAACGGACGCCGGAATGGATTACGATACGTTCACGATCGGATTTGCTCGGAGGGCAACAAGGTATAAGAGGATGGATTTGGTATTTACGAATATCGAACGGCTTAGACAAATTGCCGGAAAGGTCGGTAAAATTCAGTTCGTTTTTTCTGGAAAAGCCCACCCGAAAGATAGACCAGGAAAAGAATTGATCAAGAAGATCTTTGGATTTTCTCATGAGCTAAGGGATAACATCAAAATTGTTTATTTGGTCAATTATGACATGGAACTTGCCAAACTCCTTACCTCCGGGGTTGACCTTTGGCTCAATACGCCCCAAAAGCCTATGGAGGCTTCGGGCACGTCAGGTATGAAAGCAGCTCACAACGGCATCCCGAACCTAAGCGTTTTAGACGGCTGGTGGATTGAAGGCCATATCGAGGGGATTACCGGCTGGTCCATCGGGTCAGAATCGTTTGAACCTGAAAATGACGATCGAAATGCACAAGAAATTTATGAGAAATTGGAGAATATCATCCTTCCAATGTATTACAAAGAAAGAGAAAAATGGATAGACGTAATGCGCCAGAGCATTGCCTTCAATGCCTCTTTCTTTAATACTCAGCGGATGATGCAGCAGTATGCTCTCAATGCTTACTTGCAATGATTCCCTTCAGCCCTTGATCTTGCCCAGTGTGACTCTCGCCAACCTCGACCTGTAGGATGGTTTCTGACCAAAGCATGAACAAGTGTATTGAGAGCAAGGGGCGCGAAATGGCTGGATATGGCAGCCACTAGTTACAATCGTAATCCCTCGTTTGCCGGGGGAGGAGTTCACTCTGTCCTCTCCAGGATGGATGATGAAATGATCAACTCATCGATGTGGAAAGCAATCTGTTTACTTAGTCTCTTCCTGATCGTTGAATTTTTCTTTGCCTCTATCACAAAGGCTGTAGAAGAGTTTCCGGTTTCTCCACCGCCAATGACAGAAGGGATTTTCCCCTGTAGCAACTGCCATACTTCCATGGAAGTGAATCCGAAGAAGAGGGAGTTGATGGAAGAGCATACGAATATCAAATTGCGTCACGCGGAAACAATGAGATGGTGTCTCGACTGCCATGATGGAAAAAATCGTGATAAACTGCGCCTCTTTAACGAGGAACTGATCGATTTCGATGAAAGTTATCGGCTATGCGGCGAATGCCACGGTACGACTTACAGAGACTGGAAGGCTGGTATCCATGGGAAAAGGACAGGGTACTTTATGGGCCCAGGGAAGAGAACTTACCTGTTATGTGCTAACTGTCATAATCCTCACGATCCGAAATTCAAGCCTTTAAAGCCGGAGCCTCCACCTGAGGGACCAATGGGTAAGAAGAATGAAAGATAAACAGCGTACGCGAAGGGAGTTCATCCGCAACCTGTCGGTTATAGCTGTAGGAGGTCTTTCTATCCCTCTTATCATCTCCTATGCCAAGGGCTATAGCTACACCAAGGATGAGGTGGAAGAGTTTCTGCAGAAGCATTTTAAGGAGATGACGGAGAAGGAAAAGAAACACGTCATCACCAGACTCGAACGGCAGTACGAAAGAAGATACGGAAGGAAATTCCAGATCGGCACTAAGGAGGCTGTGCCCGACACGCTATGGGGGTACGGCCTTGAGCTTTCTCGCTGCATCGGCTGCAGGCGATGTGTCTATGCCTGCGCGAAGGAGAACAATAACTCCCGCTATGGTCGTCAACTGCATTGGATCAGGGTCCTCCGGCTCAAGCGGGGAAACCTGATCAATCTCGAACACTCGGAACATTACTATGACCCTGACCTGGTTCCGGAGCCGGGATTCACCTACTTACCAGTCCAATGCCAGCAGTGTCAGAACCCTCCCTGTGTGAAGGTGTGTCCGGTTCACGCCACTTGGACAGATCCCGATGGGATCGTCGTGGTGGACTACAATTGGTGCATTGGTTGCAGATACTGTATCGCAGCCTGTCCTTATAAGGGAAGGGTCTTCAACTGGTCAGAACCAAACATTCCCACGGAAGAGGTCAACCCGTCGGTGCACTACCTTGGAAACCGGCCCAGATTGAAGTCGACCGCGGACAAATGTACCTTTTGTATCCAGCGGGTAAGGGTAGGAAGATATCCCGCCTGTGTGGAGGCCTGCCCAACAGGGGTCAGGAAATTTGGAAATCTTCTCGATCCAACTAGTGAAATTCGATACATCATCGACCGAAAGCGGGTTTTCCGGCTGAAAGAAGATTTGAATACGGAGCCCAAATTCTATTACTTTTTTGAAGCGTAAGGATTACCATGGAAAGGCTTCGGGAGACGTTGGAAGAAACATGGCGGTTTTATCGCAAGACCCTTGTACTGGTTGTGAAGGGGAGCAAGGCCTACTACTTTTGGTGTCTTTTTCTCCTCGCCATCATTCTGATCGGTTTCAAATTCTATTTGCAGCAGCATGAAATCGGCCTGGTCGCAACGAATCTGACAGACCAGGTTTCATGGGGGCTTTACATCGCCAACTTCACCTATCTGGTCGGAGCGGCAGCGGCAGCGGTCCTGTTGGTTATCCCAGCGTACATCTATCAGTTCAAACCGATTAAAGAGATCGTCGTATTAGGCGAGCTTTTTGCTGCCTCCTCGGTCGTGATGGCCATTCTCTTTGTGATGGTTGACCTGGGTAGGCTCGATCGGTTCTGGCACATGCTTCCTTTCGTTGGATTGATAAACTTCCCCGCATCGCTCCTCGCCTGGGACGTAATCGTTCTCAATGGCTATTTGCTCTTAAACCTTCTCATTCCGATTTATCTCTTGGTCAAATTCTATTACAGGAAGGAACCCAACTGGAAATTTATCCTTCCCTTTATCTTGATCTCCATCCCGTGGGCTGTGGGGATTCATACCGTAACGGCCTTTGTTTATAATGGCCTTGCTGCCCGTCCCTTCTGGAACGCGTCGATTCTTGCCCCGAGGTTCCTGGCGAGCGCTTTCTGTTCAGGGCCTGCCATGATTATCATTATTTTTCAGATAATCCGGAAGGTATCGGCCATAAAAATAGAGGATAGGGCGCTTTTCAAGATCGCAGAACTGATCGCATACGCCATGTTTCTCAATCTTTTTCTTCTCGCTGCAGAGATGTACAAGGAGTATTACTCCGATACTGTTCATATCGCTCCCTTCAAATACTTGTTCGAAGGTCTCCATGGTCACCGTCATCTTGTACCGTGGATTTGGTCAGCCATGGCAATGAACGTCGCCGCTTTTCTCATCTTCCTGATTCCCGCCACTCGGAAACGGCTAAGCACCCTCAATCTGGGCTGCGTTCTCATCATCATAGGGGTCTGGATCGAGAAGGGACCGGGATTCGTCATCCCAGGTTTTGTCCCTGACCCCCTCGGCGAGATTTATATCTATACTCCCAATCTCCTGGAACTCATGGTATCTTTTGGCATCTGGGCCGTGGGGGCCCTAATGTTCACTCTCCTCATGAAGGTAGCCATTCCCATAGAGACGGGGGAGTTTGGCCACTCGAAGTACGAAACAGAGGTAGCTTCACCAGGGTCGCCTTAGGTGATATCACAAATCTTCCTACTTCTAAGGTTCATTTGTTAGATGACTGAGAGAATACGAAAGATTGCGGATCTCAGAGTTATGCTCATCGGGATTTATGATCTCCCGGTGGAGAAGAACCTGGACCCCTCTCCATGATCTTTCCCCGCCTCGGGAAGTGGCGACGGCTTCTCAAGGAGGCACGCCCCATGCCCCGAGGAACCCTAAAGTTTAGAACAGTAGAACCTATCGGGCACACTCTGATTTTCGGGTTCGGGCAAGAGGTAAACAGAATCTCTGGTCCCATCTCAGAAGCAGAAAGGAAGGGAAAAGGTGAGAATGAAACCCTCCGGAGGTCCAGGGAGGTGTAGTAAGATAGGAGAAAACGATGAAAGCACGCTTCGAACAATTGGACATCCCTCTCGCCGGGATACATTGCAACCGTTGTCCCCAGACCATAGAGAAATCGCTAAAGGGGGTACCCGGAGTTAAAAAAGCCTCGGTAAATTTCTCCACTCAAAGGGCCCATGTGCAGTTCGACCCGAAAACCGTGTCCTTAAACAAGATTACCGAGGCTATCCGCTCCGCGGGCTATCGGCCTGGGGCCATCACCCTGAGGATGGGGATTCAGGGAATGACCTGCGCTTCCTGCGTGACAAAGATTGAGGAGGCTCTCGGGAGAGCCGCTGGGGTATTGAACGCCTCGGTGAACCTGGGGACCGGGGAGGCTCAGGTGGAGTATCTGCCTTCGGTGACCAACTTACAGGAGATCGAAAGAGCCGTTGAATCCACAGGCTATCGAACGACCAAAGCGCCGAGCGAGGAGACTCCTGATAAGGAGGCCGAGGAGAGGGAGAAAGAATACAAGAGGCTGATGGCCAAATTTATCTTCGCGACCATTATAGCTGTACCTGTCATGGTTGTTGGCTACCCCAAGTGGTTTCCATTCCTTAGGGATTTATCCACTGAGACCATCCGGATCCTTTGGGCCCTCTCTGGGCTGGCCACCCTGCCGGTACTGCTCTGGTCGGGCTCCCATTTCTTCACCGGAGCCTGGTCGGCCTTCCGGCGTCGGGCCGCCGACATGAACACGCTGATCGCTATCGGAACCGGAGCGGCATGGGTCTACTCTAGCGTTGCCATTCTCTTTCCCCAGATTTTTCCCGAGGGAACCACAGAACCCTTCTATGATGTGTCCAACGTGGTCATTGGTCTGGTGGTCTTGGGACAGGCTCTGGAACTTCGAGCCAAAGGAAGATCCTCGGAAGCGATCAAAAAGCTAATTGGTTTACAAGCAAAAACTGCCCGGGTCCTCCGTGAGGGAAGAGAGATAGATATTCCGGTGGAGGAGGTCTTAGTGGGAGATATTGTTGTAGTGAGGCCTGGAGAAAAAGTTCCTGTGGATGGCGAGGTGACTGAAGGCTTTTCAGCTGTGGATGAATCGATGGTGACGGGAGAATCGATCCCCGTTGAAAAGAAGGCGAGAGATGAGGTCATCGGAGCGACCCTGAACAAAACGGGTTCGTTCAAATTCAGGGCGACGAAAGTGGGCAAAGACACGGCTTTGTCTCAAATTATCAAAATGGTCCAGGATGCGCAGGGATCGAAGGCCCCCGTCCAGAGGCTGGTCGACATCGTCTCCGGGTACTTTGTCCCCATCGTCATGGTTATCGCGGTACTCACCTTTGTCGTCTGGTTCGACTTCGGGCAGACGCCCGCGCTGGTTTATGCTCTGGTGGCAGGGGTCACAGTGCTGATCATCGCTTGCCCTTGTGCTCTGGGGCTGGCTACACCTATCTCTTTGATGGTCGGTGTTGGAAAGGGGGCTGAAAACGGCATCCTGATCCGAAGCGGCGAGGCCCTGGAGACGGCCCATAAGCTAAATGCGATTATTTTGGACAAGACGGGAACAATCACCGTAGGCGAGCCTTCTTTAACGGATGTGGTTGTTCAGCAAGGATTCGACGAGGACGAGGTATTAAAGATGGCTTCCTCCGTTGAGAAAGGCTCGGAACATCCCCTGGGAGAGGCCATTTTGCGGGGAACCCGCGAACGAGGCATCGATCCTCCCAATTCCACTAATTTCAAGGCCATTCCCGGCCACGGAGTGGAGGCAAAGGTCGAGGGTAAATCCGTCCTTCTGGGCAACTTTAAACTGATGAACGACCGCAGCGTCGATACAAAGGAATTGGCGGATGTCTCTTCACGCCTTGCCAACGAGGGGAAAACGCCCATGTTCGTGGCAGTAGATGAGAAAGTTGCTGGGATCATCGCCGTTGCTGATACGGTAAAGGAGGACTCCAAGGAGGCAATTGGAACCATGAAAAGTATGGGCCTGGAAGTCGTGATGATCACCGGGGACAACAAAAGGACCGGAGAAGCCATCGCTCAGCAGGTGGGAATCGACCGGGTGATGGCAGAGGTTCTTCCCGAGGATAAAGCCTTCAATGTCCAGAAACTCCAATTGGAGGGAAAAAAGGTCGCCATGGTGGGTGACGGGATCAACGACGCCCCTGCTTTGGCCCAGGCCGATATCGGCATGGCCATCGGAACGGGCACGGATGTGGCCATTGAAGCCTCAGACATTACCCTAATCAAGGGGAGCCTGAAAGGCGTGGCCCTGGCCATTCAGGTTTCAAGGGCAACGATGCGAAACATCAAACAGAACCTCTATGGCGCTTTTGTCTATAACACCCTGGGCATCCCGATCGCCGCGGGTATCCTCTATCCATTTTTCGGGATCCTTCTTTCGCCTATTATCGCAGGTGCGGCTATGGCATTTAGCTCAGTAACCGTAGTCTCCAATGCTAATCGATTGCGAGCTTTCAAACCGAGAGAGGTATAAGTCATGACAGCGGCACAGATCATCGTCACTCTGGCAGGCCTGAGTGTTTCAGTACTCATCGTCTGGTTCTTCTTTTTTTCCGCCAAAAAAGGGGTGCGGGTCGAAACGAAAGGAAATATTCAGGAGGCAACGATCCGCGTAAAAGGAGGGTACACGCCGGATGTCATTGTGGTCGAGCGAGGAAAACCTGTCCGTCTGAACTTCCACAGGGAGGAGACAGCAGCCTGCTCGGAAATGGTACTCATTCCCGATTTCAACAAGTCAGCCAAGTTGCCAACAGGACAGACGGTTCCCATTGAATTCCTTCCGGAAAAGCCGGGAGAATACGAATTCAGCTGCCAGATGGGGATGTTTCGAGGAAAATTAGTTGTGGAATAACTATCCCTCTGTAAAGAATTTTTGCAGTTAGTCCCGCTGCTCAGGAGGCTAGCGAGTAATTATTTCTCATAGGAAGGATCTCCCCGTCTCTCGGATCAATAAAAAATTGTCAAAAAAAAACAATATGTTACAGACCTAGTTCATCCATTCCCCCTTCCTTTTTGGCACCCCTATTGCTCTATGATTATTCAGATGAATCCTTGAGTCCTTCTAAATCCAAAGGAGCTGATGAAAGATGGCAAATGAAAAAGAGAGAGACAAAAGAAGATAACCCTTCAGATCGGAGGCATGACTTGTGCCTCCTGCGTAGCCCATGTGGAGGAGGCTCTCAAAGGAGTGCGCGGTGTAAAGGAAGCGGTGGTCAACCTGGCTTCGGGTAAGGCTGCTGTGGAAAATGATGGGAGCCCGATAAGATTCCCAGCCCTGAAGAAGCCGGGGGACGAGATAGGCTACGAGGTCATTTTGAAAACCGACAACCTTCAGGTGACCGTCATGACCTGTGCTTCATGTGTTGAACATGTCCAGAAGGCGGTATCCGACCTGCCCGGGGTAGCGAAGGCAGTGGTCAATCTCGCTTCAAACAGCGCCAGAGTGGAGTATGAACCCTCGATCACTTCGCTGTCAGACATAAAGAGGGCCATAAAGGAGACCGGCTACAAGGTAGTAGAGAAGGTTGAGGGACAGGAGGCTCTGGACCGGGAAAAAGAGGCCAGGCAGCGGGAAATACGTCGGCAGCTCATCAACCTGGTCATTTCGGGAACTCTGGGCAGCCTGGTCATGATCGGAATGCTCCAGCCTTACTGGTTCTTTCCTTCCTTCGTTCCGGAATGGCTGAACAATAAGGTCGTTCTCTTCTTCATGACGACCCCGATCGTCTTCGGACCTGGCAGGCAGTTCTTCATCAATAGCTGGAACGGGCTGAAACGTGGCCTCACCGATATGAATCTCCTTTATGCCACAGGTATTGGAGCGGCTTATGGTATCGCCGTCGTGAATACCTTCTGGCCTGCTGGGTTCTGTGTGCCTTTCGCACACCAGAAAAGCCAACAAGTAAAGAGTTCCGAAAATGAAGTTTTCTCACTATCCGGGCTGTACATTCCATTCTACTTCCATAGAGTATACGCTTTCCTACTTTGAGGTACTGGGTATGCTGGGAGTGGAATTGGAAGAGATCGAGGATTGGAATTGCTGCGGGGCGGCTTCAGCACGGAATCTTAACTATATATTGTCAGTTACCCTTCCTGCCAGAAACATTGCTATTGCTCAGGAAAAAGGCCGGCCACTGGTCATTCCATGTGCTGGTTGTTTTGGAAACCTCAAAAGGGCTGATCACGCTTTGCGGCAAGACTCGGAACTAAAGAAGACGATCGAGTCTCTGGTCGGGTTTAAGTTTACAGGCGAGTTGGAACTGAGGGTTCTTCTCGATGTTATTATGAAGGATGTAGGTCTGGGGACGATTGCTGAGATGGTCAAATATCCCCTCCGAGGTTTGAAGCTCGTGTCCTACTACGGCTGCGCACTGGTACGCCCTCCAAAAATGACTCGCCTCGACAACCCAGAGAATCCTCAATCCCTCGATCGGTTGATGGAAACACTCGGGGCGTATTCTTTAGACTGGTGCTATAAGACGGAATGCTGCGGGGGAGATCTCACTTTCGTACGCCTGGATATCATGAAGCAGATCGTAGACGAGATCGTAGCGAGCGCGAAGGAGGCAGGAGCTGAGGCAATCGTTACTCCCTGTGCACTATGTCACATTAATCTGGAGATGCGTCGGTCTTCAAGAAAGGACTCCCTGCCTGTCTTTTACTTCACAGAACTGATGGGGCTGGCTTTCGGTTCTGAGAAATGTCCCCTGTGGTGGAAGAAACATCTCATTAACCCTTCACCGCTGTTGAGGGAAAAAGGGCTAGTGCGGCCTTAAGGCAGTGGTCTTCCTATAATATTTGGAATGACTGAACTCTCGGGTCTCAATAGTTATGGCCACTTTCATCAATAGGGTGAGCCTGAGAGCCTCTACGGCCCTCCTGGTGCTTCATTTATAATTTCAAGCCATCACGACGATTCCGATGAGAAAAAGACACCATAGGTAATAGGAATCACTTCCTTTCAAGGCGATCATAAGCGTCCTGCAACAAACCCCCATGTCTCCCTTAGCGTTTCCTGCAGAGATTCCATAAGAGGCCCTTACGATTCAAACAAATAAATGGATAGTTGGGATCCGGATCCTTTTTGACAAATACCTGACCAGTATCATCCTGGGACAATTGTGGGAGGTGGCTTGGATTCTTGATTTTGTTACTTTGCCCATATGCAAAAGTTTGTTACAGCAAAACCCGCTTATCCGAATAGGGTTGCGTAATTGTTTTACATCGATCAATAGGTCCTTTTTTCTTCTCGCCGACAAATACTCCTGATAACAACACCTTATGGTTCCCAGTCTTTTCCTCCTCTTGTTGGCCCATCCATTGCTCTAGCAGAATTATGGAAGGGAGGTGATTAGGATGGCCAAAGATCCAGTCTGTCACATGGAAGTGGATGAGAAGAGGGCCCCGGCCAAATCCCAGTATATGGGAAAGATTTACTACTTCTGTGCTCTAGCGTGCAAGAAGGCTTTTGACAAAGATCCTTCAAAGTACACCGGAGGGGAAGGAGAGGGGATGGCTGGCCATAGGGGTCACAAAATGTAACTTGGATTTCTTGGCGAGGGGAGGGAGGGAGGGGATTCAAAAGCCTGACGATAGGCGGGTCAAGGGGCGGCTTGCCGTGATCGGCCACACTGCGGCCGTGAATAGGATAGAATACATGACGACTAGATCAATCATCCGTTGCGACGTGATCTCTTCTGGAGTCGCGGCAGGGTCCCTTTGCTTCTTTGAAGGATCGTACACCCTTCCCATGACGGGCACGAAGGAACGCTCCCGGCAAAGGCCGGAAGCAGAGATGAACCGCTTCAAAGAACAGGTTGCCTCTCTGATAACAGACCTCGTAAAAACCGTGGACTGGTTGGAGTCCGAGTCACTCTCTGCCGAAGCCGACGTGATCCGGGCGCACATCTCCATGCTCAAGGATCCGATGTTTCACGCACAGGTCCGGCAAGCCATTGGGCGGTTGCGCTTCGCAGCCGAAAAAGCGGTGGAACACGTTATCGAGGGAGTGACACGGGTTCTCGCGGAATCGCAGGACACCCGGCTTGCGGAGCGCACCTCGGACTTGAAAGACCTGGCAATGCAATTGAGAGCGAAACTATCTAACCAGCCGGGATGTTTCCGGTCGGATTCGTTGCCCGAAGTGCAAGATCCCGTGCTCGCCATTCCGGAGTTATTTCCCTCGGTTGTGCTCAGTGCACAGAAACATGGAATCAAGGCCTTCCTTGTAGAAAGAGGCACTGCCATGTCACATGGAGCAATTCTCGCCAAAGGCTTCGCGCTGCCGGTTCTGCGGGTGCCCAGCATGGAGAGGTTACGATCCAGCCAGGGAGTGAACGTCCTGGTCGACGCCGATGTCGGGGAACTGCTTACCGAGCCTGACGAAAGCGAAAGGAGGCGTCGTCTTCAACCTGTCATCGAAGTGTCGTCGAGCCATGTAGATCATCTCTTGCCGGTGAGGTTATGGGTCAATATCGTCACTCCGGACCAACTGGAAGGCTTCAATTGGCAGAGCGTTGAAGGCGTCGGTCTGTACCGGACCGAAACCCGGTTCATGGAAAGGACAGATGATTTCCCGAGTGAACAGGAAGAGGTAAAGAGTTACCGCCACCTTCTCGCACTGTGTGGCGATCGACCGGTCACCGTGCGAACCGCAGACCTCGGCGGTGACAAAACTGTTCCATACATGTCCTTTGGACCTCAGGACAATCCCTATCTAGGTTTACGAGGACATCGGATCTATTACTTTCATCCGGAGCTTCTCCTCACCCAACTTCGCGCCATTCTTCGGGCCGCGGCCGGGGCACATCGTCTCCGCATCCTTTATCCGATGATTGAAACTGTGGAACAATGGCAATTCATCCAGAGTTTGGTCGAGCAAGCCATCGCTTCGCTGCACGCCGAGAACCTGCGATTTCAAGGACAGTTCGAACAAGGGGTGCTGGTCGAGACCCCTGCGACGGTGCTGAGTTTTCCGCGACTCCTGGGGCTCGTTGATTTTGCCAGTGTCGGCACAAACGACCTCGTGCAATACTTGTTCGCCGTCGAGAGGAATAATGCCAACGTTGCCAAACTGTATCAGCCGGAACACCCGATTGTCCTCCAAGTGCTCCAAAACCTGGCCGACCAGGCCCGCGAGGCAGACAAGAGCCTCTCGATATGTGGTGAAATCGCCGGTGACCCTAAGCTGCTTCCGCTTCTGGTAGGCCTGGGACTTAACAACCTGAGCGTTGCCGGCAAGGAGGTGCCGCTCCTGAAGGCCCGGCTCAGATCCCTCCGGATATCTGCCTGCCGAGAACTTGCAAACGCCTGTCTGAAGGCACAGACCGCGGCTGAGGTCAGATCCATACTCGGCCTCCGTCCGCAGCAGGGCATCGGCGAAGGAACCAGTCCTCTGGTCCCGCGAGGCCAGGCCGTGGACCCAATCTGCAAGATGATCGTTAAGACCGAAGCGAACCCATATTCACTTCTTCACAAGGGCCGAAGTTACTTCTTCTGCTCCCGCTCCTGCACGGTCCAGTTCAAAAAGGAAATTGCCGGGGAAGATCCAGCAACAAGGGGATCAAAACATCGTCGCAGTCGCTGTAAAGGAAGTGTAGGTATGCGGGTAAAGAAGCAGCAACCAAGGTCACGAAACCTTCCGTGAGATTCGGATAGATTTCACCCGCTCTGTGGCTAGTGTCGAAGAAATTTTGAAACGATATACCTAAAAGGCGTGAAGAGGGTGCTATCTTCTCGTCGAAACTCAGAACCGGTTTCTGAAGGGGATGCAGAAAACATACAAGTGTAAAGACAAGGGGAAAGGATATGACATTCTTGCCATGCAAGAGGAGAGTGCCGTCGTCTGTTCCTAAATGTAATAAAGGATGCTAAATGAGTGGCCCTCAGGAGAGAGTATCAGGAGCTAGAGTGCATGAAAAAGTCTCTGCTAATTCTCTTTTTCTGCCTGTTTGTTGTGATGATTGGATATGGGCTTATTCTCCCCGTTTTGCCTTTGTACATCGAGCGTCTGGCATTAACCGGAGGCGCACCTCCCTCCCAGGCTTCATTCCAGGTGGGGATCCTAACTGGCATTTTTGCCCTCATGCAATTTTTCTTCGCCCCTTTGTGGGGAAAATGGTCGGATCAATTAGGACGTCGTCCGCTCTTTTTGACGGGGTTGGGTGGTTATGCGATTTCCATGTTTCTTTTTTCTGTAGGAACTAATCTGGTGATGCTCTATAGCGCCCGGATTCTAGGCGGCGCACTTTCTGCTGCCCTCTTGCCGATGGCCAATGCCTATGTGGCCGATATGACGTCGGAAAAAGACCGCGGTCGCGGAATGGCCTGGTTGGGAAGTACCATCAGCCTTGGAATTGTGGTTGGGCCAGCATTGGGAGCATTTTTGTCACAGTTTGACCTTCACTTGACATACAAATTCGGACACATTAGCGTTGACGGTTTTTCGATACCCTTCTTTGGTGCCGGTCTACTTTCTGTTCTGGCTTTGATTGTGGCGAAGCTTTGGCTACGTGAATCTCTTAAGCCACAGGAGCTAAAATTGCTCGATCACCAGCAAGGCCTCGAATATGGGCTGAACCTTAGATCGACTCGATGGTTTATCCCCAGATGGTTGAGGCTTTTTCTGGCGCTCGCCTTTCTTAATCAATTCGCGCTGGCGACGTTTGAGGGAACCTTTGCCCTCCATGCAAAGGAGCTGCTTCAATTCGGACCTTCGGAAATGGGATGGGTGTTCGCGATGTGTGGAATCATTATGGCTGCTGCACCGGCCGTTGTGGTGAGTTGGCTTATTGGACGTCTTGGCGAGAAATTGTTGCTGCCGACAGGATTTGCTTTGACTGGAGTGGCATTGGCGATGCTGATGACAGCCCAAAGGATGGATTTCATTCTGTCAAATGTCGCCCTATTCGCACTCGGCGTAGCTTTAATCGGTCCGAGTTTAGCGACGTTAGTCTCCAAGCGTGCCGGCGGCCGACCAGGGGCGGCGCTCGGGCAGTTGAATGGTGCTAGCAGTCTAGGCCTGGCCAGCGGTCCGGCTTTGGCAGGATTCTTGTTGGCATGGAAAGTTCACGCGCCCTATTTGCTGACCGCTCTGATGCTTGTTGCCACTTCAGTCTATCTCACCATGACGATGTTACACAGA
>JABAOC010008621.1_pt2 | contig 14471 bp, 12 predicted proteins | sample 7062161 | NCBI WGS metagenome assembly JABAOC01 (sample SAMN14538625, study PRJNA623070) | marine sediment metagenome | biome: marine biome [ENVO:00000428]; feature: marine pelagic biome [ENVO:01000023]; material: deep marine sediment [ENVO:00002113] | place: India: Gulf of Khambhat ... | reverse complement strand
TCAGAAGAGCGATTATGTCGCCCGAGACCATTTTAACGCCCTTGTTTATTGCGTCCGTGGGCCCGCGGTCAGGCTCAGAGATATACCTGGCAATTTTGTCTTCATATTTCTTAATGATGTCAAGCGTACCGTCCGTGGACCCACCATCGACTATTATATGCTCGACGTTTGGATAGTCCTGCTCAAGCACGCTCTTTATCGTCTGCTCGATATGCCGGGCACTGTTGTACGAGACGGTTATTACTGAAACACGGAGCTCAGCCATAATATATATTACCCTTTTCGGATGGAAATCCGGAGTCGGATGGAATCAGACACTCGCAGACACAATCACTTGAAATAGAATATATTGTCCTCTCTAACCCCGGCCTGACTCAAAGTCTCCCTGAGGGCTTCTATGCTTACAAACGATGCGATTAATTATGACCTTGCCGCCTCGGTCGGCTAAAACCCCGCCGCCTTCGATATTATTGTAAACACCACTTATCCTTACTCCAACTTCCCCGGCAAGCACACAGAGAATCGAAGCCACGTCCCCTGTGCCAAAGACGGCTACCTCCCGGACGCCGTCCGTTGAGAGTTTTTCAAGCGCCTCCCAGCATTCCCCTGCAATGAAACGGCCATGAGCCCACTTCCGGGCCATGAAACCCCGGAGGTTTTGAAGCCTTATCCAGATGCCTTTCTGAGCCTTTACCGGTTTACGTCCAACTTCCTTTCTTTCTGTTACAGTCACGGTCTCAGACTCTGCGGCAACGCTCCTTGAAGCCAGCGCCCTTTTTATTTCCATTACTGCTTGCTTAAAAATCATCCTCAGAAGAATTTTATAAACTCTAAGAGCTGTAAATGATCCAATATGGGGAGGTTTCTTTCCGCTCGGTCCATAAAGCGGGTTTTTGGAAAGCCATAGTTTTCTGAGCCATGTCCTCCAGTCCCAACCTGTACGAATTACCCATTTCTTCATCTCCTCTTCATCAAGCGTCTCTGAAATTTCGGCAACAGGCTTACCCTCGCGAAGTTGCCTTATTGCAGGATTTTCTCTGAGAGGCATTACTCGCCCAGTCTTACGAACATCGAGTGCGGTTGAAGAGATGTTTATGCCGTCGTGAGGACCGATATAGTTTCCGCCCCCGGCCTGACCCGGATGCCACGCGTGGTACAGGAATTCCGACTGGTGCCAGACCTCCCGCCTGCCAGCGTTTACAAGCCTGAAAGTCATCTCGTAAGGGCCGCACACGTGGCCAAGGTAGTCTATGTGCTCGTCGGCCCCGCCTATTGCTATGAGGTCTTCGCGCTTTGCGCACATGCACGCCCCGTAGTTAAGACTGTGGAGCGGATCCACCTTGTCAACGAGGCCCGTGGTCTTTCCAATGACAAGGTTTTCCGAAGTTTGCTCTATCTCATCTGTTGGAGGGTAGTTGAATGGGTAGAACCGCCTGTCGAAGCTCCTGAGCTCATCCAGATGGAGCACTATGTCCTTGTCCGCATCGAATGATTTGATGATGCTTTCGACAAATGTAGACCTGACCGCAGCGTCGGAGTCGCAGAAACACACGATATCGCCCTTAGAAAGAACGAGCCCAAGGTTGTACATCAGGTGCTTGTGGTAGTAAAGAGAGCGGGACATGTCCATGACGCACCAGACGTCCACGGGCGCGGGCATGTTCTCCAGAGAGGCACTGTCGATGCGTTCCCTTATTCCGTTAACCCGCCTTCCGTAATATTCTATCCAGATCACCTCGTAGCGGTCTCTTGACATATCCTGTTTCTGGAGATAGTCCAGCATGTGAAAGCTCTCGCGCACCGACCAGTCAAGTAGGACTAGGCTTAGCGTGGGATTTCTCTCGGGGTTTTCGAACAAAATCTCCATGTAATACGAAGTATAAATAAATAAAGCGTATTTTTGCCACCTGAACACTCGGTTTGGAAATGAGGACGTCCTGATGATTCAGGCTTTCTTAAGAAGGAGCACCAGTTCTCTGGTGCCTTTAGGGCTTTCGACGAGGCGGAGCTTTCCGTCCTTCTCTTCAAGCTCCATCATGGGTGATGACTTATCAAAAACCTTCTCGAACCGGCCGGCTACCATGGCGCGGACGTCTTTCTCCATGAAAAGATGGGGATGTGCAGGGTCCCTCGTTACCTTTTTAGGAAAGACCTCCACCGTGAGCACGAAAAACCCTCCAGGCTTTAATACCCTTAATACTTCTGCCACAGTCTTATCGGGGTCCTCCACGTGGTCAAGGACGTTGGTGCAAAAGACGACATCGAAATAGCTGTCTTCAAACGGGATGACCTCGCTGAGGGCCTGCACGAGCTTTATCCCGTCTGGATAGTCGTAAATCTTTTTATATTCCTCGGCCAGCGGGTCGATACCATAGCGCTCGCCCTCCACGAAGTGCAGCACCGTGCTTATGCCGCAGCCCACGTCAAGCACCCTTGACGAAGGGCCGATTGCCAGAGTATTCTTCATCTCGTCATAGAACCGGTATTTCCTGAAATGCTTCTCGAAAAGAGGCTTGTTCTCCCTGAAGGTCTTTACGTAGCTCCTCTGGAACTTNNCTTGACGAAGGGCCTATTTCTAGAGTGTCCTTCATCTCGTCGTAATAGCGGTATTTCCTGAAATGCTCTTCGAAAAGAGGGATATTGTCCTTAAAGGTCTTTACATATCCTCTCTGGAACTTGAGCTCGGAGTAATTTTTCATAAATGCCTTAAGAGGCTCGGGCATCGCCCAGCGGAAGGCGGAGATGAGGGAGTAGATTATTTTTCTTAAGGGGTCCATCTGAAAAATATTAACATTTCAGTAAGGTTCACATAAAGCCAGTGGATAGAATCAGTTGGCAGATATTTCGGCTTTTTCCTTCCTTTTCTCGAGAACGCTGATTGAGAAAGGATCTAGCGCAAATCCGAGGCCCCTGAGTGCCGCGATCAGTTTCTTTATGCGCATCAGCCGGACAGACTGGTCAATATAAGGCTCTTCGCTATACCAAAGGTCAGCGGGGACGAAATACGGGTTATTGTCATATATCTCTTTCCGGTCTCCGCGAAAGCGTATATTATGCTCGTCAGGGTTCCTGTAATATTCACTGCCTCCGGCCAAAATGAGGGTGTTTATGCTATCCACGCTGTCTATGTAGTTTCTGCACAACGTGAAATTCTTCACCAACTCTTCTACGTCCTCCTCAGTCTCGCCGGGGACGCCGACTACCACATTGACGGAGACGAAGATGCCCGCCTTATGGCAGTCGCGCAGGTTCTGATGAACCATATTCATATTGTAGCCCTTCCTTTGGAGACGTAAGGTGTTGGTGGACCAGCCGTCCACGCCGAAACGGAGATGTGTGAATCCGGCCTTTGCAAGGTGTTTAAGGTATTCAGGAGTATTTCGTCTGTCAACACGCAGTTGCCCAATGAATTGAGTCTTTAATCGGCGCCTGATGACCTCGGAACAGATGGCGTGAAGGTTCTGGGGATCGCCGTTTACGTCGCTTTCGTTGAAATGGAACTTATTGAAGCCTTCTGACATCAGAAATTCAATCTCATCTGCCACGCTCTTTGGCGAACGCTTCTTGAACGGCAGACACTCCGCACAGAAACGGCACTTGCTCCACCTGCACCCCCTGCTGGCCGCTATGGGTGCCAGTCGCTTACCATCGTAGGTCTGGTAAAGCGAGATGTCGGTCCATTCATACTTTGGGAAACCGATCGAATCGAGGTCCTCGAAAACCGGCGGCTCCGTCCATTCTCTGTCAAGAGTATCAAACCTGGAGATAATGCCCACAAGGTCCTTCGGCCTTTTGTCCTTGGCCAGGGATTTCACTAACGGCTCCATTGTTGGCTCGGCTTCTCCGATGACCATATAATCGCAATCCGCAATGAGGTGTGTTGCAATATTGCGATAAAGACAGTCGTAGCCTCCGACGACTATCGCAATGTCTGGGGCCCTGGATCTCATGGCCCTGATGAATTCTCTCACCATGACTCGGTTTGAAGCGTGCACTGAGAGACCCATCGCCTTGGGCTGGGCTTTGACGATGCTTTCCAATATATCTTCGACCTGGGGCCAGAAATAATTTATAACGTCTGCACGGGCCCAGTCTTCGGCATGGATATTTTCCCAAAGGTCCGCGCCCATGGCATAACCGTCTTTGGTGATAACAGGGCCTGTTTTTTCCAGAATCCTACGGCTGTGGTAGCGGTGGTAGAAAATAATGTTTGCGTCTACGACCTGAAAATTCACCCCGCAGCGTTCAAGAATGTTGCACACATACCCTGCCCCGTTCGGCATGAACGGAAGATACCGGGGAGGGAGTTCAAGAAGAAGAAAGTCCAGTCCAGGTTTAATCCGTATCTGCGGGATATCAATGGCGTATATACTCTTTCTGTGGAGCATATAAACCCTTCTTAAGAACTCCCTTAATGGCAGGACGCTANNCAGACGGACTTTTCTTAGAAGTTTCCTTGCAGTCATCTCAGTTCCTATAGAACAAAATATTATCCTTGCTAAATAAGCGGCTTCCTATAAGGCCTAGTATAGCAAAACCCGATATGCCTGCCGTCACGGCAAAAGAACCTGCCATTAGGGCCCCCAAGAGGATGCGAAAGCAAGAGCAGGACGATGCTAACTACCGAATATGGACTCACGTTCGTGCCCTGGTTCATCTCTGTCTGAGCCTCGCCGGGCGAGACTACGTTCATCTGGACATCGGTATCGGAATAACGAGATGCATATTCTTTAGCCATGGACTGGCCGAGACTGTTAAGGGCGGCCTTTGATACGTTGTACATGCCGAATCCGGCAGTGTCCGCCCATCCGGCCTCGGATGTGATGAAAAGCACCCTGGCCTCACCTCCCTTGAGCATGTGCGGGAATACAGTCCTCGTGATCAACCATGGCGCCTTGACGTTTGTATCCATCATCGCCTCCCAGTATTCTTCGGAATCGTCCGCAAGAGTATATCTGCTTCCAGGCTTGCTTGGAAGGGCTGCGCTGTGCACCAGCCCATGGAGGCTCGGGCATAAGCTCTTCACCTCGACACTGGCACGGTATATGTCTTCCCGTAGCGTGATATCAGCGGGCACGACATGGCATTTCACGGTGTGAGCTCCCAGAAGAGACGCAACCTCGTCAACCGTTTCCCTGAGTTTTTCCTCCCGTCTGCCAGTAAGGAATACCTGCGCGCCAGCGGCTGCCAGAGCGCAGGCCACGGAGCGCCCGTAACCCGTGCCCGCGCCGGTTATCCAAAATGCGCGGCCGTCCAACCTCTTCCAGCGCTCAGGCGTAAGGCCGAAAAGGTGCTCCCTCCACCTGCACGGGTCCGCGCCCTCTAAGGTGCGACTCGTTCTTCCGCCCTGGAAAAAATTTATGAGGTTGTAGAATATCCCCATCTACCTATTTATACAAGGAGCACCATGTCCTCTGCTCTTATGCCTAGCTCTTTAAGCTCCTTCACAGTGGTGTCGCCCGGATGGACGTACTTCGCAACGACCAGCTTGCCCCTGTAATCACGCAGGGCCTCGATGGGGCAAACCTCCAGCCTGCCCAACGTTTCCTTTCCGCTCTCACCATATACTGCGGATATTCTGACCCCGGACTCGCCACTTATGATTTGGAATATCCTTGCCTCAACATCCGTCCCGAAAACAGCAACCTCCTTTATGCCCTGTGCCTCAAGCTTCCCCAGGCACTGGCGGCTTTGATATACGACATAGCCGCTGTAATAAATAGTCAAATGGACAATTACCTTGAAAGCATTGACAGCATCCCCTGTCCGCCACTTTTCCCTGAACTCCGAGAGTAATACTCCAATCACCGGAGGAATGAGCCTGAGATAGAGAAGCGGGTTCCCGAAAACGTTGCCGATGTTTATAGTTGACCCTTCGCCCGGCTTGTAGTTCTTGTCGAGACGCTCACTTTCCCACTCATCGGAATCCACCTCGGACAATGCAAGCTCCGCTAAATCTTCTATAGTAAGGGCGGCCCCTGGCTCGGTTCTGAGCTTCCTGACTACAGGGTTCTCCCTTAGGGGCATGATGCGCCCAGTGCGTCTTACGTCCAAGGCAGTGGAAGAGATGTTCCTCCCGTCGCTTGGTCCCACATAGTTCTTCCCCCCGGCCTGGCCGGGATGCCACGTATGATAGAGCCATTCCTCCTCATGCCATACCTCGCGCTTACCTGCGTTTACGAGTCTGAGGGTCATATCATAAGGGCCGCAGACATGCCCCAGATAGTCTATGTGCTCGTCGGCCCCGCCTATGGCGATGAGGTCTTCGCGCCTTGCGCACATGCACGCCCCGTAGTTGCGTGTGTGTAGCGGGTCTATCGTGTCAGAAAGGCCCCAGGGCTTCCCCTCGAGGGCGTTTGTGGGCTCTACCCTCTCTATCTCCTGTATCGAGGGGTAGTTAAAGGGATAGAATTTTCTGTTGAAGCTCCTTAACTGGTCGAGATGCAAGACTATGTTGGCGTCCTCATCGAAGGTCTTCGCTATGCTCTCGACAAACATTGGCCTCACTACAGCGTCGGAGTCCATGAGTGACACTATTCTCCCCCGCGAAAGCACTATTCCCACATTGTACATCAGGTGCTTGTGATAGTAGACGCTTTTAGGCATATTAATCACCGCCCAGATATCGACGGGAGGTGCTGTCCCTTCTGCCTCGGCCATATTGATGCCAGCGTCAATCTCCGCTGCGTGCCTGCCGTAATACTCAATGAGGATTATCTGATAGTTCTCCCTAGGCACGGACTGTTTGTTGAGATAATGAAGGACATGAAAACTTTCCCTCACCGACCAGTCCAGGAGGACGAGGCTCACTGCGGGCTGACTTGTACTCTTTCTATTGAAAAGAATTTCCATCGCCTACACTAACTCCTGGTCGTTTCGTGATGCTATAAAAAAATTGTTTTTCATACTTTTCTTATTATATCCCAGTTCTTCTCCGCTTTCGATGTCTATGACTTTAAAGCCGGCTCGTGGGCGATGATCTGAGCTGCGGTGGTATCCCACTACTTGGTACTGTTAAGTCTCGGATAGACTCTATCTCTCCTTCGGCCAGCTTGCATATCTTCAAGATGGGTCATCTTAATTACTTCCTCTATCGCTCAGCTTCCGAATCTATCTCCCAGCACTCCTATCCATCTACAATTATAGGGGAAGCACTATATCTTCTGCTTTTATTCCGGCATTTCTTATCTTTTTGACCGTGTCGTCGTTAACATGGACGTTTTTAGCCACAACCAGCTTGCCCCTAAAGTCCCTAAGGGCCTCAATGGGCAGGACCTCCATTGTGTTATATTTTCTCTCTGTGTCCTCGTCATATATCGCAGTTATTTCTAAGGGGAACTCACTCGCAAGGATACAGAAAAACTTTGCTATGGCTCCTGTGCCGTAGATGGCTATTTCTTTTATGCCCGCGGCCTCAATTTCCCTCAAGCATCTGCGGCTTCTTTCCATAACATAGCCTCTGTATTCCCAGGTCTTCTGCCAGAGACCCTTAATCAGAGGAAGCGTTTTCAAGACGCCTCCACGACCTCTGAGCTCACGGAAGAAAATACTGAAAAACGGCATCGCAAGCCTGAGATACTTCACCGGATGCCAAACCATTGTCTTCCTCATGTAGTACAGGTCTCCGGGACCTTCAACGTCGGGAACAAAGCTCTTATCAAGCCTCTCATGGTCCCATTCCTCGACATCGACTTCCGAGAGGGCAAGCTCAAGGACGGCCTCAGGAGAGAGACTACACTCCGGTTCAAGGCGAAGCCTTCTGATAGCGGGGTTCTCCCTAAGAGGGAGTACACGGCCCGTACGCCTGACGTCAAGCGCCGTGCTCGATATGTTTCGGCCGTCGCTCGGCCCGACGTAGTTGCCCATTCCCGACTGTCCCGGGTGCCAGGTGTGGTAGAGCCACTCTGACTGATGCCATATCTCCCTCTTGCCCGCATTAGCGAGCCTTAACGTCAGATCATAAGGACCGCAGATATAACCGAGATAGTCTATGTGCTCGTCCGCACCGCCTATTGCGATGAGATCATCGTGGAGGGCGCACATGCAGCCCCCGNNCCCCCGTAGTTCAGGCTATGAATCGGGTCCATTGTGCAAACAAGCCCAAAGGGCTTTTCGCCGAGTGCGCTTGTGGGTCCCTCACGCTCAATTTCCTCAATCGTAGGGTAATTGAAGGGATAATACTTTCTGTTGCAATTTCTTAGCTGGTCGATATGAAGAACTATATTCTGGTTCTCATCGAATGTCTTGATTATAGTCTCAACAAACCTGGGGCTTGCAACGGAGTCGGAGTCTAGGATGCTTACTATACGTCCCCTGCTCAGAACTATGCCCACGTTGTACATTAGGTGCTTGTGGTAATACGCAGTTTTGGAAATGTCCATTACAACCCAGGTGTCCACAGGCGAAGCCACACCTTCTTCGGCAGCTCTCTTAATCNNCTCTTCTATTTCCTTTGCCCGCCTTCCGTAATATTCAATCCAGATGACCTGGAAGTGATCTCGGGATACGCTCTGATCCTGAAGATAGTGGAGGATGTGGAAACTTTCCCTCACCGACCAGTCCAGAAGCACAAGGCTTACGGCGGGCTTGGTTGCAGGCTTATTATCAAAAAGTATTTCCACCCTGATGCCTCAATATTATTTCCCAATAAGCCGCATAAGGTATCTGAGCAGTATCTTTAAGGAGACAACAAGTTTGAATCGCCTCAAGAAGTGCTTCAGAGCAGGTTTAATCAACGGCCTCGTAGGGATATTAAATCTTCTATTGCAATGCGGGCAGAAGACGCTTGTTTCGCCAGCATATACGATTTCGTATCTATTCGGGAATAAGTATTCCACATTCACAGTACAATGCGGGCACGTGGTGCTTATCCTGTTTTTCTCACCCTCCTCCTTGACGGAAATCAAGGACTCCTTGAACCTGTTGTCGGCGAGAATAGGCCTGAGGATTCCCAAAAAGGTGGCATCATCCATCTCGGTCATGTTGTAAATGGGCACTTTGTGAATCGTCTCATAATACTTCTTCTTGTCGTTGATGATCCCTTCGCTGATGCAATGCTCAAACACTTCGCTCCCCGGAAACGGAATGATATAGCCGTTGTGCACGAGCAGGTCCCTGCAGTAGCGGTCGTATAGATCTCTTGTTTCCTTCATGGTTTCTGGCGTTTCGGCCGGGTCGCCGAATATGAAGTTCGCCTGCACGCCGAGTCCAGCCTTCTCGGTCAGTTCGACGGCTCGCTTTATCTGCTCCACGGTTATTTTCTTTTTCATACTGTCAAGGACTCTCTGGGATGCGCTCTCGAACCCGTAGCCGACATACGTGCAACCGGCATCCTTCATCATTTTTAGCGTATCAAGGTCAACGTTGGGCACCCTCATCGAGCAAAACCAGTCGAAATCTAACTTGAGTTCCTTTATCTTCTGGCTTAAGTCTCTTGCCCTGTCCCTGCCAAGCATTTCATCATAAATCATCAGGACGTTGAATTTGTACTTTTCGTACATGTAGATTACTTCCTCAATGACGCTGTCGGTGCTTCTTTTCCTGTAAGGTTCGGAATGCCAGCAGAAGGTGCACCTGAAGGGGCATGACCGTGCCCCGCTTAGGGGTACAATTCTCGGATTTGTCCTCGTTCTCCCGTAGAAGGAACTGTCGAAATTGTTAGACATCTTAAAATACGTTTCGATATCGAAAGGGCCGTAATCAGGGAAGGGAAGAGCATCCAGATCCTTTATGGATTCCCTGCGCTCGTTGAAGACGGACTTGTTTGTTCTTTCATCCCAGAAGGCAATACCTTTAATTTTTTCTCTCTCTTTGCCCCTTACAATCTCCACTATCGTTTCTTCTCCGTCACCAAGGACTCCATAGTCCGGTTTCAGATCGTTCATAATGTATTCCGGATCGCTGGAGATAATGCCTCCGCCGAGAACGATTCGAATGCGGGGGTCGCAGTCTCTTACGACTCTTATGACATCGCTGACGAAAAGATACTCCGCGCTCAATCCTCCAACACCTATGAAGTCCGGTCTGTAATAGCTGATAGCCTCCCGAATTCTCCTCTTAAGGACATGTCTTGTGCAGTCGATGTGGTTCAGCGTCAGGCCGTCCATTTCTATGCCATGCTGTTTCAGGGCCGCCGCGATATAAGGAAAGCCCAAAGGAACGAGATGGATATTCGGTGTGGCGCTGGGATAATTGCTTTTTGGGGGAATCAGCAGTATCTTCATTGTAATATCATGCATTCAGCTGTTGAACTTACGATAAAATCGAATTTTCTTCTTATGGCCCGATCCTTCTCAGTTGACCCTCTTTGATAAGATACCATACGACACTGTCAGGCATTATCTCAAAATCCTTATCGAAATACTCATAAAGCGCCTTGACCACTCCCGGGTGACAAGTTTCGGGGATATAGTCGTCTCCAAGGCTTACGTCTATCTTTCTTTTCACTTCCTCAGGATAATCCATATAATAACCCTCGCAGTCGTGCCCGCAGATTATGCCTCCTTCCTTGAGTTTGGGCCACCACGCCTCGATATCCTTTTTAAATCCCGCATACCTGTGATCTCCATCTATAAAAACAATATCTACAGTACTGTCGGCGAATATCGCCGATGCGGCAAGCGAATCCATTACCAGCGGTTTTACAACATTTGCCAATCCAAGCATGCTAATGTTTCGTCTGAAGACGGAAAAGATATCGGTTTTCCGGGCAACGCCATGCTGGTCGACCCCTTCGCTCCCTAACCAGTGGTCAATGGCGAATACCTTTCCATTATAATCCTTGACTTTTCTAGCAAGGATAGCTGTTGACATACCCTTCCAGCTTCCGATCTCGACTGCTATCATGTTCTCTTTAAGAACTTTATCAACTATTCCCTTTAAAGCCGCGGCGTCGTGTTCGCTAAAACTTTCGCGAATATCAATAATCCATCCTTCCTTGCCCTGTTCGAACATCCCCCAGATCTCGTTTCTGGAAGCATGGTAGTCTGCATAGAACTGAAAGATTCTCTCAAGGAGGCTCTTTATTTTGGGGATGAGCACGATTTTGCCTAAGATTTTACGAAAAATTCCCGGTTGAGCAGAGAGAAAAGGTTCCATAAAAAGTAATTTAACACATCTCCTGAAAAACAAACAACAAAGCCCTATTTATTCTCAATGGCTCCTCACTACAAGCCTTTTCAGGTACATCCTGAGGGTCCTAAGAAGACTAATAATCTTGCGTTGCTTTAAAAAGTTTTTCATTGTTGGCTTTAAAAGCGGCGTCGTGGGAATATTAAATCTCTTGTGACACTGAGAGCAGAAAGCTCTCGCCGTTGATGAATAGATTATGTCGTATCTCGTGGGAAATACGTATTCAATTCCACTGTTACAATGAGGACAGGTTGCATGTATTCTGATCTTCTCGCTTTCGGTGTCCGCTATTATGGATGCCACCTTGTATTTGGTATCCACAAGAATAGGTTTAAGCAGTCCTAAAAAAATATCATCGTCCATCTCAGTCATGTTGTATATAGGCATTTTGTGGATCGTATCATAATACTTATGCCTGTCGTCAATGATCCTTTCCCGGATGCAGTGTTCGAACACCTCACTTCCTGGAAACGGGATTATAAAGCCATTGTGCACAATGTGGTCCCGGCAGTAGCGATTAAAGAACTCACTAGTCTCTTTCATGGTCTCTCGTGTTTCGGCCGGGTCGCCATATATGAAATTGGCTTGCACGCCAAGACCTGCTCGCTCGGTAAGTTCGATTGCGTTCCTGATCTGTCCTATGTTTATCTTCTTTTTCATGCTGTTAAGGACCTTTTGTGATGCACTCTCAAAACCATAGCCTATAAAGGTGCAGCCCGCATCCTTCATCATTTTAAGTGTATCGATATCAATCCTTGGCACCCTCATGGCGCAACACCAGTCAACATCGAGTTTAAGCTCCTTCAATCTCTGACTGAATTCTACAGCTCTGCTTTTAGAAAACATCTCGTCATAGAGCATTAGAATATTGAAGTGGTACTTATCGTGCATGAAAATGATTTCTTCAATAATATTATCCGTGCTCCGCTTTCTGTATGGCTCCGCGTGCCAGCAAAAGGTGCACCTGAAAGGGCAGGATCTCGCCCCGCTCAAGGGAATAATCCTTGGGTTCGTCCTCGTCCTCGCGTAGAAGGAATTGTCATAGTGATTCGCCATCTCGAAAAATGTTTCAATGCCGAAAGGTTCGTAATCAGGAAATGACAGGGCATCCAGGTCTTTTGTGGATTCCCTGCGCTCGTTGAAGACGGACTTGTTTGTTCTTTCGTCCCAGAAGGCAATACCTTTAACCTTTTCTCTGTCTTCACCTCGTACAATCTCTACTATCGTCGCTTCTCCATCGCCAATGACCCCTATATTCGGTCTCAGGTCGTTCATGATGAACTCCGGATCACTGGAGATGATTCCGCCGCCGAGGATTATAGGGATGCGAGAGTCATAATCCCTTATGGCTCTCATTACGTCCCTTACGAATAGGTACTCGGCGCTCAAGCCTCCAACTCCTATAAAATCTGGCCTGTAATAACGGATAGCCTCGCGTACTTTCATCTTCAAAACATGTCTGTTACAATCGATGTAGTTGAGTGTCAGACCAGCCACTGCGATATCGTGCTTTTTAAGTGCGGAAGCGATGTAGGGAAAGCCAAGTGGGACCAACTGAATATTCGGGCCGGGATTAGGATAGTTGCTTTTCGGGGGGATCAGAAGAACTTTCATATATTTATATTATCAGAAGGCTTATGGCAGATTCATTCGTGAGCGAATCTGCGGAGAAGTTTTTTTATAAACGCCAACTCCACTCCCATTCTCCACGTTACCGCGTCGAACATTTCGATGTCCTCCTTCTCTATACTTCTTGTCATGAAGATCGAGATGAGATAGCCACCAATGAACAGGGCGAAGTAGACCGGCAGCATCCAGAAATGAAGAGGAAAGCTCTTGGCAATAACGTATATTAGTGATGCTATTAGTGCGGAGCCTATTATAGGTTTGATATAGCTGAAGGTGAAAGGATGTATCTTGTTTCTTAAATATAGGAGCCCGGCGCAAATTATAGTGCCTAAGAAGTTGGAAAGAAGCGTTGCAATCGCGGCACCCGCAATTCCATATTTGGGTATCAAAGTGAAGTTGAAAACGATGTTGAGCACCGCTCCGGCAACGGCAATCCACATGAGGAGTCGCGTCTCCCCGATTACCGTAAGCACGAGTCCGCTTGAACCAGCAAACAGGATTATCATGAAGTTGAGAGAGAGCAGCTTCAGCACTGTGGAAGACGCCTCGTATTGTTGGCCGAAGAGGAAAGTAAGGGTCATCTCGGGGAAGAAGAACAGCACCAGAAAGATAGGGAAGGACATCATGAAAACCCATTTCGTAAGAACTTGATACGTCCTCCTGAAATCATCCATGTTGCCTTTGATATAAAGCTCCCCCGCTATTGGCATAAAAACGAAATTCAGTATTGTTACAGAGAACAGGAGAAGCTTGCTCAGAGTTATACCGACATTGTAAAGTCCAACGTCCTCCGCTTCCATGAAGTAGCCCAGCATCAAGGTATCTGTCCAGGTCATTATAAGGCCGCTCATGGCCGCACCCAGAAGCGGCAGGGAAAACACAAGCAGTTCTTTACGATTCGTCTTTATTTTTCGGAAAAGTATTTCGCCCAGGTTCAGCTTCTTATACGTATAAACTGAGATGCCTGCAAGCGAAAGAAAATTTGCAGCGACGAAAGCAACAATAATAGCTATGAATGGCAGCTTCAACCAGAACACGATGGCCAAAAGCAGCACCAAGTATGCAAGTGGGTTCGCCACTGCGTTCGCGGCCTTCACGCTCATTATCCCGAAGCCTCTCAAAACGGCTACCTGGATATCTATCAAGGCAGAAATTAGTATCGTCACAGCTATTACCTTGAGCGGGCCCGAAAGTCCCGGAATCTTGAAGACCTTTATCGCAACTACATCGGATAGGAAAAAAAGCGCCAGGGCGGCTGTAATGCCCGAAATGCAAATTACCCCCAGGGCGCCCTTGATCGTACCCTTGACCTTCTCGTCGTCCCCCTCGCCTCGCTCAACCGAAATATATCTGGTTGTACCCTCGAAAAGACCGAGATTGGAAAAGACCGCCACTACCGACATGACAGTCAGGGCAAGGGCATAGATACCGAATTCGGCCTGTGTAACGTTCCTGACGATAAGAATCCTTATCAGAAGCCACAGAATCTGGCCGGCAGCTATTGTTACCATCAGTAGCGCCGTGCCCTTCACAGCGGTCTTTAAAGAAGAAAAAACTACATTAGACATGGTTCACGCATTGGACTCTCAGACGTTTTGCTCCAGGAACTCTGCCACCTTGTCCAGAAAGTAGTCGCACTCGTCGCGCCCGAGGTCCTGGTGCACGCCGATATGGAGGCCGTGCTGGCCCATGTATTCGGCATTCGGGAACTG
>JABAOC010017680.1_pt1 | contig 14474 bp, 12 predicted proteins | sample 7062161 | NCBI WGS metagenome assembly JABAOC01 (sample SAMN14538625, study PRJNA623070) | marine sediment metagenome | biome: marine biome [ENVO:00000428]; feature: marine pelagic biome [ENVO:01000023]; material: deep marine sediment [ENVO:00002113] | place: India: Gulf of Khambhat ... | reverse complement strand
TACTTCCGGACGACGGACGTGACGGGGGTGGCCTCCTTGCCGGAAGGCGTGGAGATGGTGATGCCGGGGGACAACGTGTCGCTGTCGGTGGAGCTGATCTCGCCGGTGGCGATGGAGAAGGAGCTTCGGTTCGCGATCCGGGAGGGCGGCCGCACCGTGGGTGCCGGCGTCGTCGCGGAGATCGTGGAGTAGCAAGAACCCGAAGGGAAGGGAGTCGGAGAGCGAGATGCGGGACATCATCACGCTGGCCTGTTCGGAGTGCAAGAACAGGAATTATACGACCACCCGGAACAAGAAGACGATGACCGAGAAGCTCGAACTGAAGAAGTTCTGCCCCTCGTGCAGGAAGCACACGCCGCACAAGGAGACCAAATAGCCGGAATGGAGGAAGGCCAGTAGCTCTAACGGTTAGAGCACCGGACTCCAAATCCGGGTGTTGGGGGTTCGAATCCCTCCTGGCCTGCCATTCTTAGAGCTATTTTACTAATGTTTCGAGGATTATGAAAAGAAGGAAGGCACGCAAGAGGAAAGGCAGCGCTAAGAGGGCGAATCTAACGCTCACTACTGCGATTTCGAGACAAGAGAGAGCTAGTAAGGGAGCCATTCAGGAGAAGGAAGATCTCCGATCAGCGTTGATGAAGAGAGATATCTACAAAAGAGTAGAGAACGGTGCATTTGTACCCAAGAGATACTTTACCGTGGCTCGACAGTTTCTGGTCGATGCCAAGGTGGAGCTTAAAAAGGTAACTTGGCCCACAAGAAAGGAACTCCTATCTACTACAGCGGTAGTCCTCATATTAGTATTCTTAATTGCTTTTTTCCTGGGTATAGTCGATCTAGGTTTGGTGAAGATCATAAGGAATGTAGTTGGATAACAATTGGTGGAACTCAGGGGTTAGCGTGGAGTTAAAGTGGTACATAGTCCACACCTACTCTGGATTTGAAAACAGGGTAAGGGAGACCCTACAAGAAAAGATCAAGTCGCTGGGGAAAGAGGAATACTTTGACCAGATAGTAGTGCCCACTGAGCAGGTTATAGAGTTGGTGAAAGGGAAGAAGAAGACATCTTCTCGGAAATTTTATCCTGGTTACGTAATGATCCAAATGGCGATGACTGATGAAACCTGGCATATAGTTCAAAGCATAGACAAGACGACAGGATTTTTGGGCGGGAGGACAAAGCCAGTTCCGATTTCCGAAGAGGAGGCTGCAAGGATCCTTGCGAGAATGCAGGATGGAAAGGAAAAGCCAAAACCGAAGTTCTTTTTTGAAGAGGGTGATGAGATTAGGGTGATTGATGGTCCCTTTACCAACTTCAACGGAATCGTGGAGGAAGTGAAACCAGATAAGGCTAAGCTAAGGGTTTTGATAAGTATCTTCGGACGCTCAACCCCAGTTGAACTCGATTTCGTACAGGTTACAAAGATATAGATGGGCATATGGCAAAGAAAGTCACCGCAACGATCAAATTGCAAGTGAGGGCCGGACAAGCAAATCCCTCACCACCAGTTGGGCCTGCACTGGGACAACATGGCGTTAACATAATGGAATTCTGTAAGGCCTTTAATGCCCGGACACAAAATCAGGAGGGTATGATTATTCCCGTGGTTATAACGGTTTACGCGGATAAATCGTTCTCTTTTGTAACCAAGACCCCACCTGCCTCTGTTCTTCTCAAGCAGGCAGCAAATATAGCCAAGGGTTCTTCCGACCCAAAGAGGGAGAAAGTGGGGACTGTGACTAGGAGTCAAATAGAGGAGATAGCCAAACTCAAATTTGGAGACCTCAGCGCTGTTGACCTGGTAAGTGCGGTGAAGATTATTGAGGGTACAGCCCGAAGCATTGGAATAAGTGTTGAGGATGGTTAAGGCAAAGAAGATTTAGGAAGACAAGGATATGCCTCAGAGGGGAAAGAAGTATATCGAGGCAGCGAAAAAGATAGACAGGTCGAAGAGATACCCGTTTAAGGAGGCCATTGAATTATCTATAGGTAGTTCACACGTGAACTTCGATGCCTCGGTAGACATGTCTGTTCGGTTAGGTGTTGATCCACGCCATGCAGATCAGATGGTACGGGGTACTGTTTCCCTTCCCCATGGCATCGGCAAACCAGTTAGGGTGGTTGTTTTTGCCAAGGGAGAAAAAGAAAAGGAGGCATTGGAAGCAGGGGCTGATTTTGCTGGCTCCGAGGATCTCGCGGAGAAGATCCAGAAAGGGTGGCTTGAGTTTGATAAGGCAGTTGCTACTCCGGATATGATGAGCATAGTGGGCAAGTTAGGTCGCATCTTAGGCCCAAGAGGTATGATGCCCAATGCAAAACTTGGTACGGTAACCTTTGATGTCGCCAGGGCCGTCAGGGAGCTTAAGGCAGGAAAAATTGATTTCAAGGTTGATAAGGCTGGAATAGTACATGCCTCGGTGGGGAGGGTGTCTTTCGGAGTTGATAAACTCCTGGAGAATTCAGCCTTTTTTCTCGAGACTATCCTAAAGTTAAAGCCATCCTCCAGCAAGGGAGCCTATCTAAGAAGCGTCGGCATATCAACGACTATGGGGCCAGGCATTAAAGTAGATCCAGTCTTTGTTCGAGATCTCCTGAGGTAAACCCTGTGAGGAGAATTGCATGGCGCTTCTCGTGTCCAAATCTTTGGACACCTGAGATGGTGAATCTCAATGGAGGAGAAGAGGGGAGGTGATCTTCGTCTTTGGATAGGAAGGAAAAGGAAGAGGTTGTCGCCAAGTTAAAAGAGGGGCTCGGAAGGGCTTACGGAACCTTTGTGGTTGACTACCAGGGATTGAATGTGGAGGCGCTGACAAAATTGAGGCGTGAGTTGACCACTGCCGATATCGAGTTTCAGGTCGTAAAGAATAGGCTGCTGTTGATTGCGTGCCAGGATACACAGACGGCCATCTTAAAGGACTACATTGTTGGGCCTTGTGCCTTAGCCATAACGTACGATGATGTGATAACGCCTGCTAAGGTCTTGACGAAATTTAGTCAGGATTATGAGGCATTAAAGGTAAAGATCGGTCAGGTAAACGGTAGGATTATTGAATTACCCGCTATCAAAAGGTTAGCCGAACTCCCTTCAAGAGAGGTTCTTCTTGCGCAGCTTATCTTTTCTCTTTCTAGGGTGCCAATCTCTTTTGTTGGAACATTATCTGAGATACTAAGGAGATTGGTCAGTGTCTTAGAGGCCATAAAGAGGCATAAGGTATAGAGTATCGACTGGATATGGGAGGTCTGTGGTTAGATTAGAAAAGATCCATGCCCCAGGATAATGAAACTTTAACAGGGAGGTTTTGAGATAGATATGACGGCTAAGACAACTAAGACAGCCAAGATAAGTAAAGAGGACGTGGTTGAGTTTATTTCAAACATGACCGTTTTAGAGCTGTCTGAGCTAATAAAGGAATTTGAGGAGAGATTTGGCATTTCAGCTGCTACCCCGGTGGCCGTGTCAGGTGCCCCTGCTCCGGAAAAAGCTGAACAGGTAGCTGAGGAGGAAAAGACGGAGTTCAATGTTATGTTAACAGGAGTTGGGGACAAGAAGATTCAGGTGATTAAGGTGGTTCGGTCTGTAACAAATCTAGGATTAAAGGAGGCCAAGGAATTAGTCGACAGCGCCCCCAGCAAAGTGAAGGAGGGGGTTTCAAAAGAAGACGCGGAGAACATTAAGAAACAACTTGAAGAGGCCGGGGCTGTAGTTGACATCCAGTAGATTCCGATCATGAACTTGTGTTTGGTGATGCCCATGGCCTGTGTTATAGGCTCCCAAAAGTATTCGTCTTAATAACATCTTATAAGGAGATCGGAGTGAATAAGGCAAATAATATGGGTTACTATCCCAGAAAGAACTTCGGGAGGATAAGAGCTATCCTTGATATACCCGATCTAATAGATGTGCAAAGAGACTCTTATGAGCGTTTCTTGCAAAAGGAAGTTCCAGCCGAAGAGCGTAGGGAAATTGGCCTTCAGGGGGCATTCAGAACAATCTTTCCTATTCATGACTTGAATCAGACATGTTCGCTGGAATTTGTCCGGTATTTCTTTGAGGATGTAAAATATGATGAGGAGGAGTGTCTCAAGAAGGGCATGACCTATGAGGCACCAGTTAAGATAGTTGTCCAACTCGTGGTGTTTGATCTTGACGATGTTGCGGGGAGCAAAAACATACGGGATATTAAGGAGCAGGAGATCTATTTTGGCACCTTACCAATGATGACCGAGAGGGGAACATTTATCATTAATGGTGTAGAGAGGGTGATCGTTAGCCAGCTTCACAGGTCCCCGGGTGTCTTCTTTGATAATGACATGGGAAAGACACACCCCACTGGAAAACCCCTGTATTCCGCACGGATCATACCCCTGCGGGGTTCCTGGATTGACCTCGAATTTGATACCAAGGATAACCTATTTGTGAGAATTGACAGGAGGCGAAAGTTCCCAGCAACCACACTTCTCAAGGCATTTGGCTATTCCGAGGAGGAAATCTTGCGCCATTTTTACGCTGCGGAGAAGATCTCGGTCGATAAGGGCTCGTTCTTTCGGTGTGCCCCGGATCTCAATAGCCTACAGGGGCAAAGGATAACTGAGGATATAATCGACCCAAAAAGCGGAGAGATCCTAGGCAGAAAAGGTGAGAAGTTCAACAAGAGGCTGTACAAAAAGCTCGTTGATATAGGCTTGCAACAGATACCTGTGAGCTCAGATTATCTCCAGGGAAGGATTGCCGCACGTGATATCGTTGATCCCATGACGGGAGAGGTCTTAGTACGAACAAATCAGACTCTGGAGCAGGAGCATCTCAAGCTTCTGCAGGAGAAGGGCATTGAAGAGATTGAATTGTTGGTTCTGGATTCGCCAGATGTCAATGGATCTATAAGGGATACTATGCTCTTGGATAAGGTGACTACCACCGATGACGCTATTCTCGATATTTACCGAAAGTTGCGACCGACAAGTCCGCCTACACAGGAGATGGCCAATGGCTATTTTAGAGGAGTCTTCTCCAATCCCTCAACCTACAATTTTTCCCAGGTAGGACGCTTGAAGATGAATTACAGGCTCAACCAGGATGTTCCCTTAGAGACATGTACACTAAGAAAAGAGGATATAATGGCGACTATTAAGGAACTGGTGAGGTTGAGCGTTAGGGAGGGTACCGTTGATGACATAGATCATCTAGGAAACCGCAGGGTTAGATCCGTAGGAGAGCTATTGGAAGAGGGGTACAGGATTGGACTCATCAGGATGCAGAGGGCTATTAAAGAGAGGATGATCCTGCAGGATGTCGATACCTTGATGCCTCGTGATTTGATTAATCCCAAGCCCGTTTCTGCCGTAATCAATGAGTTTTTTGGGTCAAGCCAGCTGTCCCAATTTATGGATCAGACTAATCCACTGTCGGAGATAACTCACAAAAGGCGGCTGAGTGCACTTGGCCCAGGAGGATTAACCAGGGACAGGGCGGGATTTGAAGTGAGAGATGTACATCCCAGCCATTATGGTCGCATATGTCCTATTGAGACCCCTGAAGGACCAAATATTGGCTTAATTGTCTCTCTCAGTACCTATTCTCGTGTAAACGAGTTTGGCTTTATAGAGACACCTTACAGGAAAGTGGAGGATGGCGTTGTTTCAGATAAGATAGAGTATTTGACAGCTATGGATGAAAGGGAGTACCCCATCGCGCAAGCCAATGAGGCCCTGAGTCCTGATGGTCATTTTCTCAGGGATGTCGTAGCGGCCAGAAAGGGAGGTGAGGCATGTTTAGTCTCAGCCAAGGAAGTCAAATATATGGATGTCTCCCCAAACCAGTTAGTAAGTGTTGCTGCATCATTAATTCCCTTTTTAGAACATGATGATGCTAACCGAGCCCTCATGGGTTCCAATATGCAGAGGCAGGCTGTGCCTCTTTTGCGCACCGAGTCTCCGCTCATTGGAACTGGGATTGAGAAAATTATAGCGAGCCACTCCGGCGTAGGTGCTGTAGCAAGGAGAGATGGGATTGTTGAAAGCGCCGATGCGTCCCGTATCGTTATTCGGTCAGAGAGAGAGGAAGAGGGTGTTGACATCTATAAGCTATTAAAGTTCAGGCGGTCCAACCAGAGTACCTGTTACAATCAGAGGCCCATCGTAAAAAAGGGCGACAGGGTAAAAGGGGGCCAGATTATTGCAGATGGCCCCGCTATGGATAGAGGTGAGCTTGCCTTAGGAAGGAACGTCATAGTCGCCCTTCTTTCATGGGGCGGGTATAATTTCGAGGATGCAGTCCTCGTAAGTGAAAGGTTGGTGCGGGAAGATGTCTTTACTTCGATCCATATAGAAGAGTTCTCTGTTGTGGCGAGAGACACTAAACTTGGCAAAGAGGAGATTACTCGAGATATTCCCAACGTGGGAGAGGATGCCCTCAAGAAGCTTGACGAAAGCGGTATTATACAGCTGGGGGCAGAAGTAGGGCCTGGTGATATTTTGGTTGGCAAGGTTACTCCGAAGGGTGAGACTCAATTATCGCCCGAAGAAAAGCTCTTGAGGGCTATCTTTGGTGAGAAAGCAGGCGATGTGAAGGATACCTCGCTCAGGATTCCACCTGGCGTGGAGGGTATAGTTATTGACGCCCAGGTGTTTTCTCGTAAAGGGGTGGAAAAAGACGAAAGAACGAAGACGATTCAGGCAAGTGAGATCAGTCAGTTAACAAAGGATAGGGTGGATGAGATCGAGGTCTTGGCCAGAAATGCTCGGGAGAAGTTAGCGGTCATCTTAGAGGGAAAGTGCCTTAAGTCGAGTTTGAGGCATAAGGAGACAGGTGAGATCTTGTTAAAGAGGGGGCAGCTTATTGATCATGGGTGTTTGGAGAGGATTCCCATAGATCACTGGGAGGGAGCGAATATTGAGGCTGAAATGGGAGTCATTGAGCGGATGGAATCAGTAGTCTCAAGGTATTGCGAGCAGGTTGAAAGATTACATGAGCTGTTTCAGGAGAAGATAAAGAGGTTAGATATGGGTGATGAACTATCCCCTGGAGTGATCAAGATGGTGAAGGTGTTTGTGGCTGTCAAGCGAAAACTATCCGTTGGTGACAAGATGGCTGGGCGTCACGGGAATAAGGGCGTGATTTCTCTCATACTCCCTGTGGAGGATATGCCATATTTTGCTGATGGTACACCGGTAGATATTGTTCTAAACCCCCTGGGCGTGCCCTCTAGGATGAATGTGGGGCAGATCTTAGAGGCCCATCTTGGTTGGGCTGCCCGTGAGCTCGGCCACCAGATAGGAGAGCTGGTGGACAGCTTGAAACATGAGGGTTCGTTGAAGGATAAGTTGAAAGCCCTCTATTCTGAACAATACGAGGAGATGTTTGCCGGGGTTCCGGACGAAGGCCTCAGGCGGCTTGCCAGTTACATGAGAGATGGTTTACCCATGTCGACCCCTGTTTTCGATGGTGCAAGAGAAGAGGAGGTAACCGGGTTTTTGAAGAAGGCGGGTTTGCCTATCAGCGGTCAGACGATTTTGTATGATGGTAGAACAGGGGAGCCTTTTGATCACCCGGTGACCGTTGGCATCATGTATATGATGAAACTCCATCACTTGGTAGATGATAAGATCCATGCTCGCTCCATTGGTCCCTATTCCTTAGTTACCCAGCAGCCTCTTGGTGGTAAGGCACAGTTTGGGGGTCAACGCTTGGGCGAGATGGAGGTTTGGGCAATGGAATCTTACGGAGCTGCATATTCTTTACAGGAGTTTTTGACTGTCAAATCCGATGATGTAGCAGGTCGAACACGGATGTATGAGAAAATTGTAAAAGGGAATAATCTTTTAGAAGCTGGCCTACCAGAGTCCTTTAATGTTTTGGTCAAGGAACTCCAGAGTCTCGGTCTAGAGGTAGAGCTGAACGAGGACGGAGAGCCTGAGACCCTTTTATATAATAAGGAGAGTTAACAGAGGAGGAAGCATTGGAAGATTTGTACGGTTTTTTTACACGACCAAAGGATCCCTTGAGCTTTAAATCGGTACAGATTTCTGTAGCCTCGCCTGAGAAGATAAAGGAATGGTCTCATGGTGAGGTTAGAAAACCTGAAACGATTAACTATCGAACCTTCAAACCTGAAAGAGATGGATTGTTCTGTGCGAAGATCTTCGGTCCCATAAGAGATTACGAGTGCCTTTGCGGAAAATACAAGAGGATGAAACATAGGGGTATTGTCTGCGAGAAATGTGGTGTGGAGGTCACACACTCAAAGGTGCGAAGACAGAGAATGGGACACATTGAATTGGCCGCACCGGTAGCACACATCTGGTTCTTGAAATGTATCCCCTCCAAGATAGGCTTGCTTTTAGATATGACGCTCAAGACGTTAGAAAAGATACTTTACTTTGAGAATCATGTAGTTATAGACCCGAAAGGTACACCCCTGACAAAGGGCACCCTGTTGACAGAAGAGCAGTATTTAAAGGCTAAAGAGGAGTACGGGGACTTTGAGGCTGGAATGGGGGCTGAAGCCATTCAGAGAATGCTCAAGGAATTGGATTTGGATGGGCTCGCTGCCACGTTGAAGCTTGAGATAGGCAGCACCAAGTCAGAGCCCAAGAGGAAGAAACTTTCAAGACGCCTCCGGATCTTGGATTCCTTCAGATCCTCCAAGAACAGAGCGGAGTGGATGATACTCGACGTTATCCCGGTCTTACCACCAGACTTAAGACCCTTGGTGCCTTTAGATGGCGGGAGATTTGCCACCTCAGATCTCAATGATCTCTACCGTAGGGTCATAAATAGGAACAACAGACTGAAACGCCTCTTAGAGTTAAATGCCCCTGATATCATAATTAGAAATGAGAAGCGGATGCTCCAGGAGGCTGTGGATGTCTTGTTTGATAATGGCAGACGAGGCAAGACTATTACTGGTGCAAATAGGAGGCCGCTGAAATCCTTGAGCGATATGCTTAAGGGTAAGCAGGGTAGGTTCAGACAGAATTTACTCGGCAAGAGGGTTGATTATTCCGGCAGATCAGTAATTGTAGTTGGTCCTGATTTGAGATTGCACCAATGTGGGCTTCCAAAGCAGATGGCCTTAGAACTCTTTAAGCCGTTTATATATAATAAGCTGGAGGAGAAAGGCCTGGCAGCTACCCTTAAGAAAGCCAAGAAGATCGTTGAAAAGGAGACCCCTGAGGTATGGGATTGTCTGGATGAGGTAGTTAAGGAACACTGCGTTTTGCTTAATAGGGCTCCTACTCTTCACCGTCTCGGCATGCAGGCATTCGAACCTGTTCTCATTGAGGGTAAGGCCATTCAACTTCATCCATTGGTCTGCACCGCCTTTAATGCTGATTTCGATGGTGACCAGATGGCTGTTCATGTCCCTCTTTCCATAGAGGCCCAGATTGAAGCCAGGGTATTAATGCTCTCTACGAACAATATCCTGTCGCCAGCCAACGGCGATCCTATAATTGTCCCGACCCAGGATATTGTATTGGGTATCTATTATATGACTAAAGAGAGGCCGTTTTGCAAAGGTGAGGACAGGATTTTTGCGAATGTTGACGAGGTTAGGATAGCTTACGACGCTGGCGAAATAGGCCTCCATGCCTCCATAAGGGTGCGGATCAATGGTCAGATCATCAGGACAATTACTGGAAGGGTAATCCTCTACGAGATTTTCCCTAAGGAGCTACCGTTTGAGTTGGTCAATAGGGTCATAACCAAGAAGGAACTGAGTAGTATCATTAACGAGTGTTATCGGACCCTGGGCACCAAGGCAACCGTTATCCTTGCAGATAGGCTGAAGGATATAGGATACAAGTATGCTACCCTTTCGGGTGTTTCTATTTCAAGTAAGGATATGGTTACCCCACGAATGAAACAAACTATTATAGAACAGGCTGAAGGTGAGGTGAAGAAGATTGAGAAACAGTACAGCGATGGTTTGATTACCGACGGTGAAAAGTACAATAAAGTAGTTGATATCTGGACGAAGGCAACGGAGTTAATATCCTCCGAGATGATGGATGAAATGGCAGTAGACGAAGTGGTGGATGAGGAGGGGAGGCAGAAAAAGGGTGATAGCTTTAATCCAATATATATGATGTCCGATTCTGGGGCCAGGGGTAGTAAGGATCAAATGAGGCAGTTGGCGGGGATCAGGGGCTTGATGGCAAAGCCCTCCGGAGAGATCATCGAGACGCCCATTACTGCAAATTTTCGCGAGGGCTTGACGGTTTTGCAGTATTTTATCTCCACCCATGGTGCGAGAAAGGGCTTGGCAGACACGGCCCTAAAGACGGCTAATTCAGGATATCTGACTCGGAGATTGATAGATGTAGCCCAGGATGCCTGCATTACAGAGGAAGATTGCGGCACTGTCGACGGGATGTGGGTCGAGGCATTAACTGAGGCTGGCGAGGTGATTCAAACTGTCTCAGAGAGAATCCTGGGCAGAATCGCGGCTGAAGATATCCATGATCCTATAACTGGAGAACTGCTACTCAAATACAATGAAGAAATAGACGAGGCGGCGGTGGAAAGGATAGAAAGGTCCTGGATCGAGAAGGTAAAAATCAGGTCAGTGTTGACCTGCAAGACGAATAGAGGTGTGTGCAGAAAATGTTATGGTCGGGACCTAGCCCACGGTAGAGAGGTTGACATAGGTGAGCCAATAGGTATAGTTGCTGCCCAGTCTATTGGCGAGCCAGGTACGCAGCTGACTATGCGGACATTTCACATTGGCGGTACCGTAAGTAGAAAGGTAGAACAGTCTACGAGTCAGGCCAGGAGTAGCGGAAGCGTTAAATTCTATAACCTCAAGACAGTCATAGATGCCAAAGGGGACCACGTAGTGATGAATAGGAATGGGGATATTGGAGTAGTGGATGCAAGTGGGAGGGAATTGGAGCGCTACCCCGTTATATATGGGGCTACCATTAAGGTTGATGATGGAAAGGAGATTAAGGCTGGGGAGCTCTTGGTAGAGTGGGATCCCTTTACGATACCGATTTTGACGGAGGTTTCCGGGAGGTTAAAATTTGGCGACATCTACGAAGGCAAGACCATGCAGGAGAGGCTAGATCCTGTAACTGGGAAATCAAGTAAGGTCATTGTTGCCTCCGGTGATCCGGACGTTAGACCAAGGATCTCTATCAAAGATGCTAGTGGCAAGACAATCCAACTGTCTGGTGATTCAGCTGCGGCAGCCAGGTATTTTCTCCCTACAGGTGCTATCATTATGGTTTCAGAGGGAGATGAGGTTCATGCCGGTGACGTTTTGGCCAAGATCCCGAGGGAAACCACGAAGACCAAGGATATTACCGGAGGTCTGCCGAGGGTTGCCGAGTTGTTTGAGGTCAGGAAACCAAAGGACCATACCCTCTTAAGCGAGATTGATGGATCAGTGTCATTCGGAAAATATGTATCGGGAAAGAGGAGGGTGATAGTCACCCCTGAAGTTGGTAGACCCGTTGAATACGTTATACCGAGGGGTAAGCACGTAAGCGTTTTTGACGGAGACTATGTGAGGGCTGGTGAGGCTCTCATGGAAGGCTCTGCCAATCCCCATGACATTCTAAGAATAAAAGGCCCTAAGGAGTTATCCAGGTACCTCGTCGATGAAGTTCAGAAGGTCTATCGGCTCCAAGGTGTGAAGATAAATGACAAGCACATAGAGGTGATTGTCAGGCAGATGTTGAGGAGGGCGGTAGTGAGGGACGCTGGAGATTCGGATTTTATAGTAGGCGAGGAGGTCGAGAAGTGGCGATTTGAGGAGAAGAATCAAGAGATTATTGCAAGTGGAGGTAAGCCAGCGATTGGTGAGCCCCTTTTGTTGGGAGTCACAAAGGCATCAATTAATACAGATAGCTTTATATCAGCTGCATCGTTTCAGGAAACCACAAAGGTCTTGGCGGATGCAAGTGTGGAAAGCAGGATAGACTACCTACGGGGACTTAAAGAGAATGTCATTATGGGGAGGCTTATACCGGCGGGTACGGGTCTGAGTAGGTACAGAGAATTGGATATGGAGGCAGAAGAGCAATCCGTTGAGGGCGATGAAATAATCTGAAGGAGCAAAGGCGATTCAACAGGGCTGGATATCTTTTTGGAAGGTCAATAGATGCCAACGATTAATCAACTCATTAGGAAAGGGCGGCAGAGTGTAAAGAAGAAGATCAAGACGCCGGCGCTAAAAGGGTGCCCTCAAAAGAGGGGCGTGTGTATTAGGGTGTACACATCCACCCCTAAGAAGCCTAACTCTGCGTTACGTAAGGTTGCAAGGGTAAGGCTGACAAATGGGATTGAGGTGACTTCCTATATACCGGGGATCGGACACAATCTGCAGGAACACTCCGTTGTCCTGATAAGGGGCGGGAGAGTTAAGGATTTGCCAGGGATCAGATACCATATAATTCGTGGTTCTCTTGATAGCGCAGGCGTGGAAGATCGCAGGAGAGGTCGCTCCAAATATGGGGCTAAGAGGCCTAAGGGTATTTAGAGTGTAATTTGTTTTCGGGTCATTGCAATGCCGAGAAAAGGAGAAGTCGTAAAAAGGGAGATCTTGCCTGATCCAAAATTCAAGAGCGAATTGGTTGCTAGATTTATCAATAGAATCATGCGGAGGGGAAAGAAGAATTTAGCCCAATCCATACTCTATGAGGCCTTAGACATTATTCATCAGAAGGCCAAGGAAGATCCTCTGCCCGTTTTTCAGAAGGCAATCGAGAATATTAAACCCGTGGTCGAAGTAAGATCGAGGAGGGTTGGTGGTTCTACCTATCAAGTCCCTACTGAGGTTAGACCATCACGGAGGACTACCTTGGCTATAAGATGGATACTCGCATACGCTAAGCAAAGGGGCGAGAAAGGAATGGCAGCAAGGTTGGCCGGTGAACTAATTGATGCCTCTAAGGGAAGGGGTGGTGCCTTTAAGAAGAAAGAGGACACCCATAGGATGGCTGAGGCCAATAAGGCCTTCGCCCATTATCGTTGGTAGGATGAATCCGTTGGGTGGAGTAAATAGGTTTACTATTAGGAGTAAGATCTAGTTTGAGGAGGTAACCACAATGGCTAAGGAGAAATTTAAGAGGACAAAGCCACATGTCAATGTCGGCACCATTGGTCACATAGATCATGGCAAGACGACGTTAACAGCGGCCATCACCCTCTGTTTATCGAGGACTGGTATGGCTCAATATATATCCTTTGATGAAATAGACAAGGCGCCAGAAGAGAAGGAGAGGGGAATAACGATAGCCACTGCCCATGTAGAGTATGAGACGGAAAACAGGCACTATGCCCATGTAGACTGCCCAGGCCATGCAGACTATATCAAGAATATGATCACCGGTGCAGCACAGATGGATGGCGCTGTGTTGGTGGTTGGTGCAGATGATGGTCCCATGCCCCAGACCAGGGAGCATATATTGTTGGCCCGGCAGGTTGGGGTCCCGAGCATTGTCGTGTTTTTAAACAAGACCGACATGGTTGATGACAAGGAGCTGATAGAGTTGGTTGACCTGGAGCTGAGGGAGCTGCTGACCAAGTATGAGTTTCCAGGGGAGGATACCCCTATCGTCCATGGCTCAGCCCTGAAGGCATTGGAGTGCGGTTGTGGCAAGACGGACTGCCCCAACTGCGGTCCAGTGATGGAGTTATTGGATGCCATTGATGAGTTCATCCCAGAGCCTGTGAGGGACACCGAGAAGCCATTCTTGATGCCTGTAGAGGACGTATTCAGCATATCAGGTCGGGGTACTGTGGTGACCGGCAGGGTAGACAGGGGCATCGTAAGGGTCGGTGATGAGATAGAGGTTGTTGGTATCAGGGACACGGAAAAGACAGTGTGCACAGGGGTTGAGATGTTCAGGAAGGTCCTCGATGAGGGGAGGGCAGGTGACAATATCGGGGTCCTGCTCAGGGGGATCAAGAGAGAAGAGGTCCAAAGGGGGCAGGTCGTTGCCCAGCCTAACACGATAACCCCCCACACGAGGTTCAAGGCGGAGGTCTATGTACTCACCAAAGAGGAGGGAGGCAGGCATACCCCATTTTTCAACGGATATCGGCCTCAGTTCTACTTCCGGACAACGGATGTGACCGGTGTAGTTACCTTGCCAGAGGGGGTTGAGATGGTGATGCCCGGCGATAATGTCTCCCTGGAGGTAGCCCTGATAACCCCAATCGCAATGGAAAAGGAGCTGCGCTTTGCTATCCGGGAAGGTGGTAAGACGGTTGGTGCAGGAGTAATCAGCGATATTGTAGAGTAGAGTTATACGTATGAGGGATATTATTACCCTGGCTTGTACAGTATGTAAGCATAGAAATTACACATCTACAAAGAATAAGAGAAGAACTCCAGACAAATTGCAGTTCAAGAAATACTGTCCGTTTTGCAGAACGCATACCCTTCATAAGGAAACTAAATAGAAACTTTTTATGCAGGCCAGTAGCTCTAACGGCTAGAGCACCGGACTCCAAATCCGGGTGTTG
>JABAOC010008584.1_pt1 | contig 14478 bp, 11 predicted proteins | sample 7062161 | NCBI WGS metagenome assembly JABAOC01 (sample SAMN14538625, study PRJNA623070) | marine sediment metagenome | biome: marine biome [ENVO:00000428]; feature: marine pelagic biome [ENVO:01000023]; material: deep marine sediment [ENVO:00002113] | place: India: Gulf of Khambhat ... | reverse complement strand
AATCCTCGCAAGGGAGTATTAATTTTAAGTTCTTTAAATATCCAGGCAAGCAGGTAAGTCATGGCAAGAGCTGTAATAATGGTAACAATATAATTTAATGGACTGAAAGCAGAAAAGTCTTCAGCAGTTTTATTTAACAACTCTATCCGTTTGTTACCGAATAAAAATGGAGCATACCAGAGAAGAGCAACAATTTGATGAAAGACAACCAAAATCCATACAGCGATATGATTAATTTTTTGATTTCCCATTTTACCTCCTATTAATTGTTATTATATTTAGTGTTTTTTATAGAGAAATTGATGCTTTTCCTGACGGAAATTTCTTTCAAATTAGTTTTTCATTTTCATATTATAGCGTTGGGATTTAAGGAATCAGAAGGAATTAGAAATGCCGATACCAGCACACTTGCCCCTTCCTTTTATATCATGATTAAATATATAAATATTTAAAACAAAAGACAATAAAAAAATTGATAATAAGTATAATTTATACATTTTTTGAGAGGTAGAGTTTTTCTGGTTTAAATTTATCAATTCCAACTGAAGCGGGGTGCATCAGGTTGAGAGATAGAAGCATCATCTGTGGCTAGAGCATCACAAGACATTCGATGGCACATTATTTGGGGGAGGATTGTGTGATAAAATCCTTACGGATTAATTCCGTATTCAATTTAAAAATTATTCCCAGCGCAAAGCGATAATTGGATCAAGCTTGGATGCCCTAACTGCTGGCCAGAAGCCAAAAGTGAGTCCAACGCCAGTACAAAATAGCAGTCCCACGATTGCCCATTCAAGCGGCACATTAACGGCGAAATGGGTCAGTACGCTCACAATATTTCCCAGTCCAAATCCCACCACAACGCCAAAAACACCACCAATATTGCACAGCATAATAGCTTCCAACAGAAACTGCGTCAGGATATTTTTTCTTTTAGCTCCCAGGGACTTTCTGATCCCAATTTCCCTGGTTCGCTCGGTGACCGACACGAACATAATATTCATAATTCCGATTCCAGCAACAATTAAAGCGACGATTCCGATAACGAAAGCACCGATTTTTATATTTGCCGTTACGTCGTTAAAAGTTCGTATCAGGCTATCATTGGTAAAAATAGTAAAGTCATCTTCTTCATGGGGCTTAAGACCTCGTTCCATTCTCATCACGGCCCGTGTTTCCGCAATGGCATCTGCCAGCAATTCTGGAGATGTTGCTCGAACCGTTATGTTAACGGACCTTTCTCTTCCTCGGTTGTCTCTCATTCCATATACTTGCTTGAATTTTGTAATTGGTATGATCATGTAATTATCGAAATTACCGCCCAGCGCTGATCTTTTTTGTTCCAGCACACCAATAACCTTGCATTTCCTGCCGTCAATTTTTATTATTTTTTGCAACGGATCGGTCCAGGGAAATAACTTATCAGCAACAGCATGACCAAGCACCACGACACTACGACCAATTTTAACATCTTCATAGGTGAGATTTCGTCCGAGTCTTACAAAATGCGTATTGTTTTCCGGGTATTCCGGGGTACCGCCACATATTATCAGGTTTTGATTTGTTGAGATATCTCGGTATTTGGCGATATGCCCGAAACTCCATAATTCTGAGCCAACCAGGTCAACTGTTTTGACCTTATCTCGAATTGCGTTGGCATGTTCAACTGTCGTCGGTCTTCTTTGCATGATTTTTCGCATTTCTTCTTGACTTATGGGTCCACCAGCAGCCCATTTTTGCACCTGGAAGGTTTGGGTTCCTAAAACACTCAATTCTTTCTCCATAGTTTTCTGGATTACCGATATGCCAGTCATCACGGCAATGATTGATGCCACTCCGGCAATGATTCCTATTAACGTCAGAAATGATCTTAATTTATGCGACGTGATGGCTGCAATAGACATTTTAAATGCTTCCAGGATACTCATTTTTTACCTCTCAAACGTTTATTAATCAACTTACAAAATAAAATTTGGTCTGTTTTGCTCATTACCTATTTACTTCTGATTACGAGCCTCCTACTCATACCTCAAAGCTTCAATTGGGTTTAGTCTTGAAGCTCGAAAAGCAGGAATAATTCCAGACAAAACTCCAACAAGACAAGAGATCATTAAGGCGACGATGACTATTGGTATAGAGACAGAAGCTGGCAATACCAACTTATTAATCAGTGCAGCCACACCAAAGGAAAGTACCACTCCGATAAACCCACCGACAAGACAAATTGCGGAAGATTCAAAAAGGAATTGTGTCAGGATTGTTCGTCGCTTTGCGCCAACTGCTTTTCGGATGCCAATCTCCCTGGTTCTTTCTGTTACTGAAACAAACATGATATTCATCACTCCGATGCCACCGACAAATAGTGATATGCTGGTAATTACCATACCGATGATGACAACCACACCCATCACATTGTTATAAGCATTCATCAATGTGTCCATGGTATTTATGGAGAAATTATCCTGTTCGGTGGGTTTCAGCTTTCTGATTTTTCGCATCTCACCGACAAGCTCATACCTGAAATCTTCCATGGCTTCCTGACTTGGCGCCTTCACAGCGATACTGAACTGCCTATTGCTGCTTCCATAGGCTTTCGTAAACGTACTGATGGGAATAAATATCCGTCGATCAAAATTTGGTCCCCCGAAGAAGCCGGCACTTCCCTGCTTTTCCATCACGCCGATGACTCTGAAATTATAGCGACCGATTTTCATTTTTTTGTTCAAGGGATCCATATCTTTAAATAGATGATCTTTTATTTCAGAACCAATCACACAAACAAATTTTTTATACTGCACGTCAAGTGAAGTTAAAAATCGACCATTATCTGGAAGGGAGGACGATACCATGATCTGTTTATCTGTGGTTCCGATAACTGGAATTCCTTCTAACACCTTTGAGCGGTATTTTATATTCCTATTGGTACTGGTTGTTGGGTTAACTGCACGGGTGCTTATCAAGCGCCGCTCAAGCTTTTCACTGTGCTTAAATGTTAAATTGGGTCGGTTTCGATATTCGAAGAAATTTCCAGTGATAATCCAGGGCATTCTTGACAAATAGAGCACATCGGAACCAATAGCGGATATACTTTCTTTGAAATTATTTCCCAGTCCATTAGCTACTGTCATCGTTGTGACGACGGCAAGAATTCCGATAATGATTCCAAGTGCTGTGAGGATGCCCCTGGTTTTATTCGCCTTGATGGCTAAAATGGCAATTTTAAATGATTCAATTTTTTCATGAATAGAAAACATATCCGAAACCTATATTATTTTTGTTGATCATTGTTCTTGACAACAACTGGAGAGCCGTTTTGCAATGTTTGACTAATGGCACGATAGCTGCCAGTAACAATTTCATCACCTTCAGATAATCCTTCCAGGATTTCAATATGTGTTTCACTCTGAATCCCTGTTTTCACCTGTATTGCGTTGACGTGACCCTTTGCCACGACAAAAACCACAGGTAAAAAGCCATCTTTATCTGGAACGTAATTTTGTTCGGATAGACTATCGGCGAGGGCAACATCACCAGCAACTTTTGTCTCTTTCTTTTTTAACTGTTCCGGGGTACGAACCGTAACACATTGGATTGGTATACCAATGGCATTCTCCCTGGTGGCGGTTATAATATCACTGCTTGCTGTCATGCCGGGTCTTAAATCTTCACCGGGATCCAAAATAGAAATTTTGACCTCAAATTCAGTCTTTTGATCCGTTGTTCCTGCTCCAGTAATTTTTGCACTGCTGGCAATCTCGCTGACCTCGCCAAGGAAAACTGTATCTGGCAAGGCATCGACTTCAATTTTAGCACTATCTCCCACCTCAACAGAAACAATATCATTTTCATCGACATTCACCAACGCTTCCATACCAGAAAGATTTGATACAATCATAATCACATCTTCCTGGAATTGAGAGCCAAGAGCAATTTCACCGACTTCCTTATTCAGTTCACTTATCGTTCCAGCCATTGGAGCATAAATCGTTGTCTTGGACAAATCATCTTTTGCTTGTTTCAGTACTGCCCTTGCTTGCTCGACCTGCTCCCGGACAGATTTGTAGCGAGCTTTTTCAACCTGAGCAGCCGCATAAGTCTGGTCTAAAATCGCCTGCGATTCTAAACTTTTCTCGAATAGTTCCTTAGTTCGAACATAATCCTTCTCGGCTTTGAGCATATTTTCTTTTGCCAATAATGCATTGGACTCCGTTGATCTCAAATTTGCCTCAGCACTTTCAACGGAAGCTAAAAACCGCTCTCGATCCAATTGAACAAGTAAAGTCCCTTTCTCTACCCAGTCTCCTTCTTTAATATATAAGCTGGTAATTTTCGCCGCCACATCAGCACTGATCTTGACCTGTGTTTTAGGCTGGATTCTACCTGTTGCCGTAACCGTTTCAACGATTTTTTGTCGTCCTACTTTTGCGGTTTGGACGACATTCGCATCATTACCCTTTTTTTTCCTTGAAATGGCAACGATCATGATTATAATAATCAAGATTATAATTGATCCAATAATAATTTTTTTCTTTGACATAATCCGATTTACTCCATATTTTGCCCAATTTCAATATCCTGTAAATTCATTAATTGGATTTTAAATATGATGATGATTGTTTTAATCCGTTTACGTTTTAAAAATCATAAATGTTACATCATTTAAAATATTTTTTTATCAATTCAATGATATTGTTATCGGGAATGGATTATGAGAACAAAGGCGAGGATAATTATTTATTATGAAAATAAATAAAATGTATTTCTATGTCATTTTAAGATTAGTATAAACAATAGCATATCAATTTCAAAAATTCCAAATAAATTTTTCTCACCCCCCAAAATATATTTCTTAGTCATAGTGTCAGAACCATGTTATTAACATCTGTTTTTCGGATTTTCTCGCTCATCTTCAAACCAGTCAAAATAGGCTTTCGTCCCATCTTCCCCGCTTTTGATTAAATCCTCAACCTTGTCTTCTGACAGATCGAATTCAGTCGTCCTAACACCTTTTGCATCAATGAACACGGTGCGATGCCAATCATTTTCATGTAAATGAACTTTATTCGCCATGTCTGTCATGAATCCGAGTAATGCTGTTATATAATCTTTAAAACTCTTAATCATTTTCGGTGGCAGACTCCACGTTATTTTGCTGGCAGCGATTTCATCCTTGGTGTCTACCCTAAATCCTAACGTTTCTTTATTGTAAACATGATCTTTAGTAAATATTGTAGGATAGTCAGGAATTGTATACAATTTCGGATTTTCCGGATCAGAGAGATACTTTTTGTTATCAAATATATTTATTGGATAATTCCACGTTACTCCACCATCTACCCAAATATCATTATTATCTAAAATAGCTGTGAAAAACAATGGGATGCCCATTGAGATTCTTACTGCATCTCCAATCTCCATGTGTGGCGTCTTTTCAGCAGAAAACATTTCTGGGATTTGCTTACTCAGGTTCGTACCTACTACATATAGGCTTCGAAATTTAGTAGGATGATCCATTTTCAAGTTTTCTAAGTCCTCAAACGTTAGATTGGGATTACCTGTCATGGCACCAATCTGCTCCTTCATCCATTTATCAAAAGCCTTGCCTTTGTGCCATCCGAAATATTTAATAAGTCGTTTCACATTTCTTATCAAGCCCCAGCTATCATCCATAAACTTGCGGAAATCTGTCCTACCCACAATGTTGCGAATATCTTCCCATCCGGCACCAAAAGCCAAAAGCGCGGCGGTGATTGCACCGGCAGATGTTCCGCTAACTCGATTGATAGATGTCAACATATTTTTCTCATCCAATACCTTAATTGCCCCCGCATAGGCGATTCCCTTAACACCGCCTCCTTCGAAAATAAGATTCTTAAATTGTGACATGTATTCTTTTTCCTTAATTAAATTAATAAATTAATCCGCCTTGGTGGATTGTACCAAACGAACTGCACGCACAAACAGGTTGACGTCGAACGGAGAGATGTTGCAACGACCAAAGAGGAAATGGACAGCCCACGCCAGCGACTGGTCCTTTACCTGGTCTGCTGTCCAAATCCATGTCTGCTCACTGTCAAACACAGGATCGATAAATAGATAAGCATTTTTCTGAGTAGGCTCCATTAAACTCATTGCCTCTTCCAGGGTAGGTAACCGCCAATCCTTATAACCAGCATAACTCGTTTTGTTGAGTTCACGTACCCATTCTTTAGCATTTTTAAAAATCATTTCTTTTGGTGATCCGCTTTGTTGCCAGACCAATTTTGTTGCCTCGTCAACTATGACGTTATCGCCTTTGATTGTTAACTCTTTGTATTGATGATTAAAACCCCTGCTTTCTGGATTTAGATATTTGTCAAAAAAATCATGTAGTCTAATTGTACCATTGACATCAGCTTGAGATAATGTAATCGGCTCATTTCTCAGTGAAAACGTTTTGGGGCTAACAACCTGTAATATTTTTTTTAACCCGGTTCGATATTCGCTTTCAGGGAATAAATCAATGTAATAAATATCACTTCCTTTTAGTGAAGGTTCACATTCATTAAGTCTAACGGGAATTATATAAATATCAACTTCGGAACATTGCTCGAGGATTTCAAAAGCAACTTTTAATTCTTTTTGTACAAATCCTCTTTCACTCATGGTGTGAGATGAAAGTAATACCACATAATAAGTACTCTGTTTTATTACCTTTTCAATGGCCACTTTCCAATTTTGCCCTGGTAAAATATTCTTGTAATCAATCCAAACGTCCAGTTCGTATCGTTTCAGGTCATTGTAAATCTTTTTGGCCATGCCAATATCTTCGTGGGCATAACTGAGGAAAATTTGTTGTTTCAGTTGGCTCATGATTTCAGCATCTCCTTTAATAAGTTGCTAGTTAAATAGAAATATAAGAAATTTAAAATATTAATCAAGAAAAAAATTTATCTTGAAGGTAAATAAAATGACATGGAGCAAGAAATAAAAATTGAAATCCCATCAATCCATTCACGTCAAATCCTATGTCTAATCGTTTAATCTTTCTCATGGCTCAGTCTGGGAGCTTTCTCTAGTATTGAATTAACATTAACAAGTCTCTGCTTTTGACACTTGGAAATTTAACTTTTCTAGTATCTTCATGTTGACAATATGTAGCAACATCATCGGGAGGATCGCGTTGATCTTTTAATATAGCCTGAATTTTGAGTCTGGAAAAATAATTGCTCTGTGACATGAGACATTTCCTTTCAGCTACTATTTAATATGTATTGAAACTGGTTTGGATAACTCGCTTTCATTATTTTGTTTAACTGCTGTTACTGCAAAATCATATTTACCCTTTAAATTTGATTTCCTTAATTTAACTATATTTTCCAATAATGGTTTATTATTAATTTTTTTCCATTCGGATTGGTGAGAATATCGAATGTAAAGATTGTATGCCACATTTTTTTCATATTTCCAGAAAATAATAATATTATTGGATGTCAAAGTCATTTTAACATCTTCAGGGGGATTCAAAGATTTCATTTTGTCCAAATGTGGTTTTTTTATATGAATTGAGACTGGTTTGGATAATCCACTTTCAGTATTTTGTTTAATAGTTGTTACTGCAAAATCATATTTACCCTCAAAATTTGATTTTTTTATTTTAACCATATTTCTTAATAATGGTTTATTATTAATTTTTATCCATTCAGGTTGGCGAGAATATCGAACATAAAGATTGTATGCCATACCTTTTTCCTCTTGCCAGGTAATGATAATATTATTGGATGTTAAATTCATTTTAACATCGTTAGGGGGATTCAAGGATTTCATTTCATATCTAGGCGATTGTTTTATAAGTATTTTTCTTACAGTCTGCCTTGTGAAATTGAAAGTAAAACCGAAATGATGCACCAGTCCCATAACGCCATAATGAGCGTAGCTATAATCTAGTGAATTATTTTCGAAATTCAGGCCGAATCCAAATGAAAATCCGGCAAAATTATCATGTGATGAAAGTGATAAATCTTTATTTTTTTGGTTATCATATCCAAATCTAATAGAAAAATTTTCAAGTAACGAAATTTCACTTCCTATAGAAAATGTCAAAGACTTGTCAATGGATGAGTTATTTTCACCAAGGGCATGATTGAAAGATAAATTAAAAGTTAGAGGCACATTGGAAAATTTCTGTGAGATACCTCCCGCTAAAGTTAAAGGCAAATTTTCTTTAATTTCATGATATGGGTCAAAATTAGATCCCCAATTCAATAATGCCAGTCCAAATGATGTCCCCTTAAAGAAAGTTGAGCGATACAGGAAACCTATATCTATGGCATTTGCGGCAGCTTTATATTGATCAATTTCTGACAAAATATATTTCGCAGTTATGGCAAATGCCAATTGATCATTCAAATAATTAGCATACGAAGCCGCAAAAGCGATATCTCTAGCGCTGAAATTCGTACCAGTATCGATTCCGTATTTATCAATTTGTTCAAAATTCCCATAATCAAAAGCTATTATTCCTATACTCAAATTACCCCATATAGACATGGGATGAGTAAAACCAATCATACCTCCATTGAAATCCAATAGATGACGTATATAGCTCATGCAAAGCTGATTATTCTCAATATATGCTAAACCAGCAGGATTTATAAAAACACCATTGACATCACCATACTGAGCTGTGTAAGCACCTGCCAATGCACTAATTCGTGGACTGTAAATACGATTTAAGAAACGAAAACTATTACCTGCCATACTAGGAATGTGAACGGTAAAAATAAAAAAAATAATTACAAGTACAGGCCAGGAAGAACATTGGACAAGTCTATTTATTTTACAAGCAAACATCTCGAGGCAAACTCATTACCCATTAAAAATCCAAATTCCGAAGGAATCTATGATTCAGGACGATCCTTGTTCAATTTTATCTCACAATAACTATTTTGCCTAACTTTTCTATTCCATTACCTTTAACCAGAAAAAGATAAATACCCGTTGATACAACATGTCCCGTATCATCATTTAAATTCCAAAATAAGCTAGATCTATTGGGCAAAATTGAAAGATTAGCTATTTTCTGTCCATCCACAGTGTAAATATAAATTTGCCCACCTGCTGGTACATTGTTAAACGTCACCTTTTTATCCTCATTGATATTTACTGGATTTGGAAAGACGCGGATCAGATCGTCAGTTATATCAATATCAGTCAATAACGTATATTTAATGATTGCTGAATCAGTATTCGTATTGGTCAATAATAACTTGAGTTGGCTATTACTTGTAACATATATTAATACTTGCTGATTAAAGGGCATGCTGACCAAAACCTGACCCGACGAGAAATGAGTAATCAAAGAATTAGTGATATTACTATAAGTTGTACTCAAATACGCCCCATTTTCCGGAATATTAATTTGTAAAACACGATTGGATAAGGGAGATATCGTTTCATTGATCGTTAATCCACTCCTGTATTGGTAAATATCATTCGGACTGATGTGGAGTTCCGGGTACAAATGCCCTTCGGGAAAATAATTTATATTATCAGCCTGATTACCTGTAAAAAATAGCCATATTCCATATTGATGAAGCTGGTACGAAAATGTAGTTCTATAATCAGATAGTATTTCCGGAATAGCTAAAAGACTATTTTTATCTTTGATCTTTTCCCATGTCTCTTTGACAATCTGGAATCCAAATTCTTTTTCCAACATGTGAAGAAATAAGGTATTTCCATAAGGGAATAGATTATCAGGACAATTAAAAGAAGTATTACTGAAATTATAAAATAAATCCGATAAATATCGCACATAACGATTGATATTTTCAAATACAACATCTTCAATCCAGGTAGAAGTCATTTCCATGAAATAAAAATCGATTGGAAATTGATGATCCCACCAAACACGGTATGACAATTGGATGGCATGGTTAAATTCATGCGCAGCAGTCACTTTCAAAGCATTTAATCCTTTGATATAATAAGAGTTTTCGAAGTAGTCATTATCCAATTTCATGTAACTTGTATAACGGTACACGCCTGGATCACTTGGGATTTCCTGTTCAGTATATGTCGTTCCATAGGAGTCGATTAAGTTCATAAAATAAACATGATAAATGGAAACAGGTTTTCCGTCAATATCTAAAGGTGGCTGAAATCCTAATGAATTAATTTCTATTTCCCAAACATAATCCAATATGACACATGCACTATCAATGTAATCAGGAACGCCATTACCTGAAATATCCAAACCAGGAACGGCATGTAATCCGTCGCGGTTATAGTGAAGCATAAATTTTCCCGACGGACTTATGGTGGAATCCTGTAGCTGAGGAGGCTTTTCAGAGGGCTTTTTTAGAATATGTTTTAGATCCGGACTCAGCTGATCCCAATTTTGCTTTATAATAAAATCTTGGAAAAAACTACAAGGAATTGACGATTGACCGTGTTGTTCTATCAAATGTGAAAACAAAATACGTTCTGGATCAAATTTTTTATCTGACCCAAAAGCTGGTAAAATTATAGATAGGAGAAAATATACCATATAAATTCTTGTTGAACTACCCACCATGCGAGATGCCTAAGAATTTTTCTATTAAAATTATAGATAAAACAATTGACATTTACAATAAGCTAAATAATATTAAAAGCATGAAATTTGATCTTTAGATCCATTTTAATCTAATAATTTTACTGTTGTTTGGTAAAAATTAGCTAAGCTGAAGTTTTTTAATTGATCTGCTTGAACGAAAAATAATTATTTACAAATAATTTGCCACACTATAGTAAATTTAAGACATTTATTATTAAATAGCAAGAAGAAATTTATAAGCAAAATATGAGCATTAATAACAATGTTCCACCATTACCTAATAGACATTGAATTGACTTTGAAGATATTTACCTTATAATCCAGCATGAACGCTTTTTTTGAGATTCATGTTCGTCGGATTAGTGCTTTGCTTGCGGCTTTCTTCAGATATTATCTTAGATACCCTTGCCGTTCAGCTAATGGTTGCCCATAGGAGACAGCCACTCCCAAGTGCCAATATCATGCCAGGCACCTGAAAGAAATAGGTATTTCATTTTGAAATCAATTAAATATTTCTTTTTGAGATGCTCAATGCAATTGAAAATCCCCTGAAATAATAATATTTATTTATTTTTTTATTTATTTTTTTATTTATTATTCAATTATATAATTTTCTAATTATAACAGTTTTATAATAAATTAGTTGGCATGATATTTGAAAAACATAATGAAAGATTTCGTTTGATATTACCCTTTTAATAATATAAGTTAAAATTAAACATATTAATTTTAATTTAAAACAACAATTTTTATATAAATATTGTCAATATCCTGGATAGTTGTAGAAATATATATCTTTTTATTAATTGAATTGTCTATTTAAAATCGTGAGAGAATTCTTTTCCTAGTCAATTCCTAATCATAAAAGATCATTTAATAAATATCTGCAAAATTAAAATATTGTTGTCATTTCGAACGGAACGGAGTGGAGTGAGAAATCTTTATGCCCTAATATATCAATAATTAAAAGATTTCTCGCTTCGCTCGAAATGCCATTCTATCCTATTTTGCAGAACTCTAATCATTTAACTTAGTAGGAGGTCATTATGCGCAGACTACTTTTTGTTTTCATGTTACTGGTGTTGCCTGGGGTGTTATTCTTTGGTTGTTCAAAAGATTCCAACAATCCCCTTGCGCCTGAATCAACCAAAGATCTCGGATTAGATGCACCAAAAGACATTCCAAATGGCGCTCACTATAACCTCAACATTATTGGGGTTCCAAAAGGAAAAACCGCAGCCATGGATAATAATAACGGTCATCGCATCTTTGTGAAATTGGAAGGAAATACCAAAATCATGTTAGCAGAAGGCGAAACCTTTCAAGTTTTAGATGCCAATGGCACTGATGGTAATGGCGCCAAGTTCCAATTACCAAATCCTGATCCGGATAATAATGGCGTAACTGAATACAGCGTCTATGCCCGAGCGTTGGGTAAACCTGGTGGTAAAGCAGATATGACGACCGGTGCTACCGATCCTGGTGATGATGGTATCTTTGGCACTGCAGATGATATAATCGTATATTCTATGGTTGTCTTGCAGGTTGAACGAACCAAGGGTCACCAGAAATTTGTAAATGTCAGCAAAGAACTTCTCTACATTTACTATGACCTGGATGGTGATGGTACCGCTGAACGCTATAACCTATTTAATGATGCCTTACAGGATTATTTCTGGAGCTATGATAATAATGGATTAAAACTTTTACAATTACGGTTCTACGAGATCCCCACCGATGTTAATCCATAGAAAAAAAAACAAAATCAGGGCTCTAAGGGCCCTGATTTTAACACTCGGATTTCTGGCTTGCCCTTTCCAATTTGTTAAATGGAATACAAATTTCCCCAAAAATACAATCTAATGAATTAAGTAACAAAGGAGAAATCATCATGAACTGCTTGGTAAGAAATAAAACGATTCTTCTGTTATTTTTCCTCGTCACTGCTTTTTCAATTCGTTCTTACACCCAGGCGACTGATACCCTGGCAGCAAACATCATTTCAGGTCCTGAAACTAAAGATATTACTGAAACCACAGTGGAAATAAAGTGGAAAACAGATGAATTAACCACTGGATTTGTCGAATTTGGTACAGACAGTTCTTTATTGAACTCAGTAGGTGTCGAGGAACTCGAAACAGACCATGAAGTGGAATTAACCGATCTTTTACCTGGAACACAATATTTTTTTCGTGTTGGTGTTGTTGATACTGCTGGTAACGGTCCAACGTATAGCGATATTGAAGAATTTACAACAAAGGAAGAAGAAATCTCAGAATCAGGTCTTAAGATCATCAATGACAAAATTGAACTGACCGTTGGGGATTCGATTCAAGTCGTAGCGGTTTACGCCGATAAAAGTGGAAAAGAAATCGATACGACTTTTGTCTGGTCAATTGTACCCGATTCCCTTGGCGTCATTGATATCATGGGAATGTTCACCGCAACTCATATTGGTAAAGGTTATATTTATGTTCAAGTAGGTACATTAATTGATTCGGTTCGTGTTACTCTAAAAGAAAAACAATATAAAGAGAGTCTTGTTATAATTCCAGGTGACACGACCGTCCAGGTAGGAAGTACAATACAATTTTCAGCGTTTTATATCGATGAAAATGAGAATGCAATAGATACTGTTGTCGAGTGGTCACTACATGGTCATGGCATTGGTACTATTTCCAATGATGGCATTTTGAACGTATTGAATCCAGGGGTAGGATTTGTAAGAGGTAAATTGGATAATTTTGAAGGGACATCGACTATCTTTGCTGTAGATACATCGGTCGATCCAACTGGTGTGAACACAGCGGATATCTCACGAGTATTTCCATGGGGAAAAATTCTACCACCACATCGAGTTGAGGAGGGACATGTTTATGTCATTGGCGGATTACCTTTCCCGCTTAATCTTTTGAATGCGGGTTGGGTTTATTTTCCGATGGGAAGTCTTCATGAAGATATTTCCATTCATATCAAGCTACCAACTTTTGCCAAAGTAGACAGTGATACGGTTACTTTTGGACACAGGACAGTTGCAGGAGTCGATTTTGATGTTCTTGTCGCTAATTCAACAATTGAAACTTATCACTTTGATAAACCATTGAATGTCGCCATACCGTTTAAAAGAGGGCTGCTAGAAAAATTGGAAATTAATCCAGCGGATTTAAGTGTCTTTTATGCCATCGATAGTGTAACTTTCGATCCAACAGGTATTTATAACATTATAGTAGACAGTGTATCAAACCGCATCTTTGCTCAAGTTTCACATTTCAGCACGCTTGTTGTGAGAGAAAGAGGATCAGTTGTTCATGTCAAGCAAGAACACGGCACAGGATCATCAATACCAAAAGACTATGCCGTGCTACAAAATTATCCGAATCCGTTCAACCCTGTTACTAATATTTTTTACAAGTTACCTGTAAAGTCTCCTGTTGTTTTAAAAGTTTACAATATCCTGGGAGAAGAAATTAAAGTTCTTGTTAATAAAGTACAAGCGGCTGGAACTAAAATGGTAATTTGGGATGCCACTGATAATTCAGGAAAACCTGTCACTTCTGGAATTTACTTCTATCAAATTATTGCAGGACAATTTAATCAAACGAAAAAGATGATTTTACTCAGGTGACAAGGTTGAAGTTGTATCGATTATCTTCTTTATTAGTATATCGTGAACTCAGACCTCAAAGGTCTCTGAGACCTTTGAGGTCTTTATACCGTTCATTAGCAGCCAATTACTTCTATTAAAGTTATCTCAGCAATGAAAGCTTAGAAAGTCATTCCGAACAGAGCACAGCGAAGTGAAGAATCTTCAGATGATTCGTTAATTCTGGAGATCACTTCGTCGTGAACGCTCCTCGTGATGACTTCTCGGCGTTTCTTTCAGTCATAGCGATAACAAT
>JABAOC010022205.1_pt1 | contig 14494 bp, 4 predicted proteins | sample 7062161 | NCBI WGS metagenome assembly JABAOC01 (sample SAMN14538625, study PRJNA623070) | marine sediment metagenome | biome: marine biome [ENVO:00000428]; feature: marine pelagic biome [ENVO:01000023]; material: deep marine sediment [ENVO:00002113] | place: India: Gulf of Khambhat ... | reverse complement strand
CCGCGCAAGAATTTTTCCTAATCCGTATCATGCCCTTGCGGGCACACCACAAACCGGCCCTCCTGCCTTCTTCCCTTCAGGCGGGTCGCCGGCCACAAAACTCCTTGAAAATCCGAAGTTTTTCCCCTTGTGTACTTTACATATGTAGAGTAATCTCGTCATTGTTAAAGCGAAAGGAGGTTGTCATGGCAACCAGAGAATACGAGCTGACCGAGGCCGAGTGGGACATCGTCGAGGTGGTCTGGAAACACGAGCCCTGCGCCGCCCCGACGGTGCAGGAGGAGCTGGCGGCCCGCAAGAAGTGGACCTACAGTACCGTGAAGACCCTGATGGACCGCATGGTGGCCAAGGGCCTGCTCACGACCGAGCGGATTCGCAATCTGATGCTCTACCGTTCGGCCATCAGCCGCCGGGACGCCCAGCGCGGCGAGCTGATGCGCACCGTCAAGCGGGCCTTCGGCGGCGCCTTCACCCCGATGATGCAGTTCATGCTCGAAAGCGATACGCTCTCGCAGCAGGAGATCGCCGAATTGGAGACGATGATCAGGAAGAAGCGCCGGCGGAACAAAGCGGAGACGAGAGAATGATCCGGCTCTGACAAAAGGGCCTCAGGAACGTCCTTAGAAGCGGAGATGCGATCATGAATGCGGTAGTAGAGACCATCAACACGGCCGGACGGGCATTCGTCGATTTTGTCGTGCCTATGCTGATTCAATCGAGCCTGCTGATTCTGATCCTGCTCGCCGTCGACACCGTTCTGCGCAAGAGAGTGCGTGCGGTTTTTCGCTACTGGATCTGGCTGCTCGTGCTCGTCAAGCTCATGCTGCCACCGTCGCTGTGGTCGCCGGTCAGCCTCGGTACGTGGCTCGGCGCTACGCTGGAGGCCCCGACCATCGCCCTGCTTGAGGCGGAAGAATCGCCGTCTGCCCAAGCACCCGTACTGGAGCTTGTCTCTCCGGCGGTGAGCATTCCGTCACCGCCTCGCTTTGCCCGGTCGGAGCCGCCGCGGCCCGCCACGATGGAGACGATGTCGCAGACTCCGGCCTTCACCGATGTGCAACGCCGGAACGTGGAGGAGCAGGCCGGCCTTGTACCTGCGGAAACGAGTGAGGCGACGGCGGCCGTGCCATCACCCTCTGCCACTTTGAGCTGGCAGGGGCTGACGCTGGTAATCTGGGCGGCGGTGGTTGGGGCGTTGCTGCTGTTGCTGGTTCAGCGGGCATTCTTCGTGCGGGGCCTGGTCGCGCAAGCGGATGGGGCGGGCCGGGCCCTGCTGGATGTGCTCCGGGAATGCCGGGTCCGCGCCGGCGTGAGAGGACAGGTGTCTCTGCGGCTTTCGCCCAACACGACGAGTCCGGCTGTCTGCGGGCTCATTCGCCCGGTGATTCTCGTGCCGCAGAATCTCGCGCCCCGGCTGCACGCGCGCGACCTGCGGGCGGTGCTGCTGCACGAACTGGCGCACGTCAAACGCGGCGACCTGTGGGTCAATCTCGTCCAGACGCTCCTCCAGATCGTATACTTCTACCATCCGCTATTATGGCTGGCGAATGCGGCCATGCGCCGAGCCCGCGAGCAGGCGGTCGATGAAACCGTCCTTGTTGCCTTGGGCGAGACCGCCGCGCAATATCCGGAAACCCTGGTCAATGTGGCCAAGCTGGCCTTCCGTCGCCGGCCCGCCCTGAGTCTGCGTCTGATCGGCGTGGTCGAATCCAAGAGCGCCCTGACCGCCCGCATCCGGCACATCCTCAGCCGCCCGACCCCCAAGACCGCCCGGCTGGGCATGATGGGTCTGGCCACCGTTCTGATTGCCGCGGTCATCTTGCTCCCTATGGCCAAGGCGCAACAGGAAGAAGTCGACACAGGCAAGCCCCGACTCGTCTTGTTGCCAAATTGCGGAGTTTCGCTACCCGACCTCAGTGGGCAGGATTTACCCGTGCTTGATCTGGCAAGCGGGAGAATCCTTGTGCTGCCCGCCGTCAAGAACGAGGACGAGTTCTTGCAGATAATCGAGGCAGGGGATGAGGGTGATATCCTCTACTACTATGACCGAACGGAAGGCGCGGGCAAAGTCACCTTCTTGAGAAGCACAAATCCGGGTTGGCTATCCGCTCAAAACAGGAAGATTGAGTACAAGTCGGCCACAATCGCCATCAACACGATGAAGATGCCCCTCGAGACAACCATTGTTACGCGGAGGGGTGACGAATTCAACGTTCGAATCACGCGGGCGGACAGAAAGGGATGTTCCATCGAGTTTTCTCCTCTCAAAGGTGCCGCCGTATTCGAAGCCGTGCTTGCCGATGGCGTCACGGTCGAGTTGCTTGGCGCGTCCGAGCATCCCAGCGTGGGCAAGCCATGGTGGCGGCCGGACGGCTCGCCCCTGGCCGAGCCACCTTACGATCAGATCGGCGGAACCGTGTCTCCTGGCGACAGCGAAACGGCGTTCGAATTCGCCGTTCGCCTGCGGAATCTGCCCACCGGGGCCGAGACCACGATCAAGACCGAGCCGGCGGGCTCAAGCGCAGGAGATGCGAGTCCACCAAGGTCGGGTGGAGAGTATCTACGAGGCCTGCGATGGCTGGCGACGGTGCTGCCTGGGGACCTGAAGAGCTGCACGCTTCTGTGCGGCGTTGCCGCCGGCGAATGGGAGACGATCGCCGAAAGTGAGGGCGCGAGGGCCAGATCGCAAAGCATGGCGATGGGTGCGGTGAGCTTTTCACCAGCAATCGAGAGCGCGGACAAAGGGGTGGCTGTCACGGTGACCGATGACATGACGGACCGGCCGTCCAGGATTGTTGCCGTTACCACGGATGGAAGAATCGTCACGTCCTCTCCGGCATTGACCAGTTCTGCGGGCATGGCCCGCCAGATGACGGCTTACTTCAAGAACCTCACCCTGCCACAGGTTGCGGAATTTCGGTTCCAGACGCGCCCATGGACGTGGGTCGAGTTCCAGAATGTTTCACTCCGCTCCGGGCGGGAGACCGGTGTCACAGTTCACGTCGAGTCGGCGACTTCGCCCGGTCTGACGCAGACGCATGGGCTGTCGCAGGTTGCGGTGAGTTCGGCGGAAGTCGGTCCGGCAGCCGTGGATGCTCTCGCGAAGCCCGCGTCCTCCGATTCCGATGGCGACGGGCTGACGGACTTCCAGGAAGCGCACAAGTACCTGACGGACCCGACGAAAGCCGACAGCGACGGCGATGGGACGCCGGATGGCGATTGGGACGAACGACGCGAGTACGCGTATTCCGTGCGCACCGTCCTGCGCTATATGCCGCCGTTCGATGAAGATGGTCTCAATGACGACTTCCAGGATGCCCGCGTTCTGAACCGGACCGACGAATATATCGAGGTCGAGGTCATTCATTACCCGCTCGCCACGGGCTACGAGTCCATTCCCGAGAATCCCAACTGGCGGCGGGACAACGCGCGCGATGCACGTCTGGCCGAGTACCTGGCTCCCGGCGTGACTACAAACTGGGATGAGCAGATGAGGCGGGATTTGCTCGCCGCGTTGAAGGCGGATGGCATCGAAGTCGAGACCCTCACCGACAAACAGGTTGTCGAGCAAGTCTCGCGTTGGCTCCTGCACCGGTCACGGTCTCTCGACAAGGTGTTCACCACGTACTACGTCGATTTTCCGGACGGCCAACCTCGGGTTTACCCCGGCCTGGAGGACACTTTCCGGCGCGAGTTCGAGCGCGACAGCGGCAATTACGATTGGACCATCGAGCAGCATTTCGACCACGAGCTGCTGGGCAAGGGGATGTTCTACAACAAGACCCACGGCTCGTGCACGTCCACGGCGGTCTATCTAACCACGGTGCTGCGGGCCCTCGGCATTCCGACCCGCATGGTGCTTGCCACGCCGGCGGTCGATGCCTCCGACCGCGCGCAGATTCTCATGGTCAAGAACGCCATCACGCACCACCGCGTGCGCGAGACGATACTGGCGGGCCTGCGCCGGTCGCGCAGCGGCTGGACCAATCACACCTTCAATGAAGTTTACCTCGGCCACCGGTGGTGCCGCCTGGATTATAATCAGCTCGGCTGTCCCATACTGGGTGTGAATCGGTTCGGCTTGCAGACGCACCTGTACACGCTCAACGACCTGAGTGACGTCAACTTCGCGCCGACCTGGGGTCGCCGCTACGCCCGAGGCTGGCGCAACGAGTTCTTCGAGCACGACAATCCCTATTCCGCCGTTGAGGTCTCCGACCTGTTCGGCGCGCACGCCAACCTCCCCAACCCGCCGTTCACCGCCCAGGATCTTCACCTCCCGTCCAACCCGCGGCCCAATATATTTGTGCTGTGCCCGGCCCGGGCCCCGGTGTGGGACACTGTTTTCGAGATTGTCAAAGAGCGCACTTGGGACAAGACCGCTCGCGCCCACGCCAAGGAGTTCTACGAGAACCTCTTCGAAGGCGTCTGGACGACCAAGCCGGGCGATATCCTGGTGCTGCTCTTCTCGCTCGACACGTCGGAGCGCATCCCGGCAGGCTACGAAGACCTCCTGCCGCAGCCGTGGTTTGAAATCGAGTCGCAGCTCCAGCAGAGCCGGACGGTCGAACTCAGCGGAAAGGCCCGCGCGAAGAACGTCATCCTCCTGGCCGCCCCCACCGCCCAGGAGCTCAAGCCCCTGGTTCAGAACTCCAAATTGCTCCAGACAATTGGCGGAGCCGGCCCAGTCCCCAGCGCTGCTTCGACCCCGCCGGCCGCGCTCGCGCCGTCGGCGACAAAACCCGCAAAGCTCCCCAACGGTGCTACGATTGAGCTGCTCGGTGTCAGCGAGTACCCCAGCGAGGGTAAACCGTGGTGGCGGCCGGATGGTTCAACGCTGGACGCCGCTCCCTACAAGACAACCAACAACAAACGGGAACTCAAGGAGGGGTTCCGAGACTATGAGCTGGTCGTGCGGTATGGCGGCGCCCCGGATATGGACATCGAGTGGGATGTTCCGGGCTCAGCGAGCACCGGTGTTACCGGCAGTCCCTACGATGCCGACGGCGCGCCCATCCGTGATTTGACCGTCTGCACCGTGCGGTTCCCCGAAGACCGGACCACGACGGAGGTTCGCGTCGCCGCGGCCGCCGGCGCGTGGGAGACGCGGGCCACCCATAACTCTCCGGAGAGAGAGGGCACCTACGCCCTCGATGACGGCCGAGCCGTGGCTTTCGGGATCGCTCACTTCCGAGAGGGTCGCACGCTCGTTCCCGTGACAACGAATTTCCTGCGTGAGGATATCGATTTTAGGGTTGTCGCGGTGCGCGACCAGGACCAAGCCTGCACCGGCGGCCTTTCCGGATTCGGCGACGGTAATCTCCGCAGCTTGACATACCTCTTTAACTGCCCGTTGAGCGACATCAAGGAGTTTCGCGTTCAGACCCGCCCGTGGGCCTGGACCACGTTCAACAACGTCTCTCTTCGCCCCGGCCACCAAACGGACTTCGCCGTCAAATTGCCGGATGCCAAAACGACGACGGCGCCGAGCGGGCGGGTTTCCGGCGCAGGGAAGATTGTCGCCATCGGTCCCGCCTGGGAGGTGCTCCGGGACGAGCTCGGGCCCTGCTATCGCGGGTCAATCGGTGGATTCAGCACCGATGAGAGGCGATGTGTCGAGTATTTCGAGAAGGTGCTCTCCTGGGCGGGCCCCGGCGACACATTCGTTCTGATGTTCGCTTTTGATAGGGCGGCCGTGGTGCCGGCGTCGTATCAGGACCTGTTGCCGCTGCCGTGGTCTGAAATCGAAAGCCGCGTCCGCCAAGGGGAACAGGTGGAGGCCCGGGGCACGGCCCGCGATTTGAACGTGGTTCTCCTGGCCGCCCCGACCTTCGAGCAGCTCAACACTCTCATCCGCCAGACACACCTTCTTGATGCGTTCAGGACCAACATATCCGCGGATGAAAAGACGGCTGCCAGCGACCAGGGCGCCGGCGGAGGCGCCCTGGCCGGGCGGCAGACCTCACCCGATGCTGACGCGGCCAGCGTGACCCCCGTGGTCGCTGAGTTGCCTGATGGGGATGTTGGCACAGAGGAGACGCTGCCCGAGCAGGTGCAATTCGGACCATCGGTGGAACGGGTGCTGGGACGGGACGCAACCTATATCGATCTCGAGCAGGGTATGACACCGAGCCCGCCGTCGGACCTTTTGGAGGGGGACAAGACACAAGCGCTGCTGCAATGGTGCCGCAGCAACGGGATCGACGCGATCGCGGACCCGGCGACCGGCAGCCTGAATTGTCTGGACGCCCAGGTGGTCGAGTTGAATCCCGACGCGTGGACCTCGCTGTCGATCGGGGGGTTGCGTCAGGCGGTGGAACGTGGCCCCCGCCTCGCGTCGCCGCCGCGTGTGGATGGTCTGCCGGTCGTCTCATTGCGGGACGCGGGGCGACCGGCGGCGACGTACGGATTGCGCACGCGGACGGGGACGCTGGGCCTTTTGCAGATCGTGGATGCCGCGAACCCGCAGGATGGCGGGCTCGCCTTCGTGAAGATTCGTTACCGGTTGGCGCTTGCCGCGATAGCCGAGAATGCGGCTCCCGAGCAGCGGGAGCTTTGGCTCGGCTTGCGGCAATACCTGGACCTCGATACCGGCCGGTTCGTCGATGTCGCGCCGGGCGAGGCGACCGACCCCAAGACCCTCATGTCCCGCGGCGTTGACCTGTACCTGACCGTTGAACCTTTCACAGCGAATGGGCCTCCCGTCGCTCAAATCCAATCGCTCCAACTGGAATTCGCCCCCGCACCTGCCCGGCTATACCTGCAAGAGATCGCAGCCGACCAAGTCCGTGAAGCGCTGCAGATGGCGGTCAGACAGCTCGACAAGCCGAAGCGGGTAACCGCCCACGTCGCCGAGTGCACCTATGCTTTTCGGACGGTTGAAGGCACCGCGGGCGTGTTCCGAGTCATCTGGGCCAGGAATATGGATGTGCCGCCGTGCACGCTCCAGTACAGGCTCATACCCGAGCTCGACATTCCAGGCGCGGCGTTCCCTTGGGGCGCTCCGGCTGAGGGCCGTCAGTGTCGTCTGCGGGCACCCCAGCGTGCGTGGCGTGCCGACGAGACAGCGACGTTATCGCTCGACGTTCGGAACCAGGGCAAAGAAGCCTTGCACTTCCTTCCTGTGGCTGCGGCACAGTGCGAGCTGGAGGTTGACGGCGCCTGGTATGGCTGGGCCGAACCATTGGTGATAGGCACTCCCGTCCGAGTCCTCGAGCCTGGGACCGAATTGAACGACGCACTCGACATACGATTGACGGATTCGTGGGCCCTTCCGGCCGACGGGGTGCCTCTGACGTTCGCGCCCGGCATGGCGCCGCGGTGGGGCCGGCGCCTGGTGCTCGCTCCCGGCCGTCACGCGGTCCGCGTGCGGTTCTATGCGAGTGAGAACCGCCTTTCTCCGGACGCACAGGGACTGTCCGTAATCAGCAACCCTGTTGAAATCGCTATCCTATCTCCAGAAGAATCCGCTTCCGAAGGCGCCCTGGTCGGACCCGCCGAGAAGGTTGGCGAGTCAGCGGACGACGGTGACGAGAAGCTCTTCAGCGTTTACGGCACGGTGACGGACCCATGCGACCGACCGATGGCCGGTGTGGAAGTGACCGCGCACTGCGGCTTTGCCACCCTCATGGCGACGGGACGGGCCGTCACGGATGAAGCCGGCCGATACACACTCCACTTCAAGCCGGGGATTCTCAGCCGTGAGGTGATGCTCCAGGCCGCTACCATCTGTGCCCGCAAGGTCGGCTTCTACGAAGCGAGCCTCTGCCGCCAGGGCCATCTGGCGATGGCCGGCCGGATGCCGAGCGGTCCGGAGCAGCAACGCATCGCGCACTACGTCGGCGTGGTCCTGCCCAACCAACCGCACGAGCTAAACTTCGTCATGCGCCCCGCCGCGCGGATCGAGGGTGAGCTGGTCGACGCACGCGGCAAGCCGCTGCCGGGCCGAACATTGGTGCTTACCGGCGATGAGCTGTATCCATCGACGAGCGCTCTGGCGTCCGTCGAAACGGACCAGGACGGGGCCTTTGTCATCGAGAGTGTCCCGCTCGAATCCTTCTGGTTCGAGTACGGCCACCGGCCGCCCGTGAGAAGCGCAAGCATGCCTTTCAGCATTCCCGGCACCTGGCCAATCAGACTGAAGTACGACGAGTCCGCGCCGAGGACTCCAAGGCTCATGATTGTCAACCTGCGACAGCCGCCCCCGGTGCCCGGTCCGCTGGGGCGGCATGCGCTCTCCTTCGACGGCGTGGACGATTGCCTGATTGTGCCGGCGAGCCCGTCAGTCACGGTGAAGGTGCCGTTCTTCATCGAGGTATGGGCGAAGCCTGATCTCTCGACTCTGCCCGACTCCAGGTGGGCCCCAATTCCCGATGAATGGCCGTGGCCGGAGATGAGCCTCATACGCCAGGGAAAGCTGCTTCCGCAGACCGCCCCAGCGCAGGCTCAGAGCTCCTATGATAATACTTCCGCTGATGGTCTTTACGACGGATGGCCGAAGCTCCGAGTGCCACAGGCGCATGGCCTCAACGGTCGTCAGTCCGGCGGCTTCATGGGCTTTCTCCTAAGACGCTCGGGGGGATTCTTTGCGGTCGGGCAAGACGGACGCGCCTCGCAGACGAGCGTTTTTCGGGTTGACCCGTTGTCACCGGACCGTCCCGGTTGGCTGCACGTCTATGCGCTTCAGGATTACATGCAGGATCAGTTCGTGCCTTCCTCCGATGGCCCGCTGGTCATTGGTGGTAGGATCGTGCCCAACGGTCTCGCCTTCAAGGGCGAGATTGCGGAGGTTCGTATCTGGAACCGAGTGCTGACCTCTGAGGAGGCCCGACACTATGGGGCAATTTCGCTGACGGGCAACGAGCCGAACCTCGTCGCCTGCTGGGATTTCGAGCGTCAGGCCGGCGGACAGGTGGTCTATGACATCACCCCCAACGCCAACCACGCATACCTCGGCACGTCCCCTGAGGCCGACGGCGCCGACCCGCGCTGGGTGAGTCTGGATGCTGGTCAATCGCTCACGACGACGTCGGCCACGGAGTACGTCCGTCGCTATCTGGAAGACTGGAAGACCACGGCTCGCAACAATTACCTCCTCAAGGACTATGAGATTCTCGATGAGTATGTCCTGGAAGGCTCGACCGGAGCCGTCGCCTTCGTGTGGGTCAGGAACACGTTGATCGCTGCCGGCGGCGTCGATACGAGACCGCATGAAGGCGTCATCTTTCTCTACCGGCTCAATACCGACCGGTGGGAAGGCATCTTCAACTTCGACGGGGCGCTGGGCCAGGCAAAGAATCCCGACCGGGTCGACAGGCTTCTGACGACGTATCGCCAAGAATGGTGCTCTCAGTACCTGGCGCGGATCGAGCAGGGCTACATCTCTGCGGGCGGCCAGCGACGCCCGGATTGGCCTGTCGACAGGATCCCGGTCCAGGCTGCTGAAGGAAACGCCAACCGGCAGGTTGACGTGCGCCTGGCGGACGAGCGCGGGCCGGTCGGGACACAAACGGAGGCGGTGTCCCGCAGCCAGCCTTCCGAACGAACTGAGGACGCGCTAAAACACCTCATCGACGAAGCACAACCGGGCAGGACGGTGACGGTTCCCAAAGGCCGGTACACGGCGCCGGTCGAAATCACCAAGCCGGTGGTGCTGCGCGGCGAGTCTCAGGGGGGCTGCATTATCGAGGTCACGGCGGACCAGCCCGCGGTCGTGGTCAATACGGGCGGCAAGGGAGAAGTGACTCTCGAGAACCTGACCATTCAGTGGCAACTGGCGAGCAGCGGACGGGTCGAGCAGCCGTTTGCCCTGGCGGTCAAGGACACCAACGCCGTAATCCGCAATTGTCGTTTCGTGCCGCTGGGCGACTATCGGCGTTCGCCGGTGGCTGTCCGCATCGACGGGTTTTCCAAGACGACGGTGGACCACTGCCGCTTCAATGGATTCGAGTACGTCATCTGTTACGGGGAGGGTACCGAGGGGACCGTGCAGGACTGCGTCATCACCGATTGTGGCCATGNNTGCGGGACTGCGTTATCACCGATTGTGGCCATGAGGGCGTGATCAACTATGCCCGGGCGACGCTCACCGTGCAGGGTTGCCTCATCACCGGCTCGAAGTTCCACGCCGTGCGCTGCACCGGCGGCACGCTCCACGTCAAGGACAACCTCCTGATCAAGAATGCCAATCGGGGCATCTACCTCGGCAACAAGACCGGCCGGGGCACTATCACCAATAATCTGATCCTCGGCAACGGCGCCGGCATCTCCGGGTTCGGCCGGGCCGAGTACGCCATTGCGAACAACGTAATCGTGAACAACAAGTATACCGGCATCAACATGCGCGACTCGTGCCGCCTCTCGATACGTGACAACGTGCTCGCCAGGAACCAGGGCGGGCTCGCGGTCTACAAGGAGGGCACGGAAAACTACAATGTGATTGCCCGAAATACGTACTGGAGTAATACCACCGATTTCGAGAATGTCGAGAAACCGGCGGGCTCCCTCACCGCCGACCCGCAATTCGCCGACCCCAATCACGGCGATTTCTCCGTCCGCGGCCCCGCCAGGGAAGCGGGTCACGGATTGACGAACCCTCAGATCATCCGGGAACTCTGGAAAAAGTACGAGCGGTTGCAGCGCGAGCGGCCCGCCGAGCCTGCAACACGGGCAGATAGTGTCCCGTCCTCCGCGCAGGTCCAAGTGTCCACGCCGGTGTCGTCACAGACGCAATCGCCGATTCTGCCGGCCTGGCAGCGGACGGATCTTTATGTCCCGCCCGACCCGGACGGATTCTTCCCGGACGACCCGGAAGGCGGCCGGAGGCTGGATGCGCTTTTCCAGGCCGTCGACAAGGACAAACGCTCCGATGAAGAGATCTTGTCCACCGTGCGTCAGGGCTTGCGCCGCACGACGCAGCATCGCACGCTCATCCTCGCCTGGATCGGCAACCGGTACATCTGGGGCAAGGAGCCCCAGAACCCCCAGGCGGTTGAAATCATGTATCATGCGGTGCCTCTGGAACGTCACTACGCCATCTATTTCGGCCTGTCCGTCGTGAAGAACAAGAGCCCTAACCTCCTGCGCACGCTGGCCGATATTTGCATGCAGGGCGAAGAGGTCGGGCGCATCACCTGGGGTATCGGGCCCCAGCGGGATGAGATGCTTTCCTACATCACGCCTTATCTCCAGGACGGGGACGCCGGCAGACGGGAGATCGCCGGGCTGCTCGTCAAGCACTTCCGGGGCGAGCTGGATTTCGAGAAATGGCAGCGGGAGAGACGCCTGGAACAAATCAAAGTCGAATTCCAGGACCAGTTGCCGCGGTTGAGAGAAACCCTGCTTACCGGCGACAGCCAGGCCCGGCGCGAAGTCCTGACGACGATTCAGCGCAACGGCCTGGGGTCGATTCTGGATGATTCGTTCCTCGCCGCGCTGGCAGCCGCCGCCACCGACCGCGACTGGAAGATCCGCAACGATGTGGCCCGGCTCGCCGGGGGCCGATGGGTCTGGAACGCCCCGGCGCAGGACCCGAATGCCATCGACTTGATGCTTCAACTCTCGCGAGACAGCAACCGGGAGGTCTATTACAACGCCGTGTATTTCGGCCTGTCCACCGTGCGTGATAAAGGCGAGCCCGTGGTCCGGCGACTGATCGAGATGGCGCTGGCCGAGCATGAGAACAATCTCTATGGCCGGATCGTCTGGGGCCTCAAAGGACCGATGAAGGTCGCCCCCGAACCGTTTGTGAAAATCCTCGCAGAGCATCTCGGCCGTACCAAATCGGACGTGCATTACGCCGCCTCCGTGTATCTGCTCTACCGGGACGTTCTCGAGCAGGAGCCGCCGGGCGAGTGGGGCTTGGCACACATCAAGGAGCGCTACCCGGAGGACCTGTTCGCCGTTCCCTTCTCGGCCCGGGAGCCGTTTGTGCCGAAGGACACGGACGCCCTGTGGGCCGCATTCATCGAGAAGTTGCCGGAAGGCGTCGCGGCCCGGCGGTTGCCGGAGTGGATCGGTCGGGGATCGGTCGTCTGCAGCGCGGGTGTTCGCGGCCGGGAGCAGGCCGACATGGTCAAAGAATCCATCGAGAGCAATCCCCGCCTGCGCCTGGGCGAGAGCTATCCTTTGCCGTTGTCGATCCAGTTGTTCCTGGAGGAGAAATACGGACCGGCGGGCTCCGGGCCGGTCGGCGGCTTGCCTGAATCGCAACCGCAGGCGAAAGGACCGGCGCCGGCGGAGGCCGTTGCCGCCGCCCCGGCCGCGCCGGGCCCGATTCAGCAGAGGATCGACGCGGCGGCGCCCGGTGCGACGATCCGGCTGGAGCCGGGCGTGTATAAGGAACGGCTGGTCATCAACAAGCCGCTGACGCTCGAAGGCGCCGGCTGGGACAAGACGGTTGTCATGACCGAAAAGGAGAGCTTCGGGTCGCTGGATGAGGTGCAGCGAATCATGATGCAGCGCGTGGCGCAGGGCCGGTCGGACGCCGAGCGCGAGCAGATCGCCGCCCAGGTGAAGAAGGAGTTTGTGGAGAAGATGTCGCCGCTGATGTTAAGCGTCGAAAACGCGCAGGGCGTGGTCGTGCGGGGCATCAAGTTCAGCTCGCCGGGCGGGCGCGTCAAGGGCGCCAGCGTGAGCCTGCCGATTGTCAAGTTCGATCACAGCCGGGCGCGGATGGTGGATTGCGCCGTACTCGCGGGGCCGGGGAACGGTATCCATATTCAGGATGGTTCCGACGTGGAAATCGACCGGACGCTGGTCGCCGCCGTCTGGGGCACGGGCCTCGGCGTGACATCCGGCGCCGAGCCCTCCCGCGCGCACGTCCATGACAGCGACATTCGCAACTGCCACTACGCGGGCATTCGTATCGCGGGCCGCAGTACTGAAGCGGTGATCGAGCGGTGCCGCATCTCGGGCGCGGCGTGGCACGGCGTTCGATACGATGACGTCTCGCCGACCCTGCGGGACAATCTCATCTTCGGCAACGCCCGCTGCGGGATTTACGCCTCCGGCCAGACCGCAGCCACCGTGAAAAACAACCTGCTCTACGACAATGAAATGACCGGTATGTCCTGCTGGTTTCAGAACCAGGACGTCATCGAGGGCAACACGTTCGCCGGCAACGAGCGCTCCGGACTGGAGGTCCTCGGGGCCTCGGAGCCTGTCGTCGTCAAGAACATCTTCTACGACAATCCGACCGCCGTGCATCTGGGTGATATCTCGGGCCGCTCACCTTTCGCCCGGTCCGACGGGCAAATCACCCTGGAGAACAACCTGTTCTGGGCCAACGAGCACAACCTCCAATGGTGGCGTAACGCCGACGCGAAGCGGACGATCCCGCTGGACGAGAAAGCCGGCGCCGTGGCTGACCCGCAGTTTGCCGACCCGACCGCCAAAGATTTTTCCCTGCCGGCCGATTCGCCCGCGCGTCAGAAAGGCATCGGCGCCGCCGGCCTGATTCCTTTCGAGAGCCCCTGGCCCTTGCAGCCGGAAGAACTGGCCATCATCCCCAAAGGCGACACCCGCGACTCGCGCCAGTGGCGCGAGCCGAGCTGACCTGGTACCGCATTTCGCAAGTCCTGCTTTTCAGCCGAAGTTGTAGTGCTTGCGCACGGCTTTCTCGACGTTCCAGACGCAGTCGAGGTCCCGCGGGAACACGACCAGATCGCCCGGCCCGAAGCTCACGGACTCTCTGCCGTCCGAGATGGTCACTTCTCCCTCCAGGATCAGACAGGTCTCCTTCTCCGTGTACGACCAGTCGAACGTGCTCGGGTCGCAGGTCCAGATCGGCCAGCTCTGGCAGCGCTCGATCTCTTCCTGGCTCGGCTTTCGAACCATAATGTCCTTCACTGTCGGCATATCGCACTCCCGTGGTAGAAGGTCGGAGCATAAATGCGTAGATGCGCCGACCCGTTCACGCTCCAACGCCTCTACGCTTTCACGCATCCACACATTATGCTCTGTTGACGTGGTCCCATTATACTGCTCTCCGGCCGTCTGGGAAGGGCCGCCGGATTTTTTCGACCGGCCACTGGTCAGCGCCGGCCCTTTGCGATAGACTTACCACTTTTCCTTTATGACCTTTGGGAACGGGGCATTCATGGAGCCGTACCAGTTGGATCGTTTCAAGGGCTGGTTCGACACATATACGAACCGCTTCCTCGGCCACGACGAGTGCGTGGACGAGCATCTGCGGATCAAACAGGAGCACACCTGGCACACGTGCCGGGAGATTCTCTTTCTGGCCGGGCGGCTGGCCCTCGACGACGACCAGAAGCGCATCGCCGAGACGGTCGCCCTCTTTCACGACCTTGGCCGCTTTCCGCAGTTCTCCCGATATCGCACCTACAACGACGCCAGGAGCGTGGACCATTCCCGCCTGAGTGTCGAGGTCCTCCGACAGGAGGGCGTCCTGGGGAGCCTGCGGCGCGAGGAGCGGCAATGGGTGGAAACCGCCATCGAGCATCACGGCCGCAAGTCGTTGCCCGACGGTCTT
>JABAOC010001042.1_pt2 | contig 14495 bp, 9 predicted proteins | sample 7062161 | NCBI WGS metagenome assembly JABAOC01 (sample SAMN14538625, study PRJNA623070) | marine sediment metagenome | biome: marine biome [ENVO:00000428]; feature: marine pelagic biome [ENVO:01000023]; material: deep marine sediment [ENVO:00002113] | place: India: Gulf of Khambhat ... | reverse complement strand
CCGATGATCTCCTGCCTCCTGAAAACCCTCTTTAAGAGTTTTAACCAATCGACCAGTTATATCATAAACACACACCGTCACATATGTGGAGAATGGCAACCGATACCAAATAGTTGTTTCCGGGTTAAATGGATTGGGATAATTCTGAAAAAGTTCATAATTCAGCGGCAATTGTTTTTCAGTTTGAACGCTAACCACTTGTGGATCAACAATGCGGATATTGTCGAGCCAAAATTTGATGCCTTTCAGATCATGATGTTCCGCTACGATTTGAAAATATTCCACAGCCGTCCAATCGAAGTCACCTTGCGGATTAAACCAACCATTGTCCCAGGAACCGTGTTCGGTAAAGTTTTTCAAATGAATTTGCAGGTGGTTCCATTGACCATTCCACGTCGCCATTGTTTCATCAATGGTCATTCGCATGCGCCATGGGTGATCACCAGGGTCATCGGTTTTTGTGTCAATAAAGCGAATATCAAATTTTGCCCCAGGTGAATCCCCGCGCATCCAGAAATCAATTGCATACCCTTCGTTGACAAGTACAGAGAGATCTTTGATCGGTTTGAAATTAAAGCCAACGTGATTGTACTGTTCAACTTCTGTCCAATAAATACAGTATTTACCGATGACAGGATTGGTTTCTGAATAGTAATCAACAATACCGTCACTTGCCCAACTGGACTCGAAGATATGTGGTCCAATAAAATCCAGGTAAAGATTAAATCCTATTGTATCAGGCTTGAGGATAAATTCATGCTGCAGTGGTATATTAAACCCTAATGCTTCAACAAGAGGAATGTTCAGGTCATAATCGAACAATTCATTGGTTCCCGCTTCAAAGAGACCGAAACCACCCCTATAATCCCAGATTGTCCAGGCAATACCTTTTTCTTCAAGATAACTGCGTATCACATTATACCAGTAGATGCGATCTGAGTTATCGCTGTTTGGAATATATACACCAAATTCTCCGCAGTACAAAATAACATTTCTTTCATTCATAAACTTCACGGCAATGTCAATTAAATTTTTGACATGCTTTACGGTGCCTTCATTTTTATAATTGTTTAAACTGCTTTGTACCCATGTACCGACCAGCTCAGGTGGGCAGTTGGGCATACGGGCAGCATCATAAGGAAACGGTACTCCAGCCAGCGGCACCAGTGATGGATCAGTCCAACTGGCGCCCTGATGCGTGAATAAAAACGGATCATAAAAATGAAAGGTATAGATCAAGTTATCATCTGTATACACAGGCATGTTTTTAAGGTTGTTGTAACTGTTCCATCCTGCCGGACCAATAATGATCGTGTGTTTTTGATCGACGGCGCGAACGGCATCGATGGCCTTCTGCTGGATCTCGTTCCACTTTTGATCTGAAATGCCGTGCGGTTCGTTGAGTACTTCGTAGTAAAGATAGGTCGTGCGATCTTTGTAATGATCAGCAATTTGAGTCCAGACAGGGATCAGAACATCTCCAATATTGGGNNTCTTCTGCCCAGTCCACGACTTGATCTAAGAAATATAAAAACAGCGGATCAATGGTGTAATTCGGCGCACCATCGGTCATAAAGTGTAAGTTGATGGGCAATCGAATAACATCACAGCCCAGACTTTTAATGTTGACAAAATCCTGCCTGGCAAATTTAGTAAACTGAATTTGTTGTGCGCTCGAAGCTTGAAACCAATTGGTCAGGTTAATCCCTCGTTTAAAATGAGCTTCGGCGCTCCAGGCAACTGTGACCATGAATAAAGAAATGAGAATGGTTCGTTTCATTGGTTTTTCCTTATCACCAAACAAAATAGCATGCTTGTTAAGTATTACTTTGTAGCATGAAGAATGTTCTTTGTTATCGTAGTGCGAAAACGGAATGCGCCCTACGCTTCACGCTCTCCGCTCTACGAATTCAGTTTAAATTCTTCTCAATCTTATTTTTCGAGTGGTCTCAGCCATAACGCCATATCTTGTTCACCTTTTAGCTGGATGTCTTTCAAAATAAATTGATCGTTCACTAACTCTATTTCCATATCATTTGAATATTTTCCGTTCCAGGTATCATAATATTTTACAAGATACATTGAATTTCCTGTTCCCTGTAGATTGAGCGTGAGATTATTTAAAACTTCCCCAGTTGCATTTCTCAACCATAAAAATAAGTGATTACCCGATTGAAGCCCCATGGTCTCGATATCTGCATCAAGGCTTTTGACGGGAATTTCTTGAACGTATTCTTTATTCTTTAACATCAGCGAGACAAAATCGGCAGCCATTTTAAAATGATAATAATGATCTTGATAATAATGCCATTCCCACCACCAGGTTAAGGGCAATATTGGCGTCGGAGAAAACATGCCCCGCCAGATGCCATTATGCAATTCACCTTCATATAATTCGACTGGATAATCCTTTCCCGGACCTTTCCAGCCTAAAGCAAATTCACCCACTACATCTGGTTTTTTAAATCTTTCAACATATTTCAGAATATTTGCTTTCATATTAGCTGTCGAACCATAATTATGATGTTGTGTGAAATCAAGGTTTTTAATATCCCATAAGCCAGAGATTTCAAGATAAGTTACGCTGGTTGAAATTAGATGTTTATAGGGATCAATCTGTTTCAGGAAATCTGCCATTTCTTGATGCCAGTTTGCAATCGCTGTTGCCGATACATTTTGCCATTCCATCACATTATCAATTTCATTCCAGAACTCCCAAACGGCAAGATGAGTGGAGTATCCCCAGCGAGCGACCAAATATCTTAATTTATTTTTGTAAATTTTTCTGGCTTCAGCATTAGTAAAAAAGTCTTCCTGACTCTGACATGGGCCACCATTGGCAGCATTGTAAGGATTAGTTCGCCATTCCGCATTCGACGCCCACCGATCGATAAAGGATTTGAAAATGCCGTGATAATCGATAGTTAGCATGATATAAATCCCTTTTTCTTCTGTGAGGCGAATGATTTCGTCTAATCGGTTTGCCGTTTTCTGATAATACCTGCCCAGACCGGGTGCATCCAGAATATCTCTCGGTTGACCGTGCTCAATGAGAACGTTTGCCAGGTGAGGCGATCCTTCCAGGTTACCCAGCAATTCGATCTTGAGATAGTTTATTCCATCCGGAAGATCCGAAATGTAAGCAATAAAAATGCGATGCCAGTCCTCATGCGTATTCCAGGTTTGACTGAATTCAATATCGATCGGGTTGTAGGTTTTATTGTCCTTTGAAGAATAACATTTGATCCTTTCTTTAGAAAGCTGTTTCTGGTAGAAAAGTTTTATCTTGAATCTTCTTATATCATTTACGTGATAGATAATCATTTCGGTTGAATTAGATCGAATTGTAATCCGGTTCGTATCATCTTCTGTAAATTTCGTTTTACCCGAATTGAGCGCTAAACCGGCAGAGTGTGAAAATGTTTTATCCCAATTCTCAAATTCATCAACAAAAGTGTCATAATTAATAACTCTCGTCCATTCCAGGGGAAGATTCCAGGGGCACATCCAGGTTCGAATGAAATTGGCATTGTTTTTTTCAAGCTCATCGAAATACGTTTCATAGGGATGTCGCCATTCGGATTGCATCTCCCAGCCCAGGTTCATTCCGACACCACGGAAGCGTTTGCCCGAGTCATATAAAAAGCAATACTTTGAGCTGGGATCTAATCGTAAAAATCCGTCCTTGTTCGATTCTTTTACTTCAACCTGATATGTTTTTGAAATTGATGTATCCTGGCGGCATGACGTTTGAATATGGTATGAGTGCGTTCCTGGCTGCATGGCAGTAAATCTTGCTTCCCATTCAGACTTTTTAGATAGACCAGTTTTATAAAAGCTGGGTAGTGTCAATATATCTCCGTTCGGCGCTTTGATAATGACGTCTACTTTGATATCTTCAGGGTCATAAGGATTATTGAAGGGATACATTAAGTTAATTTTAATATAAAGGGTTCCAAATTGTTCTATAAGATTTGAACTAGGATTCACTGAAATATCAGATGAATCAATCATATTGCATGAAATTATGGTAAAAGTTATTGATGCCATTAAAATGATTGAAATGATTAGCTTTACTCGATTCATGGTTTTCTCCTCTTTAATGTCTGAATAAAACCGTAATACAAGCCTCTGGCTTGTGATTGAATGTTAAGTTAAGCTTAAATTATTAATGGCAAGCAAGATGCTTTAATATATAAGTTCTCAAGAACTAAATCAAGCCTAATTTTTAAAAGATAACAATAAGAATGACATGAAGTTATAAATTTGTTTTAAAAGCCAAATTTTATCCTTGACATTTTCATTAAATTTATTTAAAATATTTTATTACAATAATCTTCAGTAGGATGTGAACCTCCTGCAAGTTCAGAGATAGAGTTTTCAAAAAAGGACAATAATGATGGGCGTTACATATATTGAAGGTACAGTAACAGGTACTTCAGGGAAACAAGAAACTGTAAAGTTTCTTGTTGACAGTGGTACAAAATATTCTCTTTTACCAAAAAAGGTGTGGAAAGCGATAGGACTGCAACCAAAAAGGAAGCTCTCATTTGTCCTGGCTGATGGTACAACCATTGAAAGGTCAGTATCTGAAGCTCATATTGCATTGCCACAAGGAGAAGCCCACACACCTGTCGTTCTGGGAGAAAAAGATGACGAAGCCTTGCTGGGTGTAGTCACATTGGAAATTCTAGGATTGGTATTAAATCCATTTGATCGCACTTTGCACCCGATGCGAATGACGTTGTGATGAAGATAACCTGCGGGAGGTTTCATCTGGCGTGGCTTGAAACAGATCAGCGACTACGGGTAATACGTAAAAAGCGTGATGTATTTTTATCATGTCAGCAATAAATCAGGGGATTAGAAGAAGGGGAAGTTTGCGATTGTAAACTGATTTTAGATTTACGATTTACGATTTTAGAATTCGGATTTTGTTGAATTGAGAAAAGAAAAAATTGATATGGTAAATTAATCATCTTTAGTTGGTCTTTTGAGTCATCAAAAAAAGATTTTAAATCTGATGGAGTTAAACCGTTAGATTTCCTAATACTTATTCTTGAATTAAAATCAAGGAAAGGATCTAATATGTATTTGATGATAAGAAGGAGTCTCTCAATTCTTTTCCTGGTTTTGATTTTTCAAACATCCTGTCAAAAGTAGATATAATTTCCAGCTTCCCTGGATGAAATGAATAAACCAGAATATCTTCTAACTCATTCGGGCCCATGGGAAATTAATGAAAGAACTCATTTAGTTTTTTATTATAACCCTAGGCTTGAAGCTGATATAAATTCTCTAATTAAAACGCATGAATCACATTTTGACCATATCACAAAAATAATAGGTATGAGCGCAAAAGCTATTGACTCAATGCCAAAAATAAAAGTCTGGATATTTCTTAATGATGATGAAAAGTACAGCAAGACACAAATCAATGGCATCCACTGTATCTATAATTATTTTTCAGTTTACTATCCAGCAGAACACTGCAAAAGCACTCATGAATATGGGCATATTTTAGCATATTACAACTGGGGATTCATGCGAAATAAAAATTATTCTTTAGTGATGGATGTGGCATTTGCTTTTTATGTTGATGAAGGCAGAGCCTTTAATTTCGATTATAAGGAAAAAACCAGAGACGTATTGAGTAATAATTCATATTCGATCTCAAATATATTGGCAGATAAAAGATCCTTTGAGTTATTTACAAATATTGGGAAAAAGCAAGCATTTGTATGTGCGACATTTATAAAATATCTTGTAGAAAAATATGGCGGTGAGAGATTTGGTCTGTTATGGAAAGAAATCAATAAATACGATAAGGATGATTATAAAAGTGTATATTGAAAGACTTTTGAGGACTTAGAAAACGATTTTTATTCATACCTGGGAATTCAAATATAGCTCCAGAATTTAGATAATCGATATTTATAGTTACTATCCACTCCCAAGACTTCCAAAAAATCGCCATCACTGGCTTCGTCTTTCTGGAGCTGCCAGTCACCTCCCGATCCGTCGCTATGAGCGAAACAGGCATCACCATGACCGACGCAGCTGCCGAAGGGGGTGAGAAAAAACAAAATGTAATTTTATCATTTGTTATGCATCCTAAGAATGAAGATTTGGTTATAATAACAACAAATAATTTTTTCTCACCCCCAGAAGGCTTGTTTACCAATCCTGCGCTGATTGGTATGTGGAAACCACAAATCAGGCGCTGGGACTGGTCTATACGATTCCGCGGTTCGACGCCATTGGTTTTCAAGTCATCTATTTTGATTTTGGCGAGATGGAAAAGACCATCAATCCTTGTAGGGAATAGACAAGCTCGTACCTTTCGCTGAAAACCAAACCCGGCTCAGAATGACATTATAGCACCTTTTTATAGTACGCTCATGGATTTATTATCCCATCTCCACCAGAACTTCATTGTTATCCTTCATTTTATCCAGCGGAATCAGATTACCAGTAATCACTTCACCATTAACAATTATTTTCTTTATCCCTTTTTGCACACCAGATTTATTCTGCATTTTGATATTAAAATTTTTATTTCTGTATCGACGTGTAACAGAAAATTCCTTCCATGATGAAGGGATACAGGGATCAATTTTTAATCCGTGATAATCCGGTTGAATGCCCAGAATATACTGAGTTGCTGCATAATAAGACCATGCCGCAGCACCGCTTAACCAGGGTAAACGTGATGCTCCAAATCGTGGACTGTGCTTGCTATGCGTAAACTGACAATTTACATAAGGTTCTATCTGGCGAATTTCCGCTTTTGTATTGTAAGCCGCAGGCATAAACGCCCGATAGTACTTAAACGCCTGATCGCCATTGCCTAACATGGTCTCCGCAATGATTGCCCATCCCTGGGTGTGAGAAAAGATTGAAGCGTTCTCTTTCATTCCTTTATTAAATAACGGCGCTTTTACTACGCGATGGTCTGTTTTCTCGTAAGGCGGATCAACGATAATGATTCCATATTCTGTCGCCAACCGTTCTCGAACGGCTTTCATAACCATTTTTGCTTGCTCTGGTGAAGCGTGACCACTCAATACAGACCATGATTGCGGATTAAGCCACAGGCTGCCCTCCTCGTTTTCTTTCGAGCCAAATTTCATGCCGTCGTAATGATAGGCGCGGAGAAACCATTCTCCATCCCAGGCATATTGCTGGATATTTTTGTCCAGCTTTTCCAGATGTTTTTTAGCCCATTCCTTTTCTTCGGATTTATCTAAAAGCACACAGATCTCGATGTAGGTTTTCAATGCATAGCGAAGCTGAAAGGAAACAAATACACTCTCACCACGATGACCCAGCGATAGACAATCGTTCCAATCAGCGTAGAGTCCACAGGGCAAACCATGTGCGCCACTTCGTTCCAGTGTAAACTCAATAGCACGTCGCAAGTGTCCGAGTACGGTTGCTTCCCCCCTATCCGCATAAGGAAGAACTTTTCCATAAAATCCTATATCTCCGGTTTCTTTGACATAAGCAGGAATCGTATTCAAGAGCCACATACAATCATCGGAGCGATATTCTTCTTCTTTTGGAAGCTTTTCCTGCCCCGGTTTGTGGGCAAACGGTTTTACGACCGGCATGGCGCCGCCAGTGGAGACCTGCCCGGTAATCATCAGTTCCAGACGTTTCCCGGCTTCTTCGGGAATGGTATGGAAAACACCGAGAAGATCCTGAACCGTATCCCGATACCCCAGGCCGTCGCGTTCACCGCTGTAAACCAGGCTGGCTGCCCGGGACCAGGCATAGGTCATTAAACAATTGAACGGGCTCCACATATTGGTCATGCTGTTAAATTCGGAATCCGGTGTATCAATGGTCATTCCTTGTAACCGCGAATGCCAGTAATCTTTCACCTTGCTGAATTCCTGATGCAATTTGTTAATTTTTTGAAATTCCTGCACAACTTTTTTCCCTTCTACAGCAGCTTTTCCAATACCCATGAGCACCGCCAGTTCTTTTGATTGAACTGGTTCCAGATCTATATCGATCTGCAAAACACCACAGCCATTGTCTCCAACTGAGATTGAGTTGGTGCATTGCCCCCTTTCAGCAACCTCAGGATTGTGATAGGATCGATAATTCCCTAAAAAAATGTCCCGATCTGTATCGTAACCAGTCACAGCAGCACCGACAACTCCTAAAAAGGTGTGACGATTTCCATCATGATGCTGGAAATCCCCGGTGCCATCGGGAAGCTGCACATTAATGCCGTGGTCGATGATATTATCCACCACACTCATACACAAAATATGCTGGGTATATTGCAGGTTGAAGAAGTCCTGCCACAGATACCAATTATTGGCGTATTCAACAAACGTAAATACCCGCAGTCGCCGTTTTACTTTATCTTGATTGATGACTTTCAGTAACCAACATTCAAAATGCCTTTCCAGCGGAACAAAATATATGGTTTCGGTTTTTATTTGGTCATATTCCGATTCGATAATTGTATAGGCTGTGCCGTGCCGGCAAATGGTTTTATATTTGTCCAGCGGTTTTCCTACCGGCTGCCATGATGCTGACCAATAATCTTTTCGATCTCTATCATGAAGATAGAAATACCTGCCTGGTTGATCCATGGGTATTGCATTGAAACGTAGCCGCATAAACCGTCCCTGGGCTGCTGAATGGAAAAAACTATAACCGCCGGCATTATTGGTGATTATCGCGCCGTACTCTGTCGATCCTAAATAATTGCTCCACGATTTCGGAGTATCAGGACGGTCAATGACGTATTCTTTATTGCTGTCATCAAAATGTCCATATTGCATTTAATAAATCCTCCAGGTAATAAATTAGACAGTAAATCCGTAATGCAAGCATCTTACTTGCAACGTAAATATCGAAGTTACTTACTACCCCAGGCACAAACTGGAAGTTTGTGTTACGTTCTCAGACGAACTCTAATTACACACTTATTGGTTTATTCAGATGCGCTTTAATATACTCAATTAGCTCATCTATTTATACAAAAGCGAGGGCGCAATGGGTATCTGCTGCACCATAAAAAAATAGCGATTCTTCCGGATAGAGGCATTTAATTAAAAGGCATTACCCCATAATTACTTCCACATCATGTTTTATCCCCGGTTCTTGTATCGGAATCAGATTATTTTTTAAAATTTGTCCATCCAGTTTGATGGTTTTAACGCCTTTACAAACATGATCCGGATTTTTTACGGTGATTTTATAATCGACTTTTCTGAATCTCCTAAATACAGTATATTCATTCCAGGATTGAGGAATACAGGGATCAATCAGTAGCCCGGCAAATTGAGGTCTTATTCCCAGAATATATTGGGAAATCGTGACAAAATTCCAGGCAGCAGTGCCGGTTAACCAGGAATTTTTAGCTTCCCCCGGCTTGTAGGCCTCTTTTCCGGCAATCATCTGGGCATAAACGTATGGTTCTGTCTTGTGAATTCCACTGATATCCTCTAAATAAGCAGGACAAATCTTTTTCCAGTATTCAAAAGCCTGATCTCCTCGACCTAATTTGGTTTCAGCGATCATGATCCAGGGATTATTATGGCAGAAGACACTACCGTTTTCCTTATATCCTTCGGTGTACGTGGAAATCTCACCGTATTCAATATAGTATTTGGAAAATGCCGGGTTAAGCAGCACGATTCCATATTCGCAATCCAGATATTTCTTGACCGAATCGAGCGCTTTTTGCATCTGTCCATCATCCAGCCCAATTTCCGCCATACAACAGAATCCCTGGGATTCGATAAAAATTTTACCCTCTTCATTTTCCCGGCTGCCTACTTTTCTGCTTTTGGCGTCGTAAGCCCGAAGAAACCATTCACCGTCCCAACCGTGCTTATTTATATTTTCAATCATTTTCGATATATGTTTATGTGCTTCCTGAGCTTCCTGGTTTTTATCCAGATATTCACAAAGTTCGGCAAACTCTCTGCCATAGAGCACAAAAGCACCGGCGATCATCAATGATTCCGCTGTCTTTCCATCTTCTTTATTTTTACCGGTTTGAAAAGACTGATCCGGGTCTGTATTGTAAATATTCAAATTCATACAATCATTCCAATCTGCCCTGCCGATCAAAGGCAAACCGTGCGGTCCCAGGTTGTTGACTACGTGGTAAAATGAACGTTTCAGGTGTTCAAACATGGTCGCCTGATTTTTGGGATCATTATCAAACGGCACCTGTTCGTCTAACAGGGAAAAATCACCTGTTTCTCTCAAGTAAGCTACGACAGCACATATCATCCAGAGGGGATCATCATTGAAATTGCTGCCAACTTCCTCATTTCCTTTTTTGGTTAAAGGCTGGTATTGGTGGTAAGCGCCGCCATCCTCAAATTGGGTAGCAGCCAGGTCGATCAATCTTTCCCGGGCTCTTTCCGGAATTTGATGAACGAAACCAAGCAGGTCTTGATTGGAATCCCGAAATCCCATGCCCCGTCCGATACCTGACTCAAAATAAGAGGCGCTGCGGGACATATTGAAGGTAACCATGCATTGGTACTGGTTCCAGATGTTCACCATGCGGTTTACTTCTACATAATCACTATTCACCTGGTAGATTGATAGTAAATCCGTCCAGAAATCTTTTAACTCTTTCATGGCTTGATCCACACTCTGAGGAGTAGAAAACTGTCTTTTCATTTCATGAAGCTTGTTCTTATTGATTATTCCAGGAGATTCCCATTTTTCGTTTTCAGGATATTCAACATAACCCAATATAAAAATATATTTTTTCTCTTCACCCGGATGCAATTTGACATTTATTTGATGAGAAGCGATCGGCGCCCAACCATAGGCAACAGAATTCTTTGATTTTTCTTCCAGAAGTACATCAGGCGAATCAAGTCCATTATGAATACCGGTAAATGCTTCCCTGTCACAGTCAAAGCCATCAATATCCGAATTCACGGTAAAAAAAGAATAGTGATTTCGTCGGTCCCGGTAATCTGTGAAATGAATAATCGTATTTCCATCTGCTTCGGCTCTGCCAATTGAGAAATTCCGCTGGAAATTGGTCATATCGTCCCACGCATTCCAGAGACAAAATTCAACATAAGAAAATAGTTTTATTTCCTTGACAGAGTCACCTGTATTCTTCAAAGTTAATTGCATGACTTCGCCATCAAAGTTTAAGGGAACGAAGGCAAGTAATTCCGCCTCCATATTATTTCTCTTTCCAGTGATTCGGGTATAGCCCAAACCATGACGACATGAATAGGCGTCAAGTTTTTTCTTCACTGGCTTCCAGCCGGGATTCCAGATATCGCCATTATCATTTATATAAAAATATTTACCATTACTGTCCAACGTGGAGTTGTTATAGCGGTAGCGGGAAATTCGGCGCAACCTGGCATCTTTATAAAAACTGTAACCTCCCCCGGTATTGGAAATGATAGAGAAAAAAGCTTCATTTCCCAGGTAATTGATCCAGGGATAAGGAGTTTCTGGAGTCGAAATAACATATTCTTTTTCCTGATCATTAAAATAACCGAATTTCATGGTTAAGCTCCTAAGTCTTTGATTAAATGTATTACTTGCAACCTGATTTTTGGAAATTAGAATAACCAAATGCCAGATTACAAATAACTTTCAATGACTAAAATTTAAATTCCAAACCTAAACTATACACTCGATATGAAGCTGAAATCGTTTTGACCATTGAATATTTGAATTTAAATTTTGTTTGTTATTTGATAATCCATGTCATTAAGTTAGACAAATATGAACATACTTTTGTGTCATTCTGAGGAATGAAGTGACGAAGAATCTGTGACCATCAAGGTGTTGATTTTATTATTAATTATTGGTCAGAGATTCTTCACTCCGCTTCGCTTCGTTCAGAATGACAATCTTCTTAACTTAGTGGCATTGATTTGATACGTCCTGAACCTCGATTTAAGAATTTAAGGGTTATTATGTGAACGTCTGATATTAGACTGTACCACGACGTTCTTCGAGAGCCATCCGAATTTCTGCACATTTTTGTTTTGTAAGTGACACGCGCAGAATGAAAAAGATAACCAATGATAGCCCAATAATCGGTATGCTGGCAAGCATCGCACGAATCCAGAAAATGACGGACGCGCCAAGAAAGGTGACTTCTGTCCACGAAGGGGATACAGTGAACAGCAATGGAAGCCCGAGTCCACTTAAAACACCGGCGATCAAAATAAAAGGACGCCGGCGTCCGAGCTTGGATCGGAAATTATCCGATATCCAGCCAACAATGGGATCGGCAATGGCGTCATATACCCGAATTAATGTTAATGCTAAACCAACCAGCCAGGATTCGACCCCCAGGTAGATATTAAAGACTGCGAAAGCGACGCCCGGGTACAACCAAAGCCCCCACATATCAAGCGCAGTTCCAAGCCCATAGGATACTTTAGTAAGAACAGGGATCCGATCACGTAATCCGTTATAGTTTTTATTTGTGGTTTTGTCTTGTTCCATTACCGTTCCTTGTAATTACCATTTTAGACTTGATATATTTTTTTTGAAATGTTTTAAATGTATTTCATATTAAATTGAACATTTTGCGAACGCTTTTTATCCGCCTGATACTATTTTATATTCAAATTCCAATTTTATGATCTACCGGGTCTCACAGCGTGTTATTCGCCATTTGATTTTATTTTGAAGAGGATCGTTTTTCAGATCAAATGAGTCCTTATCAGCACTCAATTCAAGCAACTGAACTTTCCCATCCGGCAGAGAGAAGAGTCCTGTCACTGGTGAGCCATCGCTGCTGAACACACGTAACTTTATCTCACTCCAGTCCATCATGGATATGCTCGGAGTGATGCGGATGTGCGGAATCACTGAATGATCCCTGACGAGCAGGATCACCGGTACTGCATCGGGAGTAATTCTTTGCCATTGCGCCCCGCGATATAGTCTACTGGTTTGATAATCAATCCATGAGCCTGGAGGAAGATAAACGTTACGGTCGCTTCCTTCCTCAAACATAGGAGCGACAAGCAGGTCAGAGCCAAACATATACTCATCATCGATAAACCAGGAAGTTGGGTCATCTGGATATTCAAAAAACAGCGCACGCAACATGGGGAATCCTTGTTCAGAAGATTCCTTTGCCTGAGCGTAGATATAAGGCATGAGCGAATATTTAAGTTCTACTGCACGACGAAAATCATCAACAAAAGCGTCGTCATACATCCAGGGTTCTCTTGGAGGAGCGCCGTGACAGCGTGTATGTGAAGTTAGCACACCAAATCCGAGCCAGCGGCGATAGAGTTCTCGTGGTGCAGCATGAACGAAACCTCCGACATCATGGCTCCAATACGTGAAGCCCGATAGCCCTAATGATAATCCTGCCCGTAACGTCGCTGCCATCGCTGAATTGGTATTTTCTGCATCACCACCCCAGTGCAACGGATAGCGCTGGCTGCCAGCCCAGGCGCTTCTTGCCCAGATGATCGATTCACCGGTCATATCTTTAGTGATTTCAGCGGCAGCCTTGTTATAACGAAGCGGGTAGAGGTTATGCTCGTAAAAGCCTGTCCTGCCAGAAGCATATATCCCGTGCAAAGGAGCGTCTTCACCAAAGTCAACTTTTATGGCGTCCACCCCCATTTTCAGCAGATTTGCCAATAATCCTTGATACCATTTCACGGCATCGGGATTGCTGAAATCGAGAATTGCATCTTCTGCTGGAAGTTCCCCACCCTCGTTGCGAACGAAATAGCCTTTAGCAAGGATTTGTTCAAACAACTCATTTTTAGCGGTGAAATATGGCAGTTGCCACAAACAGATACGAAATCCCTGCTGTTTCAAATCAGCAATCATCTTTGATGGATTCCGAAAGCGTGATGGCGAAAATTTGTAATTACACTGCCAGTCTGTTTCAAACCAGCCGGTATCCAGATGAATCACATCGCAGGGGATGCAGTATTGGCGAAGTTTGACTGCCACATCTCGCACCTCGTCCTCGGATTTATAGGTGATGCGGCTCATCCATAGTCCAAAAGACCATAGTGGAGGCACAGGGCTGCGCCCGGTCAGCGCCGTATATTCGGAAAGAATTTCCTTAGGATTGCCAATAAAGATGAACAGGTCGAGCGTCTCATCGCCAGTGTAAATCATATTAGACTGGTCGAAAGTCTGACCAAAATCGAAAGTAACCGGGGCACTGGTATGCACAAACATGCCATAGCCGGCACTGCTTAAGAAGAAGGGGATCGGCTTGTACATTTTGTCAGTCTGGGCGCCCATTCCATCCCTGGTGTAAACAAGGATTTTCTGTCCACGCTTATTCAGGCGTGTGAAGGATTCGCCGCATCCGAAGATTTTTTCATCATGGGCAAGCCTAAAACTGGCGGCGATACTTCTGCCTAGATCCCGGCTGCGACGTACGAACGAGAAAGGGAGCGGTTGTGCAAACGAACTAATCTCTCCCATGTTCTGTGTGCGTGTGATCTCTTTCTCCGTTTTATCCCAGAACTCAATCCGCC
>JABAOC010007576.1_pt1 | contig 14501 bp, 22 predicted proteins | sample 7062161 | NCBI WGS metagenome assembly JABAOC01 (sample SAMN14538625, study PRJNA623070) | marine sediment metagenome | biome: marine biome [ENVO:00000428]; feature: marine pelagic biome [ENVO:01000023]; material: deep marine sediment [ENVO:00002113] | place: India: Gulf of Khambhat ... | reverse complement strand
GGTCTCTGTCGGATTTGTTTTCGAGAGTTGGCTCACAAAGGTGAGTTGCCAGGAGTCAAGAAAGCGAGTTGGTAAAATGACTGATCCCATTGCTGATCTGTTAATCAGAATTAAAAATGGCTATTTAGCCAATCGTAAAACAGTGACTGTTCCTCATTCAAAAATGAAAGAGGAGTTAAGTCGGATTTTGGTTGAACACGGTTATTTAGCTGATTTTAAGGTTGAGGGTGAGAAAAAAGGAGAGAAGAAAACAATCATTGTTAAGTTAAAGTATAAAGGCAAGAAAGCGGCGATTGAAAATGTTAAAAGAATTTCTAAGCCAGGCTTGAGGATTTATGCTGATACTAGAAAATTAAAAAAAATGATTCCTGGATTAGGAATTACCTTGATCTCGACTAATAAGGGTCTACTTACTCTAGAGGAGGCTAAAAAAGCTAACCAGGGTGGAGAAATTATTTGTCAAGTTTGGTAAAAAATGTCAAAGATTGGTAAACAACCCATTAAAATACCAGAAGAAGTCAGAGTCAGCCTTGAAGATTCAAAGGTCAGGGTGGTTGGTCCAAAAGGAGAGTTGGAGTTAAGATTGCCCCGGAAGATTAAGGTAGAAGCAAAAGGAAAAGAACTGGCGATTAGTCGCCAGGCAGAAGACAAGCAAACTAGGGCTAATCAGGGAACTATTCGCCAATCACTCGTTAATATGATTGAGGGCGTTAAGAACGGCTGGACTAAGATTCTTGAGATTCAGGGAACTGGTTATCGAGCTAAAATGGAAGGAGAGAAATTGGTTCTCTCTCTTGGGTTTTCCCACCCAGTGGAAATTATTCCTGCTAAGGGAATTGAGATTCAAGTCGAGAAGAATTTAATTAAAATTTCGGGTATTGATAAAGCCTTGGTTGGTCAGGAAGCAGCTCGAATCCGGAAGATTCGGCCTCCTGATGCCTATAAAGGTAAGGGAATCCGATATCAGGGAGAGGAGATTAAACTTAAGCCAGGTAAAGCTGCCAAGATGGGAGCAGCGGGGATAGGAGGTTAAGATGGAAGGAAGGCCAAGAATTGTTGTTTTTCGCTCAAATAAATATCTTTACGGCCAGGTTGTTGATTCTCAGGGAAAGACAATCTTGACTGTTAACGACAAAGGCTTAAAAGAAAAATCAGCTTTGGTTCGGGCCAAGGAAACTGGTAAGCTTTTAGCCAAGATGGCTTTAAAAAAGAAAATAAAAAAAGTTGTTTTTGATCGCCGGAGCTATAAGTATCATGGCCGAGTTAAAGCCTTGGCCGAAGGAGCCAGAGAAGGGGGTCTTGATTTTTAAAATGGCAAAAGAAAAGAAACCAGGGGAGATTCAAGAAGAACCAGAATTTGATGAAAAAGTGGTTCAAGTCAATCGGGTTTCCAAGAAAACTAAAGGAGGCAATCAGATTTCCTTTACTGCTTTGACAGTTGTCGGTGACAAAAAAGGAAGAGTTGGTATTGGTTTAGGTAAGTCTAAAGATGTGGCCACCGCGATTGGCAAAGGAATGAATTATGCCAAAAAACACATGATTACCGTTCCTTTAAAAGGGAAAACTATTCCCCATGATGTCCGGGTTAAATTTGGAGCCGCTCAGGTTTTGCTTAAACCTGCTCCAGCTGGCAGCGGCCTTATCGCCGGTGGACCGGTCAGGGCTGTGGTCCAGGTAGCCGGGATTAAGGATTTAAGTTCAAAAATTTTAGGGACGAGAAATAAAGCGAGTAATGTCCACGCCACTTTTGAAGCTTTGAAAAAATTGAGGGGAGAAAAATGACCAAATTAAACCGACTACCAAAAACAAAGACTAGACCTAAAAAGAGAGTCGGCCGGGGCTATGGCTCTGGCAAGGGTGGTCATACTGTTGGTCGAGGTCAAAAAGGTCAGAAAGCTAGATACAAAGTTAAGCCTGGTTTTGAGGGGACAAAAACAAAGAAGTCGCTTTTAAAAAGATTGCCTCTTTTAAGAGGGAAAGGTAAACTGAAGTCAAGAAAGCCAAAAGTAATTATCGTTAATTTAAAGTATCTTAATATCTTGCCAAAGAATAGCAAAGTAACCATTGAAAGTTTGAGTAAACACAAGATTATTAGAGAAGAAGAGGGGAAAAAATTTGGAGTGAAAATTTTAGGTGAAGGCAAGTTAGAAAAGCCTTTAACGATTTGCTTGCCGATTTCTAAGGGAGCTAAAAAGAAAATAGTCAAAGCTGGTGGAAAGGTGGAGGTTAATGCCTAAGGGAGACCAATTTTTTGGTAATAAAATATTGACGGTCATTAATAATGCTTTCAAAATTCCTGATTTAAGGAAAAAGCTGTTATTTACCTTATTGATCTTCTTGATTTTCCGGATTGCTGCCCATATCCCGGTTCCTGGAGTTGACTTGGTGGCTTTAAAAAACCTTTTTGCCCAGAATCAGTTCTTGGGATTACTGGATATTTTTTCAGGAGGGACTTTAGCTAGATTTTCAATTATTGCCTTAGGGCTTAACCCTTACATTAATGCTTCAATTATTTTTCAGCTTTTAACCATGGTTTTTCCTCGGCTTGAGGAGCTTCAGAAAGAAGGTGAGGCCGGTCGAGAAAAGATTAATCAGTATACTCGAATCGTGACTGTTCCTTTGGCCGTTCTTCAGTCACTGGGAATGTATGCCCTTTTGAAAAATCAGGGGATTATCTCTCCTTTAGCCGTTCCCAATCTTGTTGCTTTGGTGGCGACGATGACCGCTGGTTCGATTTTCTTGATGTGGCTGGGTGAGTTAATTTCTGAACATGGGATTGGTAACGGAATTTCTCTTTTGATTTTTGCTGGTATTGTTGGCCGTTTTCCGATTTCCATTGGCCAGACTTTAGCCACCTTCGAAGCCACTAATGTTTTTAATTTAGTAATTTTTGCGATTATGGCCTTAGTGGTGGTGGGCGCGATTACGGTTGTTAATGAGGCTAGTCGTCAGATTAGAATTGAATACGCTAAGAGAATTCGGGGAGGTCGAATTTATGGTGGTCAGCCTACCTATCTTCCTTTAAGAATTAATCAAGCAGGAGTGATTCCGATTATTTTTGCGATTTCCCTGGTCCTTTTGCCCTCAATGTTTGGCCGTTTCTTAGAACAAGTCCCTCAGCCTCAGGTGGCGGCCATTGCCAAGTTTTTGGCTGACAGTTTTAATCCAGGCAGTTTGATTTATAATCTTGTTTATTTCCTTTTGGTGGTTGGTTTTACTTATTTCTATACCGCGGTTATCTTTAATCCCGAGAAGATTGCTGAGGAGTTAAGAAAACATGGTGGTTTTATTCCTGGCATTCGGCCTGGAAGGCCAACCTCTGATTATCTTAACTGGATTCTGACCCGGATTACTTTGGCCGGAGCGATTTTCTTGGGTTTGGTGGCGATTCTTCCTTCAATTGCTCAGAATTTAACTGGGATTGCCACTTTAACCATTGGCGGAACTGGAATCTTGATTGTTGTTTCTGTTGTTTTGGAAACAGTCAAGCAGTTAGAAGCAATGATGATTATGAGAAGTTATGAAGGATTTTTAAAATGATTTTGCTTTTTCTCGGACCACCAGGCTCAGGTAAAGGAACACAGGCTAAGTTAATGGTCAAGAAGTTGAAAGCTGAATATTTTGAATCAGGCGATATTTTAAGAGAGAAAGCTCAAGAGAAAAATGCTCTTGGTCAGGAAATTGACCAGATAATTCACCAAGAAGGGAAATATGTGCCTGACGAAATGATGAAAAAGATAGTCAGTGGTTGGTTAACAGAAAACAAACTAGAACAGGGGATTATTTTTGATGGTTTTCCTCGAACCCTTGAGCAATATCGAGATCTCCAAAAAATTTTAACTGAGAAAGGAAAGGAGATTGAAAAAGTTGTCTATCTTAAAGTTAGTAAACAAGAAAGTGTGAGGAGGTTGTCAGCCCGGAGAATTTGTCCTCAATGCGATCTTGAGTTCAATTTAATCACCAAACCACCGAAAAAGGATGAACTTTGTGACCAATGTCAGAGGAAGTTGGTTCAACGTAAAGATGATTCTCCAGAGATCATTAAGAAAAGACTGGAGACTTATTATCAATTAACTAAACCCTTGGTTGAATTTGTCCGCCAGGAGGGGATTTTGGAAGAGGTTGATGGTGAAAGGCCAATTAAGGTGATTCACCAGGAAATTGTTAACCGTCTTGGTTTATAAAAATGATACCCATTCTTAATGAAAAGGAGATAGAAAAGATGAGAGATGGAGGTAAAAAATTAAGACAAGTGATGGACAAGGTTTTAGAAGAAGTTAAGCCTGGAATGACTCTTCGGAGGTTGGATGAAGTCGCTGAAGAGAAAATTAAGGAGCTTGGGGGTAAGGCCTCATTTAAGATGGTTCCTAAATATCACTGGGCAACCTGTCTTAATCTTAATCAAGGTGTGGTTCACGGCATTCCTGATGAAAGAGTGATTAAAAAAGGAGATATTGTTTCAGTCGATATTGGTTTTTATTTTCAAGGATTCCATACTGATATGGCTCAGACGATTGAAGCGGGAACAAGGAAAAAAACCAAGTTTTTAGAGACTGGAAGAAAGGCTTTGAAAAAGGCAATTAGTCAAGTTAAGCCAGGCAATCGGGTTGGTGATATCAGTTTAGCGATTGAGAAGACAATCAAAAAAGGAGGCTATAATCCGGTTAAGAATTTGACTGGCCATGGGGTTGGCCGTCAGCTTCATCAGGAACCAGTCATTCCTTGTTTTCTTAAAGGCAAGATTGAGAAGACGCCTCTTCTTAAAAAGGGAATGGTTTTGGCAATTGAAGTGATTTATGCTCTGGGAAAGCCTGAGATTTTCGTGGCTGATGATGGCTGGACAATCCGAACTCAGGATGGTAAAATAGCAGCGCTTTTTGAAGAGACCGTTGCTTTAGGAGCTAACGGTCCTTTGATTTTAACTAACTAATTTTAAGATGATTCACAAAGGAACAGAAGAATTTGAAGGAGTAGTCACTGAGTGTCTACCGAATACTTTATTTAAGGTTAAACTCGATGATGAACGCGAGGTTTTGTGTATGTTGGCAGGCAAGATGAGAAGGTATTATATTCGGGTTCTACCTGGTGACCGAGTCAAGATTGAAATGACCCCCTATGATGAGAAAAGGGGAAGGATTGTTTATCGGTTCAAATAAGATGAAAGTTAAAGCCTCAATCAAAAAAAGATGTAAGCAATGTAAGATTGTTAAACGTCGGGGTAAGTTATACGTGATTTGTTCTAATCCCCGGCATAAACAAAGACAAGGATAAGGAGGAAAATGACTCGAATTATTGGAGTTGATATCCCTAGTGAAAAAAGAATTGATATTGCCCTCACCTATATTTATGGAGTGGGTCGGAGTAACGTGGAAGAAATTCTTAAAAAAGCCAAAGTTGACCCAACTAAAAGGGCCCATCAGTTAACTCGGGAAGAGATTGCTAAACTTACCAAAGCCTTAGAATCAGTCAAGACTGAGGGTGATTTAAGAGAGGAGCGAGTTAAGAATATTAAACGATTAAAGAGAATTGGTTCCTATCGAGGCTTAAGACACAGCCAGAATCTGCCTGTTCGAGGCCAAAGAACTCGGAGTAATGCTCGGACTAAGCGGGGTAAAAGAGTGACAGTTGGAGCCTTTAAGAAAGAGGCTTTGACCAAGGTTGAACAAGCCAAGAAAGCTAAAGAGAGAGAAGAAAAGTAAAGAAAGATGACTGATAAAAAAAAGACTAAAAAAAAGATTAAGAAGAAGATGCCTCGTTCACTTGAGAAGGCGAGGATTAATATTCAGGCTACTTTTAATAACACCCTGGTAACCGCAACTGACCAGGAAGGCAAGGCAGTTGCTTGGCAAACAGCTGGTAAGTCTGGTTTTCGGGGAACAAGGAAATCAACTCCTTTTGCGGCAACAACGACCGTGGAGAGACTGGTTGATGAGCTGAAAAAGTTAGGGGTTAAACAGGTTGAAATTTATATTAAAGGACCAGGGCCAGGTCGAGACGCGGTCCTTCGAGTCATTCGGGCCGCTGGTTTAAAAATAAATCTGATTGCTGATGTGACGCCGATTCCTCATAATGGATCTAGGCCAAAAAAGAAAAGGAGAGTTTAATGGGTCGTTATCTTGATTCTAAATGTAGATTATGCCGTCGAGAGGGAATGAAATTATTCCTTAAGGGTGATCGTTGTTTTTCACCAAAATGTCCTTTGGAAAAAAAAGGAGCCGTTCCGCCGGGAATTCATGGTTTAAAGAGAAGAAGGCGATTATCAGAATATGGGGTTCAGTTAAGAGAAAAACAGAAGGCTAAAAGACTTTATGGGCTTCGAGAAAAGCAATTCAAAAAATATTTTGATGAGGCCCGGAAGGCAAAGGCGGCCACTGGCGAAGTCCTTTTTCAGCTTTTGGAATCAAGACTGGACAATCTTATCTATCGTTTAGGCTTGGCCCCTTCAAGAGCCTCTGCCCGGCAGTTAATTTCTCATGGTCATGTTAAAGTTGATGATAGAAAAGTTAATATCTCCTCCTATCAGGTTAAGGTGGGTGAGACGATTTCTCTTTCGGAGAAAGGAGCGAAGATTAGTTCAGTTAAAGCTCAGCTTGAGAAAAAGGATTTTAAAGTCCCTGAATGGTTGGAAAGAAAGGCAACCGCAGGCAAGATTAAACGCCTGCCTAAGCGAGAAGAAATTGAAGCTAATATTAATGAGCAAGCAATTGTTGAATTTTATTCAAGATAATATCTACAAGATATTGTTTTGTCCAAAATAGATTGGAGGTGAAGAATGAAAGAACCACTTTTTCAAATCAAAACTGAAAAAGAAACCAAAAACGAAGGGGTTTTCATCATCGAGCCCCTTGAACAGGGTTATGGCCATACTTTGGGTAATTCTCTTCGTCGGGTTTCACTGACTAGTTTGCCAGGAGCAGCCGTTACTTTTGTCAAAATCAGTGGTGTTCGTCACCAGTTTACCACCCTTGAGGGATTAAAAGAGGATTTGGTTGATTTAATTCTTAATATTAAGAAAATAAGGATTAAGTATCAAGGTAAAGACCCAGTCAAAGTTAAACTTGAGGCGACTGGCCCAGGTGAGGTTAAGGCGAAAAAGATTAAAACACCAGCCGGGATAGAGATTGTTAATCAAGATTTGGTTTTGGCTCATTTGGCTGATAAAAAGACAAAGTTGTCAGCTGAGCTAACGATTGAGTCAGGTTATGGCTATTCTCCTTTTGAAGAGAGGAAGAGTGATGTTTTGGGAATAATTCCGGTTGACGCCACTTTTTCTCCGGTTATTAAAGTTAATTATCAAGTTGAAGCAACTCGGGTGGGCCGTTTGACCAATTATGACCGTTTAATTATTGAATTAAAGACAGACGGAACAATTTCTCCTTCTGAGGCAATTAAAGAAGCGGCTCAGATTTTGATTGGCTATTTTAAACAAATTGTTGAGCCTAAGGTGCCTAAGAAAAAGATTGAGGAACAGCCAGCTATTTCTCACGAGACTCTGAGATTGACAGTTGAGGAATTAAATCTGCCAACGCGGATCGTTAATGCTCTCGAAAAGTCAGGTTACAAGACAGTGGCTGATTTAATTGCGGTTGACAAAAAAGAGATTAAAAAGGTTCGGAATTTAGGTGAGAAGTCGTTGAAGATAATTGCGGCCGCTCTTAAAGAAAAGGAGGTTGATTTTTAATGAGACACCGGGTTTTTGGCCGAAAATTAGGCCGAGACGCGAAAGCAAGAAAAGCCCTTTTTAAGAACCTGATTAATGCCTTAATTGAGCATCAGGAGATTAGGACGACTGAGGCTAAGGCTAAGGCGATTAAGGGGTTGGTTGATAGGTTTGTTAGTCGGGCAAAGAGAAAGGACCTTCATTCTCGACGACTGGTTTTTTCCTATCTCCAGAATAAAAAAATGGTTAATAAGTTGTTCGAGGAGATTGCTCCTCGGTTTAAGAACCGGCCAAGTGGTTTTACTCGGATTATTAGGCTGGGAAGAAGGCGGGGAGACGCGGCCATGATGGTCAAAATGGAGTTTGTTGAAGGAGAAGAAATTAAGGAGAAACCTAAGGCTAAGCCTGCTTCAAAGAAGAAGGCTAAAACTAAGACTAAGAGTAAGAAAGTTTCTAAGAAGGAGAAGAAGAAATGAAAACTCATTCACCTAAGGCTAAAGAGATCAAGCGGGAGTGGCATCTGGTTGATGCTCAGGATAAAGTCTTGGGAAGATTGGCGACCAAGATTGCTCAGTTATTAATGGGTAAGAATAAGCCTTATTTTACCCGCCATTTGGATTGTGGCGACTATGTGGTTGTTATTAATGCTCAGAAAGTAAGGGTAACAGGCAGAAAGGAAAAACAAAAGATTTATTATCGTCATTCAGGCTATCCAGGGGCTTTAAAAGAAACCCCTCTTTGGCGGTTAAGGGAAAAACAGCCAGAGAGGATTATTATTAACGCGGTTTCAGGAATGTTGCCAAAGAATAAGTTAAGAAAAGGAATGTTGGTGAGATTGAAAGTCTATTCAGGAGAAAAACATCCACATCAGGATAAATTTAAAAAGAAAAATGAAGGAAAAAAAGACTAAAGAGAATAAAGAATTTACTTACGCGGTTGGCCGGAGAAGAGAGTCTGTGGCTCGGATTAGGCTCTATTCAGGTAAAGGTCAGAATCTGGTTAATAATCAGCCAATTAGTGATTATTTTCCAGGCCAAGTGGCCCAGATAGTTTATACTCGACCTTTTCAGTTAACTGATACCCAAGGAAAATATTATGCTACTGTTCGGGTAGTGGGTGGTGGTAAAAAAGGTCAATTAGGGGCTGTTATTCATGGTCTGTCTCGGGCTTTGGCTGAAGTTGAGGAGAAAAAATTTCGACCAGTTTTGAAAAAAGAGGGTTTGTTGACTCGTGATCCCCGAACTCGAGAGCGTCGGAAAGTTGGTACGGGTGGGAAGGCAAGAAGGAAGAAGCAATCGCCGAAGCGGTAAAGACTGCTTCGTTTAAGTTTTGAATTCCATTTGGGAGTTAATATTTCGGGTATTTCTCACCAGCGAGAAGGGTTTTCATATATAGTTCGGGATCGAAGTTAATCTCAAAAACTTCTTTAAGAATTATTTTAGCAATGTAGGCGTTTCCTAATGAATTTGGGTGTTGGAAATCTACTTCTCCTGGTTTAATACCAATTTCTTTATTTCCATACTCAGAGATGAAAGTAAAGAACTTATCAAGGTCAAATTGTTGATAGATTTCAAACATGTTAATGAATTGAGTTTTGGGGTGAGGGAAGAGCGGTTTGATTTGAGCCACGTAATTTGCGTATCTTTCCCTAGATTCTTCATTATTGTCTGGAGTAGAAGTACAGAAAATTAAGTGAGGGATTTTGCTAGAAACTTTTTCAATTAACTCTTTTACATTCTTTTTGTGTTGAGAAGGACTAATCTTAAAATATGGGTCATTTGAGCCGATCATACAAATAAGCATTTCTGGTTTATGGTCAAAGACTTCTATTTTTAGACGCTCTAATAAATCCCTGGTAGTAGCGCCGTTAAGACCTGAATTGATAAATTTTATTTCCCAATCTGCAAGCTTCCAGTCATTGAGGACCTCTCCTACTTTGCCCTTTATCACATACTCAACTATCCCTCGCCAGTTGGGATGAACTGCTTCAGTCGAGACCAGGGAGTCACCTAGAAAAACGATTTTGAATCTTTTTTTAGAGAGAAGGTGTTTTTCAATTTCTTTTATTTTTTTATTGCCCATATATCTTTGGTAATTTTCCGATTTGGATGGTGTTTTTCATTTGAGCTTATTATACTAAAAATTTCAACCCTTGAGTTTTTACCCCTTGACAGCTAGAATATAAACATGGCTGATAAAATTGGAGTTTGTGGAATAGTTTGTTCTAAGTGTCCGCTTTTTGTGATAGAGGAGTGCCCTGGTTGCAGGCCGAACGAGGTTTGTCCTTTACCAGCTTGTTCTCAAGAAAAGAATGTGGATTTGTGTTTTGAGTGTGATGAATTTCCTTGTGAGAAGAACTACAAGAAAGGCCCGATTGTTAAAGAGCTTCTAGATTACTTCAAAGAGAAGGGGAAAAAGTAAGTTCTTAACTCTCTGGGGCACCCCCGTTTGTTATAATAGGCCCATGACTAAGTTTATTCTTCATGGTGGAGCAACTAGTCTTCCGATAAAAGAAAATGAATTATTTTTCAAAGAGATTTTGAGGGGGTTGAGGAGTCCAATTAGACTCTTAATTATTTACTTTTCCAGAGAAGAAACAGAATGGCCAAAGCTACTTAAGCAAGACAGACCAAAATTCAAATTAGCTGCTGGAAAACGGAAGGTTGAGATTATTTTGGCTAGTAAAAACTTAAGTGGATTTGATAACCAGCTCAAAAATGCCGATGCGATTTATATGAGGGGAGGTGATACCCTGAAGCTTAGGAGAGCTTTATCTAAAGTAAAGAATTTCAAGAGACTTTTAAAAGGTAAGGTTGTTGCCGGTTCCTCAGCCGGTGCTTATGTTTTAGCAAAATATTTTTATTCCAATAATTTGAAAAGATTCATGAAGGGTTTTGGCATCCTTCCCATTAAAGTTTTTGGTCACTATACCAATGACCAGAAAAATATTTTAGAAAAGTTTAAGAAACATAAAGAAAACTTAAAAACTTACGCCATCGAAGAAGGGAAATTTGTGGTCTTATACGACTGATTTTTTCTGACCGTCCCCTCGAAGAATATTTAGATTACTTCAAGGAGAAGAAATAGCCGTAATTTTTCGATTTCCAAGGCAAAAGTTGATATAATAAGCCTATGAGTGGAGAGCATGAGCAATTAATAGGCCAGCGACCTGAGGAATATTCTCGGAATGAGATGGTCCTAGTTTCGGAAAATACAGAGGCAGTTGTTTCTCGCCTAGGATCAATGGTGATGGAATGGAAGGTTGGTAAGAAAGATGTTCTTTATCTTCTTCAAATGGTTGATGGGAAACTGAGAGGAGGCAATTTTTTTGTTTTTCCAATTGCTGGGCCCCCAACTAAAGAAGGAGAGTTCCCTAATCTTCCTCAGCATGGGTTTGCCAGGGATAAAAAGTGGACTGGCTGGGTTTCTCCAGGCGGCAATGAGGCCTTTTTAGACTTACATGCGGATTCAGAAACAAGAGAAGTCTATCCTCATAATTTTAGTTTAGCCGCCCATATTACCTTGGAAGAAGGCGTTTTGAAATACGAATTGGGGATTGGTAATAAGAATCCTAAAGAAGAGATGCCTTTTGTCTTTGGCCTCCATCCTTATTTTCAGCTTCCTTCCTTAGATGTTTTACCTCGGATAGAGACTAATCTTCCTGATTTCAAGCCTGAGATTGAAGCCTTGAAAAAGTCTTTAATTAGTGACTGTCCTGAAGAAGATATAAAAATCAAGATTCCAGAATGGGGTGAGGTTACGATGATTCCTTCAAAGGAATTCAAGAAACTAGTTGTTTGGACTGATGGGAGAGGCCCCTATCTTTGTTTTGAACCTTGGACATCAGGCCCATTCACGATTGATAAAAAAGAAGAGCGGACAGTTATTCCGCCAGAGGGTACTCTTAAACTTGCCTTCGAGATGCAGTTCCAACCCGCTTAACTTCTGTCGGGGTGCGGGGACTTGAACCCCGGGCCTCCGCCACCCCATGACGGCGCTCTAATCCAACTGAGCTACACCCCGTAAGGGACTACTTGTATTTTACCAATAATTATGGCAAAATTGAAGTTGTCATGGGCAGGAAAAAAAAGACTTCTAAGAAGCCAGTCATCGAGAGAAAAGACACTAGTCAAAAAGCCCAGGCTGTTAAAGTGGCCATGGAGCAGATTGAAAAACAATACGGAAAAGGAGCAATTATGAAATTAGGTCAAGCTCCGGCGGATCGTCTTAAAGCCAATGTTATTCCTACTGGTTCGATTGCTCTAGATTTGGCTCTGGGAGTTGGTGGCTTGCCCAGAGGAAGGATTGTGGAAATCTATGGGCCAGAAGCTTCTGGAAAGACAACTTTAGCCCTTCATATCATCGCTGAAGCTCAAAAAATTGGTGGTTCAGCCGCTTTTGTTGATGCCGAGCATGGTATGGATCCTCAAAGAGCCGAGTCAATTGGGGTTAATCTCGATGAGCTTTTAGTTTCCCAACCAGATACAGGTGAGCAGGCTTTAGAGATTGTTGAGACCTTAATTCGTTCTGGAGCGATTGACGTAATTGCCGTGGATTCGGTCGCCGCTCTCGTCCCCCGAGCCGAAATCGAAGGAGAGATGGGTGATGCGATGATAGGTGTTCAAGCGAGATTAATGTCACAGGCTTTAAGAAAATTGACAGGGGCAATTTCTAAATCTAAGACCGTCGCCATCTTTACTAATCAACTTCGTCATAAGATTGGCGTCATGTTTGGTAATCCAGAAGTTACTCCAGGTGGGTTGGCTCTTAAGTTTTACTCTTCAGTTCGGGTGGACATGCGGAAGATTGGAGCAATCAAAGACGGTGAACAGGTAATTGGTTCTCGTCATCGAGTTCGGGTGGTTAAGAATAAGGTTGCTCCTCCTTTCCGGGTGGCTGAGTTTGACATCATGAATGTGGGTGGGATTTCTAAAATGGGTGGAATTTTAGATGTCGCCGTTGACATGGGAATTGTGGAAAAGTCAGGTGCTTTCTTTAAATACGGAGAAAAGATGTTGGGTCAAGGAAGAGAGGCGGCCAAGATTTATCTCCAAGAACATCCTAAATTAGTTAAAGAAATTACCGATAAAATTTGGAAAGAAGTTAAATCAGGAAAGAAAAAAGTGCCCAAGGAGATTGGCGAGGAGAAGAAATAGTTAAGAGTCCTTTTTCTTTTTAATAATTGCCCTTTCTCCTATTTTTGTTTCACCGTCTTCACCAACGGCTTGATCTGTGCGGACGTATTCGTATTTTCCTGATTGAATCAGTTTTTGGACTTTATAATTTACCCCCGATTCGTCTAATCCTCCATCTGGTCTTATTCTTTCTATTGGAAAATTGCCTCCAAATTCTTCTCCAGGTCTAAGTCGAGACTGACCAAAGGAGTCTTTTTTGGCTTCTTTGTTCATGATATAAATTGATTTTTAACATAAAGTCTAGTAGCTCTCAAGTGATATACTTGTCACATGGCCAAAATCACTGATATTAAACCCCAGAAGAATAGAAAGCGTTTTAATATTTATTTAGATGGTAAGTTTGCTTTTGGTTTGTCAGCTGATAGTTATTTAGGCGCAGGCCTGAAGATTGATCAGGAGATCTCTGAAGAGAAAGTCGAGAAATTGATTAAAGAGGATGAATTTATTAAGTTCTATGATCGAGTGCTTAAATTCCTTAGTTATCGTCCCAGGAGTGAAAAAGAGCTTAGAGATTGGTTTAAAAAGAAGAAAGTGGGAGAAGAAACCCAGAAATTAATTGAGAAGAAGTTAAGAGATTTGGGTTATCTTGATGACCAAGATTTTGCTCAGTGGTGGATCGAGCAGAGAATGACTTTTCGGCCGTTTGGTAAAAAACGCCTAGCTTTGGAATTGAGACAAAAGGGGATTGACAGAGAAATTATTGAGGAGCAATTGACGAAGCTGAAAGATAAAGAGTTAGAGCAGTTAGCAGAGAAAATAGCTAAGAAAAAGATTAAATCCTTAAAAGGCCTGCCCTATTTTGAGGCTCGAGAGAAGTTGGTTGGTTTTCTTTCTCGTCGTGGCTTTCGTTGGTCTATTATTAAAGGAGTGATTGAAAAAATTTTAAAAAAGGAGTAAAATAGGGCCAATCTAGTGAAGATTGGCTATTAATTATGGCTTCAATCATGACCAGTTTTTTAAAATAAGACTGAGTTAACTCCGAAACTTTGGAGAGATTTTTTTATGCCATAAAACCAGCTTCCTAGAGGAAAAATATGGCTATTTTTGAGAAAACTAAAAAAAAGTCTAAATCTCAATCATTGAGAAAAAGTGCTTCTTCTCAGAGGTCTCCTCAAGCCCAACTTCAGAAGCTGGCCCGGCTTCAAGGTGCTTTGGAGGAAAGAGAAAAGCAGCTGGACAAAGAAGAGGCTAAGTTAAAAGAAGAAAAAGAGAAGATTGAAAAACTTAAGCAAGAGCTTCTGGCTAAGTTAGAAAAAGTGACCAAGCTGGACAGAGAAGAAGCCAAGAAGACTATTCTTGAATCAATCGAGAAAGGCCTGACTGCTGAAATTGCTAAGAAAATTAAAAAAGCAGAGGAAGAAGTTCAGGAAAAAGCTGAAGAGAAAGCTAAACAGATTCTGGTTGACGCCATGAAGCATGGTGCGGTTGATTGGACAGCTGAATATACGGTTTCGACAATCAGATTGCCTGATGAAGAAATTAAGGGAAGGATTATTGGTCGGGAGGGAAGGAATATTCGGACTTTTGAACAGGCAACTGGCGTGGAGATTGAACTTGATGAGACTTTAGACCTTCGGCTTTCTTCTTTTGATCCGGTCAGAAGAGAAATTGCCCGGTTGGCAATGGAAAGACTGATTAAAGATGGT
>JABAOC010002024.1_pt2 | contig 14508 bp, 11 predicted proteins | sample 7062161 | NCBI WGS metagenome assembly JABAOC01 (sample SAMN14538625, study PRJNA623070) | marine sediment metagenome | biome: marine biome [ENVO:00000428]; feature: marine pelagic biome [ENVO:01000023]; material: deep marine sediment [ENVO:00002113] | place: India: Gulf of Khambhat ... | reverse complement strand
CTGGTTCCAGGATCTGCTGATCGCGACAGAGTACCCCTCGGATTGAAGATCGTAAGCATACTGCTCGATGTTGGCACGGATTGCCTCGTAGACGATCGAGTCGACGAAGACGTGAACCAATCCCTGACCTTCAACCGCTCTCCAAATCCTGGAGTCAGGGCGGGAAGTCACCCCTTCCAGGGTCTTGATCTCCTTGAAAATGCCTGGAGGGACCAGCAGCGGATGGCGGCATTCCGCAATAATCCTTTCCAGTTGCTCGATTCTCGGATCATCATCCGAGTAGGCTGGAATGCCTGACCAGCCTACCAGAAAAAGCGCGAACAAAACCGTGATCGTTCTGTGCATCTGAGGCTCTCCTTTTCAAACCAGGCTGAGGGCGGAGAGAAGATGAAAGCCGGCAATCACCAGAAGGCCCCAAATCAGGCGCCGGTCCGATCGGCGCATGATCCCGGCCCGGCAGATACCTGACCGGGCTTCCGGGAGAAGCCAGTCTGACTCCTTGCGGCTTCCCCGAACAGTCCATCCATGATAAGATGAGCCTGCACCGATGCCGCTTTCTCCCCATATGACCTGTTCGGCAAAAAGAAGGATTACCTTACTCCAAACTTCTTCAGGCTTAGGTCGTATACAACTTTCGTCTAAGGTCCAGCGCATAAAGGGAGGGAATTTTTTGTCTTGACAACCAACAGCGCTTTGGTTAATATTGACGGCTATGAAGATAGAACTGAACAGGAAATCAGAGGATTTCAGCCACCGGTGCGATCTGGAGGATTGTGCCGAGGCTCTCGACCTTGGGGCAGAAGGTGCCGCATTTGAGGNNGTTAAGGTTCAGCTCAGCGTCACCAAGAGCCAGGATCAAATCATCTGCAGGGGTAAAGTCACCACCGGCGTGAAGCTGGAGTGTTCCCGCTGTTTGAGCTCATATCGACACAGCCTTTCCTCTGGCCTGGATTTCGTGGTAGATCTGACCGGAGATCCAGCCGGGATGAAGTCGGACGAAGAAGGGTATTTTGTTGCAGATCCTTCCTCTGATCATTTTGAGATAGACAGCCTGGTGCGCGAATCCATCATACTCTCGCTCCCTTTCAAACCGCTCTGTTCGGAGAATTGCAGAGGGCTCTGCCCGACCTGCGGGACGGACCTGAACCGGTCCAAATGCGATTGCGTGAGGGAGAATGTCGATCCCCGATGGGACCAGTTGAAGGGATTGTTGAACAAGAAATCTTGATTAAGGTTGATTATCGGAAAAGAACTGCAGTAGACTGAGCGAGAGAGGTCTGGCGGAATCGCCAGTCCCGGACCCTTTCCGGGGAGATAGGTGGGCGGCAGAAGACGACCCGACCTGAAGCTCTCGCTTGATCTGGAGAGGAAAATAAGATGCCTTTGCCGAAAAGGAGACATTCCAGAGCCCGCGGTGCCAAAAGGCGGACGCACTGGAAGCTTTCCGTTCCCAACGTGGTGGAATGCCCACAATGCCATCAGCCCAAACTGTCTCACCGGGTCTGCCCTAATTGTGGATATTACAAGGGCAGACAGGTGATAACCCCCGAGGAGACTTAGCCAGCCCGGGCTGCGGATTGCAGTCCCGTTTCCTTAAGGATTTTGAGCGCTGAGGTGGTAGGACGTGAATGAAAACGGAAAAGCCATAATAGCGGTTGACGCTATGGGCGGCGATTCGGCTCCCGCTTCGGTGGTGGAGGGGTCGATCTGGGCCCATCAGGAGAACCACGGAGACTTCCGGATGGTTCTGGTGGGAGAGAAGGAAAAAATCCGCTCGGAGCTCTCGCGGCTGAGAGCGGCGGACGTGCCTATCAGGATCCATCACGCTTCCCAGAGCATCGTCATGGAGGAGGACCCGGTGAACAGCCTGAAGAAGAAGGACTCCTCCATAGCCGCCGGAATTAGACTGCAGAAGGAGGGAAAGGCTGACGCTTTCATCTCGGGAGGCAACACCGGTGCGGTGATGACCCATGCTCTGATGACCCTGGGAAGAATGGAAGGTATTCACCGTCCGGCCATCGCTTCACTTCTACCCACGGAGAAGGGGATCGTGGTGGTTCTGGACGTGGGGGCCAACGCGGAATGCAAGGCCTCGAACCTCTATCAGTTCGGGGTGATGGGGTCGGTCTACACCGAACTTGTCTTCAAGAAACCCAATCCTCGCGTAGGTCTGCTCTCCATCGGTGAAGAAAGCACCAAAGGTAACGAGATGACGCTGACGGCCCATAAGCTCCTGAGCGAGGATGATTCCTTGAATTTCATCGGCAACGTGGAGGGGCGGGACGTTCTTAAGGGCACCTGCGACGTGGTGGTTTGCGACGGTTTCGTGGGGAACATAGTACTGAAGTTCGCCGAGAGCATAGACGGCTTCTTAACCTGGTTGGTGAAGAAGAGAGTCAGAGAGAGTCTGCTTTTTCGCCTGGGAGCCTTCCTGGTCAAGGTGTCCATCCGAGACTTAAGGAAGGTGCTGGACTATGCCGAATACGGAGGCGCCCCGCTCTTGGGCGTGGACGGGGTCTGCATTATCTGCCACGGATCTTCTTCACCCAAGGCCATCAAGAATGCCCTGAGGCTGGCCACCCAAATGGTGGAGCAGAAGGTCAATCAGCGGATCATCAGCGCCTTCAGGGAGAGAAAAGGGGTTAGATGCGCAAGAGAATAAATTCCATGATCGCCGGTACGGGGTCCTTCGCACCCTCCAGGATTCTGACCAACTATGAATTGGAGAAGATGGTGGAGACCTCCGACGAATGGATAATCACCCGGACCGGAATAAAGGAGAGAAGGATATCAGAGGACGGCACCGGACCCTCGGATCTGGCCCTGGAAGCGTCCAAAATCGCCTTGAAGGAGGCGGGCCTGAAGCCCGAGGAGATAGATCTTATTCTTCTGGGCACGGTTACGCCGGACTATCTTCTTCCCTCCACCGCCTGCATTCTGCAGGATAAGCTGGGGGCCAAGAATGCTGCGGTCTTGGACATCGTGGCGGCATGCTCCGGGTTCATCTACGGTCTTTCCATCGCATCTGCTTTCATAGCCATCGGCCAGTACAGAAACGTGCTGGTGGTCGGGGTGGAGACCCTCTCCAAGATACTCAACTGGGAGGATCGCAACACCTGCGTGCTCTTTGGGGATGGAGCGGGAGCGGCACTGGTCACGCCCACTGCGGAGGAGAAAGGGATTCTGGGCACCTTTCTATCAGGTGACGGTTCGCTGGCCAATCTTCTCCATATACCCATCGGCGGAGCCAGGACCCCCCTGACCAAGGATAACTACGATTTGAAGAAGCATTATATCTGCATGCAGGGAAACGAGGTCTTCAAGTCGGCGGTCAGAGCCATGGACGCCGCTGCCAAACGCATCATAGCCGAGGTAGGACTCACCCCGGATGAGATAGACCTTCTGATTCCGCATCAGGCCAACATCAGAATCATCGAGGCGCTGGCAAAGAGGCTAAAGGTGTCCATGGATAAGGTATACGTTAACATCGACCGCTACGGGAACACCTCCGCTGCCTCCGTGCCTATAGCACTGGATGAAGCCCGAAAGAAGGGGGCGATAAAGGAGGGATCGAATACGGTTCTGGTCGCCTTCGGCGCAGGATTCACCTGGGGATCGGCAGTCATCAGGTGGTGAGAAAGTCTCGCCGGGTTCCTGTGCTGCCGGCGATTGAGCGTCTGAGCGTCCAGGCGCGGGCCGGAGAGGCTGTAGGCGCAGCTGGATTGAACCGAACTGGAAATTTCGTGCCGGAGACTTATGGATAAGATCGGATTTCTATTCCCGGGACAGGGGGCGCAATACGTGGGGATGGCCAGAGACCTCTACGACTCGTATCCTGCGGTCAAAGACCTTTATTCCCGGGCAGAAAAGATACTCCACTTCGATTTGGCCAAGATATGCTTTGAGGGGTCGGCTGAGGTTCTGGTTCAGACTCAGCATACTCAGCCAGCCATCTTCGTTCACAGCACAGCGCTTTGGACGCTGCTGAAAGATGAAAAGCTAGAACCGGCCTTCGCCGCCGGTCACAGCCTGGGCGAGTACTCGGCCCTGGTGGCGGCAGGAGCCCTCTCCTTTGAGGACGGTCTGGAGGCGGTGAGAGAGAGAAGCCTCCTGATGCAGGAGGCCTGCCAGACCAGCCAGGGAACCATGGCGGCGATCATCGGGCTGAAAGAGACAGACATCCTCTCCATTTGCCGGGAGGCTTCAAGTCACGGGATCGTCCAGCCGGCCAACTTCAACTCGAAGGATCAGATCGCCATCTCGGGCGAGCGGAGGGCGGTGGAAAAAGGGGCGGAGCTGGCAAAGGAGAGGGGAGCCAGAAAGGCCATTATGCTGGAGGTGGCGGGAGCCTTCCATTCCGATCTCATGCAGCCGGCTCAGGAAAAGTTCAAGCAGACGGTGAGCGGACTCAAGGTGAAGGGACCTGCCGTCCCGGTGGTAGCCAACGTTAACGCCGAGCCGGTCACCCAGCCCGAACAAATCAAAGCGCTTCTAATCGACCAGATAACCATGCCGGTCTTGTGGTACCAGTCGCTGGAGCGAATGTATAAGGAAGGCGTCAGGAGTTTCGTGGAGGTGGGACCGGGAAAGGTGCTGCAAGGGCTGCTCAAAAGATCCTTCCGGGACGCAAAAGGGGTAGGGGTGGATAAGCTGGCAGATCTGGAGAAACTTGCCCAGATGGTGGAGGTTGGTGCCATCTGAACTCCACTGAACAGGACATTAGGAGAATATGGGTCTTGCGGGAAAGACAGCGCTGGTCACCGGAGGCGCAAAGGGCATCGGAAAGGCCATTGCTCAGAGATTGGCTAAGGAAGGCGCAAGCGTGGCCATCGCCGACATCGATTTCGACCTAGCCCGGTCCGTGGCCGACGAGTTGAACCACCAGGGACGGACGGCAGAAGCTTTCCGGGCGGACGTATCGGATTCTTCAGAGGCCGAGCAGCTGGTCAAGGCGGTGGTGGAGAGATTTGACGCGCTGGATATCCTCATCAATAATGCCGGAATCACCCGGGATGCGCTCTTGATCCGCCTGGCAGACGAGGACTGGGACCGGGTACTACAGGTGAACCTCAAGGGCGCATTCAATCTGACCAAAAGCGCAGCCCGGGTGATGATCAAGAAGAGGTCGGGACGAATCGTCAACATGAGCTCGGTGATCGGGTTGACCGGAAACACGGGGCAGGCTGCCTACGCCGCCTCCAAGGCCGGGCTGGTCGGCTTGACCAAGTCCACAGCCAGGGAGCTGGCCGCTCGAGGGATCACCGTGAACGCGGTCGCTCCCGGATATGTTGAGACGGCCATGACGGAGAATCTTCCCCAGTCGGCGAAGGATGCGTTTATCAGCCTTACTCCCCTGAGAAGACCGGGAAAACCGCAGGAGGTGGCCAATCTGGTAGCCTTTTTGGTCTCCGATCAGGCCGACTACATCACCGGACAGGTGATTCACGTGGACGGTGGATTCTTGATGTAAGACATCTCGGGGGACCCACGCGGTCGCAAGACTTTCTGCAATTTCGACCCGGAGAGAGATTGTCTGGCCTGACCGGCAAATTCCGCAAGTCCCCTTCAAGAGAGGCTCACGGAGCGAGGACAATCGAGACTTGACTTAAACCACACTTTAGGAGGACTCAAGAATGTCTGTCGAGGAGAGAGTGAAGAAGATAGTGGTCGAGCAGCTTGGCGTGGACGAGGGTCAGGTGACCAGGGAGGCGAAGTTCGTTGAGGATCTGGGAGCGGATTCTCTCGACACCGTGGAGCTGATCATGGCACTGGAGGAGGAATTCAGCACCCCCGAGGCCAAATTCGAGATTCCGGACGAGGAGGCAGAGAAGATCTCAACCGTGGGGCAGGCAATCCAATACATAGAAACAAATCAACCGAAGGAAGGAAGCTGAGAGGTTATTCATGAACGGTGCTGTTATTCCCTTGCGCCGGGTGGTTGTGACCGGGATGGGGGTTATCAGCCCCATCGGCAACTCCCTGGAGGAGTTCTGGACCAACGCCAAACGCGGTGTCTCAGGCATCGATAGGGTGAGCCGGTTTGACCCCAGCCAGTTCTCTTCCCAGATAGTGGGAGAGGTCAAGGGCTTCGACGCCTCCAAGTACATGGACAAAAAAGAAGCCCGGAGAATGGATCTGGTTCAGCAGTACGCCGTGGCCGGCGCTCAGCAGGCTTTTGATCAGTCCGGCCTGGGTTCGGACTCCGTGGACCCGGAAATGGCTGGCGTGGTGATAGGGAGCGGAATCGGGGGCATAGAGACCTTCGAAAAGCAACACTCCATTCTTCTGAAGCAGGGTCCCAGCCGGGTCAGTCCCTTCTTCATACCCATGATGATCATCGATCTTTGTGCCGGGTTGGTCTCCATGCGCTTCAAATTCAAGGGACCCAACTATGCCACCGTGTCGGCCTGTTCCTCCGGCGCCCACGCCATCGCCGATGCGTTCAAGATAATCCAGCGTGGAGAGGCAGACGTGATGATCACCGGGGGATCCGAGGCCTCCATCACCCCGGCATCCTTGGCCGGATTCTGCTCTGCCCGAGCTCTTTCCACCCGAAATGATCAACCCCAGAAGGCCTCCCGTCCCTTCGACAAAGAGAGAGACGGATTCGTTATGTCGGAGGGAGCCGGGATAATGATTCTGGAGAGCCTGGAGCACGCCCGGAAGCGCGGGGCACGCATCTTCGCCGAGATGGCGGGAGCCGGTTGCACAGCGGACGCCTATCATATTACCGCGCCTGCTCCCGGAGGGGAAGGCGCCATCAGAGCCATGAGGCTGGCCCTGAGAGATGCGAGGCTCAGCCCTGATTCGGTGGATTACATAAACGCTCACGGTACGTCGACCGACCTGAACGATGCAACCGAGACTCAGGCCATCAAAGTGGTATTCGGGGAGAGGGCCAAGAAGATTCCCGTCAGCTCCACCAAGTCGATGATCGGCCACCTGCTGGGGGCGGCTGGAGCTGTGGAGCTGGTGGCCGCCATACAATCTATCGAGGAAGGGGTAATCCATCCCACCGTAAACTACGAGGTCCCCGATCCGGAGTGCGACCTGGACTACGTGCCCAACAAAATGCGAAAGACGGAGGTCGGCGTGGCCTTAAGCAACTCGTTCGGATTCGGCGGCCACAATATCACCCTGGCCGTGCGGAGATTCGCCCCCTGAGTCCGGAGCACTGCACGTTTCTCCGGCAGCCGGCGGTCGGGGCAGCTCCGCCGCAAGGGCAGGAGTTACTCCCGGCCTACGGGCCTCTCAGATGGATCGGCACTCCAGCCTCAGATACAGAACAAGACTTGCTTGCCGCGTCAGGACAGATGGAGGCATGAGTTAATCGCACGCGAGTGGCGGATCATTTGCTTTGAGAGTTAACATTCCGGCGCCCGGTAAGCGTAAAAGATAGTGTGATCGGTCGTACTTCTGAGTGAGCCCTTTATTTTGTTTTGCGTCAACTGCTGATGTCGTCTTTTCTTCGCACATTTCTCAGGGGGCTGTCCGTCAGGAAGAAGGGGTTCGGGCAATATCGTGAGCTGGAAAGGAAACTCGGCTACCGTTTCACATATCCGGAGCTTCTCGAGCGGGCCTTAACCCACAGATCATATATCTATACTCCCGAGAACGAGCACCTCAGGGCGAACGAGAGGTTAGAGTTTCTGGGCGATTCGGTGCTGGGAATGGTAACCAGCCGATTCCTGTTCGAGCGCTTTCCGCACAAGAGCGAGGGGGATCTCACCAAGCTCAAGTCTACTCTGGTGAGCGAAGCCAACCTGAGCCGCATCGCCAAGTCCATCTCCCTGGGAAACTTTCTCAACCTAAGCGAGGAGGAGGAGAAGTCCGGGGGAAGGGAGAGAAATTCCATCGTCTCCGATGCCTACGAGGCAGTGATTGGCGCCGTCTTTCTGGACGGCGGGCTGGCTCCGGCTCAAAAAATGATCCAGAATCAGATATTGAAGAGATATCTGGAAATCACCACCGACCAGGCCCTGCACAATTACAAGGGGGAACTTCTGGAGTACATGCAGGCTCTGGGCTTGGGCTTGCCCAGATACGAGGTGATGGAAGAGAGAGGCCCCGATCACGAAAAGAGATTCACCATCGCCGTGTCGGTCAAGGGACAGAAACTGGGTCGAGGTATGGGGAAAAACAAGAAGGAGGCGGAGCAGAAGGCAGCCAGGATGGCCCTGGAAAGCATCGACTCCCGGCTCGAAGAGCTCCGCAGCGAAACCCCGGACTCCTCTGCCGAGTGAGCTTCGAAGATGAAGAGATGGCGCTTAATCTTCTCCGGTGCACACGACGGGTTTTTCAATATGGCCTTGGATGAGGCGCTCTTGCTTTCATGCCGGAGGAGCCTTTCTCCTGCGATTCTTCGTCTTTACCTTTGGGATCCGCCGGCCGTCTCCATAGGTTACTCTCAAGCAGCAGAAAAAGCTGTGGATCTGGGAAAATGCCAAGAGCGAAAGATCCAGGTGGTAAGGAGGATCACCGGAGGCAGGGCGGTCTTGCATGAGGCCGAGATGACCTACGGCCTGTGTGCCTCCACAGATGGCTTTCCGGAGCTGGGAGAGACCACCGCGGAAACCTATCGAAAAGTCAGCATGGCTCTTGTGGAGTCGCTAAAGGCTTTGGGCGTTAAGGCCCAGTGGGTCAGACCTTCATCGGAAAGTAAGTCCCCTTCCTTTAAGTTGAATCCCTCCAAACCTTGCTTTGTCAGTAATTCCAGGTATGAGATCACGGTGGACGGCAGAAAGCTGGTTGGCAGCGCTCAGAGACGGTTTTGCTTCAGATCCGACGGGGCCGGCAAGGAGAGTTTCCTGCAGCATGGTTCCATTCTTACCCACAGGGGAAAGCACAGCCTGGCTGAGCTGATGCCGGGCGGAGATTGCGCGGCAATCCAACGGAGCCTCAGGGAGAGGTCGACTGACCTGGAGAGTGTGCTCGGAAACAGAGTCTCACAGCAGGAGATGGTCCTTGCCGTGAGGACAGGCTTTGAGAGGACCTTTGGCTGCGCACTGGAGGATTCAGTGGTTTCGGAGAAGGAGCTGGGACGGGCCCGCTGTTTGCGCCAACAGAAGTATTCCGATCCCCGATGGAACCTGCAGAGGTGAGACCTCCCGGTTTCTCCTATCTAGCTAGAATGCATGATTTTTCGAAGATTCCTGCTTTTTTGAGGGATCTGATTCGTCTTTTTCTGCGAATCATCTAATCCTTTACTCGGTATGATAATGAAAACGGCGGCACGGTCTGCTGTCGCAGATTTCTGCGAAATTCACACAAGCGCAGAAACGAAGGCATCTTCATGACGTTACCGTTTCGTTCTAACTTGTTGATTATGTGGCGGGTAGCGAGGGAACGAAAAAAGGCCCGGCAATCACATTTCGGTACGGAATTTGTTACTCGTACAGGTGTTGGTTTGTAGTCTTTGCCTGGATGAATGGAGACGAGCTGCTTCTGCTGGTGCGAGGGGATGTTGAGCCCAAGGCAGGCAGAGGCAAGAAGAAATCCTTCAGTGAACGCAGCTTTAACTCAAACCTTCAGGAGGTGGTATCGAGACGAATTCTTAGCGGGCTATGAAAAAAAGTCTTGACAGTGGGGCGTGAAATTGCGTCATTAAGTCACTGCGTTTGATTTCGCGGTAGAAGTGGAAGGAAGGTTTTTCCGCCCGAAAACAATAGTTTGAAAAACGCCGAAGAAAGGAGTGAATCCTATGGTACGCTTTTCCAAAAAGCTGACCGTTTCCTTCCTGGGGCTGGCATTTCTGGTTCTCTCAGTCGTTCCCGCTTTTGCCGGCGTGACCGGCAAGATATCGGGACGGGTGATCGATACGGAGACGGGACTGGAGCTTCCCGGTGCTTCGGTCCGGATTGAGGGAACCACGATGGGTAACATGGCCGGCGCGGACGGTTCCTACTTCATCCTCAACGTTCCTCCCGGAACCTATTCGGTTACCGCTTCACTGATCGGGTACATCTCGATGACGGTGCAGGAGGTCAGGGTTGCGTCTGATCGTACCTCTGACGTGACCTTCAAACTCAAGGCCTCCGCTGTGGAGGTCGAGGGTGTGATCGTCAAGGGCGAGAGGGAAGTGATCGAGAGAGACGTCACCGCCAGCGTTCGGACCATCTCCACCGAGGACATCAAGAACATGCCGGTGAAGGAGATATCCGAGATACTTGCCACCCAGGTGGGATTCGTGACCAAGGCCAACGAGCTGCATATCCGCGGGGGAAGAGCTGGCGAGGCGCTGTACATCGTGGACGGCGTGGAGACTCGAGACCTTCTGGGAGGTCTGGGAAGAGTGTCTGGAGGCATGAACGTGGCATCCTCCAACATCGAGGAGATCTCGGTGATGAAGGGAGGATTCGATGCCGAGTATGGCAACGTTCAGTCGGCGGTGATAAACATAGTCACCCCGGAGGGCTCCAGCAAGATCACCCAGGGCTACTTTGAGTATCAAACCGACGATTTCGGCAGCCCCAAGTTGAACAAGTACTCCCGAAACAGTGATCGGGTGGAGTTCAGCCTGAACGGACCGGATCCCTTCTTCACCACCCAGTTTCTTCCTGCCATCGGAATCAAGTTTCTGGGAGAGAAGCTGGCTTACTACTTCAGCGCCATCACCTATAAGACGGACACCTATCACGACGTAAACCAGTTCGCCACGGCCGTATCCCAGAAGAAATACCGCGTGGATCGGCTCTTGGGGTTCGACATTCCGGAACGGATGAGCAACGACTATTCCATGCTTCTGAAGCTGACCTACAAGGCCTCGGCCGACAAAAAGCTGGTGTTTTCGAACAAGCGAAATTGGGAGCGCTATTCTTTGTATTTCGACCCGTCCGGTGGGGATCCCTTGAAGGAGACCAGAGGGGCGGTGAACATATGGCAGTATCGTTATACGCCATCCACCATACCCCAGGTGGAGGCCGAGAATAACTCCGTGAGTCTGAAACTGAACCATCAGGTCTCGAAGAACACCATGTACGAGGCCCAGTTCAGTCGATACTATACCAGTTACTTCCAGAGACCGGGTGATCCCAACAACCCCGGGGGAGGACGGAATCCCGGTGATTTTACCCTGATCGAGCATTGGGAGCGTTTCACCCCCAGTCAGGACGCCAATTTCAACGGGGTATGGGACGATGCCGAACCCTACCTGGACGTGAACGAGAACGGGCAGTATGACATGGGAGAACCCTTCCAGGACGTCAACAAGGGCAAGAACGGCAGGTGGGATCCGGGCGAGCCGTTCATCGACTGGGACGGCAACGGTCTATTCGACGTCTGGGACACCTTCTACCCGAGCATCCATGATCTCCCGGGAGAGGGAAGGTGGAACGATGCAGAGAGATTCGACTGGGACAGTGACGATCCCGACGATCCCGAAGACGGAGTGGACGGGCCCGACGGCAAGTTCAACGAGTGGAAACAGCCTCAGGCCTGGGGTACTACGGGTATCGACTTTGCCGAGCCCTACGTGGACGGCGACGTGAACCTGGGCGAGCCGTACATCGACATCAACAAGAATGGCATGTACGACTACGGAATAGACAAGGACCACCAGGACCTGAACGCCAACGGGAAATATGACGGCCCCAACGATGCCTGGACGCCCGGGGTGCCCTTTGTCGACAGGAATGGCAACGGGGTGTTCGATTATCCCAACGGAACCTGGGATCCCGGGGAGTTTTACGTGGATTTGAACCAGAACGGCCAGTGGGACGGAGTGGACGGTTTCTATGATCGAGGGAACGAGAGGCGGTCATATTATCATCACAGGCAGTCCACCATGCTCACCTTCAGGATGGACCTCACCAGCCAGTTGAGGAAAGAGCATGAGATTAAGACCGGGCTGATGGTTGAGAGGATGAAGCTCACCTTTGCGGATCTGCGTTATCCTTATTACACCTATGATGGTCCGCCGGACGAGGGTCCCTGGCCGAACCGGGGCGCCTTCCGCGACTTCTACACCCGCCGTCCGGTTCGAGGAGCCTTCTACCTAAGGGATAAGATAGAATATGGTGCCATGATAGCCAACCTGGGATTCCGATACGATTTCTTCATCCAGTCCGGTGACATCAGAGCCATGAAGCCGGAGGAGACTCCCACCGAAGAGGAGCCCATGGACACGCGGGCCAAACTCTCTCCCCGCATCGGTGTCTCCTACCCCATCACCGACAAGGCCAAGGTCTACTTCAACTACGGACACTTCTATCAGCTGCCGGAACTGCACTGGATGTATATGCAGAAGACTCAGACCGGGGTGGCACAGTATGGCAATTACAACCTGGACTATATGAAGCAGATTCAGTATGAGCTGGGAGTGGACTATGCCATCTCCTCCAATTATAAAATGACCCTCTCCGGCTTCTACAAGGATTACTTCGGTCAGTTGAACACCGACGTGCTCAAGATCGGGCCCAAGGAATTTGACTATTGGGCCAACAGCGACTATGGACGAGCCCGGGGCCTGGAGGCGGAGCTGGAAAAAAGATACGGAGGCTTTATCTCGGGATGGGTAAACTACCAGTACGCCTTCGCCTACGGCAAGAGCTCCTCCGAGGCATCCAACTACTATGCCAGATTCCGTGCGGGAGAGATTCCCATTCAGGAGTTCCCCCTGGACTGGGACGTCAGGCATCAGATCACCATGAATTTCTCTTTGAGGGTACCGGAAGACGAGCATCCCAGGCTGTTCAACTTCAAGCTGCCTGATAACTGGACCGTCAACCTGACCTGGCAGTACAACAGCGGATTCGCCTTCAGCCCGGACAAGAATTTCCCCGGGCTGCATCTGGGCCTTTTGGAGGAGCCGCTCCCCAATTCCGAGCGGATGCCGCCTTACAGCAACGTGGATGTGAGATTCAGCAAGGACTTCAGCATCTGGAAACTCAATTACTCCTTCCTGGTGTGGGTCACCAATCTCTTCGACGAGAGGAACGTTGCCAGAGTCTACGGGGCCACCGGACGCCCGGATACCGGTCAGAATTACTTTAATGAGGCATACAACGCTAACGTCGTATACGAGGGCAGGGAGATAGAAAAGAATCCGCTTCATTACAGTGCTGGCAGGAACATCAGACTGGGTCTGTCGGTCAACTTCTAAGACCAGAGTCGCCGACTTCGCTTAGGATCGCCCAAGAAGGGTTCCCGGCCAGGATGAAGGCCGCCCAACCCACGCGATCTGAGGTGAAGAGGAAAACGAGATAAGGAGACGTTGATATGAATAAGATCAAGCTTGCCACCAAACTCTTGTTGCTGGCAGCGGTCTTGCTTTGGTGCTTCAGCGCTTCTGCTGCGCTTGCCAGAAACGTGAAGTGGGAGGATGCCAAGGAGAGGCAAAGCGAGTTGGATCGGTTGCGCACGGGCAAGATAACGCAAACCCTGCCGAATGCCCAGCAGAGAACGCACCGGGTTGGTCTGATGAACCTTTGCGTGACCAACTGGGGATTCTTTGGCAGCCAGACCAGAGAGTTGATGGAGTCCAAGGGTGGCTGTTTCAATCCCGAGCCGGATAGAGAGGTGCCGGCCCCCTCGTGTGAATATCCTCCGGGTTCGGAACTGGAGTATCTCTTCCAGGGAGGATTGTGGATTGGCGCTCTGGTGGATGATTTCCCTTACACCAGCGTGGGCTGTGACGGCTGGTTCTGGATTCACGAGTTCTGGCCCGACGCTGGCGAAGAAGGTGCCATACGGGAGAGAAGCACCAGGCCGAACGCGTCCTGCTACTCGCCGGACGCCATCTCCGAGCAAGACATAATCGCGGTCTTCACCGATACCTCGGCCGACATTCCGCTTTCCCCGGACCAGCGTGACGACTGGGACAACCGAAAGCACTTTCCTCTGGGTCTTCAGATCACCCAGCAGAGTTATTCCTGGAGCTACGAATATGCCGAAGATTTCGTGTTGATTGACCTGTTCGTGAAGAATATCGGCGTCAAGAGGATAAAGGATATGTACATGGGCCTTTACGTAGACGCTGACGTAAATCACTCGGAGGAGAACCCCTATGGGGAATTTGGGGCCCAGGACGACATCTGCGGATTCCGGGAGGTGGTGACCTCTCCCAAAGGGGATTGCTCCGATACGGTGAACCTGGCATGGATTGCCGACAATGACGGCTCCAACAAGCAGACCATCTTCACCGTGAAAAGCCCCATCGGCGTCACCGGAACCCGCGTGGTCAGGTCACCCAAGCCGGGACTGGACTACTCTTTCAACTGGTGGATCTCCAATACGGCGGGGCATCCCAAGGACTGGGGTCCTTGGAAATATGAGAATCAAGAGAGATGGGCTGAGGAGAATTGTTACGAGCCGGGGCAGATCACTTTCCCGGACAACGTCCTGGGGACTCCGGGCGGTGATTGCTCCAAGTACTTTAACATGTCCAACAACGAATTCGATTACGACCAGATCTTTGCCTGCACCTGGACCGAGGATCATCCGGACGAAAGGTGGCTGGAGCCTAGTCCGGAGTGCGGCAATCTGGCCAACGGATACGACACTCGCTATCTT
>JABAOC010028034.1_pt3 | contig 14509 bp, 12 predicted proteins | sample 7062161 | NCBI WGS metagenome assembly JABAOC01 (sample SAMN14538625, study PRJNA623070) | marine sediment metagenome | biome: marine biome [ENVO:00000428]; feature: marine pelagic biome [ENVO:01000023]; material: deep marine sediment [ENVO:00002113] | place: India: Gulf of Khambhat ... | reverse complement strand
GCGAAGTACGATTATGCAGACACACAAAGCAAAGATTATGTATTCAAGGAATACTAATGTTTTACTTTTGGGTAATTTCGAATTAATCGATGTTTTTATCATTGTGTGAGGTTGTTTCTAAAATAGCGACAATAGATAATACCATAACCGTTTGAATAATGATTAGAATTGCACCGGCCAGATTAACCTGATAAAGGAAAATTGCGCCGAGGCCGGTACAGAGTGTAGCTAAGTATAGTGTCAGAACTGTTTGAGTATCACTCAGGCCGCGTCGTTTTAATCGATGAGAGAAATGTTGAGTATCACCGATAAAGGGGCTTTTACCCTGGCTTATACGCAGCAGTGTTACGCTGATAAAATCGTAGAGCGGAACAGCCATAACAAGCAGTGGCATAAAAACAGGATACCATAAGCCGCTTTGTGCTTCATGATAATAAGTGGTGCGTACAGTGAGCAATGCTACAAAAAAGCCAACTACGAGTGAGCCTGCGTCTCCCATAAATATTTTAGCTGGCGGAAAATTAAATACCAGAAAACCCGACAATGTCCCTATAAAAACAAGTATTAAGCTGCCGACAAAAACTTGACCGCTTAAAGCGGCCGCAGTTAGTAAGATACAGCTTATTATGGTAGCTATGCCCGCCGAAGCGCCGTCCATATTGTCGAGGAAGTTAAACGCGTTAATAATCAGAACTATCCATACTGCAGAAAGCAAAGAAGTAACTATTTTGCTTTCGATAAAAAGCTCAAACCTGATATCAGCAAAGAAAGCGGCGATTATTGCGATTAAAAACTGGACGGCAAGTTTGAAAAAAGGACTCAAATGTTTCTTGTCGTCCCACAGGCCGAGTAAGAATAAAAAAAATACGACGGCCAATATAATCAGGAGCTGGCCTATTTTGCTTAAAAAACCTTCTGTGTGTATGATAATAGAGCTGCCAAGCCAGTCAAGGTAACCGGGGGCGACCAGGAATTTTACTGTTGTAATAGCTGCAAGGATGATAATTGAAATTGTGCAGAATATTGCGATGCCACCACCGAGGGGGATAGCTGTTCGGTGGTATCTGTCTTGAGTCGGCTGGGCAACTAATCCTGTACGAATGGCAAGCCTTTTAGCAAATATTGTTAAAACAACCGACAGTGTAAATGACCCGGCAAGAAGAATTATTCCTATTATGATTAACGTTTCGATTTTAACTGCTCCATTAATCGGGTCCTGACTTTATCAAAAAAATCGAAGTAACATTGCTGTTTGTAATCGGGATAGGTATAAGCTTGGGGCTGCCAGCTACCTTTGTCGAAAATCAATGTTACCTCGGCATACATTTTTTTACCTATATATATACGATGCGAATAATTTTTTGTTGTCGCAAGGACTAATTTTGATGGCTCGATTATACCGGGATCCAGGTTCAAGGGTCTTGTAAGTGGAAGTGCAAGTTTTTTTGCAAGTTTTTGTTCAAGTTTATTTGTTTGGTGTTTAATTTTGGATAATGCGTCAGGCATTATCAGTCGTTTAATGCTGACAAACTGCCTTAAGATACGTGGACCTGTTTCTTCCTTGTAATAATCTGTATGATTGAATGGCCAGACTTCGCTCGAAATATCTATCTTGCCGAACTTATTACTCAGTGAATCGGCGGCTACATGCAGGCATTGATAGTTGGAAGCTAAAATTCCTATAATAAGCTTTACCGGCTTAGGATCATTTAATTTCCACATTTATATTTTTAAGTTTTGTGTGTTGAGTTCTTGGTTTTCTCTCAGACGTCACATATTCGTACCGCATTAGCAAGAGAGGTAATAGGATCACGTTTTGGAACAAACTCATGAGCCACATATCCCTTGTAACCTGTTTTGACAATTGCGCGCATGATGGCGGGATAATAAAGCTCTTGCGTTTCATCGATTTCATTTCGCCCTGGATTACCACCGGTGTGATAGTGACCGATATATTCGTGATAATCTTGAATCGTGCGGATTATATCGCCTTCCATAATCTGGGCGTGATATATGTCGTAAAGAATTTTAACTCTCTCTGATCCTACTTTTTTACAGGCCTCTACGCCCCAGGCCATATTATCGAACATATAGTCTTTGTGGTTTACTTTACTGTTGAGGTACTCGATGCAAATAGTAACATTTTTCTTCTCTGCATATCCGGCGATTTGTTTAAGGGCATTTACCGTATTTTCGATACCCACATCATCAGGCATCCCCTCCCGGTTACCGGGAAAAGTAATTACGTTTGGGAATTTATATTCGGCTGCTGCATCGATTGCTGAGCGGATTAGTGCAAGACATTGCTCGTGATTTTCTTTTCGATTAAGTCCCTTCGTTAGGCTGTGAGTATTCATCATCGAGCATTCGAGACCATATTTCTTAAGTGTTGGGAAGTCCTTGGATCCTAATAAATCAATTGCTTTTAAACCAATCTTTTTGCATATCGCACAAAATTCATCGAGCTTAAATTTTCCATAGCACCACTTACTGACGGATTGATTAATGCGTCCGTTCTTAACCATTCGTTTGATATTACCTGCTGCTGAATATCCGATATCTGAAAATGAGCCGGTAACTGCACCTCCAACTATTAAAGAAGTTTTGCCAATAAATGACCGTCTTGAAAGTTTATCTTTTTTCATCTGTTCTCCCTTTCAATTTTGTTTTGGTTGTGACATCTATTACTAAAGTGATGTAATTGCTCATCTGGCAGTTAATTCTATGTTCTTTGATAATCATCACTTATATAAAACTGCATTACTTTTTCATCTGTTCTTTCAAAGAGCTTACTAATTTGATTACATTATCAGCCGCGTTTTCAATCGAAACTTTCTGGCTTTGGGATTCACATCGCAGTTTAATCTCGACGTTGCCCTCGGAGACGGATTTTTTACCGACTGTGACTCGAACAGGTATGCCAATCAGGTCGGCGTCTTTGAATTTCACTCCACCTCGCAAGACTCTGTCATCCAGCAATACATCAACGCCGTTATCGAGTAACTGCTTATAAATGTTCTCTGCTACATTGGCGACTGTTTCATCGTCCTGATTAACGGAAGTAATAATGACTTCGAACGGTGCGATACTAATCGGCCAGATAATACCGTTGTCATCATTGCCCAGTTCGATGGCGGAAGCAAGAATGCGGTTTACTCCGATACCATAACAGCCCATAAGGCAGGGATTCTCATGACCTTCTTCATCGAGAAATTTTGCACCGAGTTTTTCACTGTATTTGGTTCCGAGTTTGAAGACCTGCCCGACTTCGATACCCTTCTTAAAAAGCAGCTTTTTGCCGTTATGTGTATCACCTTCAACGGCATAGCGGATATCGATAAGTTGGTCGTCATTAATATTAACGTCTCGATCAGGCACAACATTCGTTATATGGTAATCGGTTTTATTTGCACCGGTTACCCACACCGGCATCGCCGCTACGGCATGGTCCATAAGTAAGGTGTTAACCTTGCCGGCTATCCCGACAGGCCCGGCAAAACCTACTTTCGCGCCGGTAACTTTTTCTATCGTGTCCTCATCTGCCAGCTCTATGTGTTTACCACCAACGGCTATCCTTAGCTTTTCCTCGTTTACATCGTGGTCACCGCGGATCAAAACTGCTATTGTTGTGTCCTCAGCAGAATAAATCAGCGTTTTGACCATTTGTTCAGGTTTTGTCTTGAGGAATTCACAGACCGCATCGATACTGCCAATATTGGGGGTGTGTACTTCCTCCATGGGTGGAATTTTGTCTTTGGCTGTATTTTTTGTCAAAGGATCTACTGCTGCTCTTTCGAGGTTTGCAGCGTATGAGCCATCTTCAGTGTAAACAATAGTATCTTCTCCTGATTCGCACGGGATAGTAAACTGATGAGAGCCGGAGCCGCCCATTTCGCCTGATTCAGCCTCGACAATTACATATTCCAGCCCGCACCGCTTAAACACGTTACAATACGCATCATACATTGCCTTGTACGACACATCGAGCCCTTTCGCATCACAGTCGAAGCTGTAGGCGTCTTTCATTATGAATTCACGGGACCTGATTGCCCCAAAACGGGGACGGAACTCATCACGGAACTTCGGGCTTATCTGGTAAAGGTTAATGGGTAGCTGCTTATACGATTTTATCTCTCCTGCAACCATTGTCGTAAATACCTCCTCCGCGGTCGGGCCGAGAACGTTCATTCTGCCGTGCCGGTCTTCAAGGCTGAACATTGTTGGTCCATAGTCAGTACTCCGGCCGGTTCTGTCCCAAAGCTCTTTCGGTTGCATCGAGGGCACGAGAATTTCCTGTGCGCCGGCTTTGTTCATTTCTTCACGTACAATTGCGATTACCTTAAGCAGGCTTCGCAAGCCCAACGGCAGGTAAGTATATGTTCCGCTGGATACTTTACGTATTAAGCCGGCACGAATCATCAGTTTATGGCTGGCTGTCTCGGCATCGGCAGGAATTTCCTTGACCGTTGGTATAAACATCCGGCTGTATCTCATTTTCGTCCCTTATATTTGCCAAATTGGCTAATCAACTACTCACCAATTAACTACTCACCGCTGGCTATATATTGAGCACGTTTATAGTGCAAAGGATGAATGTTTGCAAGCCCCGTTATAAATTTTCCTTTTTTGCCCAGTTAGCGATTGTTTCCCTTGGGTGTCCAGCAGTGTTTGTGTTATCACTATAGAATTTCTAACGGGGCAAGGATATTTCGTGACTGGTGTGCAAGAAGCAGCAGCAAGCAATAAATTTTATGCTTAATTTTCTTGTAATATAGAAGTGCTGGTTGTAAAGTAAGTCCAGATTTATTTAATCTGAAAAGGGATTTCCCTTGAACAGAAGTCAGGGCGATTAGCTCAGCTGGCAGAGCAGCTGACTCTTAATCAGCGGGTCACAGGTTCGAATCCTGTATCGCCCATTCTTTTCATCTTTCCAGTTTCCCCGTTGTTTTTTTCGTAGGGACAGTCACACTGAGCTTCTGTTGAATAGCTTCTACATAACTGCGATGCATTCTGCTGAGCTCTTCGCTGTCTGCCGTAAAGACATTCGGGAAATTAAATCCGGGCAGATTAGCTATTGGACGTTTTAGCTCCGGCAGATTTGCTGCCATTGTTCTAAACTTGCGACCCCAGACCTTGACAGTCAGGTCTTCTTTGACCAGGCCGGCGAACAGACTGATATCGGTTGATTCAGGTGAGTCTGCAAACGGCCAGGAAAGCCATCCGTCGGCCAGCGGACGCGAAGCCTCGACTTCGGCGCTGAGCCAACGCGCCTGTTCGTCCTCACTAAGATAAGGATGATTTTGGGGTGCACCACCGCCATACCAGCCGTATTCACCTAAAACCACCGGCTTTGAAGTATGACAGTAAGCCAAAACCGCCTGCAGGTAGCCCAGATTCTCGTCCCAGTTTTCTTCGGAGCCGAACGGATTACCAAGAGTCGGATAGAAATGAATTGTTACAAAGTCAAGCCAGCGGGCCTGGCGATGTGGATTGAAGGCTGAGTAACGGCTCGGATTACCCGGGCGAATCAGTGGATAGGACCATTGGATATAACCTACGGTAATCAGGTGAGTCGGGTCGGCCCGACGAATAGCTTCCACCTGGCGATGCACCCATTGGTCGGCCAGATGTTCCCGAAAAAGCTGCCAGTCGCGCAATCTCGGATTTGCCGAGTCGGGCTGATTTTTGGCTACAGCCACATTATCCCATCGCTCCTTTTCGGTAAGCTCATCGCCCCAGGCGGCCCTCAGCGACTCCCAGCTTCCATATTTTTTTTGCAGCCAGGTATTCCATTTGGGACGCCATTGTTCGATAAACCATGGTAAGTGGGGCTCATTCAGAAGATCCCAGGCAAAAATGGCTGGCTCGCCCCGATAGCGACGGCCTACTACGTCCCAGAAGCGTTCAAGCGCCTGCAAAGCCGTCTCGCCAGCAAAACGATCCGGCCTCCAATATGAGGGCTGTCCCTCCCAATGGTCCGGTCCGGTGAGTAAAAGCCGGATGCCTGTCTCGCGTGCAATTTCGATAAGCGCATCCAGTTTCTCAAGAGACTTCTCCTCGATAGTCTCGGCATTAGGTTGAAAACTTCCAGCGGTAAGGAAAACCCGTGCGCAATTGACGCCCAGTTCGCTCATAACCTGAAAATACCGCCGAACTTTTTCAGAGTCAAAGCGTCGCCATATTTTCGGCGCCCAGCCGGTATGAGGGTCATAATAGTTTGTGCCGAAAACGAAATAGGAACGACCGGAATCACGCTCCTCAAAACCGCAGCTGTCAGGTCTTATCACTATCAATTGCATATTCGCAGGCTCTGCTGCCCTGCTGATTACAGAAAACCCAACAGCCACACCCACCAATACTGCAAGAAATCGGCTACCTACGAGAAAGGACGGTACTAAGTTAAATGAACAATTTAACTTTTGAACTGTCACGTGTCATCCTTTATCGTTTAATATGCACTCCAGAGGTATAATATCTGCGGCGTGCTAAATTCGTAGAGTGTTGTTCTGTCGATTTTTAATAAGTTTGACTTGCGGTAGCTCAAAAAGTCGGTTAGAGAAAATGGCTTGCGGTACTGCACTACCTGAGCCTTATCAATCTCCGCCAGAGATTTGGCCAACTCTATTGCATCATCCAGATAGCCAATATTATCTATTAGCTTTTCATCATATGCTTCCTGGGCACCGAAAATACCGCCGTCAGCAAGCCGTCTGACATCATCTAACGTAAGTTTCGCTTTCCTGCCCTCAGCCACAACATCCACAAACCTATCAAGGGCAGGGGTAATTACCTTATCTCGTATGTATTGGATTTCTTCCGGTGTTGGTGCCCTGAACGAGCTGGGCCAATCCTTTTTTTGGCCCGACTTAACAACAACCGGCAAAACGCCGAGCTTATCTTCCAGTAATTCCTGTACAACAAAATACCAGCTTATTACTCCGATGGAGCCGGTAATCGTAGTTGGCTCAGCTATGATTTTCTCGCAAGCAACCGACGTATAATAACCGCCCGAAGCAGCCACGCCCTGCATAAATGCAACGACCGGCTTTTTTTCTTCCTCGCGAAACTTGCTGATTTCCTTGTGGATTTGGTCGCTGGCCGAAATCGTTCCGCCCGGCGAATTGACGCGAACAATCACTCCTTTCACACGCTTGTCCCGACGGGCCGCCTTTAGCTGCCTATAGACATCGCTGGCTACTTCATTATATATTACGCCCTGCACTGTAATCATCGCAATTTTAGTTCTTGCCGGCCCTTCTCGTACGACTTCCTCGGAAAGGAGGCCTCTTTGCCCCGTCGCAAAGATAGCAACTACGCCAATCAATATCAAGAATAGTGCGATATTCGCCATAACCGACAGCGCTAAAACAATACCCCAGAAAATCTTCCAGCCTGCTCCTTTCCTCCGCGGTTCCATTCTCGAGCTGCTCGCACCCAGGCCGGAAACCGGTTCTGTCAGCTGTGGTTCCGTAGGCCCTGATAAATTATTGCCCTGCTCAAAATCCATAATAAACCCTTTCAAAAATAACCGCCGCCATTATAGACTGCTCATACTGCACCGTCAATCTTCAAATATTTATACAATTATCCCACGCTGTTATTGCGAGGAGCCCGTTCCATCGGAACGATGTGGCAATCTCTTCCCTCAATCGTTGAAGATGTGGCAATCTTTGCCCTCAATCATTGAGTGGGAATCCACTTCCGTTTTTTGCTTATACCGAAGCCGCCAAACGTTTTCGCGCACTTTGGACATGCTTAAGGAGTTGGTCGGCGCATTTGGATGTCTGGCCGGTCCAAAGCCAGTTGATGATTTTTTCTATTTTGGAGTCATCTAATTTACGCCAATCACCAAAACGCAAATCAACGGGCAGGTTATATTCTTCCGCTTTTTCCAGTAAAGCAGCGATACCGGCCATTGCCCCCAAAGCCATATTCCTCGGCTCGATACCATATTCCAACGCCAGCCGCATAGTCCCAAATATCCGCCCATTCATCCCGAGTTTGCGCACTGCATCGCGAACAACCCTTGCAACCGTATCTCCCAGATAAGGGTTGGTCATTCGTGCGAGCAAGTCCTCGGCTGAAGCTTTAAAACCTGTTTCTGTGAAAAGTTTGTCATCAATACGACCATGCTTTTTTATAAGTGCGGCACCGCTCTCTTGAAAAAAAGCGGCTCTGCCGATTTGCATAACGGGCTGGTCATCCACCAGTTCGGTCATCTTGGTGTAGCCTTTGATAGCGGCGATGAAGCCGAGCAGCGAATGTATCGCGTTATGGCCGTAAAGTTTAGCCTCCTCAAAAGGCAAAAGGTCGTCCTTTTCAATAAAGATTTCAATACCCGGCTTGAAATCAGAAATCCGCCCACGGCTTACCAGGATTCGATTAAACTGTTCTGCAAGAAAGGCCCTATCGATGCCCGGCGCTATGGTTTTCAGTTTTAGCTCTGCTACTTCAGCCGGGTCAGTAACAACTCTACTCATCTTGCCGATTACAGTGTTTAGAAACTGCATTGGCTTTTTAGATATTGTACCGATTTTTTTATTAACGGCCTTTTCAAGAAGCTCTGCCGCCTGGTTATAGTTTTCCGCCGTATAGATTAGTGTCGCTTTTGCTGTGATGTTTTTCAAACCGTCAGCTATCAATGAAGCAACACTGTTGGCACCGCCTGATTCATAGAAATTTACAGAAGGCAGGCAGGTAGTTATTTCCGTGGACTGTGCCAAAGCCTCGAGAAGGATTTGCTTATCCGCTTCAACTTTGGGATTAAGCAATTCGACATTATCGACCTGCACCGCTTCGATGCTATCGGCTTTGGCCACATTGACGTAGTAGCTGCCGTTATTGGCCCTGACCGCATCGACTAACTGGGCGTCAATCTCGGCTGCAACTATCCGTGTAAAATTGCCGCTTTGAAATGCTTCCTTAGCAAACAGACCGCCCTGGATCGGCCCGAATCCAAAACCGGTAAATATATGCTCTGTCATAATTATTGGCCCGCGGCCTTTAGAAAGCGTTTGATTTGCTCTTTATCCGTTAAGATTGTCATTTCCAGGTCGTAGGTTCTGCTTTTTCCCGGCGCGATGTGAATTAGTTTTTTCTGCTCTCTGGCTTTGCTCTGGCCGATTGGCGGATTCGTCCCAGGCTCCAGAGCGGTGACATATTCGCCGGGCCCCCAGTGCTGCCAGTTGCTAAGCCAAGGCAATTGTCTTTTCTTATATTTTAGAACAAGCGTAAGGCCGAGTCCCCGGTTGTAAAGACCGACTGTGCAAATACCCTTTTTGTCAGCAGTTACATCTATAAAAGCGCAGCCTTCTCCGCCGCCTCTATGGCTATCGAGTGGCTTGGAACACTTTCGGAAATTGCGTCTGCTGTTGAACACAGCATTGTCCATATCCAATCCACGCGATGCCCATTTGCCTTTGCATACAATTTCTGTCCCTTCATCAACCAGCGGCCAGCCGTAATTGCAGTGATATAATATCATATGAGGTGCCGGGGTATTGCCAAGATTGCTAACGACATCGTGAATTCGAACAGTCGGCTCACCAAGGGTGCTCGATATAGTACGTCTTAATTCCAGATTCGGCCCAAACACGCGAGATTGTTTTACTACTGCTGTAATACTCATTTGAAGTTTTCCTGACGCCAGCTCCGGATGCACAACTGATTCAACCTGAGCCGGAAGATTACTGATGCGTCCGTGCAAACCACGCTCTCCGAACTCGTCACTTTCGGGCCCGCCAACGTGAGTTAGCCCGCAGGTTGTCAACAAACCGCCAGCGAAGGAATACAGCCATTCCAGTCCTCGGTTGGCATCAGGTCGTGGGGCAGTTACTCCCGCGTGGCTGAGCCAGGCAAGACTGTACTGATTATAAAAGGCATCGACTATATCCAGCCCTCTGTCGATAACCACCTTATATCGAAGAGAGGCCCCGGTGTTCACCCACGCGATTCGAGTTCCTTTACCTAAGCCGTTATCCAAAATAGAGGTTTCGATGCCCCCGATTTGGGCGTAATTATTAACTTTATCCTGCCAGTTAAATCCCGTGTTCTTCGAGGCCATTTATACTTCCTTTCTCTTATTACTCTGCTTGATTCAAAGCATCTCGCAATGCCTCAAAACTTGGATAAGCTATGTCGCTGCGGACTACTTTCAACATTTTATCATAAGTTTTGATATTGCCATATCTGTGGTCAAGCGGCGCCTTTATATAAAGCGATGCGAACAGATTGCCCATCTGCACCGCTTCGGCAAAATCAATAGAGCCGTCCCTGAACCGGTCCAGATTGCGCCCGATATATGTAATAAGCCCCGCCCTGAATGCGTCTCCCGCTCCAACGAGGTCAACTATCTCGCCTCCCATAAACCACGATTCGATTTTGTTCGGCCCGCCGAGGCGACCGTCCTGGTAAATGTGCTTTTCATAAGCACCATCGCTAACAGTAACACCAAATAGCTTTGTTCTGTTATTCCCTCGACTGCGCTCGGGACAAGCTTTTCGCCAGAATCTTTCGGTCAAAAACTCAAGAAAGTGCAGATTGTTTTCATGTTCTGTAAAATCGTCCCAAGTCCGTCCCGGAGCAAGGGTGTTTTCAGTCAGCTTTGCCTCATCACAGGACGTAAAGAATAAATCAACTTCAGGTAAAAGCGGCTCTAAAAGCCGGTATTCCTTTACCGGCTTACCGGCTTTAATCAATTCGACGGGATTGCCGGTTAAGGTATGGCTGTCAACGATTGTAACAGCGCCGTTGCTGCGACACCACTTGATAAATTCGGCTAAATCTCGGCCTCCGTTGGCATCGCCCCTTTCGGACAGACCGGAATACATATAGTAAACTATACTGGGTTTTAATTTTTCAACAGCCCCTTTGAATATCTCAAAATCAAAATCATCATTGGCGTTGGGAAAGTATGCAATGCCGCCCCTGTCTTCGCCGGAGGTGCTATGAATAAAGGTTGTCCCTGTCGAAAAATCGGGATGTATGTGAGTTGGTGACATATCGATACCGTTCGAAGTCATCACATCGTGGAAAAACCTGCCCTGGGCATCAAGGCCGTCGTAATCGCCCTTGCCAAGATTCACGCCCACTGCGACTTTCAAGCCGGTCCTCGCAATCAGAGGAGCTGTGTTGCCGGGCCCGCCCGCCGTTGCAAAACCCTGCTCTATCCATTCTCTCAACTGCTCCTGCGAGTAATTCGGCATATCTCTGGTTTTACACTTCGCTAATCCGCCTTTGCCGACCAGCTTATCGGCAAATTTAAAATCCGGCCTTCTTAAATCCACCACCCCGGTATTTAGAATCAAGACATCTGTAGCCATTGTTTTATTTTCGCAAAATCATATCCCGCTACCCTCTCAGTGCATTTCCGCCTCACATTTACCTATGCCGGGCCTGTAAAAATTAAACTGAACGTTAGGGTGCCCCGCCAAAAGAGACATCGGGACCGAGCTTTCTGCGATTTTCTTACTTATCATAAGGGTTGTCAATCTCATCCCGAAAGGATTATCATGCGTGCCCGCCTGCCAAATCGAGACCTTCTCCGCCTTCCATGTCTGGACAGGCCCAACCGTAATAGCCTGGGTTGGTACACCGGTGACCACACCGCCGCCGCTGGTTCGCGCATTCTGCATAACAGTAACCGGATGTAAATCCACAACGCGAGTTGTAAGCCGGCAATACTCCTGTGGAGTTGGTGGCTCGTCCTTATATTTACCTTCCCGCTTAACCGGGTCGTTGAATGCCCAGTGTTTTATGTCACCCTGGCCACCTTGCATAACCACGCAGCGAACACCTTCCCAGCTATTGATATACTCTGTCGTATCAGCTTTCGGAAAATGGATATTGGACGCTGGCATTTTAAGCTCATCGTCAATTCGATTAAAGCAAAGCTCCATATCAGCCTTTGCAAAAGACAGCGGATGTGAATATGGCACTTCTTTGCCATCCATATACCATTCATCCATCCCCCAGAAATGGGCATTTTCAAGGTCCAATTTCAATTCATTTACCAGCCGTGCCACAAGAGGAAGCTGTTCGGTTGGTCCAATCGGCCCACAGATACCCGCGGGATTGTCAGCCGTGGCCTGTCTCCACGCTGTGATATACTCCAGTGCCTCTGCAAGATAGAAGTCTTCAAGAGTATCGTAGAAGACAACCTTAAAACCTTTTCTGCTCAGGCCTGCCATATCCTCAGCCGTAAGTTTAGCTGCGTCGTTGAGAATCTCGTCATCAAGTGTTGTAAAATCCCACCATTGCGGTGCTAACATACTGATTTTTCGTGCCATTATTACTCTCCTTATACAATGTGCACCAACTCGCCGAGCTCGGCCTTGAGGATATTGTCCTGCGGGTAAGCATGGCCCAAATGCTGCCTGAAGCCTTCGGCAAAGCCCGAATTTATCTCCCGGCCTCTTTTCTCACCCAGCTTCTTCATTGAAATAACATAGTCATCTATACCGTGATGTTTCAAAAGCCAGTTACGCTGACTCTCATGACAGCAAAGCATTTTTTCTTTAGTGTCCATTACACTGGTAATATCAACTATAGTACCTGCTTTTACCTCAGCGCCAAAGTTGTCTTTGCCCTCCACCGGGTCCATATAGTAAAGATATGGCACCGACTCAAATGGTTCGGCACCGGCAGTTTCGATATTCACAACTCCACAGGCAAAACAGGCCGTCTGGGCAATCCTGCTGGCTGTCTCATGGTCAACCATGTAATCTGATGGGCTTGTCGTAAGGACAATAGTCGGTTTAATTTTCCTAAGTAACCCGATTGCCTTCATCAAGGTTGCTCTGTCATATATGATAAATATATCGTCGCATTCGAGACAATGATAGCTCCCGTCTAATATATTTGCTGCCTTAGCGGCTTCAGCCCTGCGAATCCTGCTGATTTCTTCTCGGCTGTACTGAACTGTACCACAGTCACCGGGCGTCATCGTCGCAATATGAATCTGCCAGTCTTTTTTATGAAGTAACGCCAGTGTCCCCGTACAGAAAAACTCCGCGTCATCAGGGTGAGCACCAAAACTCAATACAGTTTTATCACTACTCATAGCTACACTTCCTGAAAGTTCTTGGCTGTCCTATTTACCCATCAAATGGTTGATTATCAACACATCCAATTCTTCGTAATCCCGTTGGGCTGTCAATTTCTCGACCTTCTTTTTGTCCAGGCTTCGAACAAGCTCCACCAGCGCCAGGAAAATCTCTCTGCTGTTCCGCAAGTGTTTTGTAGCCACTTCCGGTTTCTGGGTGCGCATAGCTTTAACGTCCAGCCCTACAAATTCACCGCTCTTGCCGTAATCGTACTGGTCGAGTATGCGTACCTGATTGAACGCCCTTCGCAAATCAACAGAGCCGAAGCTTTTGTCCTCGTCGAATTTTAGGCCGTTCTGGTCGTTGAGATGAACTGTGAAAAGCTTATTATAGGCAAGGGCAAAACCCATCTCATCCGAAGGGTCCAGCCCGGCAAGAATCACATGGGCACTTTCAATATTGACCCCGACACGCTCCGGGTCACGGGTAAGATAGCTCACAGCAACAGCGTGTCCGGTTGTCGGGATATAGGCCTGGTCCATCGGCTCGTTCGGCTTGGGCTCAATCGCAATCTTGATATCAGAATTATAGGCCAACATATCATTTATGGCCTCTACTATCCTCTCAACAGCGAGCCTGCTGTCCTTGGCTTCACGGATATATGTACCTTCGCGGGCAAGCCAGAGAACAACCAGCTTCGTATCAAGGGCTTCGGCAATATCAATCATCCGCCGACTTCTGTCTTTGGCGTACTGCCGAGCCGCCGCGTCGTTTGATGTATAAGCCCCATCGATTGTCTGCTCATCCTCCCACAGCCGCGGCGCAACAAATTCCGCTGCAAGCCCCTCTCCATCAAGCATTGAATGCACTTCTTTTGCCCTTTTGACTATTTCGACAAAGCTCAGATTATCCATACCCGGCACGGCGTCGTCATCGTGAAACTGCACACCGTCAAAGCCGAGCTTCTTATACATCTTAAGTTTCTTGCCGAACTCGATACTGTCCCTGACCGTCGGCCCAAACGGGTCGGCACCTTCGTGAATATTCCACGGACCAAACGAAAAACGATATTTCCCGGACATTTCTTCTCTCCTTAAAGCAAGTCCAATATGTTTATTATTTCACTGGTCGCTAACAATAGATTGTCAACAAGCACCATCTTCTATTATTTTTTTTATCTAAGCACTAATCTTGCATGGCGAGCGTAATGGCCGCGAAGGTCACGTGTGTATTGTTTCAGGATTTTTTCACCGAGGCCTTCGTAATCTCCACATCGGTATAAAGCCCTTGCCAGAATAAGCTCACGCAGCGAGTTGTTTCTCGTCGAAGTGTCCTCAGGCCCTGGTGGAGTTCGGTGTCTCGCAGCATCTATATCGATAAAAGCATGACCTCTTATACCGGGTTTTTCCAAGAATTCGGCCAAGGGTTGGGCGGCAGCGGTATCGCCCAGAGTCTCAAGAGCTATC
>JABAOC010023858.1_pt7 | contig 14509 bp, 23 predicted proteins | sample 7062161 | NCBI WGS metagenome assembly JABAOC01 (sample SAMN14538625, study PRJNA623070) | marine sediment metagenome | biome: marine biome [ENVO:00000428]; feature: marine pelagic biome [ENVO:01000023]; material: deep marine sediment [ENVO:00002113] | place: India: Gulf of Khambhat ... | reverse complement strand
ATCAAAACACGTATCGCCCCCTCACCTACAGGGGCCCCACACATCGGAACGGCTTATACTGCTCTCATCAACTGGGTTTTTGCCAAAAATAAAAAAGGGAAGTTTCTCCTTCGCATCGAAGACACTGATCAAACCCGCCTGGTTAAAGGAGCGGAAAAGCGGATTATCGAGGCTTTAGACTGGCTTGGAATTGGCTGGGACGAGGGTCCCGTTCGCCAATCAACCCGCCTTCCCCTCTACCAAAAACACGCCGCCCGCCTGGTTAAAGGGGGAAAGGCTTACTACTGTTTCTGCTCAGAGGGGAGGCTGGAGAAGATGAGAGAGGGAAAACAGAAAAAAGGACTTTCTCCCCGCTACGATGGTCGTTGCCGCCGCCTTGATCCCAAAAAAGCAGCCGCAAGAGCAAAGAAAGAAGAGTATGTTATTCGCCTCAAGGTTCCAACGGAGGGGGAGGTCTCCTTTACCGATCTTATCCGGGGGAAGATCAGCTTTAAAAACGCTGATCTTGACGATCAAGTGCTTATTAAATCAGACGGATTCCCCACTTATCATCTGGCGGTTGTTGTTGATGATCACCTTATGGACGTTACCCACGTAATAAGAGGTGAGGAGTGGATCTCCTCCACCCCAAAACATATCCTTCTCTACCAGGCCTTTGGCTGGGGGCTGCCGCTTTTTGCCCATCTTCCTCTTCTTCGCGAACGAGATCGCTCCAAGCTTTCCAAGCGCCACGGAGCGGTAGGGGTTTTGGATTTTAGGAGGGAGGGATATCTTCCCGAAGCGCTAGTCAACTTTCTTGCCCTTCTTGGCTGGTCTCATCCTAAGNNTTTCCCCTTTCTGAATTTATCAAGGAGTTTGATCTAAAACGTGTTTCTCCCTCTGCCCCAGTTTTTGACCGGCGAAAACTGGATTGGATGAACGGAGAGTACCTTAGGGAACTAACAAGCGGGGAGTTGGTAGGGAGGTTGGGGGAGTACTTAAAGGTGCAGCGCGGATTAGATCTTGATAAAGATCTTCTGGAAGAGATCGTCCCGCTGGTGCGGGAGCGGATCAAAAAGCTGGCCGAATTTGAGGGATTGGCGGGATTTTTCTTTAAGGAGGTAGCTTGGTCGCGTGAGCTTTTAATCCAAAAGGGAGAAACCGCCTCCTCAACCAAAGATAAACTTGAGGAGAGCCAAAAGCTGCTTGTGGGGATGAAAGACTGGGAGGCGGGAAAGCTGGAGAAGAAGGTGAGAAAGATGGCCGATGATGAGGGTTGGCGCACACCAACCCTTTTTATGACCCTTCGGGTAGCGATCACCGGGCAAAAGGTCTCCCCTCCACTTTTTGAAAGTATAGCGATCTTAGGCCGGGAGAAGACCACCCGCCGGATAAAACGCGCAATCTCTATTCTGTGACCAACAGAAAGGTACTCCTTAGCTTATGATTAGCAAGGTGGCTAAAGCCAAAAGGACAAAGAGTGCTAGCCAGGCGGTGGTATAGGCAACCAACTTTAGGGCCTCGGTCGCCTGCTTCTTCTCCCAAAAGAGGATGATGGGGTAGCCCAGAACGACAAGTGCACAGATGAGGGCCGAGGTAACAAAGATAATCAAAATGAGTGCCGGGGCGAGGAAGTTTCGCGCCGGGCCAAAAAGACACTCTCCCTTCCATAAGAAAACTCCCACCAGAGCGCAGTAGATCACCAGCCCCAGTGCCTGTAAAAAGGAGATACCCGCCAGAGGAAGTTTTTTATTTTTCGAAAAGAAAAAAGAAAAGAGTCCCATCTATTTTTCCTCCTCCCAAACAGTATCGTCTTTTTCCGGCATATTGATCTTAAAGACAACCAGTTTAAAGTCCTGGTCTGCTTGGTTCCAGATGTTGTGCCTGTCTTCGGGGTTGCAGACAAAAGCATCACCTGGCTTGGCCAAAAAGCCCTCTCCGTTAATGTAGAGGAGGGCCTCGCCCTCAAGAACATAAAAGACTTCCGTTTGTTGGGTGTGGTGGTGTTCTCGCTGTTTTGTTTTTTTTGGAATGGTTACCACCTGCAAAAGATGGCCCGCCTCCTCAAAATCACCAGGGGTAAAGATTACTCTTTTATGGTAATCCTTGCGATGAACCGACTCCCCAGCGCTTCTTGGTTTATACTTCATTATCCTGCTCTAACTAGCAAATCTTATCTATTATCGCCGAAAATAAAAGGTTTGACAACTTTCTTTGCTCCCGGGCTTAAGGTTCTATCAGGATTGTGGTAAACTCTAAACAGGATCCTGCCTATTATTGTGGGACCTTAACATCTTTATTCCTCTCTCTTAATCAACCATCGGCAGTAAAGCTCTTATTAACTTGCGTTCCACTAACAATAGAAAGGAGAGGAGCGATGTATATACACCCGGATGAGATCAGAGGCTGGATCGTTCTGTTGGAGAAGCAGATCGAAGACAACCTGGGGGCGATCGAATATCGTAGGAGCATAGGTGACACAGAGAAGCTTAGACGACTTCGTTTTGAGCTGGTGCAGGAGCAGGAGCTCTTGGCGGTCCTCAAGAAGCGAGAGAAGAGTTGGCGGGGTGGTCTGCGAGGACTTGGAAGGGGAAGGTGGCACAGGATCGCACATCCGATGGCGTTTGAGCTAGCGCTGGGAGTCGGAGGGTTCCTGGCCGTTTGGGCCATAACGACCGCAAGCTGCGTGATCTTTCCACTACCGGTTGAGAGCTCTCTTCTCTACAAACCAATAGCTGAGGAGATCAATATCCTCAAGCGCCTTCCGCTGATCCTTGCCATCGTGCTTTGGGTTCCCTTCTGGGCCCTTGCGCTCTTCCTGGGTAGGCGGAAGCGGCGGTGGCTTAATGATGACGACTGTTTGGAGTACTGGGAGTGCCTGGAACTCAGTCGCCTTCTTAGGAGGTGAAGCGTCGCCCACAAGCACCCTCAATAAGGTCCAAGAGAAATCTTGGACCTTAAAATTTTTCCCATAGAGCAGGTGGGCGATGAGGCGGGTTTGGGTTTGACAGAGTTAGTCTACATTTCATTAGTGAGTTCTTTTACCCGCCACCGCCTCGTTTATTAATTTACCAACTCGTGGATTGTTGGTATCAGTTGATCTTCAAGGTCTTGTACCCCGCGGAATCTGATGACTCGGGTTGCAGCACCCTCTATCGCGGGATCAAGGGACTTGTCCCACTCGATGACCACAACCGTGGGGGTCTGTGCCACGTTGTTGGCATAAGCGAACTCTTGCCCAGCACCTAGAGATTCTACACCTGCGTAGAGAACGAGAAGGTCTGATTGGCGAACCCTTTCCATTGCATGTTGCCAAACATCCTCTCCCTCAGGGAGGGTGTCCAGATGCGGCATATAAAACTCGATATCCCCTACTTGCGCAAACATTCTCCTCACCGCTTCGTAGAAGCTTGCAACCGTTTGATCTTTGCGTGCTTCTCCAAGGGCGCAGGCAAAATATACTTCGATCTTCCCAACCATATCTCTATCTCCTTTCGCCGACATTTTGTCAAAAAGAACTCACCAATATGGCAGTCTATCACGGTAGATAGGATTCCGCCAGGGAAGATCTGGACTTTATCGAAGCCATCCTCTCTTGTTAAAATGATCCTTGTGCCAGAAAAGATTATCGAGGTCGAAAACTTAAAAAAATACTTCAGCAGGACCAAGGCAGTAGATGGAATCTCCTTTGGGGTTGAGAAGGGTGAGATCTTTGGCTTTTTGGGACCAAACGGGGCCGGCAAAACCACCACCATCCGCTGTATGATGGATCTTCTTCGTCCCGACTCCGGCCGGATCACCATCTTTGGTCTTGATGCCAAAGAAGATGCTCCTCGGCTGAAAAGAAAGGTCGGCTACCTCTCTGGTAATGTGAGCCTCTATGAAGGTTGGACCGGCCAGGAACATATTGACTTTGTGGCAAAGCTAAACGGCCCCTCCAAGATCGTCAAAAAGCTAGTTAGGGATTTTCAGTTCAATCCCACCACCAGGGTGAAAAATCTCTCCTTTGGGAACAAGCAAAAGCTCGGACTCATCCTAGCTTTAATGGGGGAGGCGGAGCTTTTGATTTTGGATGAGCCCACCATCGGCTTGGACCCCTTACTCCAAAACAAGACCTACGATATCTTGGAGGAGGCGGCGGGCAAAGGAACGACCGTCTTTATGTCCTCCCATAATTTAGCCGAGGTGGAGCGAATCTGCGGGCGGGTGGGGATCATCAAAGAAGGCAAACTCATCTCCGTAGATAGTGTCAAGGGGTTAAAGAAGAAAAAGATCTACAATATCTTTGCCTACTTTGCCAAAAAAGCGCCCAAAGACGACTTTGTCATGGAGGGAGTGGAGGTCATAAAAGAGATGCCCAATGGGGTAGTCCTTCGGGTCAAGGGGGATATCAACCCCGTTTTGGACAAGCTCCAACAGTTTGAGTTAAGCGACATCGAGATCACCCACGAGACTTTAGAGGAGGTGTTTTTGGAGTTTTATCGGTAGGCGTGATGTTGACTTTAATTCTTCAAACCTTAAAGAAAAACAGGGGGACGATCCTAGGCTATACGATCGCCAGTGTGATCCTCATCTGGATGTTTGTGGCGATCTTTCCCTCCTTCGCTGGACAGGCGGAAGAGATGACCAAAGCCTTTGAGAATTATCCCGAGGCGATGCTTAAAGCTTTAAATATCGAGATGCAAAGCTTTTTGACCAGCCTTGATGGTTTCTTGGCGGGGGAAAACTACAGCATTATGTGGCCGATAATTCTGATCATCTTGGTGATCGCCTTTGCCTCCTCTGCCATCGCTGGTGAGGTGGAGCGGGGAACGATCGAAATTCTTCTTGCTCAGCCAATCTCCCGAATCAAACTTTTTTTGGGAAAGTATCTTGCCGGGGCGGCGATTATCTTTATTTTTGTTTTCGCCTCTATCTTTTCGGTAGTACCTTTTGCCGCTTTATATGACGTTGATATTGTTCTTGAAAACCATATCGTCTTTTCAATGTTGGGAGCGTGTTTTGCCCTCGCTCTTTACAGCGTGGCGATGATGCTTTCCAGCATCTTTTCCGAAAGAGGAAAGGTCGCCTCGCTTTCAGGCGGACTTTTGATGTCCATGTACTTTTTAAACATCTTTGCTGCCTTCAAGGAGAGTTTGGACAGCCTCAAATACCTCTCACTTTTTCATTATTTTGACTTCAATACCGCTCTTTTAAAAGGTGAACTTGATCCCCAGTCAATTGCGGTATTCTTGGGAGTGAGTTTGGTCTGCACTCTCATCGGTCTTTTCTGGTTCAACCGCCGTGATATCACCACCGCTTAAAAAGTCCTGTCTTAAATCCTCTAGTTGTGTTATCCTGGGGTAGAAGAAGATATTGAAGGGAGGGAGAGATGAGTGTTAGAAGAAGGGAACCGCCCCCACCAGAGAACGAGAGGCCTATCAATTACGGTGGTGCAATTTTCCTGCTGATCCTGGTGATCATTGGGATCGCATTGCAGTTTGCGCCGCAAATCGAAAGCGCCCTAAATTGGATAAGCCAAGGCGGATTTTTCCCCTAACGGCTCTAACAGGAGGTGGTAAAGATGGGACGGATATCGCTGGATCAGGAAGGGAGGTTGTTGGAGAAGCTCTTCCTCATCGTCCCCATCCTCTACCTTTGGGGTGGCTTAGGCGCTCTTTACCTAGGAGCAAAGTCGCTTCTTTGGTGGGGTGCTCCCAATGGGGAGGGTGCAGATCTCATCCGCGTCGGGACGCTCTTTTTCATTAGCGTGGTGATCTGNNTGGGTAAAGTGGAGGTCCACCATCCTCTCCTTTCTTCTGAAAGGAGAAGGCGATGGCTGATCGCTTAACAATGGTCATCGGAGGAGTGATGATCGTTACGGGGATGGTTGCGATTGGAATCTCCAGCATCGCGGGAGACCCCTCCGTTGTGGGAGTGGTCATCGGGGTGGTGATGATTGGATGCGGGGTGGTGGTTCTTGGAACGGAGAGGATCGCCGAGACTCTCAGCGATCGCTTTCCTACCCACGAGAGGAAAAGATGAATCAAACGCCCGGAACACATGCGTTCTGGGCGTTCTCGTTTTTATCTTCTAAACTCTTCCAGCAAGTGTGCTACACTGCTTGGGTAGAGTAATCCTGCCCCTATCTTAAGGGGATCTTAACAATCCCTCAGTTCTTATCAAAGATTAGCCTGAAAGGAGAGTGAGATGTCCGCCTATATAAGTCATTTTGGTGTCTTTCATGTGGCGTATGAAAGCGATGAGGAAGCGGTGGTAGTGGCCGCCAGGTTGATGGAAGAGAAGGCTCGTTCGAGGCGGTTTTTCAAGGCCTTTGCCTCTGGAGATGGTCTGACCATCTATACAAGCGGTGGTGTGAGGTCCATCATCGATCGGCTGGAGGTGGGTGTGGATGAGATAGTACCAGGTTTCTATCTGCGCCTCAGCAGACCTTGGATGAAGGTACTTCTTCTCTCTCGTCTAAAGGACGATTCCACCCGTCCCGAGGGCATTGCGGTTGGTGAGGGCGAGGATGGGAGGATCCTTGTTACCCACAGGCCTTGGCGAGCTGCCGAGGCTCGCAATTGGGCCATCGGCCACGTCGGGACCGATCTGGCACTGGTGGTTCAGGTGGAGGAGAGGATCTAAAGGAGGGGAGATGACCTCAAAAGGAATCGTCGACCTGGGTGCTTCGACCTTGTGTATCTCGGGGACGGCAGCTGCCCTTGTTTTTGTTGGTTTTGGTCTAAAGACAGGGCAGCCACTGATCGGTGCGTTGGGAGTGCTCCTCTGCCTTATCCTCAACACTGCCGGGATAATCCGCTTTTTATGCACTCCACTAGTGCATAAAAGCTTCCGCGGGGAGTGAGGTACCAAAAAACGATGGGGTCCAGGAAATAAAAACCTGGACCTTGCCTTTTTAAGGAGGTAATGGAAAAGCCGTGCCTCTGGCTGCAGCACGGCTTCATACGCGAACTCTCTTCTCTCTTTCTTTGGCAAGGTGGAAGCTGGTTGAAATCTTGATCTCCCCAATCTCACTTCGCTTAAGGAGGTTAGATAGTACCTCACCGTATCCCACTTCCACAAAAGTGGTCACTCCCTCCTTCTGCATCTCCGCTATCGAGGTGTCCCATAAGACGGGCGAGTGGGAGAGTCTTTCCGCTTCCCGCTTGGCTTCTTGGGCGGTGGTGATCGTCCAGGCGTCGCAGTTGCCGATGATGGGAACCCACGGGTCGCGGAAGGGTATCCCTGAAAGAAAGGTGGCGAACGGCTCCTCCATACTCTCAAGTTGTGCCGAGTGAGCGGCAACCCCCATGTCCAGAGGGACAGCAGCCTCGGTCAGACCCTCATCTTTGATGAGTTTGGTGAGACGGTCAACAGCACTTCTTTCCCCACTCAAGACCACTTGGCTTTCGCAGTTGTAAAGCCCTACCTCTACCTGGAGTGTGGTTCCAAGCAACCACTCGATCTCCTCTAGGTTAGGGTTGATGAGGATCATCATCTTCCCCGGAGTGAGTGTCGAGATCTCCTCAATCAACTCTGTCGCCTTGAGGATGATCTTAAGTCCCTCCTCAAAGCTGACAACGCCGGCGTAGATTATGGCGGTTACGTAACCAGCGCTAAAGCCGGCGACCAAGTCGGGGTACCTGCCGTCCAGCTCATCTATCACCGCCGCGTATGCCATCCCCACCACCACCGGGGCGAGGACGGCGTTTCGGAACCTAAAAAGCTCCTCTTGCGGTCCCGAAAAGCAAAGGTTGGAGAAGGGGAAGCTCAAAACGCGATCCGCTTCTTGGAAAACCTTTTGAGCGGCTGGGAATTGCCAGATCTCCCGGCCCATACCTGCACTCACACTTCCATGTCCCTCGCCTGGAAAGAGGTAAGCGACTTTCTTCATCTCACCCTCCTTTCTTTTTTGATTTTACCTATCTTACCAATCTTTTCTTTCTTGGAAAAGCAAAAAGAAACCGGGAGGGTATCGGGGGTGACACCTTCCCGGTTTTGACGTTGGCTTTTGGCTCGAGAGTGCCATCACTGACAAGCATCTTTTGAGGATGTGTCGATGGACCCACTTGGCTAGTCGATGATTTTGGAGTACACCTCGTAGTGTGAGCGGAGCCAGCTTAGGAATCCGATATGCGCCCCGTCGGAGATGGACCTTAGTAGTCGTAATCTTTCCTCCACGACCTCATCACGCCGCCATCTGTAGTATGCGCGGAAATCAGGTCTTGTGAGCCAATCCATTCTCTCCCAATCTTCCTGGCATTGCTTACGCGTGGGCGGCTTAGGCAACGTGACCGCTGGGGAGAATCCCAGGAGTCGTGCCAAGACGACCATAGAGATAACCATCGGCTCGTACTTGCGACTCTTTGCTAGTCCAATACCGTCGTAGCCACGCCCGATTTTGCTATTAAGGTAGGCTACCCTCCTGGCGTGTGCCAATCTCAGCAGGAAGAGTCTTTCCTGCTTTTCCCACGCGGATCTTCCTTGATCCCAACGGATCTTCAGGCCTCTTATGTTGTTAATGACTACCATCTCTCCCTCCTTTTGAGGATGGGTTTATGGGTGGGTCAATCTAGCCGAGTTTGGCTTCTTGAAGGAAGTGCACCTTGTAGTGCCTCTTGAGCCACTCCATAAACTCCTTCCACTCCTCCTCGTTGATCGCTCTTCGCGCCTTCGCTCTCTCCACAAGAACCTGGTTGAGACGATACTGGTGATACTGTTGGAGAAGGGGCCTCGTCTGGCTGTCCATCTTCCTCCACTCTTCATTCATCTCCTCAATCCCGGGAAACTCGGGGACGGGTGGGGAGAATCCCAAGAGCCGCGCCAAGAAAGCCACGGACATGCGCATCGACCAATACTTGGCGCTTTCCACCAGTTCGATTGCATCCCAGGTGTGACTAACGTGGTCGCGCGTGATGTAGACTACACGGCGAGCATGCGGCAGCCGTTCGAGGAAGATCCTATCCTGAGGTGACCATTCTTGATCCGCTTGATCCCACCGGATCCCTCGACCTCTTATGTTGTTAATGGAAGCCATTGCCTCGTCTCCTTCCGGGCACTGGGGGAGGGGTTTGCTTGAGAGCACTGACGAAGCACACCTCGAAGTTCTCCTCAAGCCAGGCGATGAACTCCCTTAGCTCCTCATCGCTTATAGACATTCTCAGCCTTATCCTCTCCCTGACCACTTTTTCCCGCCGTTGGCGGTAGTGGGTTTGAACACTCTCGAAAGGCTCTCCTGGCATCTCTTCTTGGCACTCTTCATAGGTGGGTATCTCGGGTAGCTCGACCGGGGGGGAGAATCCCAAGAGCCGTGCCAAGACGGGTACGGTGATCGTGATCGTTCCGTACCTTCTGGTCTTTGGTAGCTCGATGGTGTCGCAGCAACGGTCTCCACCATCAATAAAGGTGTAGGTGATCTTCTTCGCACCCGCCAATCTTTTGAGGAAGAGCTCATCCAAATCCCTCAATCCTTCTCTTCCTTGACCCCACTGGATCTCTTGTCCTCTTATGTTGTTAATAGCCATCGTCTCATCTCCTTCTTTAAGGTATAGCGGAAGAGCAGCTTGGCTAGGGGCTGATTTCCGGCCTCAACGCCAAAAGCGGAGGACTTCCCTCACCAAAAAAACTCGGTGAGGTATTTGATTAATTATAACTTGGGGGAGGGAGGAGTCAAATATTATAGGATTTTGATTGGGAAGTTTAAAAGGTTAGAAAGAGGGGCTGAAGTCTGGCAACTTCAAAGCCCCTCCAAAGCTTTGCTCAAATCCTCCGGCACGTTGGTCTAATCATCTACTTCCTTGTTGCGCACCTTACAGCTACTTGCTGTGGCCGCGGCCGTTTGCCTTTCCTGCCTCCACCACCGCGAAGCCCTGCGAACCAAGCTCCGTCCCGTCCAGGGAGATGATCGCCGTATGATCACCATTGGCGGTAGGTCGGAAGTTGGCAATGTAGTGGTATCCTTCCGGATCGAAACGCAGATCCGTTAGACTTCCAGTTGGATCATCCTCCAAAGTCACCTCCAACGAGGGGCCAATATCACTCTGGATGAGCTGGCCGTTGCAGTCGTAGAGCTGGAACTTGATCGGCAAAGTGGCGTTCTCGTTCAAGGTCCAGTCCGTGAGTGTGATCGGTGGCAGCCAGACGACACTGGGTTGACAGTAGAAGATCGTGGCGCAGAGGCCGCCCGTATTGTTCTGAGCGTAGATATCGTAGATCTGGAACTCAAAGGTTAGTGGTGATCCTGTGCCCGCCCAGGGCAGAGTGTACACATGCTCGGAACTGAAAGCACCCCACTCGACGAACTCACCATCCACCTTAAGCTCCAACAGACCCTCGCCGTATCCCTCGTAGTTTCGTACCAGGTCCGTCCACGGTAGTGTGTTGGTGCGCTGATAGGCATCCTGTGAGTACTCGGCGTCCGCTCGGATGTCGTAGCGACCGGTCCCACCCGCAAAGTAGGTTCCGCTTGCCTCGATGAGATAGGTCATCCCAGGAACCAGCGTCGAGGAGGACACCACCGGGGTATTAGCTCCCGTTCCAACCCCTGGAACGAAGAGCGTTTCCACCGGTGTATATCCCGGATATGACCCAGGTGCGCAGTCGTTGACATCGGCTGGTAGGAGGGTAGCTGGGCCAGATGCTTGCCACCCAACGAACCTATACGGGTTGCCCAGGTTGTCCCTTCCTTCCCCGGCGAATGAGAACGCACCAGCGACGGTCCAGGAGATCTCGCAGGCGTCGCAGGTGGCCCAGTAGCCGTTGTCCTCACGGATGAAAACGAAGGTATCGCCGTTCACGTTTCCGTTGATCGTACCATGCTGTCCGGTGGTGTAGTCGATCGTGCCTGTCACATTGCCCACGCTATCTTGCGAGATGACCATGGTGAAGTTGTACTTGAGGTTCCCCACCAGCCCACTCTGTCCCGTCCACGTGCCCGAGATATCCCAGTTGGGGGGTGGATCGGGGGCGCTGCTGGCGCCGATCGCTCCAATCGAAAGCAATACCATAGTAACCAGCGATGCAATCAACAATCTCTTCTTCATAGAGTCTCCTCCTTTAGGAAACATATAGTCCCCCTTCTGGGGGGGACAGATTATTACAGTGCCAGAAAGATTTGAGCTAAACTTATTATAAACGAATGGGAGAGCTCGTCAATAGGGGATAGAAAGCTATTGGCGTGAATCTTACAGGATCGATGATTTTACCTTCGCTCTACTGAGATTGTGCACTCCGCCACCAAGGCAGCGATTGCCCCCACCGCTGCCAAGATTGGCGCCAACAGGGCCCCGACTACTCCCGCTGTTAGGGGAAAGACAGCGATCACCTCTCCTTTTTTGTCTTTGATAGTGATTCGCCTAATGTTTCCTTCTTTTATCAACTCCTTAACCTTGGCTAAAAGCTCCTCGCCGCTTACTTCAAACGATTCTTCTTTCTTTTCTGCCATCAACCAGTCACCTCCTTTTATCTTTCTATTCTATCGAAATAAAATGCTCAATAGAATTGGGTTTTTTCAAAGACCAAATAACCCTGCTTCTTGACAAACACGCAAGAAGCTTCCATAATACTCTCCCAATGAAAAGATTAATACTGCTTTTCCTTATTATGATCCTTGCCCTCTTGGCCCCAACCTCTACTTTGGCTAAGGTGATCACCTCCGATGAGGAGGTAACGGTTGCCCAAGATAAGGTGATCAACGATGATCTTTATATCGCCGGCGCAACGGTGGAGATTGCCGGCACCGTCAATGGGGATCTATACGTTGGTGGTGGGACCGTTAATATTTCCGGAGAAATAAACGGTGATATCCTGGCCGCGGGGGGAATAATCACCATTACCGGTAAAGTTTCCGAGGACGTGCGTGTGGTGGGTGGTTATCTAAGTTTGGTTGAGGCAGTGATTGGGGATAGCTTAACCGCCTTTGGTGGTGGTGTTACAGTCGATAAGGATTCAAAGATTGGCGGTGGGGTAACCCTTGGGGCTGGGATGGCGACCATCGATGCTGATATTGCGCGCGGAATCGTGGGGGGTGCAGGGACTTTGAGCATCGGGGGGAAGGTGGGCAAAGAGATCCGGATTGGGGTGGAGACCTTAACCATCAAAAAGGACGCAAGGATCGCCGGTGATATCATCTACACCTCGGATAATGAGGCCAAAGTTGCCGAGGGAGCGACAGTTTTGGGAAAGATGCGCCAGACTTTTCCTAAGGAAGTGGGAGATCTCAAGAGTATCCAGGGGATTGCTACAAAATTTGGTTTGGGGCTTAAAGTGCTAAGTTATCTGGCTGCCTTTTTGGTCGGGACTCTTTTTGTTTATTTCTTCCCCAGCCAAAGCAGGAAGATCTCAAGCTGGATTAGGGAAAAGCCCGGGAAAAGTCTCTTGTGGGGATTGGTGTCCCTTGTTTTGATCTTGCCAATCTTTGTTCTTTTGCTGATCTCCGTCATCGGTATTCCCCTTGCTCTTATCTTACTGGGTCTCTTTGTCCTTGGGGCTTACCTCACCCAAATCTTTGTTAGTCTCCTTCTTGGCCGCCTGGTATTTAGGGTTTTTGGAAGAGAGGAGATGAACGCTTACGTCTCTTTAGCGCTGGGGCTTGCTGTCTATTATCTTCTTACCCTAATCCCATTTGTGGGAGGGATTGCTACTTTGGCAACGATCATCTTTGGCCTTGGGGCCCTCCTCATCTTTACCCGCCAGTCCCTGGCGGAGCTTCGAAGTTAGTTGAGGATTTATTGTTTTAGGATTACCCCTTTCGCGCCCCTGCCAACCCAGCCAGGATTGCCGCCAGGACGGCTACTTTAAAGGCCGTGAACCAAGAGATTGTTCCCGCGACCAAGCCCTGCTCAACCGCTCCTGGGAAAAGATCGGGAATCGTCCAGGCCCAGGCGAGCTTTACCAAAAGTAGCGCCACCACAAAAACTCCTACCGCAAGCGCCAAAATCCCAGGGATGATCGCAATTAACCATGCTTTATTCATAAACTAATCACCTCCCTACCTGACAAGATAATTTTTTAGTTTATCAAAAGCTTCTTTTCGCATTGAGATTTCGTTTTTCTCTCCCGGCTTCATCTGGGCGAAGGTTCGTTTAGTACCTTTGGGAGTAAAGATTGGGTCCCAGCCAAAACCTCGTTTTCCCCTTGGTTTGGGGGAGATCTCCCCTTCAATTTTTCCAGAGAAGATCCTTAATTTCTTACCATCGTGAAAGGCAAGGGCTGTTTCCGCCCAGGCCTTTCGATTCTTCTCTCCCGCCATCATCTGGCAAAGCCCTGTGCAACCAACCGACTTTAGAAACCAGCGAATCAGTACCCCTGGCAATCCGTTCCAAGCATCAAAATACAAAGACGTATCTTCCACTAAAACCGGTTTTTTGAGGATCTTAGATGCTTCTTTCGCCTTTTTTCTGATCACTTCCTTGCCTCTTATGGCTTGTATCTCTTCCAAGTCAAGATCAGCCTGCTCAATGGAAAACCGCTTTCCCAAGATTTCTTGGGCTTCTTTAACCTTTCCCTTGTTACCGGTAACAAAGACTATCTTGCGCATTAATCGATTCCCCAAAAACGCTTTTTCCCTTCCTCCACTTGTCTTTCTATTCTATCTAAAATGGGAAAGGCCTCGATCTTTTTTAAAAGATGAGGCCTCAAGTTTAGCTTGGTGCATCTTCACTCTGTGTCTTCCCAAGCAAAGCCTATGGAGCCACCGGCTACATTCGCCCAAAGCACCCTCGTTCCATCCTTTCTGGGCTTAGCATTCTCCAGCTTGTCGGCCAGCTTCCGCAGTAGGGTTGGGGAGACATAGATGAGGGTGCTTCCTTCTGAGTATCCCTCGGGCAACTCCACCTCAAGAGGAGCCACCTCCCCACACTTGGGGCAGATGGGTTGGGTGGAGAACTGCTGGGACTTTGGAAAGCGTATCAAATGCCCGCAACTACACCGCAGCCTAGTCATCTCTTCCGCCATCTCTCATCCTCCTTTTTGTCTTTATAAGTTGAAAATCAAAGAGAGTCGGAGGTGGTTGTTGCTCCATAGAAGGGGTACACTATAACCGCTCTACCCAGGCGGCCCACCTCCTAGGGTGTGGAGAAAGACAAGCTAGGATTACCTAGGACTCACTCTCCTGCTTTTCCACACCCTGATTTAAGTTATATATTATGGGACGAAAACTGTCAACCTTATCTTTTGGTGGGAGACCTAAACTCCCTGCCAAGATCACAAAACCGGTTTCTCAAGCACCCCTAGCGTTAGTATCCTATAATTTGATCTATTGTCCCGTTTCCGATAGAATTTAACTGGTTAGAAAACGTAGGGACCTGCTCTTTACGTTTTCGTTTTTGCTTCTCTTTGCAGCACCTTGAAGGTTTAAGAGGCCGAAGGCAGCGTTCTGCTTGCGAAGCGATCATCCAATCTATAGGCGAGGAGGTTGGAAACGATAGCCTTAGGATGGCGAGTCGTAGTTTTTGTTGAGTCGGAAAAAAAGAAAGGAGACGTGGGGGAGATGATAAGACCTGACGAATTTTTGGTGAGAGCCGATCACGCCTTGTCGGTGGGGGATGCC
>JABAOC010008905.1_pt2 | contig 14516 bp, 8 predicted proteins | sample 7062161 | NCBI WGS metagenome assembly JABAOC01 (sample SAMN14538625, study PRJNA623070) | marine sediment metagenome | biome: marine biome [ENVO:00000428]; feature: marine pelagic biome [ENVO:01000023]; material: deep marine sediment [ENVO:00002113] | place: India: Gulf of Khambhat ... | reverse complement strand
AGGACGATTTTCCGGCGTGGACTGGAATTGCTCCTGAAGCCAAACTCGTAGGAGTCAAGGTGTTGGACTACGCTGGCAGCGGAACAGACGCAGGATTACTCAGTGCTATCGACTGGATCATTGCCAACAGAGAAGTTTATCACATTGTTATCACCAGCATGAGCCTCGGCTTCGGACAAGAAGTCTCCACTGTAGACACGGCTCTGGTAAATCTCGTCAACAGCGGAATCACCACGATAGTTTCAGCTGGAAACGACGCGTCTGGAGGCAACTACATATACACGCCAGGCTCGGTGGACGAAGTCCTCACTGTGGCCGCCACAAACCAGTTTGACAACATAGCCGACTACAGCAGCCAAGGCGGAACCTCACGATACACCGGCAACACCATCAAGCCTGACATCACGGCTCCAGGAGGCAGTTTCCTCGCCGTGCCTCTACTAAGCGCGGACTCCAACGATGGCGACGCAGACCTAGGCTGGTCAGAAGTCACCCTAAACGATGGAGCACTCATGCAGGGGACATCCATGTCCACACCAATAGCGGCCGGCGCCGCAAACATCATAATTCAAGCTATCGGCGGATTCACCAATTGGCAGTACACACGGAGCCAAGCCTTGTTGCCAAAAATGATCCTGCTAATGACTGCTACAGAGACATATCCGAACCAACGAGAGTACTATCCATCAGATAGCCCAACCTTGGAAAGAGGAGGCAAGGATGTTCACGAGGGTTATGGCAGACTGAATCTTGACGCAGCCGTGGACGCAGCACTAAAGACTTACCCCATAGGAACAACTGCAACCGACACGTTAGGCAAACCCCCAAGTCTTTCAGACATTTCAGTGGTTGGCCAAAAGCTTGCATGGGCGAGAAAAGTCCAGCTAACTCCTCATGGAAGATATAACTTCACGCTAACTGTTCCCAGTGAGGCAGACTTTGACCTGTACCTCTACAACAGCACCGGCACAATGTATGGAGAGCCAGCCATAGTAGCCAAGAGTACAAACGCTACAACCGGAGGGCATGAACAGATCGTTCTAACCCCACTTTCTAATGGGACCTATTACCTAGTTGTGAAGCGAGCCACCGCATCGACAGAAGGCGGCACTTTCTTTTTGGAAAGCACATTCACGCCAAATCATGACATAACTTTGCTAGAAGTTGAACCAACCGCCACCCTGGTTTACGAAGGCGATGAACTGAACATTACGGTGACCGTAGAAAACAGAGGATTAAACGCCGAATCATTCAATGTCACAGCTTTTCACAATGACACCGTCATAGAAACGCAAGCTGTGTCGAACTTGACCGCGAGCGATACCGCCATGTTACATTTCGTTTGGGACACCTCGCAAACAGCGCCGAGCCACTACACTATCAAAGCCCAAGTAGACTCGCTCCTGAACGAGTATAACACCACCGACAACGTCTTCGTTTACAAGGGAATCGTTCACGTCAAGATCCTTGGTGACGTAAACAGCGACGATGAAGTCGATGTTCACGACTTGACCGAACTCGGCAAAGCCTTCGGAACAGTTTCTCCTTCATCTGATTGGAGCCCCGAATGTGACCTCAACAGAGACGAGTTAATCGATGCTTCAGACTTGGCATCACTGGGCAAAAACTACGGCAAAACCATCTAACGCGTAAATGATGCATTTCTGGACCAATTATCGTTTTTCAGATCGACTGACATATATGAGGTTTTGGAAGTAACCTTTAATAGATCTCTTTCTTCTAAAAATATTGGTTTCAGCTATATGCGTTGAGTGTGGTAACTGAGAAAGGAGCGAGAAACAGTGTTTTCAGCGACGAAGCAGGGTCTCATGAAACTGAAGTCCAGAGCTTTACGGAACAGAACTTGGTACAAGACTCTTTCTCGAATAGAAAGAGCCATCATAGACTTAACAATAAGATGTGTAGAGACAATTCGAAGCCATGTCCTTGCGCAAACAGTTTCAATGATTGTCAACAAGATCTTGAGGACCCTCAAAGAAAGCTTCATGGCTGAAGCGGAAAAAGTTGGGCGCGAACTCGTTGAAAAACTGTGTGTAATCGCCCAGAATTGGGGAAACACCACGTGTTTCCTCTGGAAGCGGGATGAAGGTTTCGTCAAGTTCCTTGGAGTGAATGCGGTCAACCTTGGAAGTGGCAAATAAGGGGTCTGAAGGGTCCAATATGATAGTTGCAGCCATCCCAGCATACAACGAAGAGAAAACAATTGCCAAAGTGATACTCCTAGCTCAGAAGCATGTAGACAAGATAATTGTCTGCGATGATGGTTCTACCGATCTCACCACAGACATTGCACGAAAAATGGATGCTCTAGTGATACAGCATAGCACCAACTTGGGATACGGAGCAGCAATACAGAGTCTTTTTGACAAAGCTCGTGTCTTGGATGCAGATATCATGTTGACGCTAGATGCGGATGGGCAGCATAACCCCAAAGAGATTCCAAAACTTTTGAAATCCATTCAGAACGATGACGTTGACATTGTTATTGGATCACGATTCTTGGAAGAGACGAATAGTGAGGTCCCCCGGTATAGACGTTTAGGAATAATGCTGATCACCAAGTTGAGCAACGGCCCTTTGAAAGGTAAAATTTCAGACGCTCAAAGCGGCTTCAGAGCCTATAACAAGAAGGCGATTCAGAGCTTGAAACTGGAAGAGAAGGGCATGGGCATTAGTGCAGAGATCTTGGTGAAAGCTGGGAGACAGAACCTAAAAGTATCGGAAGTTCCAATAGGGACGCGCTACAAGGGCATACAGACTTCTACACATAACCCACTCAGACATGGTTGGAACGTTATTGCTGCAATTTTGAAGTTAATACTGTATGAAAAACCTCTGCAATTCTTGGGCATACCGGGTACAATGCTTTTCTTGGGAGGGCTTTTGATGGGAGTCATCTTCTATTATAATTACTACCTCACACCAGAGCGACCTTTCATTCCAGTCTTTTTCTATTTGTCCATCGTTCTGATACTAGCTGGATCTCTAGCCATATTTACAGCTACATGTGCACGCGCACAAAAACCCTTACTATATTTGGGATTGCCTGGTGTCGCATGTTTCGTCATTGGATTTTGGTTTGGAACATTCACAATCCGGACCTATTTGGCCGAACAGAGAGTTGTAACAAATATGGCCGTGGCTTCCATCACTTTCATATTTCTGGGAATGTTCACTGTCTCTACAGCAATAAACATGTTACGTGCAGAGAGGCAGCGAAGCAGTCGTAGATTGCAAACATGAATGTTGACACTGTTTGAATGTTGGAACTTATTGCTGAGGAATTTGAGGGTTGGTGAGTTTAGGTCTTGTTTCCTACGTGTAGTTTTATGAAAGTCATTTTTGTGGAGCCTGCACAGAAGCATCTAGCGAAGGTTCACGAAAACTCATTTAATTCCTGAGATTAGCTTCTTTGGCAAGTCCCATTCACGGGGGATCTTAGGTGCATATTGCTCGCGTCCGTCATTTGTTCTACCCCGACATGCCTCGTGATTACTTTTTTGATTTGTCTATGCGTCAAGTCAATGTAGGGAATGAGGTCGATGTGCTTACGTGGAACAAGGGTAACCATCCTTTGGAAGAGAATGTCTGTAATGGCTTTACAATTTTCAGACTTGCAGGATTTAACTTCTCATTGCATGGGATGATTACAGACTACCCTTATCTTCCCAACCTTCCTGAAAAAATGAAGATGTTGAAGCCTGACATTATACATGGTGAATCACACCTCTTCCTCACAACCATCCAAGCTGTTAGGATTGCCAAGAGGCTAGATATACCTAGTGTGGTAACTGTACATGGTGTCATAGCTAAGAGAAGCGCTGCCTTAAACTTTGTTCAGCATGTTTACCTTCGCACATTGGGCTTGTGGCTTTTCAAGAACACAGATAAGATAATTTGCCTAACCAAAAGTGATGCGGACGAAATTACTAAATTTGGATGTTCATCTGAAAAGATAGAACTAATTCCGAACGCAGTGGATACAAACCGTTTTAGACCCAGAAAAGCGCGTCAGAAAAATTTGGTTGCCTGGGTTGGTAGATTTGTGCCAGAAAAGGGATTAGACTGTCTGATTAAGGCAGCCAAGATTGTTGTTAAAGAATACAAAAATGTAGAGTTTGCGCTCATCGGATATGGACCGCTGAAGGAAAAGGCCATGAAATGTGCGTATGACTTTGGTTTGTCGAACAACGTTCATTTTATGGGACCTCTTAGTCGAGATGAGGTTGCTGATCTTTTGGGAAAGGCAAGCGTCTTTGTTCTTCCATCCCTTAAGGAAGGATTGCCTCTTTCACTCTTGGAAGCTATGGCTTCTGGTGTGGCAACAGTAGGTTCACACGTCCAGGGGATTAGCGATGTTGTAACTCATGAGCGAAACGGTCTTCTTGTACCATCTGAAAATCCTGAAGCACTGGCTAATGCGATCGTAACCTTGTTAGTCGATGAAAGCCTTAGAAGAAGATTGGGTCAAAACGCTAGACGATTAATGGAAAAAAAGCACAATTGGAACATAGTTACCAGCAAAATAGAAAGAGTCTACGATGAAGTAACCAGACGAGTAGATCCATTATGAGGAGAACACAAATCCGCGCAGCAAGTCGTCGTTGGGAGAAAGCACCATCTGCCTCTAGGCTAAGCTTGCGAAGCTTCCTTAGGTATTGCATGATGGACCGAGCATAAACATGACATATTCAAAACCGAACAAACGTATATGTTTCATAACTGAAACTGATCTTGGGTCCCCGCAAATCACCGGAGCAACCATAAATGATTTGAGAATACTTCGCCTTCTTAAGAAATTCGGCGATGTTGACATTGTTTATCTTCGAAAACATAGACACAGAAATGTTTGGGGCTATCTTCCCATTTTTCTCATGCAGATCTTGGGAAGTCTCTTCAAACCTTATCAAATTTACTTCACACGATCAACAATTGCTTCATTCATCATTACATCACTAAGACCACTCGGTACAAGAAAGGTCAAACTTGTTCATCAAACTTTCTCGGTGCCTTTAGCCTCTGCTGAAATCGAGTATCTGGAGATAAATATAGTCGAATCATTGATTAGATTCAAGTTATATGATTTTTTCGAAAAAAAAGCGCTTCCCAGAGTTGACGCCGTGACCACAGTATCAAACGAGTATGTGAGAGCATTAGTTACAATTGGCGTAATGCCGAGTAAGATCTATATTGTGCCATTCTCTGTGGAAGATGATTTCTTCAACCAACCCTTGAAAAGTTCAAGCGAAATGTTTACCTTCTGTTACATAGGCGGCTTTCATTTTTNNTTTATCATGGTCTGGAACCCTTGGTTGAAGCTTCTGAGCTTATATTGAAGACCAGAAAAAACATAAACTTGATTTTGGTTGGCGATGGTCCGCTACGGCCGAAGTTGAAGAGAGAGGTTGAACGAAGGAAATTGATTGGCAAAGTGAAGTTTTTGGGAAAGGTTCCTCATTCGCACTTGCCATCTCTTCTCTCCAAGGTCGACTGTATCATATCTCTGATTCGAAAATGTGGAATTTCCATAAGCCTTCTAGAGGCTGCAGCTTCAGGGAAGGCTATTGTAGCATTTACGCCAGATAGCGCATTGAAACGCTACTTCAAACATAGAAAAAACATATACTTTGTCAACGTCCTTTCGCCCCGAGCAATTGCAGATGCCATGCAAATCATTTACAGAAATTCAAATCTGAGGAATACTCTTGCAAAGGGTGCTAGAGAAACCGTGCAACAGCATTTTAGAGAAAGAATCGTTCTGCAGCATCTACAAGAGCTATTTAAAAAGGTTTATGATGAGGATTAGGTTATGGTTAGCATAGCATATGCTCATGATGGAACAAGTGTCTATGATCCACTTTTCCTTGAATACCTAGCGAAAGATAACACTGTTTACTTTCTGACTTTTAATCACAATCCACATTTTGTCTCTAACAGAATAAAGATCATAAAGATACCTGAACCCTTTGATGCGTTCTTGGGCGAAATAGGGCTAATAGAGGGATTACGCATGTATGTTTCATTTCTTCTTAGGTCTTTTCTTCTTTGGATATTCCTGAAGCGCCTCAAGCCTAATGTGCTTCTGGGTTGTATGGCAACAAAATACGGTTTCTATTCTGCTTTATCAGGATTCAAGCCATTCATTTTGATCGTTTGGGGTTCAGATGTTCTTATCGCGCCCAACCGCTTTTTTATGTCTCGCTTCATGGCTAAGTTCGCCTTAAAAAAAGCAAGCGCTGTAATTCTTGATAGTGAAGTGCAAAAAGATGCAGCTATTAACCTTGGGTGCGCTCGAAGAAAAATCTTGAAATTTCCATGGTTCGATCTGGAACAAGTTCGCGTGACCCGCTCAAGCATCGAAATCAGACGAAAATTGAAGTGGCAAGAGAATCCAATTGTGCTATGTTCAAGGAGGCATAATCCAATCTGCGGGGTTCAGTATGTAATTGAAGCTATACCCTATGTTGTTCAAACAAGTCCAGAGGCTAGGTTTTTGATAATTGGCTACGGTAAACTGACTCAGGAGTTTAAACGCAGAGTTCAAGAACTAGGTGTACAAGGGCATGTGAAGTTTCTTGGTCAACTGTCACGTGAGGACGTGGTTACATACTTGAATGCTGCTGATATCTATGTTTCTAGTTCACTGTCTGATGGTACCTCGGCCAGTTTGCTTGAAGCTATGACCTTAAAGATCCCTCCTATCGTGACAAATATTCCAGGCAATACAGAGTGGATAGAAGATGATGTAAATGGCTATCTCGTTCCAGTTAAGGATTTCCAACAACTTGCTGAAAAGATAATCTTGTTGCTCAAGAATGACAAGCTTAGACAGCGAATCGGTGAGAGAGCCCTTGAGACAGTGCGCGCCAAAGTGAATTGGGACGAAAACTCAACAGCCTTGGGCAATCTAATCTCTAGTTTAGTGGGACAAAAGTAGATAATTGCGCATTGTTTTTATTGTCCTTTTACAAGAAACTATAGATGAAAGTCCAATAGATGCCGCTTATGATTACATCCTTTAAAGATATTGTCTCAAAGGCCATGCAATGGAAATGGACAAGGATTATCCTTGGGGGGGCTTCAGCATGCGCCTTGTTGTTGAACGCCACATATGTAAAGTCACCCCTATTTGGCCTCCCCGTGTCGCTCTTAATATTCTACATTAGCTCCAGGGCCATTGCTGATTTATTTTTTCCTCGAGAGGAAATGTTTGTAAGAGAAATACTAGGATTTGCAGTGTTCATTTCGATAGCCTCGCTGATAGGAACAACTCTAATCCTAACGACAATGTACAAAGAGATGTTCCCGTTGCTTGGCATTATAGCCCTAGAACTAATTCTATGCCTTGTCTCAGCAATAAAAAAGCATTCCAAAAATTCTAGCAATCCAAATCAGCCAAAACAATTTGAAATCAAAGACATTGGGAATTTGAAACCCATCATTTTGCTTGTCTTATACATTGTTTCGCTTGTATTGTCGTTTTATATGCTTCTGATTTCAAGGACAGGAGAAGGCGAAATATCGGTGTGGTTGAACATACCCAGTGGCTTTTTAGTGATTTTCTTTGTTTCATCACTAATATTGGTATCACTACTCTTATTCACAAACTTGAACAGTGGCCTAAAACTTGGCCTCTTGTCTCTACATTCTCTTTTGTCTCACAGTCTCTTTCTGATAGTCTGGTATCCAGGAAGGTATGGAGATCCATGGTCATACTTGGCCGAAATGCGGTATATAGACAAAACTGGAACGATCTATGCTTACGAGCATTTGCTGAAGAATTTCTATGTATCAGATCTTGTCAAATACCAGGCACAGTATTCCCTTGTTCTTCTCTTCAAGAGGATGTTTAGTTTAGATATCTATTGGGTGCATGTCGTTCTTATTCCATTCATGTGGTCTTTGCTCACCCCGGTTTTATTATACAGAACCGCAAACTTGTTGACACATAAGAAAAGTCCAACTTTCCCATTGCTGACTGCGATGGCTGCGAGCCTTTTTTCACCTCTAGTCTATTGGGGAGCTGTGGCTCACGCAAATTCACTGGGTTTCATTTTCTTGCTTTTTTCTGTAGTGTCACTTCTAGGCTGGTTCGACAGTGGCTCGCCATCTTTCTGGCTGATATCGTTAGTTGCCTCTCTTGCAACCCTTGTGGCACATCCACAACCCGGAATTTTTGCCCTTGTTTTTCTTTTTGCAGCAACTATCCTCAAGACAAATCTTCATATGATCTTGAAGGCGGTTTCCTATGCGTCTCTTTTCTTTGTGTATCCGATTCTATTGTACTCGCATAAAGCCACCTTTATCATTTTAAAACTAGCGAACCTAGAGAACCTTCTATCTTTTCTGTCCCAGCTAAGTACCCCCATTTTTGTCTTAGTTGTTATTGGATTCTTGTTCAGTTTCAGAAACAAACATATAAACCAGAGAAACATTGCCTTTTTGTTTCTTTTCTATGTCACAGTAGTTGCAAGTTACTATTTCAATGCTTACGGAATGGCAAACTTAGCTTTTAGACCAGAGAGGGTCATTGTGATAGCAGATATCTTGTCAGTTCCGTTTGTTGCGTTAGGTCTCTTAACGACAGCGAGTATTCTTAATAGGGCATTCTCCTTCAGAAAGAGAAATCCTTTGAAAAAGAAGAAGTCTTTCCTATTAGGCATACTAATGATTTGTCTATTTGTTTCGCTGCAAGCGGCCTTGAGCGTGTATAGTGCCTACCCACGTAGTGAAATTTCCTCTGTACAGCCTTCTTGGTATGAAATGGAAGCTATTTACTACATTAATTCAACAACCCAGCGATACGTCGTTCTAAGCGAGCCAGGCTTTACAAGTTTGGCGATTGGCCTTTTGGGCTCAGACTATGCGTACCGTGGCGGGTATGGCTTCTTTGGTGTGCCTGAGTGGTGGTCGTGGACCGTGGAGTTATGGCTAAGCATGGTCCGAAGTCCATCGATAGAAGTTATGGCAGAAGGGTTGAGAAGATCGGGAGCAGAGATAGTCTACTTCGTAGTTTCTGTCAGATCTCATGGATTTGAGGGGTTTGACTTTGAAGATATCATAGACCAGACTTCACAAATCTTGCCGGTGGACCAGATTTTCGGAAATGGAAAACTATATGTCTTTAGGTATTCAACACAAAGCATGCATGGTGTAGGACCAAGTGTAAAAGTGGTTTTTGATAATGGGGCTTCTGTTGAAAACGTGACATCAGAGTTTGAATATTCAGTTTCAACCAATGTTCGTTATTCCGTGACGCTTTCTGGACACTACCACTACAATGTTACCGAATTTCCTGAACATTGGACATTCTTAGCCGTCTATGTAAATGGCGAGCCCTTTGGGTTTGACAATTCCAGCAACATAAACAATTTCATATACGTTTCCGAGTTGGCTGCACAAGACGTTCTGGAGGTGGTATGGCAAGCAAACAACTTGTTCCCGAATGCTGGATGGAAAGAAGATTCGTTCAAGGATGGATGGGCCAAAAATCCTTTCTCTCCCGGAACCATCGATCCATCTGTCTCTACCGATGGGAATGTCTTGCAGATTAGTTGGAATTTCACAACTGGAAAACGTGACTACTATCACCATGCCAAGCCTGTGAACGTTTCCACAGATGATTTTCCAAATATCCTAGTGAGGTGGCGATCTTCAGGTCCGGTTACTGAAGTTCAAGTATCCTACGCAGACAATGAATACACAAAGTACCCTGTTGTTCCTTATGGTAGCCAAAGCAGCTCTTGGACCGTTACCGCCGTAGAATTGCAGCCAGGAAAAACACTTGCTTATATCGAAGTCGGAATAACCAGCTATAAGGACCCAGTAGCCGCAGCAGGACTACAAACAGTATACTATGACTACATCTTGGTCTGCACTCAGCAATAGCAGGAAAGATCTATGTGTAGCACTTTCTTCCACGTGCATTGTACTGTTAAAAAACCAATTCTTGCAGCGGCGAAAATTTTGAGGATGCACTCGAAGTTAGGCGAGCATAGGTGAAGCTACTCTTGGCTATAAGTTCAATTGTGCGCATGCAATCAATTGCGGCAATATGACTATGGACTGTGTGTATGAAAGAGACGGAGAAAATAAGATGAGAAAAAAACTAATATTGATTGGCATAGATGGAGGCACATGGAAGCAAATCAAACCTCTAAGAGAAGGAGGATCGCTTCCGACTTTCCATGAACTTTTGGATCAAGGAACAGAGGGCACCATCCTCTCTACGATTCCTCCAAACACTCATCCAGCTTGGACAAGTATCTTCACGGGAACCAACACGGGCAAACATGGCATAACGGATTTCATGATCAGAAGGGACCATTCAAACTTCAGCGTAGCTACCTCAAAGGATAGGATGGTTGACTCTGTTTGGCAGATACTAAGCAATTTTGGTCTTCGTTCCATAGTGATTAATGATCCGGTGACATATCCTCCAGAGAAAATCAATGGCATTATGACGACGGGTCTCTGCACTCCACCTGGTTCGCAAAACTTCGTACATCCTCACGAACTTAAAGACGAATTAAACCGAGTGGCACATTCCTATGAATGCGATATTCCCATAGATTTTGACCGAATGGTAGCTGCAAATAGAAACAAAGCATATGAAAGACTTGTGGAATTCGAACAAAAAATAACCAAGTGTTCGCTATATTTGGCCAGAAACTATGAGTGGGATATGCTAGCCATCATATTCACTTCTCTAGATAGAGTCCAACACTTTTTCTGGGATGACAAACGGTTCATAAAGAATCATTATAAGTTGCTTGATGCAACAGTTAAAAAGTTCTTGGATTTAGAACCCGATGCAAACATCATCGGCGTTTCAGATCATGGTTTCGGATCATTAACTAAATGTTTTTTTGTTAACAATTGGCTCTCTTCTATGGGTTTTCTCAAACTAGAAAGGAGCAACGTGCGCTCGTTGATGTCAAGCTTCGGCTTGACCTACGGGAGAATCGGTCAAGTCCTTCTTAGGTTAAGGCTGTACCGAGTGACTGCAAAACTAATCCCTGATCGGGTCAAGAACAAGATCCCAATCTCAGACCTCGAAAGAAAAGCTCTAGTTCAATACGACAAAAGCATCGCATATGCGCTGAACACGGGGGGTGGCATATTCATCAATGGAAATCTTGTCAATGACTACCAGAGATTTAAGCGTATGTTGTTTGTTAATCTTCAAGAGGTAAGTGATGAAGGGTCACCTATAGCCTCACAAGTTTATTATGACAATGAGGTGCGTTGGGGCTCTCACACAAGTAGAGGGCCAGATATTCTACTGATCCCTCGTGAAGGTTATGAAATATCGTCGCAATTGTATCCATCGGGCATGTTTGGGCCTCCAATAGCAACTGAAACCTCGAGGACTGGCACCCATCGTCCTGAAGGAATTTTCTTTGCTTATGGCCCACATATTAAGAAAGGATACAAGCTAAACCGCAATGTATTCACGTGGGACATAACCCCAACTATTCTTCACATGTTTGGTCTGCCTATCCCCTACTACATGGACGGTAGGGTTCTGAAAGAAATGTTCAGAAAAGGCACCAAACCTGACACAAGGTCTGTCAAACTACAAAAATATCGCAAGCTCAAGACAGAAAAATTCTTGAGAAAGTTGCTGACTCAGGAGCAGACACATATCGAACACGCTAGGTGATCAAGTTGTTGCCTTTACGTATACCCAGTCTACCTTTTCGGCACCTCAGCCTTTTCTTTTTGCGTTTCTGATCTTGACGAGATATAGTACGACCCCTGCACCTACAATTGCTAGAGCCAAGCCAATGAACAGTAAATATGGGGGCTGAAAAGCGGTCGCTTCGACTATATAACGATAGGGCGGCGTTGTCTTAACCTGTCCGGCGTTGTCACTAGCTCGAATGAAAAATGAGACATCCTTGCCCTCACGTTGACCTGGAATTTCAGCCCACCAAAGTCCATTTTCGTACATCATTTCTACCGATTGCGACCGGGAAAAGTTAAGGTCCAAGAAATACCACAGCGTCACTGAGTTCAAACCGCTTGCGTTCTCTGGTTCAACTACAGGGACCCGAACAAGCACAGGCTGGTCGGCGGAAGGATTTTGAGGCCCCCACTCAGGAATCCCAATCTCCGGCGGAATTGAATCAGTCACATAGTAGCTGAGATTTTCAGCAACTTTATTGTTTCCTGCAGTGTCAAAGGCATACAATTCGTAACGAACAAAAGTTCCAAAAGGAAACGCTGGAATAACTGCCACATAGAAATCGTTTCCGCGAACCATAGCAACGTTAATCCATTCAGAATCCTTGGAATAGCTTAAGACTGCTTCCAAAACGCCACTTTCTAGGTCAATTATGTCTGCAGACACCGTGACGCTCATATTATACTCCGTAGACGTGTGATCTATGTTTGTTATGCTTGGTGGCGTAACATCGATCCCGACGTCAAAAACAATTATGCCATCCGCATCCGAGATCGCCCAAAACTCAAGGAGACGCGAAGAAGAATTATACGTGTAGTCCCACAGAGCCTCTGAGCAAAAAGCGTCCAACAATGGAATCAATATTTTGATTGAAACGTTCAAATTCGGTGTCGCAGAAACNNAGAGGCAGCAGGTATCCGTATCGTGTAGTCATCGAAATAATGCCAAGGCTCATTGTCAATTGAGACTTCACGTATAGTTTGGTTTGTATCAATCCTTAGCCAGATCATGCCCTTCTCTATATTCACCACACTGGGGATAGAAGAAGAATCTAGATCAAACTCGACAACCGAACCCATTCGTTGAGTATTGTTGACGATCACCCACCTGTTGCCAAAATATAAACCTGCCTCAACCATAGGAACGAATCGAACATCAGGAATTTCAGAGGTCAGATTCGTGTAGATTGTTTTCAAACTGTGAGTTCCAACCTCATTTCGCCTGAAATTAGGTACACTGTAGGAAAAACTTGGAAATCCATTCAGCACGGCAAGCGACCATTTGTCGCGATCTCTGAAGTATTCATAATGAAGCACGTCCGTGTTTATCTGGGTGAAATTTTCGAGATTGACGGCGCCGGCCATCTGGACTCCTGTGTGAACTAGGACACTTGAATTGATTTGGATGTTCCACCAGTCTGCTGGAGCATAAGGACCTTGAGTGAGTTCAATCAAATACAAGCTCTTATTCGCCATCGCGTTTACTGTCGTTTGACTCCAAAAACTAGCTGGAGCAACAACTGTACTGAATAGGTCCATTCCCAAAGTGCTGTAGTTGCCTCTACTGCTTTCTATCAGAGCTTCAATCTGACTCTGGCTCATAGGTCGTGGATCTTTACGCTGCAAATGGGAGCTGTACTCCCAATCTCTATAGAGCGTTTTCAGTTGTACCAAAACGTTTGGAGCTGTGGTCTGCCAGTAATAAAAGATCACATCATGATAATCCGTAAAGGCGATGCTTGGCGCTATTTTGTAGGTGTCTATTATAGAATTGAAATGAAAAAGGCTAGTGTTCAAGTATTCCTCATCCCAAGTCGGTGAACCAACATCATTGAGCCTTACGGTAGCTAAAGGTTGAGGCTTGATGATTGTGTTAATGTCTTTCTCAAGTGCATGGGCAATTAGAGAAGCTATGAGGCTTGGTCTTTTCTCATTGTCCACAAATCCAAAATAGTTTATTTTTGGTCCAGGTGACTCTGTGGCGTATATGTAGGAGCCTTGGATGTAGATTCCAACAGCATTCGTGACAGAATCCTTATAGTAAGTTACGCCGCTCGTGAGCCTTCCGCTTAATGGGCTCAGGGTCTCAAATGTGTAGATTCTATTTGCATTGGTGGGCGTCAAAGCGACCTGATAATTTATGCCCGTTGGATGTTTTGTGGTGTACGATAAAGATAATGGTAGCCCTTTGACTGAACTATTCTCCAAGGTAAATGTGGCATTGTTATGCCAAGCACCGCCCTCTCCCAAGTAGTCTGTGAAGTCTACCCCTAACCGTTGTTCCAATCTTCGAATAGGTTCACTGTCAAAAAGGTTTTCCCAGAACTGGCCTGCAGTTTGGTTGATGAACAAAGCGTTCCCGAGAACTATCAAAATACCACCATAATCCGCGAAATGATCAACCTCCTCCAGAGTCACAGTGGTGGGCGGAGACCCAAAATAGCCACCATGAAGAATAACTACATCATATCTACTGAGGTCAGAGGTCTTTGAATTGAAACGATAATCGTCTAGAGTTCCGTTCTCTGAAGTATGCTGCACAACATCAAACCCATATCTGGCAAGGTCAGAAATCAGATAGTGCCCACCTTTCTTGTACACATTGTCTGGAGAGACCACTAAAACCTTGACTTCATGCGGAGTAAACGGTGCCAAAACAGAGGAGGTAACTGCTCCACTAGGAAATGACAAGGTAACTGACAAGCAAAACAATGAAACAACTGACATTGCAATCACCGTGAACAATTGAAACTTTTTCATATTGTCATGCACACTCAGTGAAGGATACTACCATTGCTGCATAGAAC
>JABAOC010007753.1_pt1 | contig 14525 bp, 16 predicted proteins | sample 7062161 | NCBI WGS metagenome assembly JABAOC01 (sample SAMN14538625, study PRJNA623070) | marine sediment metagenome | biome: marine biome [ENVO:00000428]; feature: marine pelagic biome [ENVO:01000023]; material: deep marine sediment [ENVO:00002113] | place: India: Gulf of Khambhat ... | reverse complement strand
TTTTTAGGTCTTCTCCTTCTCAAGCGTCTTCGAAAAACCGGTAACGTCGAAAAGTTTGGTGATGCTTTGTAAGTTGGCCTTTGGCAGAGAGGGCAATCCTGTCTCTTGCCTTTTTCTCAGCCGCATGTTTGGAATCGTGTAGGCATAGCCTGTTTTCCGGATGTTAGAAGCTAACTCCTTGTACACGGCAGGCATGTGGCTCCTTTCTACAGTTAAGTTTCGAAGCGCCCGTACAATGCTGGCGATTCCCACATCTTGCGGGCAATGGTCGATACACGTAAAGCAGGTAGAACAGAGCCAGATGACATCGTTGGAAAGGAGTCTGTCTTTCAGGCCTAGTTGCGTCATTCGAATGAGTTTTCTGGGTCGGTAGAAATCATCAAACCGCGCGATTGGGCAGTCGGCTGTGCAAGTTCCGCATTGGAAGCATAACGCGATCTTTTCGGCTCCGGGAAACTTGCTTATATCGTATTTGAAGCGTGGATCCATTTCGCTTGATTTGACCATCGTTTTTTTAGTTGCCTCTGCTTGTGGCTTTTTCTTTGTTTCAGCCATTGCTTGTTCCTCCAGCCCTTAGTGGGCTCGGTCCGAGTTTCTTTATTTCCTTCGTCATGTCCTTAATAATGGTTGCGAATCTCTCTCCTTCAGACACCGAGACCCACTCCAGTCGTAAACGCTCAGGTTTTAGACCTAAATGTTCCAAGACCTTCTTCAACATTAAAACTCTATGTTGTGCTTTGTAATTTCCAGAGAGGTAGTGACAGTCGCCAGAGTGGCAGCCAGCGATGAGAACTCCGTCTGCTCCGCTTCGGAAGGCTTCGAGGATGAAAACTGGGTCAACTCTTCCGCTACACATCACCCTCACGATTCTAAGGGTTGGAGGATATTGGATTCGGCTAACACCTGCTAGGTCGGCACCGGCATAGGAGCACCAGTTGCAAAGGAAACCCACAATTTTTGGTTCAAATCCAGGTTTAGTCATATTTTCCTTCCTCCATCAACGCGGCCCGAACTTGGGCAAGAATCTGGTCGTCAGTGAAGTGAAGCATGGATATGGCCTTAGCAGGGCAAGTGGAGCCACAGACGCCACAACCTTTACATAGAGCCTCGATAACGTGTGCCCTCGACTTTCCATTCATCTCTTCCATCTTGATGGCGCCATACTCGCAAACGGGCTCGCAGAATCCGCATCCACTACAGAAGTCTTCGTTAACTCTGGCCACTGCTCCTTCTACTTCCAATACTTTCTTGGACAAAATCGTGATTGCTCGCGCCGCAGCTGCGGATGCTTGTGAAATGCTCTCTTCGATTGATTTCGGCCAGTGAGCCAACCCACAAAGGAATATGCCATCCGTTGCGAAGTCAACGGGACGGAGCTTCATGTGTGCTTCCAAGAAGAATCCGTCTTGGTTGAGTGGAACTTTCAGCATTTTTGCTATGTGATCGTTGTCTTGATTTGGAATGGTGGCTACGCTCAGCGCCAAAAGGTCCGCCTCAATTGTCAGCCACATCTTGACGACTGGCTCCCAGACCACCATTTTGAGCTTGCCATCCTCTTGAATGACCTTCGGCTTGTTTTCATCGTCATAGCGTATGAATAAGACTCCCTTACTTGCAGCCTCACGATAGTAATCCTCTATGAACCCGTATGTTCTCATGTCTTTGTACAGGACGTAGACGTCTGTTTCAGGGCTTAGCTCCTTAATCTTTAATGCATTTTTTACGGCTTGAGAACAGCATATTCGCGAGCAGTAGTGACGCTCTTCATTCCTAGAACCAACACATTGAATCATTGCCACAGTCTTAGCGCTAAACTGCCCATTAGCCAGCTTCTCTTCTAATGCACGCTGAGTCAAAACCCTTTTGTCGACACCATAGAGATACTCTGTCGGCTCATACTCCATGGCTCCAGCGGCAACTATTACAATGCCATGGTTTATCTCCTTTCTTTCTCCACCACAACTAAGGGTCGTCTTGAAGTTTCCAACATATCCCTCAACATCGGAGATTTCAGAATTTAGATAAACATGAATTTTCTCGTTCCCATCGACTTCCTTTACGATCGATTTCAGCTTTTCTTGCGGGGCCTCAGATCCAAGAAGATAATGTATATGGCGCAGGTGGCCTCCCAGTTCCTTCTCCTTCTCCACCAAATGGACCTCGAAGCCTTGTTTCGCCAATTCTAAGGCTGCAGTCATTCCTGACAAGCCGCCTCCGATCACTAGACCCGTGGGCGTAACATCTATCACCGGATTCTTGAGAGGCTTCAACAAGCGGGCTTTGGCGACAATGGATCTGACAAGATCCTTCGCTTTTTCAGTCGCTTCTTCAGGTTCATGCATGTGAACCCAGCTACATTGGTCACGAATGTTTGCCATCTCAAAGAGGTAAACGTTAAGCCCGGCTTTCCGGATGGTTTCTCTTAAAAGCGGTTCATGAGTTCTTGGAGTGCACGACGCCACAACCACGCGGTTAAGGTTTTGTTCCTCTATTGTTTCCCTTATCCTCTTCTGAGCGTCTTCTGAGCACGTGTACAAATTATGCTCTGCGTAAACAACATTTGGCAACGTTTTAACGTACTCGACGACCTCTGGCACATTGACGACTCCCCCAATATTTATGCCGCAGTGGCAAACAAAAACTCCAATGCGGGGCTCCTCATCGGATACGTCTCTCTCTGGTGGATACTCTTTTGCGGTTGTGAGCGTCCCTCTCTCCGACGAAATCAAGCTAGCCGCTTTTGCCGCGGCCCCACTCGCCTGCGCCACGCTCTCAGGAATGTCTTTGGGAGAAGAAAATGCTCCGCAAACGTATATTCCGGGCTTGGATGTCTCTAGCGGGGAGAACGTTTCAGAGCGACAGAAGTTGTATCTATTTAGTTTAATGTTCAGCGTTTTGGCCAATTCCTGAGCATGTTTGGGTGGCCTCATCCCAACCGATAGCACTACGAGATTGAATTCTTCGATCTTAAGGTTCCCATCTTCAACATATCTCAATAAGAGGTTTTGCGATTCCGGAATCTCTTCTATTCGAGGTACTCGAGACCTAACGAAAGTCACTCCGTATTCTTCTTCTGCTCTATTATAGTAAGCATCAAACTCCTTCCCATAGGCACGCACATCCATAAAGAAAATGGTGCATTGCAGGGTGGGATTGTGTTCCTTGGCTATGATCGCCTCTTTGATGGCATACATGCAACAAGCTGAAGAGCAGTAATTATTTCCAAGCTTAGCGTCACGCGAACCCACACATTGAATGAATGCTATCTTCCGTGGAACCTTACCATCAGAGGGACGTAAGACCAATCCACCATAAGGTCCTGAAGCACTTAGAATACGCTCAAATTCAATGCTAGACACCACATTTGAATACTGTCCATAGCCGTACTCCGTTTTGAGTTTTGGATCAAACTCTTCGAAACCTGGTGCCAGTATAATGGATCCAACGTGCAATACGGTTTCCCTTTCTTTTTCGTCATATTTGACCGCACCTGCCTTACAGATTTCTTGGCAGGTGCCACACCCGATGCATTTTTCTTTGTCAATGGCATAAACTAAGGGAACCGCTTGCGGATACTTAACGTAGATCGCAGTTCTTTCGCCTAGGCCTTCATTGAATTCATCTATCGCTTCAACAGGGCATTTTCGAGCGCATAAACCGCAACCCGTGCACTTCTCTTCAGCAATATACCTAGGTTTCCTTAGGCATGTAACTTGGAAGTGCCCTTCTTCACCTTCGACACTCTTTATTTCTGCGCCCATAATTAGTTCAATGTTATGGTGCCTTCCAGCCGTGACCAGTTTCGGCGCTAGAATGCACATTGCACAATCATTGGTCGGAAAGGTTTTGTCGAGTTGGGTCATGGTGCCGCCTATACTGGTTGATTCATCCAGCAGATACACTTTGAATCCTGAGTCAGCGAGATCGAGTGACGATTGTATTCCAGCGATTCCGCCGCCCACTACGAGTACGGCGCCTACCTTGTCTTTCATCATGTTACCTCCAGTGCGATGTATAGGGGGTCCTCCCCTTCCATTCTATCCAGGGTAACTAGCCCTCGCTGCTTCAAGATCACCATGTGGCGCAACACGATTTTCGGGTCCAAGCGCAAATGTTTGGCTAAACCTTCAACGGACATTGGCTTATTCTTCACAAGAAGATGAATTCTGCTTCGTACGTACTCTGCATCGATACTCTCATCCATCAATTCGTCAAACTCCTTTTGTTCCACTTTTTCACCGTACACGTTTTCTTCTTCGACTAGCCTCTTCTCTCTGCCCACCAGCGTTCGCAGTCTAGAATCTCCCGCCACTGCTTTGGCTGCCATAAGGCTGGCCAACAATTTTTTGTCTCGATTTCCTCCGGCCAAAGGAGACGGCCCTAGCGCCGTCACGTGATTTCTAAAATCGTTAACGATGTGTGCGAAGCGTTCAATTTCGGACGCATAAGCCCAGTCTAACCCAAGGCGCCCTGGTTCAAGACCAGTTCGCGAAATGAGTTTCTTTAGCATCGCAATTTTCCGTTCTGCCTGAAGGTTTCCTTCAACGTAGTGACAATCGGGTGGGTGACAGCCTATTACCAAAACCCCGTCTGCCCCCTTGGCAAAAGTTTCTAGCACGATAACTGGATCGATTCTCCCAACACACATTACTCGTACTATGTGTATTTTGGGGTGACCAGGTATGGTGTCAGTACCTGCAATGCCGATATCTGTAGGCAGACTCCAGTTACATACAAAACCAATGATTTTAGGTCTAAACATCATGCGGCTTCTCTCCCCAAAACGGCTGCAACATTAGCCACAATTTGAGCATCTGTAAACCGTCGCAAGGTAATCGCTCGGTCGGGACAACTTGCGCTACAGATCCCACAGCCCTTACATAGGTCTTCGTCCACTTGCGCAATCCCCATTTCATTCTTCTTTACGGCGCCAGTGGGGCAGACTACCGCGCAGAGGTTGCACCCAGTACACAAAGTTTCATCGATCACTGCTTTGTCAGCTTCACACAACTCCTCGCTTCCGAGACATTCAGTGCATGGTCCGCATTCGAGACACCTCCGGGCTTCGAACATGGCGACTTCTTTAGTCGTCGCTAGGAGTTCATCGGCTTTCTCAAAGCTTACTTTCTGTCTCCCCACGTCTAGGTGTGGAACGGTATATCTCTCAGGCTTTTTGGTTATCTTTTCCGAGTCTTTAACCCAAGTTGTCTCTTCAATTTCCTCTTCTCGACCAATCCTCAAATCCTCGCCATTCAAATAACGGCCTATTGACTCCGCCGCTCGTTTGCCTGCACCTACAGCCTCTATTACGCTTGCAGGACCGGTGACTATGTCACCTCCTGCAAAAACACCAGGGATCCTAGTTTCCAGTGTTAATGGATCAACCGAAATACCACGTGCACGCTCATCCAAAAGAATGGAAGGTAGACATGAAGTTTCCGCCAGTTGACCGATTGCCGCAATTACTGTATCCGTCTCATACGTGTGCTCAGACCCTTGGATGGGTATTGGACGCCTTCTGCCGCTTGCGTCAGGTTCTCCCAGCTCCATCCTCAAACATTCTATAAGCTTGATCCTGCCTCCCTCACCAATAATTTGCTTGGGTGCAACTAGAAATTGGAACTTAACTCCTTCTTCTCTTGCAGCATCTATTTCGTGGGGAAGTGCTGGCATTTCTTTCCGGGAGCGACGGTAGAGAATCGTGACCTCTTTTGCCCCAAGTCTTAGCGATGTGCAAGCGGCATCGATGGCGCTGTTGCCTCCTCCGATGACCGCAACTTTCTCGCCTACGTCAATCGTTTTTCCTAGGGATACATGCCTTAAGAATTCAACTGCGTGAAAAACACCCTCCAAATCTTCGCCCGGTATCCCCAGTTTTGTGCTCAATTGTGCTCCGTTCGCTATGAATGTGGCTTTGTAGCCCTCATTTCGTAGAGTGTCAAGCTGTACGTCTTTGCCGAATTCTACTCCTGTCTTGATCTCCACACCTAGATCTTGGATGTACGCTATTTCATTATTTACAACATATTTTTGCAGACGATAGTCAGGGATACCGTATCGCATCATGCCGCCAGGGTCAGGCATGCGCTCAAAAACTGTTACTGGATAGCCGAGTTTTACGAGTTCGTATGCAGCGCTCAGTCCTGCTGGTCCCGCGCCAACTATCGCCACTTTTTCACGGTGCGTTTTGGGTATGGGATCTGGTTTGATTCGCCCTTGTTCACGTTCAATGTCTGCAGCAAGTCTTTTCAAATAACGAATGCCCACAGGCTGATCGATGTTTCTTCTTGAACACGCATCCTGGCAAGGGCTGAAGCAGACTCTGCCGCAAATTGCCGGAAAAGGCATGCTCTTTCTCACTAGTTCCACCGATTCTTTGAACTTCCCTTGCTGAAGTAGGGCAATATATCCCTGAACATTCACGTCGGCAGGACATGCGGCACGACAGGGAGGTAGCTTCCGTTTGTTCTTGAAAGCGCAACTAAGAGCGGTCATACTTTTGGAAGACCCCCATTGTTATTCGCTTATTGAGAACTAAAAAAAGGGGCATTGATTAAAGGCTCAGAATTCGCGGTTGACCTAGCTTGTTCACCAACGTTTTATATTGGGGTAGCTTCATCAAATCCCTTAACTCTTCTTCTAATGTGATTACGTTGTTAGGTTTGATTTCGGCTATCCATAATTCATGCGGCTCTTTGTTGATTATGAATGGCTCGTCTTGCAGACCTTCATTGATTTTGATGACTCTGCCACTGACTGGAGAGGTTAGGTCGAACATGAACATCCACGTTTCAACAACCCCTAGGGGCTCTCCCTTCTTCACTTCAAATCCGACATGATGCGTCTGGATACTAGCTACTCCTTTCAAACGCCTTTGGGCGTAGTCGGCTAAGCCTACTCTTATGTTTCCTTCAGGAGTCACCATTGCCCACATGTGCTCAGGGGTGTAAAGCAGCCGTTCTTGGACTACTGGATATTCAGGCCGCTTCTCAGCTGTCTTCTCATGTCTTCGCTCAAGTTCATCAAGGCGCACTCGAATAGCTTCAGACACAAACTCGGAGAGACTACGGTAGCGGCCCTTCTCGAGCGTCCTCTTTGCCGCTGCCACGAGTTCTTGTCTAAGGCGTATAGTTTTCCATTCTGGCATGTACTTTTCTCCTGTCTCTTACTTAGTGAAGCCGACCGTCAAGTCTAGCAACTAGTTTCTTGTACTCTCCTAAACTTAGCAGCCCGTTCATCCACGAGTTAACTTCTGTGTTCTCAGGCTGGATCTCAACAATCCATTGATAGGGTTCGACGTTCAATCTGAATGGGTCGTCGATGACCGTCTTATTGACTGAGAGTATCTCTCCGTTTAATGGAGAATATAGGTCGTATGTGAACCACCAGGTTTCAGCTACACCAAAGGGTTCATCTTTAGAAACCTCCTTTCCGACATCATCTGTTCGAATATTGACTATCTCTCGGAGTTGGCCCTGGAAATAATCAGTTATCCCGATCTTTACATTTCCTTGAGGAGTTGCTTGGGCCCAGATGTGTTCTGGCACGTAGAACAACCGCGCTTGCAGTTGAAGCGTTCTGCTGACCCTATCTCGCTCCAGATATTCCGATACTCTTTCTTTGGCTAACGTTTGTAGGCGACTTCGAATGGCTTCTGAAGCGAATTCAGTGAGGCTTTGATACTGTCTTTTCTCTACTTCTTTCTTCATTTCATCTGCGAGTTCTTGTCGAATCCTTACAGTTTTCCATTTTTGCGGCATACATATACCACCTCCTTTCTATCGAGAGGTATCTATATTCTGAGCTCTATAAATACATAATCTTTATATTTTACTAATGATAAATACTATAAATACCATGGGTGGGTCAGATGGAGACTAGAAAGTTACAAAAAGTTGGCCACTCAACCCTATCGGTCTCTCTGCCAAGCGACTGGGTTAAGGACATGGACTTGAAACGTGGGGACATTGTATCCATCGAGTCAGAAAAAGATGGCTCACTCAAGCTATTTCCAAGCAAGCTTCTCCAGCAAAATGAAGAAATCGAGGAATACTTCTGCAACGCCGATTTATGCGATGATCCAAAAATGTTGGAACGAATAATAGTCGGTAATTACATCTTGGGTCGTGACCTTTTCTCGATAATATCTTCTGAAAGGATGAGTACTGAACATATCGAAGAAGTCCGGGGAATAATGCGTAAACTGATTGGGTTGGGAATTGTCGAGGAGACACCAGATCGTATTACTATTCAGTGCTCTGTTGATCCGCGAAAATTCCACCTAGACATGCTGTTGCGAAGGCTTTCAATAATTTCGCTGACCATAGTAAAGGAAGCAATACAAGCACTCACAGATTTCGATGAGGCACTAGCAAAAGATGCTATAGATCGAGAGGACGAGGCCGATATGATGTTTTTGCTGGCCATGAGGTTACTCATTTCTGCACAAAGAAGAAGAAATATAGCTGATGAAATAGGATTGACGGACCCTCTGCATATTCTATACTTTGGATTGATGTTGAGATATCTTGAGCTAGTTGCTGATTACGCTGAAGAAAATGCACGCAGAGTTATTGAACTGATAAATAAATATCAGGATAGGTTGCCTGAATGGGTAATCGAAAGAATAAGCAACCTGAATGACTTAGCCCATGACTTAGTCCTGAAAGCTGTTGATTGCTTCTTCATTGGCGACATCAAGATCGCAAACAGCGTCTTGGAAATGTTGACATTCATTGAGCTAGAAAGAGACAGATTGATACAGGAACTTCCGGAGATACCCCATTTGAGGTTGATACTTTGGAACATCACTAGAATAGCAGCCATGGGTGTGGGTATCGCCTTGAAAGCAATCAACAATACTCTTGAAAAGAAAACTAAGATATGCACAACCCGATGGTCAACAAGCTTCAAATAGAAAAGGAAAGATTATGTGTAAATTCTGACCGACAGTTAATAATTGGAGCCATCTCACTGAGATTACTCGCCCTACCTACATGCGTGCTCTTCTCACTTTGTAGACTTCTTTTCTATCAGAATTTTTCCATCTCTCATCGCGATCCATCTCAATATATCACCATCTTCAAGCTTCAACAAGTTGAATATCTTGGCCGGAACAGTTGTCCTGTGCCTATACTTTCTGACTGTGACCTTCGTCTCTTCCACATAGAGGACATCTTCTAGCATTTTAACCCCTGGAATCGTTGTCGAATTGAATAATTGTCCTGCATAATACTAAAAGGATTATGCGCACGTGCTCACTTAGTTACTACGTTAAGGGAGTAAAANNTATTGGTATCCTACCAACACCTATCGCACATAGAAGATGAAAAGATGATATGGAACGAGATCCTAGCCCTTGTGATCGCGGGACTAGCGTGCGGATTCGTCGATGCTAGCTTGGGAATGGGTTACGGCGTTACTTCTGCAACCGTTCTGGTCTCGTTTGGCATTGCTCCAGCGGTTGCAAGCGCCTCAGTTCACATGGCCGAAGCCGTCGTGGATTCAATATCCGCGGGCTCTCACCTGAAATTTGGTAATGTGAGAAAGGACCTCCTCGTGCCGTTGCTCATCTGTGGAACGATAGGAGCTGTCTTGGGAGCAGTGGGATTATCGTTTCTTGCCCTTAATGCGGCAAAACCGATTGTCGCTTCAATTCTTATGTGCATGGGACTAATCATATTGATTAAATTCCTTTTCCGGTGGAAAAGAGTCGAAAAGCCTTCGCCTTTATCAGGTTCAGAAGGGGAGACAAACTATTCGAGGAAAAAACTCGCTGCACTTGGTTTCGTGGCTGGGTTTATAGACGCTTCAGGTGGCGGTGGATGGGGCCCAATCCTCACACCAGCCTTCGTAGCAACGGGTTCGACTCCCAAAAAGGCTGTGGGAACGGTAGAGTTTACTGAGCCAATAATCTCAATAGCTGCATTTGTAACCTTTGGCCTCATCATAGGCTTCGAGAGTTTTCTATGGAACATAGTCGTTCCAATCATAATAGGAGGAATTATTCTTACTCCAATAGCCGCTTATGTATGCTCAAAGACACCTCGAAGACTGCTAGGAATACTCGTTGGATTATGGGTTGCCGTTCTCAACATTCGAACGCTGATAATGATGCTCTTGTGAAATAGAGGAAGGTTGAATGCAAGATCAGCGTGTAAGCTCTTTCCTTCTGGTAATTACATTTCCCTCACTTGGGAAAAGGATATGCGATTAACTCTTTTTTATTTCCAAAAGTGAGTACTAAATTAAGTGGGGAAGTATGAAAATGGGTCAAAAATATTCTCATCAACTAATCACTGGAATCTCTTTTGGTATGACCACGGCAGTAATTACATCTCTTGGAATGATTGTCGGTATGTATTCTGCCACTTCCTCGAAATTAGCAGTCGTTGCCGGGATTGTGGTTATGGCAATAGCTGATGGCTTATCTGACGCTGTAAGCTTACATACTGCTGAAGAGGCAGAAGTTGAGAAAGGAAGAGGTAAACACACGAAAAAGGAAATTTGGCTAACAACCCTCTTCGCCTTTGTTTCAGTCTCAAGTTTTACCTTGACTTTTACAATACCCATTTTACTTTTTCCTGCAGATACTGCTATTCCTCTTGCGATTGCTTGGGGAATGCTGCTTCTCGTTCTTCTCAATTTTTACATTGCCAAGATCAGGAAGGAAAGTCCATCAAAACTTATCTCAGAACATGTTCTATTGGCGATATTCGTTATCATCGTTTCTTATGTGGTTGGCAATTTGGTAGCCATAGGGTTTAACTAAAAGCACGCATTTGGGGAAAGTATTCACAGAGTCTGTATGTGCGAGTGAAGTCTTAAGAAACGGGAGTGGCTTCTGTTTGGGCGCCCTGAATTCAAGAGCCCTGTTGCGCGAGTATTCTATCATCCCCCAATTGCGCTGGTTATTTTGTTCCCTCACTTACTATCATAGTTTGGGTCGATCTTACTCCATCTAGTCGTCGCAAGCGCGATGTAACAATCTCCTTGATTTTGGCTACGGTGGGCGCCTCGATTCTTGCCACAACATCCCAGATGCCGTAGATTCGATAGGCTTCTTCCACCGCCTCAATTTCTTTGAGTGCTTCGATGACTTTCCTATCAGTCGCTACTTCGGTGTTTATTAATACAAAGGCAGTAAATCTAGGCGTCCGTTTTTTCAGAATCGATTACCCCTCCTGCGTTTCCATTTCTTTCTCTACTCATATCGTCGTAGATATAGCGGTCTGCTGGCCTCTCTTATTTTCTCTTCGCGAGTCAAGACCTTGAAGCTCCCCCGAGTTTTTAGCCTCTCCAAATCTAAGTGCTCCTCTTCAGCCTTCAGACTTTGCATAATCTTTCTCAATACATGAGAACTCAGTTGCTTTCTGCTCAAGTAGGATTCCCCTGTCACATAATGATTCTTACACACAGGTTTAAAAATTTTATGAATTGAAAGTGAATAATAAAAGGCATATATGTGGCAAGTAATAAATACTCTATATACCACCTGTGAAACAAAAGGAAGTTCCACCCTAAAAACATGGAAGATGCGCGCGCGCTATACTAGGTCAAACGCCATGAGCTCTTTGTCTTCTTAGAGTGTTGTAAGCTATCAGAACCGTCATAAATGTTAATGAGAGCAAGATTACTATCAAGTCTCCTAACTGCACTGCCAAGTAGAAGACTATCCCCAGTATCACTATGAGTATTGCTTCAACGGTGCTAAACGATCGGAACGGATAACTCATGTTTCCATTTCACTCCTACACGATAATAAACAATTTGCTTTTGCGCGCGCATGCACAAAAATTATAAGAGTTATATTAATATCGATTCGAAGGGAAGAGGAAATCTATGACGGAAGAAATCGAGCCGGAAAACGGTTCCGAGACATGGAAGAAATTCGTGAGAAAGCATTGGAACATGCTCGCTTATTGGATGATAGCCGCCATTGTTGCAGCAATCGGCGCAATTCTGGTTTACCTATGGTTCGTTGGAGATGCCCAATCAACGGGTCTGGTGCCTACGACGTTAGATCGATGGACAATGGGACATTTAGTGACTTTCTTAATACATCTGATTTTCTGGGAAGTTCTCTTCATCGGAATCCCAGTAATCGTAGCAGCAGTAGCCGGTTGGCTATGGTGGAAACGAATACCTGACCAAGAAAGAAAAGAATATCAATTCTTTGGCAAACGCTCACGTACAGAAAGCGGTGGAGGCGGAGTATCATTTCTATTCTTTGTTGCATTCTGCATCAAAGTGTACATTGACGGAAACTGGAATGTTGCCATAGCATCTTGGACTTTAAACTATGTCGTCGATTCAATAGTCACTATCATCGTCTGGTGTGCAATAATCTTCGGAATTCCCGCACTTGTCATAGCACTCATCTGGTTAAGTTACGAAATAAAAAAGAAACCGTAATCGTTCCACTTCCACTCTTTTTTGCGCGCGCGCGCTTCATTTGCGGTTGAAATCCTTGACACATCGGAAACCCACATTGAAATCCACCCAATTGGGCGGAAGCGCGTTCCGGTAGTAGACCCTGTTACAGTACGGCCCTGAGTGCCAGCCACCCCCACGGATCACCCGGAATTTTCCCAAAGTGGGGCCCTGCGGATTCACCGACGGACTGGATGTGTAGTAGTTCGGATCGTAGAAGTCAAAGACCCACTCGACAACGTTTCCTTGCATATCGTACAGCCCGAAACCGTTTGGGGAATAGCTGCCAACTGCGACGAGACCACCCTTGCCGGACTTCGTGTAGTTCCCGTCGGATGGATGAAGCGTCTCCCCGTGAGGGTAGCTCATTCCTGTTAGGCCTCCCCGCGCGGCATATTCCCACTCGGCTTCCGTCGGCAGTCTCTTGCCACACCATGCGGCATACGCGGCGGCGTCGTGCCAGCTGACTCCAACTACCGGATGTTTGGGGTAGTCAAGACCGCACCGGAACCCTTCCTTATTCCAGAATGTTGGTAGCCGGTGGCTGGTTCCTTGGCAGAAGCGCAGGTATTTTGCGTTGGTAACTTCGTACGCATCTATGGAGAAGGCGTCAATGTGGACTTTATGAACGGGGTTGTGATCGCCCTCGAGCTCTGAGCCCATAAGAAACTGACCGCTTGGAATTAAGACAAGTTTCTCGGGAAAATTGGTCATGACCAGTTTCTCCTGTAAATCGCCATAAAGTTGATCGCAATAATGTTTTCTTTCTCTTGCAATCTTTAAATAAATAGCGCCGACAAGTCAGATTTGAAAGAAAAACAAAAGGCTGTAACATGCGCGCGCGGGTGGAGGTCACCGGAGATTATACCAGATTCCTCGGCCTTTTCTGACCTTCCGCAGAACCTCGAACATCTGCGTCTCCACAACGCGCATGATGACCAGCGAGGCTGCCTCCAGAGCGAAGCAAACCGTCAAGGCCATCACCATGTCCACTAAACTGCCAGCTTGGCGAAGGACAAAGAAGGGGGCCACGGCAAAGGCGATGGTTGCCATCTCCAACCACAGCTTGAGCACATCTCCCCAGCCCAGTGGAATCAGATCCCAAGTCACGCCGGTAGCCATAAATGACTCTGATGAGTCGCAAAGATTAACGTTGTGTCGCTTTCAGATGTCTGCATGCATTTTCGATTGCATTAAGTATGAGCATTGCGTTATTTCTCTTGAAAGACTGTGTCCGACGTCAAAGCGGAGGGGTCAAAACCTTGGTGGTGGAAGCCTCTCTGGGTGGCTGTTCTGGTTGTGACGGTTGCTCTAGGAGTCGCTGGCTACCTTTTCTTTCATCCGCCTCTAGAGAGAGTGGTGGGTGGAGTGGCTCTCACTCTCCTGTGCGTGAGCATTACCTACTACATTCGCGTCAGACCGTCCACGAAGGCGAATAAAGCCATATGCGCGCGCGCTTTCGGAAAGTATATTTAAACACAGAGAAAGAATAGAGGAAGGGAAAGAGAAGATGGAAAGATATGAATTTGAAGTTCAATCTATTCATCCGCCAGAATATAGGGTGTCATTCTACAGCCTTTTTGACAAAGAAAAAGCCAAAGGAAACCTGTATTACCGCCGTCGTTTAGAAGAAATGGCGCCTCCGCCAGAGTTAATAAGAGATTTTGTCTTTGTCAGTGCGGCTACTTTGACAATAATCAAACACATACATGACTTCTACAAGGAAATTAAAAGCAAAAAAGGAAAGGTGTATATCAGAATAGATGAAGAAGATTATGATTTGGAAGCTTACAATGTTGATGAATTGAAAGCCAAGATCGTGCATATGCATGCGCATGCATCACAGAAAAGAAAAAAGGAACGTTAGCTCTTCTCCTTTAGCCGCTTCTTGACATCTTCAACGGCTCCCACAAGGATGTCAGCTAACGCTTTGCGGGCTTGCCAGAAGAATATTGGTAGGCATAGAACAGACCATAGCATAGAACTGCGCGCGCGTTGTATCTACAACGTCTGATTTCTCCCCAAGTTTCCAGATAGGCATGCTAGGTTTTGTTGCCAGGTTCCACAGTTATTACTACACTTCCCTTTTTGTG
>JABAOC010002209.1_pt1 | contig 14525 bp, 17 predicted proteins | sample 7062161 | NCBI WGS metagenome assembly JABAOC01 (sample SAMN14538625, study PRJNA623070) | marine sediment metagenome | biome: marine biome [ENVO:00000428]; feature: marine pelagic biome [ENVO:01000023]; material: deep marine sediment [ENVO:00002113] | place: India: Gulf of Khambhat ... | reverse complement strand
ATCGTCCGGGACACCATCACCTGTGGTCGTGTGGGCACCCTCATGCCCACCTGGGCGGAGAGCCAAAACGGCCCTCTTAACGACTTCCTCATCCAGCAATTGGTCACCCTCGTCACCGGCGCCACGCCGGGCCTCGATCTCCCCGACGATCCCAACGCCGTCAGCGAGCGCGGCTGGGAAGCGGCTGCCGAAGCGGCTAACGAGGCTGACCTCTTGGAAGGCAAGCAGCTCACCCGCTCCATCGGCCCTGAGGATACTGTCTTGGTCCTCACGGATGCCCAGGAGCTCACCGTGGGCGGCCTCCTCCGCATCGATGGCGAGGTAGTGCTGCTCGTAGATGCTCCAGCCAGCGGTAGCCTTCTGGAAGACGTTACCGCCGACCAGACCGACCTGCCCGTGGAGGGAGCAGGCGATCTGTTCCGCAGTGAGGACATCGTCCAGATTGGATCGGAGCGCATGCGGGTTATCTCAGCCTCCGGCGACACCCTCCGCGTAGAGCGCGCGCTCGAAGGCACCGAAGCCAGAGCATATCGAGTGACGGCCACAGTGTTCGAGCCCGGTGACCAGATACTGGTGGAGCGGGCAGCCTTCGGCACACAAGCCCAGGAGCACGAAGAGGGGGCCCAGCTCTATGGCAGCCCCCTGGAACCGCCCACCGGCCCGCTCACTGGTGAGGATGGTACCCCGCCCTGCGGTCAGCGGGCTCCTGTCGCCACGGCGACACCGTCTCCATCCCCGACACCTGCTCCCTAACGGCCTCACGTCCATCCCTGTTGGGGGCAAGGTGCCGATGGAGAATGGGTGACAACGCTACACAGTGGTCGCTGCCGCTCTCGTGCAATCCGGAAGCTCGTCTGCGCCGTTGTAACCGATAGAAGCCCTTTGGGTCAGGAGGTGGCGCACTTGTCCATTTTGTCCGTTTTCCCTAACCGAACGTTCCTGGTGCCGCTGGTGATCGGCACATCCCTGCTGGTGGCGGCCGCCTGCGGTGATGGCGGCGACGACGGTGGGACCGCCGACGCCGGCCGAACCCCGCCCGCCGAGGATACCCCCGTCGCTGAACAGACGCCTGCGGGCGGCGGCGCGACGGCGGAGATCAGCATGATCCCCACCCTCCAGTTCGACACGGCGGAGCTGACCATCGCCGCTGACACGGACGTGACCATCACCGTCGATAACACTGATACCGGTATCTCCCACAACTTCGCCGTCTACACGAGTCGAGACGCTGCCGAGAGCGGCGAGGAGGCGCTCGCCGCCACCGGGATCTGCACCGCTCCCTGCACTGATACGGTGACCCTCAACCTTAGCGCCGGCGAGTATTTCTTCCGCTGCGAGGTGCACCCGGCCCAGATGACTGGGACCCTCGTCGTCAGGTAGATTCGGTTGACGTTTGTGTAACGGTTGCGCTATATTCGCCGCTGGGCGTGCCGAAGGGTAGGACTCATGCCTTCGGGGAGGATGACAAGCAGTGGCTAACCAGGTAGGCAAGCGCTACCAGTGCACGAAGTGCGGCGCCGAAATGATCGTCACCAAGGGCGGCGAAGGCAGCCTGAGCTGCTGCGATCAGCCGATGCAGCAGAAGCAGTAGGGAGTGACAAGCCGTGACCAACCAGCTAGGTAAGCGATTCCAGTGCGAGTCCTGCGGCACCGAGGTGCTGTGCATCAAGGCCAGCGAGGGCTCTGTCGTCTGTTGCGGCAAGCCGATGGAGTTGATACAGCCCAAGGTGCTGCCCTCGGCCGACTAAGGCTGCCGGTCGCTATCCTCTGGCGTCCGGTCCTCTCTTAGACTTGGGTCGGCGCTCGCCTTCCTTTTCGGCCGGGAACAGACTCTCACCCAGCGGCGCCACCTGGCCCAGAGTGCTGCCGCCAACCTCCCCTGACTCCTCGTAGTTGCGAAGATACTCTTCGCTCACGAAGAACATTCATATACAGAAGCCGTCCCGGGCTATGTCCTCGTGGTGCCGCTCGCAGGGGCAGATCTTCTTGCGATCCTCATCAGGATCGCCGGACAGCGTCATTCAAGGGCAGAACAGACGGCCGTGGTTGACCAGGTTCTTAGCCAGCCCCTTCTGCACCTCCTCCACGACCTCGGACATGGGGAAGAACTGATACGGGCCCTTCTCCACGTAGCGTTCTGACATGCGCTTGGCGCGGGCCAGCGCCTCCTCGAAGGCGATCTCCTTAGCCATCGCAACTCCTTCCGGCCTCGTCGTCGCGCTACCGTATCCAGTCTACGCCGCACGCAGCGGCGTCTTCAAACCCATATCTGCGCCGCGCTGTTGGCGGGGCCGATAGTTACGCATTTCACTTGACACTCCGTCCGGCCGACAAATACAATGGCACGCGAACGTCAATCTCACGTCTGGAGGGATGTGCTTGCCTGAAGTCAAGATCGGGGCTCACGAGAGCTTCGAGCAGGCGTTGAAGCGGTTCAACAAGCTGGTGCAGCAGACCGGTATCCTCGCTGAGGCCCGCCGGCGAGAGCACTTCGAGCCGCCCAGCGTCAGGCGCAAGAAGAAAGCCGCCGCTAAGCGCCGCAAGAGCCTCAAGAACAGCCAGCGTGGCTAGTACCACCTAGCGAGCACCTGACAGCACAGAACCCTCCATGTCCCTCAAAGAGCAACTGGCGAACGATCTTAAAGACGCCATCCGCCAGAGGGACGAAGCCCGTAAGAACGCTATCCGCATGGCTACCTGGGCGATCAAGAACGCCGAGGTGGACAAGGGGGCTGCCCTCACTGACGCCGACGTGCTGGGCATCCTCGGCAAGGGGGTCAAGCAGCGGCGCGAGAGCATCGAGGAGTTCGAGAAGGCTGGCCGGCAAGACCTGGTGGCCAAGGAGCAGGCTGAGCTAGCGGCCCTACAGGCCTACCTGCCGCCCCAGATGAGCCGCGACGAGATAGTCCAGGCTGCCCAAGAGGTCATCGCCGAAGTGGGCGCCAGCGGCCCCGCCGACAAGGGCAAGGTGATGCCCGTCCTCATCAAGCGTCTGGCCGGACGCGCCGAAGGCCGCCAGATCAACGAGGTCGTCACGGAGACCTTGGCCTCCCTCTAGCGGCTCCCATATGTTCTCCCCGAAACGCATCGCGGTCTCAGCCCGTCGTTTTTCTCAGCAGCCGCTTTTGCTATGATGGTTTGTGCCCTCCTCTGGGGGGCAGGGCAGGTATGCTAGGCAGGTACGCCAGGCGCACGGTCTCTCCCCTGCGGGCCACCCTGTTCGCGGTCGGCCTGGGCGTCGCTCTCATTTTCGTCATCTCACCCGGCGTTCCCGGCAGCGGTGAGGGTCGCGTTGAGGGCCAGGACGTCGCAGCGGCGGTGATGATATCGCTGCTCGCCGGCGGCTTCCTCGGCCTCTACCTTCACCTGTTCCAGCCGCGGGAGCTGAACACGATGGCGCGGCTGCTTATGCTCGCTCTGCTTGTCCTCGTCTGGGTCGCCGCCGCCAAGTTCTTCCTCTCCATCACCCTTCCCGACGACGAGCGGCTATACCTGTCCTACATGCTGCCGGTGGCGGCTGCGCCCATGATCATCGCCACTCTTCTTGACGCCGGCCTTGCCGTGGCGGTGGCGGCGCTGCTGGCCCTCCTCACCGCCTTCGCCGGCTTCTACCTCCCTGACGCCCGCGAGGCGCTCGTCAGGCACCCTCTGGACGCCCTTCAGATGACGACGGCCTTCCTCATGGGCGGGCTAGTGGGTATCTTCGCCGTCCACCGCGCTGAGCGCTTGAATACCTACCTGGTGGCGGGCAGCGTCGTCACCGGGGTCTCCTTCATCGTCCTCCTCTCCTTCTGGCTGCTGTCCGGCGACCGCGAGGCTGCGGACCCGGTGTGGATGATCGTGGCCACCGCTCTGGGTGGCCTTCTCACAGCCATCGTCGTCGTGGGCGCGACGGTCATCCTGGGGTTGATGTTCAGCATCACCACTCGCATGCAGCTCATGGAGCTGGCTCAGCTCAACCACCCCTTGCTGCGGCGGCTGCAGGAGCAGGCCCCAGGCACCTTCCACCACAGCGTCATCGTCGGTAACTTGGCCGAGAGAGCGGCCGATCTGGCCGGTGCCGACTCGCTGCTGGTAAGAGTGGGCTGCTACTTCCACGACATCGGCAAGATCGCCAAGCCCGTGTACTACATCGAGAACCAGGTGCAGGGTGAGAACCCCCACGACAAGCTGTCCCCTGCCTCGAGTGCCAAAGTCGTGGCTGACCACGTCCATACAGGCGTGGAACTGGCCAAGCGCCACCGCGTGCCCGCTCGGGTGCATGCCTTCGTCTCGGAGCACCACGGCACGCGCCTGGTGACCTATTTCTACCGCAAAGCGGCCGCCGACGACGCAACGACGGATCCCGGGAAGTTCCGCTACCCCGGCCCCAAGCCCCAGAGCAGGGAGACGGCCATCGTCATGCTGGCCGACTCCGTGGAGGCGGTGGTTCGCTCCAGCCGCGACCGCTCGGCGGAGCGCATCGACTCGCTGGTGGAGGCGGTCATCGCCGAGCGGGTGGCTGAGGGCCAGCTGGAAGAGTGCGACCTGACCCTGCGCGATCTCAAGACCATCGCTGAATCGTTCAAGGCGACCCTGCGCGGCGTATACCACCCCCGCATCGACTACCCCGCCCCCATGGCGGCGGAGCGGGCCGCTGTCGCGGCTGTGAGCGGCTCCCCGGAGCCCCTCACCGGCCCCATGGACGGCACCGCCCCGCCCCTCGAGATCGAGCGGCCGGGGCGCTGAGCCGCCTCTCACCGGCGGCGACCTATCCGTTCGAATGTGGTTGGCGTTGCCTCTCCCAGTACCCGCCGAGCCGGGCCAGGGCCCGTACCGCCCGCTCCACGCTGGGGAACAGGGCCAGCCCGGCCCCCGTCAGCCCCTCCCGCGCTCCTGACACCAGGCGCCACAGCCCCTCATCCCCGTAGTCGGTGGGGCCGAGGACTACGGCCAACGGTTTCTGAGTGCGTGTGCCCACCTCGACGAAACGCTGCGGTATGCGCGCCAGCAGCGCCTCCGCGTTGGGCCGGCCCAGGGCCCACGCCTCGCCCACGCTGGCCAGCAGCAGGTCGATCGAGGGGCTTTCGTCCATCCACTCCAGCACCTGGGTCCCACCCACGCCGCTGCCCGCGAGGATGGACTGGTCCACGGGGTTGGTGATCCAGCCGGCCAGGCCGGGGGCCTTCTCGCCAATGCGGCGTTCCACATCCTCCGGCAGGGGCGGGACGCTGAGCCCCAACTCCTCGCAGATGTCGGCTGTGAGCACCGACCGGCCCCCTCCTCCGCCCACCATGCCCAGACGCCTCCCGCTCCCCCGCCGCATGTATGCGAAGGCGAGGAGCATGTCTATGAACTCCTCCACCGTGCCCACAGCCAGGGCTCCCGCCTGGGTGACGGCGGCGTCCCAGACGCCCTGCTCTCCCGCCAGGGCCGCGGTGTGCGAGGCGGCGGTGCGCCATCCGGCCACGGTTCGCCCCCCCTTGAGCACCACCACCGGCTTGCGGGCCGCTGCCCTCTTCAGCGCCGCCAGGAAGTGGCGGCCGTCACGGATGCCCTCTATGTAGGCTCCCACCACCGCGCTCTCCGCGTCCTCCGCGAAGTACTCCAGAAAGTCCGCCTCGGTCAGGTCCAGGCCGTTGCCGTAGCTCACCGCCTTCGAGAAGCGCAGGCCGCGCGGCCCGCCCAGGTACGTCAGCTCGAACAACAGGTTCCCGCTCTGCGATAGGAGCCCCACGCTCCCCGGTTGCCGCGGCATGTCCGCTCGGAAGGATATCCCCTGCCGGGGATAGACCAGCCCCATGCAGTTGGGGCCGATGATCCGTACCCCTTTGGCGCGGGCTCGCTGAGCCAGTTGCCGCTCCAGTTCCGCGTCTTCCTCTCGGCCCGTCTCGGAGAAGCGGCCTGTGAACAATTGAAGAGCGCGTGCCCCCTTGGCCGCGCAGTCGTCCACCAGCTCCAGCACTGCCGAGGCCGGGATGCAGCAGATGACGTAGTCGACCTCGCCGGGCACGTCCCGCAACGAGGGGAAGGCTGGCAGTCCCAGTATCTCTTCCGTGCGCGGGTTTACCGGATAGATGCGGCCGGAGTAGCCGAACTCCTGCAGCGAGCTGACGTAATCGTAGCCGGGGGTGTCACGGTTGGCCGACGCGCCCACAACCGCGATGGAGCGGGGGTGGAGGATCGCCTCTATCTCGGCGGCGATGTCGGAGCGAGCAGTTCGTGGATCGGGCATCGTCCTTCCGCTGCGACGGTCGCCGCCAGTTTAGCGGAAGGGGGAGTGGGTCTCAAGCCTGCGGGACGCCGTCGGGGCCCGTGGAGGGGGGCTCGCCGTCGCCGGAGGGTATCGCCTCCTCATCGCTCGGCGCCGGCTTCGGCCGGAAGCGGCGCCAGAGGGCGAAGCCGGTGTGCCCTGCCACGGCCACGAGAAGCAGCGCGACGCCGAGGACCAGCAGCCTGAGGAAGTCGCTGGACACATCTCCCGCCGTAGGAGAGATGGCCTCGGCTAAGGCGCCCTCCACGCCGTCCTCGCTCGCATCCTTCGTGGCCTCCTTGACGATGAGCCAGAGGACGGCGAAGGGGGCAGTGCCGACGGCGAGAGCGACCCCGGCGCTACCCAGGCGGCCAAAGCGAGTGCTGAAGAAGACCAGCGGCACAGCGGTGACCAGAACGGCTATGAAGGCGAACGTGAGGATGCTACGCACAGCGTCGTGGTTGTCCTGAGTCAGGTTAAGCAAGACCGAGAGCGGACCCAGATCTCCCTCTTCGTCTTCCCCCGCGGATCCTTGCTCGGAGGTCTCCTCGAAGTACTGCTCCGCGGCGTCCGGCCCATCGGTGTAGAGGATGTCCGCAACCCGCCCGATGACGACATCGACGGCTTCGTCATAGGAGAGGCCTTTCAGTTCGTCCCCTTTGATCGGGAGAGTGACGTCGGGTATGGTGTATTCCGCATCGGGGTTGGCGACGGCCCGGGCCTGAATCTCGTCGAACTCTTCGGCGGCGTCCTCGTCTTCCTTCCAGAAGTTGCCGACGATGCCGCTGAATGCGCCCGTGGCTGGCTCTTGCTCCGTAAGCTTGGAGACCGAGTACAAGGCGCTGGCCGCGAGGATGCTGATCACGCAGGCCAGGCCGAACACCCACTTGAAATCGACCTGCCAGGAACGTGGCGAGGCCGGGCTGACCAACCACTTGAAGACCACGTGCCAGGGACGTCTCATATCTAAGCCTCCTCAGCAGGCGATGCCCAAACCGCGACCCATTATACGCTTGCGGGAGAACGTGACGTTACACACGGTTTCTGGTGTGGTATAAAGTGCGCAGAAATGCCACTTCGCTTCGCCGTCGTCGTATTTCCCGGTACCTGGAGCGACCACGACACTCATTACGGGCTGTCCAACGTGCTGGGCCAGGATGCGGACCTCGTCTGGCACCGGCAGCGTGACCTCTCCCGCTATGACGTGGTAATACTGCCGGGCGGTTTCTCCTACGGTGACTACCTTCGCGCGGGGTCGATCGCCCGCTTCTCACCGGTGATGGAGGCAGTGGCCGCCCACGCCGGGGCGGGCAAGCCCCTCATCGGTATCTGCAACGGCTTCCAGGTCCTGTGCGAGGCGCACCTCTTGCCCGGCGCCCTCATGCGTAACGATTCCCTCCAGTACCGCTGCGTCTGGGTGAACCTGCGCGTGGAGAACGCCGAGACGCCGTTCACGCGGGCCTGTCGGCCCGGTCAGATACTGCGGGTGCCCATCTCCCACGGCGAGGGGCGCTACGTGGCCGACGAGGAGGTGCTGGGCGAACTGGAGTCCTCCGGTCGCGTGGCGTTCCGTTACTGCACCGCCGAGGGCGAGGTGACGGCGGAGGCCAACCCCAACGGCAGCGTGAACAACATCGCCGGCATCGTCAACGAGCGCGGCAACGTGCTGGGGATGATGCCCCACCCGGAGCGGGCCTGCGAGCCGCTCATGGGCAGCGAGGACGGCCTGGCTCTGTGGCTATCCTTGTTGGAATGGGCGAAGGCGGCGGCGTGAGACCCTGACATATGCTGTTTGAGCCCGCCGCGGCTGCACCCTTTCCCGTCCGCCTGGAGGCGGACTACCCGGACCGCCTCTCACGCCTCAGCACCCTGTTCCGACTCCTCCTCGCTATCCCTATCGTCATAGTCCTCTACGCCCTGGCGTACAGCGCCCAGTGGGGTCTCATGCTCGTCTACTGGATCGCCGTCCTTGTGCGTGGACGGCCGGTGCGCTGGCTGTTCCACGCCAACGTCGCTATCCAGCGGTTCACCCTGCGAGCGTACGCATACTTCCTCCTCCTCACTGATCGCTATCCCCCGTTCGATGGCGAATGGCAGGTCCGCTACGAGGTCGACTGCCCGGAGCGTCTCTCCCGCTGGCGGTTGGTCATCTGGAAGACGGCCACCGTTATCCCTCACCTCATCGTGCTGGGGTTCGTGTTCGTGGGCGTCCTCGTCGTGGTCATCCTCGCCTGGTTCGCAATCCTCGTCAGCGGGCGCTACCCGCGGGGGATGCACTCCTTCGTCGCCGGATCGCTCCGCTGGAGCGCTCGCGCCTCAGCGTACTGGATGTCTCTAACCGATGAGTTTCCTTCCTTCAGCCTTTCGGAGGATGTGGGGCCCGCCTACTTCAGCAGCTACGTCATATCTGCCATCTTCGGCTGGCTCATCGTGCTCGCCTGGGTCGGCGGCATCAGCGCTCTGGTAGCCTGGCCGGGAGAGACGAAGGAGGCTACCGTCTCCTATCAGCAGTTGCTCTTGGGGGAGCCTTCAGGGCCGGTGGAGGTCTCCGACGTGGAAGCGATGCTGATGGACGCGGAGGATCCCTACGTCTCTGCCAAGGGGCTCTATGAGCCGCAGGTGGACCACCGGTTCGTGCTGTTCCTCCTGCTCCTATACAACAGGCGAGATGGCCCTGGCGACCTGGCGGCACTAGTGGAGGAGGGGGACTTTCGACTCAAGGACTCGCTCGGTGACGGGCACGACCCGATATTGGTCACCGTGGCTGGCCGGAAGCCTCCGGTGAGGGTCAGGGAGGCGGGACGGGCCGACGTGTGGATGATGTTCGAGCTCGACCAGGACGCCCGCCCTACGGAACTCAGGTACAACCCCAGCTTCGGCTTCAAGCAGCGCGTCAACTTTGTGCTGCGATAGCGTGACCGGTCAGGCACTGGGGACCGGCGAGTAGCTCGACTGTCTTTACAGCTCCTCCACCGCTTCCTTCCGCTTCTGCTCGAACTCTTCTTCCGTCAGGACTCCCTCTTCTTTCAGGCGCCGTAATTCTTCGACCCGCCGCTTCAGCGCCGCCTCTCGGCTGGCTGGCGGGCCAGGAGCAGTGACCTCGACCGCTGGTGGTTCTCCATCCACCACAAACGTGCCGGCCATCTTGTCGTGAAGCGTTTGGCGGTCCTTGTCCCAGAAGGCCCAGGCGTAGCCCACAATCCCTGCCAAACCGCCTGTAACCAGGTTGGCCAGGAAGTAGATCAGCCCTTGGTACACAAGCTGGCGCAGCCACATCTGCCCGGCGCTCGCCGTTATGCCCGCCTCATTCACGCATCGGATCTTCAACAGATTCATCCCCGGCGTCTGCCCCCTCGCTGCGACGAAGGCGAACCATATCAGCCAGCCGATTACCAGCGTGACGACGCCAATCACGACGTCCAGTAAGTAGGTACCTATGCGCTGACCGTAGCTGGCTAGCTTGAGGTTCGTTTGGCTCCCCAGCAATCCGGAGTGACAAAATCGGCAGAACCGGCCTTCGCCTGCCGGCTGGTTGCAGGTAGGACACTGGATGCCGGAAACCATATCTTCCCCCTGTACCGATACTACAAATGTGCGATGTTCCTTCGAGGGCCAAGTCTTCTTGCAGGATTATACTTACTTCGTCATCGGCCAAGATAGCCTTCTCGTCTGGCACCGCCTCCGGGCGGAGCCGAAATGCCGCCGGAATGCTTGCGGCCTTGACAAGCCCCTGCTCGCTGCTCTATGACGTGGAGTGCGCGCGGTACTTTCCGAGCTGGAGCGCCTACGGGGATCTTCTTCGTGACGAATACCCGCCGTTCAGTTTCGACTAGCCTGAGAAGGGAGGCAGGTCATGTCCGCAGAAGCGACGGTTGCCGGAGCGCCGGCCTACCCCCTGCGCTACGATGTGGAGTACCCGGAGGGGCTGTCCCGCTGGCTTATCTTCGTCAAGTGGCTGCTGGCGATTCCCCACTTCATCATCCTGTATCTGATAACGGCCGCGAACCTACCCATCGCTGCGCTTCTCACGATTCTCTTCCGGAGAAAATACCCGCGCTGGTGGTTCGATTTTCTCGTCGCTTTGCTTCGCTATGAGTATCGCATCGGCGCCTACGTGTTTCTCTTGAGGGACGACTTCCCTGCCCTGGAGGAGGAGCAAGCGGTTCACCTGGATGTGGACTATCCGCCATCCCCCAACCGCTGGCTTCCGCTCGTGAAATGGCTGCTGGCCATCCCGCACATCGTCGTGCTGCTCTTCCTGTTCATCGGAGCGCTTGTAGCGTTGGTCGTCGCCTGGTTCGCCATCCTCTTCACCAAGCGCTTCCCACGCGGCCTGTTCGACTTCGTGGTGGGGGTCAACCGCTGGGGCCTTCGTGTCAACGCGTACGCCTTCTACCTCTTCACGGACAAGTATCCGCCCTTCAGTTTCCAGTAGCCGTCCGGCCGCAGTAGCATGCCCCAAACCTTGCCATGGGCGAGGCTGCCGCGAGGGTGCGCTTGACGGCCCCGCCCTGTCAACCGGCGGCTGATGACCGCAGAGGAGAGTGAGGCCGCTGTGGGCTACCCGGCCACCCTTGGGCATCCTATCTCCTACTCCGTGGCGTATCCCGAACGGCTCTCGCGACGGAAGGGCGCCCAGCGGGCGCTGGGTGCCCTGGTCACCTGGATCGTGCCGGCCGCCCTGGGATACGTCAGCGCGGTGCTCTACCTATGGCTACCGGTGATTATCGGCTCCCTCATCGCGGTCGGCGTGATCAGCCTCCCCATTGTCATGGCGATTCGTATCCGCGCCAAGGGACTGAGCCGCTTCCTCGCGGACGACGGCCCGGTCCTGGAGCGCCACGCTCAGTACGCCATCGCTGCCGCCTCCTACGCTCTGTTCCTGACCGATGCCTCGCCCAAGCAGGCGATGGGCAGTTCGGTGCGGCTGGAGATCAGGCGCGGAGGCGATTTCGGCTGGCTGCGGGCCGCAGTCACCCCCGTGTTGTTGCTGCCGCATATCGTGGCGCTGGCCCTGTTCGCCTTCGCCTTCATGCTCATCATTCCGGTGAGCGCCGTCTTTGCCGTCGCTCTACGGCGCTACCCCCGCTGCTTCTTCGGCTTCACGGCGGGCTATCTCCGCTGGATAGCGAGAGCCCTGGGCTACTGGCTATCGCTCACCGACCGCTATCCGCCCTTCTCTTTTCGACAGGACGCGTGAGCCGGGCCGAGACGAGCCGTCGAATGCGGCGATTCCCTGTGCTACGATGGCGTTGATTTCATGGCCGTAGACCAGAGCGTCCTGGACTCCATCGCCCTCAGCCGCGACGAGTACGACCTTATCGTCTCCCATCTGGGCCGCGAGCCCAGCGAGGTCGAGCTGGGGATATTCGGCGCTCTCTGGAGCGAGCACTGCGGCTACAAGAACTCGCGCCCCCTCCTGCGTCAGCTCCCCGCCGAGGGCGCCTACGTGCTCACCCGCCGCGGCGCCGAGAACGCCGGTGCCGTGGACATCGGCGACGGCGTGTGTGTGGTGATGAAGATCGAGTCCCACAACCACCCCTCGGCCATCGAGCCGTACCAGGGGGCGGCCACCGGGGTGGGCGGTATCGTGCGCGACATCTTCGCCATGGGCGCGCGCCCCATCGCCATCCTGGACTCCCTCCGCTTCGGCCCTCTGGAGGACCCCCACAACCGCTACCTTTTCAGCGGCGTGGTGGGCGGCATCGGCGGCTACGGCAACTGCCTCGGCATCCCCACTGTCGGCGGCGAGGTCGTCTTTGAGGATGCCTACTCGGCGAATCCGCTCATCAACGCCATGTGCGTCGGCGTCGCCCCCATCGACAAGATCGTCAGCGGCAAGGCCGAGGGCGAGGGCACCCTGCTCATGCTCGTGGGCGCCGACACCGGCCGCGACGGCATCCACGGTGCCTCCGGCCTGGCCTCCCGCACCGACCCCCAGGCCCGCTTCGACGAGCTTCGGCCCGCCGTCCAGGTGGGCAACCCCTTCCTGGAAAAGATGCTCATGGAGGCCTGCATTGACCTCGCTGGCAACCACGCCGACTGGATCACCGGCATCGAGGATCTGGGTGCCGCTGGGCTCACCTCCGCCTGCCTGGAGGCAGCCGCCCGCGGCCGTTCCGGCCTCCGCATCGACCTGGCCAAGGTGCCCCGCCGTGAGGAGGGGATGACCCCCTACGAGGTCATGATCTCCGAGTCCCAGGAGCGGATGCTGGCGTTGGTGCGCAAGGGGCACGAGGGCGACGTCGCCGCCCTCTTTGAGCGCTGGGAGGTCCCCTGGACCATCATCGGTGAGGTGACGGCGGATGGCCACGCCCGCATCTACGATGGCGATCGCCTGGAGGCGGACGTTCCCGTCCAATACGCAGTCGAGGCGCCCCAGTACACGCGCGAGCCCGTGCGGCCGCCGCAGCTGGATGAGATGCAGTCCCTGGACCTGTCGGCCCTGCCGGATGTCACCGACGCTGGCGGCGCTCTCCTGCGGCTGCTCGCCTCGCCCAACGTGGCCTCCAAGCGATGGGTCTACCGCCAGTACGACCAGAGCGTGCTCACCAACACCGTGATGGAGGCTGGCGTGGACGCCGCCGTCTTGCGAGTCAAGGGGACGGACAGGGGCATCGCCGTCGCCACCGATGGCAACGGCCGCTACTGTCACCTGAGCCCCGGCGCCGGCGGGGCCATCGCCGTCGCCGAGGCCGCCCGCAACGTGGCCTGCGTGGGCGCCCAGCCCGTCGCCGTCACCGATTGCCTGAACTTCGGCAACCCGGAGCGCCCGGAGGTCTACTACGAGATGCAGGAGGTGATCCAGGGCATGGCCGCCGCCTGCGCCGCCCTGGCCACCCCCGTCATCTCCGGCAACGTCAGCCTGTACAACGAGACGGGCGGACAGGCGGTGTACCCAACGCCGGTCATCGGCATGCTGGGCCTGCTGGACGACGTCTCGAAGCACTGTTCTCCGGGCCTCAAGAACGAGGGCGACGACGTGTTCCTCCTGGGCGCCGCCCTCGAGCAGTCGGCCGCCGCCCTCGCCGCCAGCGAGTACCTCAAGCTGGAGCACGACCTCCTGGGCGGCCGCCTGGAGATCGACCTCGACCTGGAGGCGCGCGTGCAGCGCGCGGCCCTGGCGGCCATCCGACAGGGGATGGCCACCGCTTGCCACGACTGCTCCGACGGCGGCCTCGCTGTGGCTCTGGCCGAGATGTGCCTCCACGGTGGTTTGGGCCTGGACGGGTCAACCGCCCCGGCGGTGCCGCGCCTCGACACAGCGCTGTTCGGGGAGACCCAATCGCGCATCCTGGTGGCGGTACCGGCGGCCCGGCGGGACGGCCTCCTGGCCATCGCTCAGTCGCTGGACGATCTGCGCGACGCCTTCGAGGGTGGGCTGGAGCGGGCTCTGGAGGGATAATCCTCCGGCTTGACGGCCCACGCACATTCGTTCTAGAATCTCCTTGTGGACGAAATGTCGATGAAAGTTGTGGATAAGCCCCTTGCCCCCGCAAGCGGGCCGCCCCCTATGATTAGCGCGTGAGGAGCGTGACATGAAAGTCGTCTTCATGGAGGAGGTCGAAGGCACCGCCCGCGTGGGCGAGATCAAGAACGTCGCCGACGGCTTCGCCCGCAATTACCTGCTCCCCCGCAAGCTCGCCGCCCCCGCCACCGAGCACTACGTCGCCATTGCTGAGTCCCGCGCCGAGAAGGAGGCCCGCCGTCAGGCCAGGCTGGACGAAGAGGCTACCACCTACCTGCTGCCCAAGATGGAGGGCGCCTCCGTCACCATCGAGGTGCGCGTCGGCGAGCAGGGCAAGCTCTTCGGCTCTGTCACCGCCCGCGACATCGCCGCTGCCCTCCGCGAGGCCACCAGCGTGGAGCTGGAGCACAGGCAGGTCGATCTCCACCAGCCCATCCGCGAGCTGGGGTCTCATGAGGTGACGGTCAAGCTGACCCGCAACGTCGAAGTCCAGGTCACGGTGAACGTGGAACCGCTGGGCGGCGTGCCGGAAGAGGAGGTTGAGGCGGCGGAGGCGGAAGCGGCAGTCGAGGAGGCGCCCGCAGAGGAGCCCACAGCCGCTGAGGCAGAGATCGAAGAGGAGCCTGCGGAGGCGGAGACGGCGGTCGAAGAGGAACCTGCAGGAGGGGCGGAAGCAGCAGTCGAGGAGGTGCCTCCAGAAGAGGAGCCCGCGGCCGCTGAGGCGGAGGTCGAAGAGGAACCTGCGGAGGAGGAAGCAGCGGTGGAGGAAGCGCCTGCAGAGGAGGAGCCCGCGGCCGCTGAGGCAGAGGTCGAAGAAGAACCTGC
>JABAOC010016028.1_pt2 | contig 14544 bp, 14 predicted proteins | sample 7062161 | NCBI WGS metagenome assembly JABAOC01 (sample SAMN14538625, study PRJNA623070) | marine sediment metagenome | biome: marine biome [ENVO:00000428]; feature: marine pelagic biome [ENVO:01000023]; material: deep marine sediment [ENVO:00002113] | place: India: Gulf of Khambhat ... | reverse complement strand
CTTCATTTCTTCTCTAACACTTTCCGAATCGCTTTCAACTCGTCCAATATTTCTCCCAGTCTATCATCAGTTGATACTGGAACAGTTTTTTCTGCAACTGCTGTCGCTTCAGCGATGGGATGCAGGTTTTTTATTTTGCCCCTCAGTTGCTGATGTAAATCTTCCCACTGGGCTAATCCAGACAATTGTCCTTCGTATCCTGTAACAGTTTTAGACTGACCCGCCGTTTGAATGCGAATCGCTCCAATTCTTAAAAAACGATCGAAAAGCGAGCGATGTAAGATAAAATCAGTAATAGCGCGATAGGGAATATTTTGCTGAACTTTTGTCAAAATTCCTTTATAAATAGTAATCCGCTCTTCTTCGATGAAATAGGTCAAATTCTTGATCCATAGGATAATGATTGGAACAGAAATAATCCACATTAATAAAATGACTCCGATGGTTATCGGCCAGAGAATAACAGCAACCTCGCTTGAAGTAACGCCTTCTCCTAGTGGAATTAACAGTTGTAAAGCAATGCCAAATAAAGCGATAAAAAAAGAAATCGTCAACAAAACCAGCCATTGTTTGGCTAATAATTTTTTATGAGGTTTAATTTCCATTTCGCACTCCTGAATTTTAAGGTTTAAGAATGAAGCTGTATAATCCTATCACTGGCGACGGGGATTCAGTTGATTAGACGTCATTTAGTGTATTAAACTTGTAGCTCCTCTAATATTCCTGCATATATGGTTATTTCTTCTATGTAACCAGAATAACACATAATAATTGATTAGCTGAGAGATTTTTAATTATTTTTGATTCGAATAATTAGGAAAAAGAAGATTATCGGCATTTTCACAGGAGGAGCTCTTTTTCTGATGTTCCAGATATTGGACATAGTCTACCTCTCCTTTCTTGATTTGTGAGCAGGTGTATAACTGGAGAGAGGAGTAGAGGATGATCGAGAAACTCAGTAATCAGTTCAGGACGACAGTCATTACTTGCAACACAATAGCTAATCACATTCGAATTTTTATTAAACTACAAATTTATTACATAAGAGTCAAGATAAATCGCAAGTTAAAGTAAAAAGTTTCCATCCTTCGAGAGAGATTTTATCCTTATATTAATGAAATTCTCGAATAGAAATCATCAAAATTCAAAAAAATTCAAAAAAATAAAAAAAGTACTTGACAATTAACTATATTTTTAGTATTATAATTATAGTTATAGTAGACTAATTATAGTTATAGGAGATGAAATGTCCAAACAAAACAAACTCACCCCAGTAGAATGGGAAATCATGGAAAGCGTGTGGAAACTTGGAAATCGAACCACAGCACGGGATGTCTTCAATCACGCATTTCCCAATGGAGAAAAGGCTTATACAACTGTGCAAACGATCATGAATAATCTTTACAATAAAGGCATGTTAAAACGTGAGAAAATCGGAATGGTCAATTTCTATTCCCCGACAAAATCCCGTAGAAACATGGTGAAGTCTGAATTCTCATTTTTTCTCTCTCGAGTATTTAATGGCTCCATTCAGGCATTGGCTGATTTTTTAATGGAATCTGATAACCTCGATATGAAGGATCTGGAAGCTATTAAAGCGCTCGTGGATAAGAAAGAGAAAGAGTTAAAAGTGAAAAGGGAATAGTCAATATTACCACTTCGTCAGATTGAAATCGATTTGTTATTCCGAACGGAGCAAAGCGATGTAAGGAATCTGGCTATTTCGACAAATATGTAGAAGAACCAGATTTCTCGCTACTCTTGAAACGACACATTGTCAGTAATAATCAATCTTCAATGATCTGACTAAGTAGTGATAGTTAATAATTAACAGGTTTGTTTCTATCTCAATAGCTGATTGCCAGATTAGGTTCGATAAAATCAGGAATTGAATTTATATTTTAAGGGGTGAAAACAAGTAAGGAGTAAATTACCATGATTGAATGGATTAATTACTATGGAGCAATATGGGGGAAATATTTTTCTGTTGTCGTTATTCAAAATACGATATTTTTGAGTTTTATCTTTTTAGCCTTATATCTACTGAGAACCAGCTCGGCTCGAATGCGATACAACATTGCGTTGCTCGGACTCAGCAAATTGCTTGTCCCACCGATCATTCCTGCACCGATTGGAAAAACAATGCTGCTTCAACCTATAAGGATGCAAAATTTTAATTTTATCAATTTAGTTCCAGAAATGTCAGCAATTCCGACCGAAGTCCGTTTTTCGATAAATTGGGTCGGGCTGCTGTTTGTCTTATGGAGCCTGGTGATGGTCATTTTTCTAGTGATGACATTCACTTCCTCGATTCAACTTCGATTATTGTTACGCTCATCTGAGTTAGTTCAAAACATTCAACTCGGATCTGGATCGATTAATGTTTACAAAAATGATAAAGTCAATGTACCGATGACGTTAGGTACTTTTCCTAGGAAAATTTTTGTTCCTGCGATTTGGGATAAATGGACACCTGCCTGCCAAAAAATGACATTGGATCATGAGCTGGCGCACATAAAAAGGTGTGACGGGATTGTCCAAATTATTCAAATATTCGCGAAAGCGGTTTATTTTTTCCATCCTTTGGTTTGGTTGCTGAATCGGAAGCTTATTGATTTTCGGGAGATGGCATGTGACGATGTGTCTGTGGCGGGGAATAAAAGTTCGGCTATAGTATATTCAAGGTACCTGATAAAAATCGCTGAGTATATGGTGCAATCCAGAATTGGCTGTCCCTCAGCGTCTGCCCTGATCAGGCAGAAGAATAATTTAATTAACCGTATTAAATATCAAATGAAGGAGTCCACCATGAAACCACTATCAAAATCAAGAATCGGAGTTATTCTGACGGGATTGCTTTTACTGGCGCTTCCGCTCTCGTGGAATATGATTAGTGCAAAGCCCGTCAAAATGGGGAATGACAAGGTGAAAAAGGTCGATCTTGTCTTCATCGATGAAAACAAAATTAAAGTCAATGGCAAAAAGACCTCGTTTGAAAATCTGGAAACGACATTAAAAAAGGTCGTTGGGGATGATAAAGAAAATATTGTCTTCAACCTCACTTTCGATGAGTCTACCACGATGGAGACCGTTTCCAACGTACAGGAGAAACTGCAAGCGTCAGGTATATTGAACATTGTTTATATGGATGATTCTAAGAAAGGATTAGCATTGGTTCTACCCTCAAATGAATCGAAAGAAAAAATCAAGAAAATTCCAAAGGAAAATATTGCCAATGTTGCTGTAAATGCAGCAGGTGATATAATCGCTGATGGAAAATCCGTTGGTGAAAAAGAGTTATTTGATTTTACTAAAAAGCTACTGGCAATAAATCCGAAGGTCATTTTTGCCATTAGTACAGAGAAGGATACCAGGTACAGTAATTATGTACTTGTCTTGAAGATTTTGAAAAAGGCTGGAGCGAAAAAAATCTATGTTGGGGAATAGGCGTAGTAAATAACTGATGACATTAAAATGGTGACCACTTCATAAGTGGTCACTATTTTAATTCCAATATCTATTCAGTCAAAAGCTCATCAATCACTTCCTCAAGTAAATTATTAAACCTCGCAGGATCTTCCATCATGACAAAATGTCACACTCTAGGCCTGAGCTTCAAATGAAAATCAGCATACTGCTTATTACTTTCGAAAATGGTGAGATATCGATCTGTGTTTGTCACATAGATTGGTAGGTTTACTTTTTTAAGGCCTCAACAGCATCAAAGTTGAACATGCCTTCAAATGCTCCCAAACAGCCTTCTAATAGTTTACCCTCTGAAATTGGCTTATTAGGATCTTGCACTGCTCCAATTCAGACATTGTTCCAGCGCATAAAACCATCATCCAGTGCACGAGTGTATTCAGCAGTAATAAGAATGTTGTTTACGATGTTTCTCTGGATATCTCGATTGTGCATAGTTTAAGTAACAGCATATTTCTGCGGTTTATTTTCCACAAGTTTGAATTCAGATGGAAGTTTTGAAAGGTATTCATTTACAATTTTTGATTGATTGAGGTTTTCCTGTCCATAAACAATATTTATTCCCAAAATCATGATGGATAAAAAGAGCTGAAGATTCTTTCCACTGATAATTGTTATTCCTCCTGATTTTGTTATACTTGCTACGGATCAAAATTACATGTTTGCACATGTAATTGCGAGGAACGAAGCGACGAAGCAATCTTTTGATTTTCAGTTAGTAATGAGTTTGCTTCACTTCGTTCGCAATGACAGCTTCCTATGAAATTCTTAACCTAAACGAGTATAAATAAGGTATAAGATACCATGTCCCTTTCCCAATTACCTATTTACCCAATTACCTCATCTAATACTTCAAGAACTCTCCTTCACCTACATTTCGTATCAGCACATTCCGTTCTACCACCGAATTCACCTTATTCGGCGGCATCGGCATGGTTGCCTCAGTCACAACGATTTCATTAAAAGTAACTTTTTGTACCCAATTTGAAGCGAGGTCTTTGTAAATATCACCTTGACAATGGGAACTACCGACAGCGACAACTTTAATATCTGGCATTGGATTGATAATCATCTTAAATGAACTCTCGCCCGAATCAAAACCAATAAGTGCACATCCTCTGTCATTTACAACACTAATGCCCTTAAATTCAAGCGTAATTTCACCATTCTTAAAGGACGATCCCTCTAAAATATTTTTCCCCAGATCTACTGGCGGTTCAGAGAATGCGGCTGAATGGATGATCTTTTGACCAAGCTTTTTCAAATTTTGTATGCCATTTCCCTCAGCCATTCGTTCCGCAATCACATTACAGAACGAATGAAAATCAATAAAGGCATTGTAAATGTGATAGGCTTTATCTATAGGAATTGGATTACTTGTGCTATCTTTCAGATTTTCAAATTTGCTATGATCGATACCAAACACCTGGCGCTTGTCATCAATGCCTTCACGATATAAATAGCTCCAATTTGCCAGCCTAGGTATTGTAACTTCAGGCGTATCTTCGAATTGCACGGTAAATTTTACACACGTAAGTTCATCCTCATCTTTTTTTGCAATTGTACATGGAACCCATTTGAGATATAGCTTATAAATATCTTTACTCACACGTTTTCCATCTAATGCATAATTTATACATTCTGATTTCATCATATAGAATTGAGTTTTTTGAGAACGTTCTCCTGCTAAATTGAATTCCTGTTTTAGATAAGAATGATCAATAGTTTGTGAATACGCTACGAATGGTAACATTATAAAATAAAAATAAATTAAGATATTAGGCTTCGTGAATGCAAACTTTTTCATGTCTTAATCCTCCATAGTTTAAATTATAGTCTACTTCATTTGGATTTGAAATTTTAGTGATTGAAACTTATCTACCTATTGTTGGACAGGTTTGGTATTTGTTTTTTGAGATTTGTAAGTTAAAGAAAATATTTATATTTTATCCTTTTGCATCTGTACAATTTGCTCCAACTGCTCAATATATGTTTCAAAAGCCTTTCTGCCTTTCTCCGTTATGGCACAGATTGTCTGTGGCTTCTTCCCTTTAAATGTCTTTTCAATACTGATATAACCAGAGTCTTCCAATTTTGTCAAATGGGTGCTTAAATTTCCGTCTGTTGTCGCTGTCGATTCCTTCAAGAATGTAAAATTGGCATTTTCGACGGTAATTAAAATCGACAGAATTGCTAAGCGGGTCGGAGCATGTATCATTGAATCTAATTCAAGAATTTTTTCATGACTCATTTTCTTTGCTCCTATTTTTATATTTTTTGTTCAAGATAAAACCTGGTAACACCCAACCAATGAGGATAAGTGCGATCATGATAAGGAATCCATAGGGACTGGTATTGAGTGCCATGATACAAGCTCCGCCCCACCAAACCAAACTGAACCATATCATAAATCGCAGCTCATAAACGGCTCCTGTTAGAAAAAGAGCAATGCCAAAAATCAATGATACGAGGACCGGGATCGCATGAAATGGGTATACTTTCAAAAAAGGAAATAGAAAAGTCATCATTATCAGGGGTATTGAACAAGCAAACCAGATGCTGTAAAAAAGAGATTTAGCATAAGTTTTTACTTTTTCCGTTTTACCTTCTTTGGCGGCAACATAGTATCCGATAATACCATTTACAACTGCCAAGATTATCAGGACTGGCAAATTTAGATGATGTAAATGGTAAATCCCCAAAATACCCAGTACAAAAACCATAATTGCTGAGAAGATACCAATAAAAATAAAAAGGTGTCCCGATTCAGCAGTCTCCCTTCTCGTTTTTTCAATCATTGATTTAATGATTGAAATTTCCTTCTGGATTTGATCATGATTCATAACTACCTCCTGAAAAGTTATTGTTATTAAAAAGTACTTTGAAATACAAAGTAAATATAAATATTTTTTGCTTCATTGTCAAGTGTTTTTTTAATTTTTTTAATAATAATTGGGAAATTGTTCTGGTGGGTGAATTATTATTTATCGAGAGGATTAAGAATGATTGAATAGCAGAATATTTTTCAAGATGTATTATTCAATTATATCCCCATAAAATTGTTAAATAATTCTTGCATTTTCCCATTCTTTTATTATATTTCTATTGTCTCATTCATCCAACAGAAAAAGGATAAAATGGAACGTGACCTTTCTCAACATTTTTGCCCCGATCCTAAATGCTTTACCTTTTTTGTTAATTGGCCTTTTAATGATTAATGTCGATAATTAAAAGTATAAGAGTCACGGTGCTTGACCTCAGAATCGGTTTCATCGGTTGGTTGTTCTGGTTGTGTCCAGGTGGGTTCTGGGGCGGAAAGCTGCTGTCGGATGGGATTATTTATTTCGCTGGTAATAATGAACTTAATTTTGATGTCATCCCGTTCACAGAAATGAACGATGGCTTTTTCATAAAATCCTGCATCAGCCAGGAGAATGATTTCATCAAAATAGGATTTCAACCATAAGATGTTAGCTTCCAGCATGTTAACGGCGCCAGTGGAAGTGAACTCAGCACCAGGATGAAAAATAATATCTAACAACTCTCCGGTTTGATGAATATGTAACAACAGGTGATGAAATCAAAAAATATTTTTATAGCTTTGAGAACTTTTTTAATATCAATTTCTAAGGAGACATTTATGAAAGACTTTTGCATGGATCGAAAAGAATTCTTAGCATCCATTGGAAAATGGACTGCATGCTCCTGTCTGTGTGCCGCTATGGGTGGACTGCACAAAGTCTTTGCCCAGGACATACCAGACTCCACTTCCATTGTCTCTCCAAATGACCGTGCCGTTAAACGAATCGAATTCGCTGAAAACTGGATCAGGCGCTTCATGAATGCCCTCGACAGCACGCTTGACGAAGAAACAAAGAAAAAAGTGATGATGGCCAACGGCAAGATTTGTTTCCAGGAATGGATAAAATCCACAGGACAGGAGATAAAGCCTTTATCCCTTAAACAACTTTCTGCCAGGATCAAGGACAATGTCAAAGATGATTCAATTCGGATTGAAGGTAATGTGATCTATTATCAATTTATGTCGGCAGCAGAAACAGGTCAAGCAGCGCCCGAAGGCGCCTGCCTGTGTCCCCTGGTCGAATCCAAGCCAGCAGGTCTGTCCAGTACGTATTGTCTGTGTTCAGTCGGATATGTAAAGGAATGGCATGATCAGCTACTGCAAAAGTCAGTAGATGTGGAACTGGTCGATTCTGTGTTAAATGGCGGGAAGCGCTGCAAGTTTAAGATCACGGTGCCGTGATCAGGATAAAAGCTTAAAAAGAAACATGGCTGATGAAAATTTTTAATAATATTTGAGTAGACAAATTTTTTGCCAGTGTATCTATAAAATACTGGTGTATTAGCTTCGCTCATATAATTCTTGCCGACGCATATCCCAGGAGGCCAGAAGAAGGAAAGTTGTTGAACTCAGACACTACAGCGCTCCTAATAAGTCTTGAAGGGCTAAACTCTGATGGTTTTTCTGGTTTCTGGATCAGTGCGCAAGACCGCAGCTTCGTTCGGATACTCTACACGAAAGAAATCGTCAGAAACATCACTTTAGCGGCACTGGCTTACGGTGAAGCGTTGATAAAGGTAAAGAAATTTGCAGAGGCAGAGATGATCTTGATTTGGGCAGAAGAATTTGAAAAAAAGACTGAATTAGGGGGGTACACTTAACGCATATCTCGATTGAAATCGGAAATAAAGCAATAAGACTATAAATAAACAAATAACAACTGTATGAACTTGAAAAAAATGATAATCGCATTTTTGCAAGTTATGTTAAAACCGTTCAATTGAAAATATTGTATGACTTCAATAAGGAGGTACCAATTATGGAACTAAGTAAACAATACCACATTCAGTTTGCGCGTTGATACTTTGTTCTGCAATACTGTTTGTAAATGCAGTAAGAAATCGCCAAATGAACCTGCTATAACACGAGTTCAAGAATTACAACAAAAATTGGATGATGAACTGAATCGTCATAAAGGAATCGGGGCAGTTGCTGCCGTCCAAATGCCAGGTAGGGATATGTGGCTAGAAACATCAGGCATTTCGTATGGAACAATTCCGATCAAATCAAATATGATATGATGTACTCCAACAATCTATGCTCAATCAAATGCTTGATTTTTTACCAGCTCTACAAAATTCCGATTACGGGCTGGGGATTACTAAAATTATCGATTTTATCAAAGGTAAACCAAGTATTGGACATGATGGAGGTATTTATGGATTTTTAGCCAGGATGTTATATTTGCCAGATTATGATGTGTATATATCAGTTACATTGAACTATATGGAAGAGGATAGCATAGAAACAATATCAAAATCGCTTGCGAGACTTGCGTTAAATCATCTTTAAAAAAAACGAACAGCTAAAAACTTACGATTCCTTAGATGAATTTATCATTCTGGTATAAGCTTAGCCTGAGTTTCGTTGTGGGCAGTATTTGGATTACTTTGAGCACAGTGGCTGCCGAGAGATATGGCAGCAAGATTGGTGGACTTATTGGTGGTCTGCCTTCTACGGCCGTTGTTTCGTTGCTGTTCATCGGTGTCACTCAAACGTCGCTCATCGCATCTGAAGCGACAACAGTTATGCCTGTCGCCCAGGGAATCAATGGAATTTTTATAATTGTTTACCTACTTTTTGTAAGGCGTGGACTCGTTTCGGGATTGTCAATTGCACTGTTTGTGTGGTTCATATTCGCTTGGGCTCTGATTATGATCGAAATGAAATTATTTTGGGTTTCTGTTATTATCTGGATTCTACTTGTTATGATTTGTTATTTAATGTATATGTATATACGAACTTCAGCTTTTGTTGCGAATGATTGAAGATTAGAAAATTAATATTTTTGGAATTTATCTGCTAGTAGTCTGACGAGTTTTGTAATTTGTCTGCCAGTTGGCGGATTGTGATTTGGAATTTTATGTTGATATTTTAAGGAGTACAAATGAGGACGAAAGTAAAATTCTCATCAATAATTTTAATTATGACATTTATTAGTATTTTTTCATGTTCTGATAAAAGCAACAAAGCTCCATCTTTTTCTGTTCATATCGTTGATGACGACATTCACGGTACAGCCAGTCTCCACGCATGTGATTTGGATAATGATGGGGATGTGGATATTTTAGGTGCAGTTTTAGAAGAAGACGCTATCGTCTACTGGCGGAATGATGGTGGTAAACCGATTGTTTGGAAAAGAGAAATCATTGACAACAAATTTCAAAGAGCCATTTCAGTCTATCCCGCAGATGTGGATGGCGATAAGGATTTTGATGTAGTCGGTGCGTCTGCTGGACCAGGTGAGATATCATTATGGATTAATGAAGGAAATGATCCAATTCAATGGAAAAAGCAAATTATTAGACAAGATTACCTGTTCGCTCATGAAGTGTATGCGCATGACCTGGATTTGGATGGAGATATCGATATTTTAGGAGCCTCTACCATGATGAATCGACTTAGCTGGTGGCAAAATATAGGCGACAATCCGATTGTTTGGGTGGAACAGACCATTGATAGCTCATTCATGGGGGCAAAATCGGTTCGTGTGGCAGATTTCGATAACGATAGCGATCTGGATGTTGTGGGAGCGGCTTTAGATGGGAATGAAGTGGCATGGTGGAGTAATAACGATGGCAATCCGAATCGATGGCGGAAATACTCCATCGATCGTGAGTTTTATGGCGCTCACCGAGTACAGGCAGTCGATATGGATGATGATGGCGATGTCGATATTCTTGCAGCGTCTTACGAGGGCAATACCATCGCCTGGTGGGAAAATAGGCGAGGCAATCCTGTTCAGTGGGAAAAGCACATCATTGCAGAAGGTTTTCAACGTGCTTGTATTGCACAAGCGATTGATCTGGATAAGGATGGTGATAAAGATATAATTGGGACGGCGCAGGATGGAAATGAAGTTGCATGGTGGCGCAATGAATCTCGTGGTGATTCAATAACCTGGACAAAATGTCATATCGACAGCCTTCAAAGAGTGTGGCCGCTTTATGTTTGTGATTTAGATGGCGATAGGGATATGGATATTATTGCGGGTAGTGGTTGGAAAGGCATAAATCAGGTAAAACTATATGAGAATAATGCTAAGACTGTTAAAATAGCAGGCATTATATTAAAATGGATTCCAAAAAAACGTGAAGAGAATTATCAACGTTCCGAGAAACTAATTCGGAAAGCAGCTTCAATGGGCGCTAAAATAGTTTGTACTACAGAAAGTTTTCTTGACGGTTACTCCATTAGGGATGATAATATATCTGATGATGAATTTCGTTCCTTAGCAGAGCAGATTCCAGGGGGAAAATATGTAACCCGGATGCAAAAATTAATAGAAGAACTTGATATCTATTTGATTGCGGGAATCACTGAGCAAGATGGTAAAAAAATATATAATTCGGCAATAATAATTAGCCCCGAAGGTAAAATTATAGGAAAGTATCGAAAGAAATTTTTATGGGGAGTAGAGAACGATAAGTACACACCTGGTGAACAATTCCCTGTTTTTTCCACATCTTATGGAAAAATTGGAATGATGATCTGTTCGGATCGACGCCAACCAGAATCGATTAAAGAACTTACCAAAAATGGTACTGAAATAGTATTTTGCCTTGCTGGTGGTGGATTTGGTAAAGAAAATGATCAAATTATAAGCCAGAGATCAAAAGAAGGAAAGGTTCCTATTATCTTTGTACATCCCGTAGAATTTTTAATTACTGGAACATCGGGTGAAATTCTAGAAAAAAATTTCTTTGGAACTGAGTTAGATGATAATGAACAACACACTATTGGCGGTGTAGTGCGCCTTTTCGATTTACATCTTTGAGTCAAAGATTTATTTATTAGAATTAATTGGCAAATTAAACCGTTGAAAAGTTAAAGAAAGTTGAGAAAATGTTTGAAAGAATTCATCTTGCAATAATTTTTATTCTGATATTTTTGATTATTTCTCTCAAGTGCTCCCTACAATCATGTGTACCAGGAGGAAAAAGCTCGCCAAATAATGATATAAGGAAAATAGCTGCAGAACTGGAAATAAGAATCCCTATTTTAATGAATGAAGTTGGAGTACCAGGTCTCTCGATAGCGCTAATTCGTAATAATGATATTGTGTGGCATAGTGCCTTTGGGATAACAAATGTCGATTCGGGCAAACCAGTTGACGAGAATACGATTTTCGAAGCAGCTTCTCTGAGCAAACCTGTTTTTGCTTATATGGTATTGAAGTTTATAACTCGTGGCGAGTTAGATTTAGATACACCTTTGATTAATTATGCATCTGAAGATTATATCAAAACCAAATTCCTTGGAAAGGATTTTGATGATGACCGATATAAAAAGATTACGGCACGCATGGTGTTGAATCACTCAACGGGATTTCCCAATTGGAGAGAGGGTAACACGATCAATTTCAAATATGAGCCAGGTTCGAAGTTCAGTTACTCTGCAGAAGCGTTTTATTATTTACAAATTATCATAGAGAAAATATCAGATCAAAAACTTGTCGAATTGATGACGCGGGAAGTATTTGAACCGCTTGGCATGACAAAAAGCAGTTATACCTGGCAGCCTGAATTCGGGCATAACTCGGCTTATCGGCATGACCTGATGGGTGAGACCCAAGGATTGAGACAGCATAAAAGAGCTATTGGTCCTGCGACACTACAGACAACAGCTTATGATTATGCCCGTTTTTTAAAAGCTTTAATGAATGGTGAAGGACTCGATGAGCAGACGTATCGAGAAATGCTTCGATTTCAATCAACATACAGCAAAGAGGGATATGAAGGCGTTGATTGGGGATTAGGAACGGGTTTAGAAAGATCAGATTACAGGATCGGTATTTGGCACTGGGGAGATAATACTTATACCCAAGCCTTCTACCTGGCAATCCCTGACCAGAAATTCGGTGTTGTCTATTTCGCAAATAGTTTCTATGGTCTGGCATTGGCAAAGGATATTGTAGTTATCGCACTGGGTGGGGAACATCTTGTAATGGATTGTGGAATCATGCAGCCCTATATTAACCTTAGTAAACCGATTTCTACCTTCATCCAGAAAATAAAAAATAAAGATTTTGAATCAGCAGAGGATTTTTTCAGGAAAAATATTCTTCGTCATATTGGCAATGAAAGTGTTTATAATGAAACAATTCTGAATGATATTGCCTATTGGCTGTTAAAAAGAGAACATATCGATGGTGCAATCAGGATATTCAGATTAAATGTGGAAGCCTATCCAGAATCGTGGGAAGTCTATGATAGCCTCGGGGAAGCTTATATGAAGGAGGGACAAAATGATCAAGCAATAATCAATTATAATAAATCATTGGAGCTAAATCCGAACAATGAGAATGCTAAGAATATGATAAAAAGAATAAAAGAGGTGGAAAATGGTCAAAAGTGAATTAATAAAAAAGGTTATCCTGCGATTCGGTATGTTCATCGTAGTCATGGGATTGATGTTCTTTCTTCCTGCAGGTGCTCTCAAGTATTGGGAAGCCTGGGTCTATATGGCAATTCTGGTCATTCCTATGATAACTGTCCTGTTCTATCTCCTCAAGCATGATCCGGAACTGCTGGAACGAAGAATGAGAATGAAAGAAAAAGAGCCGGAGCAGAAAACGATTATCAAAATAGGCGCTTTAATTTTTATCATCATTTATTTAATTCCTGGTTTTGACCAACGCTATGGCTGGTCATCAGTTCCAGTTTCAATAATCATTATCGCTGACATCATCGTGTTTTGTGGTTATTTGTTATTTGTCCGTGTCTTAATAGAAAACAGCTATGCCTCCCGAATCGTTGAAGTCGAGCAGCAACAAAAGGTAATCACAACGGGTCCTTATAAAATAGTCAGACATCCCCTGTATTCAGCCGTATTGCTGATGTATGTTTTTAGCCCATTGGCATTGGGTTCTTATTTGGCAATGATTGGCACTGTGTTACTGATTTTTTTACTGATTGCCAGAATCACGAACGAAGAAAAATTGCTATCAAAAGAACTGGAAGGCTACCAGGATTATCTTCAAAAGACAAAGTATCGTTTGGTTCCAGGTATCTGGTAATTTATTTCAGGAGTGAACGTTCTATTCAATAAAGGCAACAATTCAAAATTACTTGGCACAGACTGGGTGAAAAAGATCCAAATTTTCGTATTGCTGTCATTGCGAACGACTGAAAGGAATGAAGCAATCTTCTAAAAAACAAGGAATTACTTCGTAGCTACGCTCCACGTAATGACCGTATTTCACGAAATATTTTTTTTTAAATATAATGAAAAAGGAAATATTATGGGAATTTTAAAAGTTTTATCGGAATTTTTATTGCTTTCGATTTAACGGCTCAATGCCATGAACAGGATAAGAAACTACCGAATGATCCTGCTCAAACGACTGAGGTCAAAGAAACAACTATCTGGTTTCTTGGTCATTGTGGATTTGCCGTTCAAACACAAAATCATTTTCTCATTTTCGATTATGTCGAAAAGCAATTAGAGAACTCTTACCGCAAACCTGATACTCTTATTTTGTCTACCGGTTATATCAATCCTGAAGAAATTAAAAATTTGGCAGTACGTGTGTTTGTTACACACGAACATGGCGACCATTACGATCCTGTCATTTTTGAATGGCAAAAGAACATACCTGATATTCAGTACTTTTTTGGCTGGCAGGCTTCAAATGAGCCACAATATCAATACCTGATCGTTCCACGAGCTGAGTTGAAGTCCGATGATCTGGAAATTTTCGCCATCAATTCCCATCACTCTGGTGTGTTTGAAGTTGCTTATCTAGTTAAAGTAGACAGTTTGGTCACTTATCACAATGGGGATTATCGTGGAAATTATCAAGAGGACATGCCTTATTTGAAATCGAAGGCAAATAGCATTGATCTTGCATTTACATCCTGTGTCTGGCAGGAACAGTGGGAATACTATCGGGTCAATCTTGAGCTAATTACCCAGTTTCAACCAAAAGCAGTTTTCCCAATGCATGTAAGGGTTGGAGATGAAGACCAATATTTTGC
>JABAOC010000881.1_pt1 | contig 14544 bp, 17 predicted proteins | sample 7062161 | NCBI WGS metagenome assembly JABAOC01 (sample SAMN14538625, study PRJNA623070) | marine sediment metagenome | biome: marine biome [ENVO:00000428]; feature: marine pelagic biome [ENVO:01000023]; material: deep marine sediment [ENVO:00002113] | place: India: Gulf of Khambhat ... | reverse complement strand
CACATTGACTTCACTAAAATATGAAATCGATCTTCTCTCAAAGATGGTTGAAATTGAAACCGAATCAGTTTCAAAGAAGGGATATGGTAAATGTGCCTCGCTAATTGTTGAAGAGGCGGAAAGAAACTCTTTAGATGTGGAAATAGTCGATGGAGAAAAAGGTGCGAAGGATGGACTTTCGCGTCCAAACGTTATTGTAACCCTCGATTCAGGTTCAGATGTGACTCTATTTCTTGAATCACATTTCGATATTGTTCCGTCTGGACCTAACTGGACCTATCCCCCATTCAAGCTGACGATTGAAGATGGAAAAGCCTACGGAAGAGGCACCGCAGACAATAAATCAGGTATTGTAGCCGCCTTCGGGGCCATGCAAAAACTGAAAAAAGAGAAGTTAGACATAAACCTCAAACTTATCGCAGGAGTAGATGAAGAAATCGGTGGAAGATATGGCGTAGACTATGTGCTAAGCGACTACGGATTGAAAGGTGACGCAGCATTAATCCTTGACGCAGGTCCAGAGAGACTTTACCTGGGAGCAAGTGGCATTATCTGGGGTAAAATCACTGTTGAGGGAAAGCAAGGACATGCGGGATACCCTTTCAAAGCCAAAAATGCCATCGATGAAGCTTTTAAAATGCGTGCCGCATTTGAAACCTATAAAAACGAGGTTGAAAAAAAAGAGTCAATTTTGCATGCACCGCCTAGAGCTCCAAGAGAATTCGTTTGGGGAAGATATACGGTAACGATGATAAAGGCAGGAGAAAAAGAAAACATCATACCTGGTACATGCGAATTTCGTTTTGACAGAAGACTTCTACCGGAGGAGCCACTAGAACAAGCTGAAAAGGAATTGAGAGGCTTCTTCCAAGAAGCGGTTGAGAAAACCGGTTGTAAAGCATTGCTAGAGATCACGAACAAACAACAGGGTTACTACACACCAAAAGATTTACTCTTCGTACAAACGGTTTCAGAAAACATAAAGAAAACAACAGGTCAAAGTCTACCTTTCGCTGCAGAATTGGGAGGAAATGATGGAAGCTTTTTTGCTAAAAACGGAATTCCAGTAGTATGCTACGGAACGATTGGAGCTGACACAAACTATCATGGTGTGGACGAATTCGTATATCTTGAAGACATAAGAAACACGCGAGATTTGATAGTCAACTTGGGAAAGGTAGCCAGGGAGAAAATAGTGTAGTATATAAGATTGAGCCGCGCCTTCGAGAAAAATATTGTGTACGATGGCACGATTCCGACAGGTGTTTTGTTAACCTAGGAACAGCACATTGCTTTCTAACCACAACGCGCGCGTAATTTGAAATAACAATTCCAAGAATCGTGTGCTGCGGTTTAGCAGGTCAAGTGGAGGGCTGCCACCACTTTTCTAGACTTGATGAGGCGGTTGAAGGTTTCACAAGCTTCCTTAGTCTTCTGGGATATAATTTCGATTCCTTCAGATTCAACATATTTTCTAGTTACAGGCGGAATTGTCATCAAGCCTGAGTATCCAGTACCCACCACCAGAACTTCCGGTTTAACTTTCAAAACGTCCTTTAGATCCTCAATATGGATTTGGTGGCCCTCCTTTCTCCACCAACCGTCCTTAACCTTATCGGGAAAAAGTATCAAATCATTCGAGTATCGTTTCCCGTTGATGACGATTCGACCAAACTCGTAGGAGTCAATCATTTCAAAGCCTTCCCAAAATCTATGGAACTGACTATTTTTGAGTCTTTCGTGAACTGAAGAAATGATTGCGCATCTTAATCTAAAGTATTTATTGGAAATTGGACGGATGTATAGTTACATATAAATGTGTAGTGTCTTGCTGATGCGCGCGAGCACAGTCATTTTTGGACATACTTACTGACTAAGCCTCAAGCGAACAAAGAAAGAACAGATTGTACTGGAAAAAATACAAATCTAGAAGGGTTAACTTTGGCATTCTTCACTTTCACCTTTGTCTCTCCACTTCATAGGTTGTCGTTGCGTCGAGGGTTTTAAATGTGCCTCGGCTTGACGATAAAATGGCGCTGATACTTCATGAAGATGGTTAAACATCCAAATCATTCAGTAGAAAAATGTAGAAGCCCTTGGAACGAAGAATGCAAAAGGACTGACATAGAAGTCTACATCTTCTATAGGGGCAGACGTCTACCCATCTGCAGAGACTGTTGGGGGACGATCACTGAAAAGGATTTTGAATGGTAAAAAGAAAGAATGCGTTTGCAACGTATGAAGGTTTTTTAACTTTGCAGTGTTAGCTTTTTCCTAGGTTCACCTTGCCTTCAGTTTAATTAGTTTATAAGCAAGGCGAGTTGGAAGAGGAGTTACTTTTATTTTGTCGTTTCTGGCGTCTCGTACCATGCTTGGCAAATCGTAACCATAATCTTCTCGGCACCTGCGGATCAATTCCTTTGCTTCTTTGATTCCATATGAAAAGAGGAGCTTCAACCCGTATTGGGTGACTTTGCCTTTTATGGCTAAGCGAGAATAATCTTCAACCAAAGAAGGAGCCCACTTAAGATTGTGCTCCCAACATTTCAAATAAAGTTCATAATGTTTGGTAGTCATATTTTCCAACGCAAATGAGGTGGTTCTTTCTTTCAGTCTGCTCATGGAGACAAAGAAAAGGGGAACGATTAGGCTTTTGAAGGACCTTAACTTTTCCACAAGGTCGATTGTTAGCTCAACGTCCTTCTCAGTTTCTCCCGGTAGACCTAAAATCAGGGTGCCACACGGAAGCCAATTATTCTTAGACAAGATTTCAAACGAGTCCTCTACTAGCTTAGGCCAATCTTCAGGTTTGAAGGGTTCACATTTCCCAGCCATGTGTTTCTTTATTAGTTTAGGGCTGCCAGTTTCGATTCCGGTTTGGGCGGCGGTCCAATGAGCCTTTTCGCTCAAACCTAAGATGTTGGAGATTTCTTCAACAACATCAGGCGCATCTAAAACTGAGGGAAGCGCGATGTGACTTAGGCTTGTCATGCGAACGCCCGGATGGTTTTGCACAGTTCTGAAAAGGGTTATTACGGCCTCCTTGTTAACTCTGAATCCCTTTGCCTTGTACCTCAACACGTCCTCGGCGTGGAGTAATGGTTGTTTGCCGGCTCTAAGGTTTACTTCAACCTCCTTCAAAATGTGCTCAATGGAAAGGCAACGATACGTTTGAAGGGTTGGGACACAAAAGGCGCATCCTCTTCCGCATCCTCTAGCGATTTCAATCAACCCACATACAGTTGGACCCTTAATAGTAGGTATTCTCTCTTCGGGAACCACTTCTCCGTGTACAACCTCTGGGAGCGTTTCACCATTTACAGCCTTCTCGAAGACATGACTTGCAACTTCTTCTCCTTCTCCCACGATTATGCAGTCTATCCCGAGTTCTTTTCGAGTTTCCGCACTTTCAAGTTGCCACGCGCCGGGTCCCCCAACCACAATCTTTGGCTTAAATCTCTTTATTGCAGGGTCGCTCAAAAGCTCCTCAAACTTGATCGCCATATATGCCTCTCCACCCAGCAACTCTGTGAAGGCGGAGGTAGCTGGAGCGACACCCAAGGGGTCGTTTTCCGCAATTCCAATAACCTTTGTGTTTGGCCCCACAACCTTCTCTAAATGTTCCGGATGCGCAATTATCACTTCTTTCCTCTGGAAACCATAATTCAGTAAGGTGGCCTCTATTTTTCTTATCCCACACGGAGCAAACTTAACAGATCCATCACTGTTCACGCCTATAGAGGGGCAAAGCAGGGAAAAGTAGAGTCTATCTGGAATCAGTCCCTGAGGTATGCAGGCGCTGAATCCGAGAAAAAGACCGCCGTGATACTCACTCATCAAAGTGCGATCGGCGGTGAGGACGATTTTGTAGCCGTTTCTCGTTATTCAATCCCCCAGGCGAAAGTACATTATAACTCGATTATTCCTTAATACTTTTCAATTTTAATTAATTATATGATCGTATACAACCAAACGGTTAATAGCCATGCATTTGGAAAGGGGGTCGTAATCAAAGCCTTAGGAGAAGGAATTGACTCATGTCAAGTTTCAAGTACAGGAATATCTTACCTTTCAAATTTCTTTCCAGAATATTAAATAGGGACCTAAAACTGCTTTTCACCGCTACCATTATAGGCGCCTTTGGAGACGGTCTCTACTTTTATATATTACCCCTTTACGTCCGAGAGCTTGGAGCCAACCCTGTTGAGGTAGGAACATTCTTCTCTGTAATGTTATTGGCTGCTGCATTAACGGTTCTTCTCGGAGGATACTTGGCGGACAAATATGCTCTAAAGAAGGTTATGATCGCTGGTTGGCTGTTATGGACACCCGTTCCGATAATTTTTTCCCTAGCGAAAAACTGGATTCAAATGTTTCCAGGTGCGATTATGTATGGGTTTTGGATAGGCCAGCCAGCTTTCAGCGCATACATCGCGTCCTCGGCCGAGAAGAAAAGAATTACATTAACCTTTACTATTCTTTCATCTTCCTGGTCGCTTGGATATATCCTCTCCCCAGCGCTAGGAGCGTATCTCTCTGAAGCCGTTGGAATACGATGGGTTTTCTACTTAACCTTCATTCTATATTGCATGTGTACAAGCATCCTATTTTTAATAAGCAACCAGAGCATAGAAAAACAAACTTCTCAACTTTCATCAACTGCTGCTTCCCTTGGGAGATACAAATTGTTTGTTTGGTCTGCTTTCTTTGCTGTGATTATGTTTTTTGTGTTTTTGGTTAGACCTCTTATTCCACAAATTCTGAGAGACAAGTTTAATCTCGCCGATTCCCTCATAGGGATTTTAGGGTCCGTCACTTTCCTCGGATCAGGAGTCTTGGGGATATGCTTGGGGAGAATAGGGGACAAATGGAAGAAAGCAGGCGCTATTGCTGTCTGCATGATTTTATGCTCTGTTTCAGCTACAATCCTTGTCTTGTTCAACAACTTCTTACTTTTAGTTCTGGTCTCATTCTTGATGGGCGCTTCGTATACTATTTTGTCCCTGATAGGAGCTGTGATGAGCCCAATCGCAACGGAAACAGCAAGGGCAAGGTGGATTTCTATTCCACTGTCGGCAAGCATGTTCGCAGCGTTTCTAGCCCCATACGTAGGAGGCGTATTATACGACTCTTCGCCCTATAATCCATTTCTAGTCTTCATCGTAGCCACTGCGCTACTGTCATTTTTGGCTCTAACAAAGATATTTGATTAAGAAAATTACGATTTAGGGTTCAAATTTTACTCTGACGCAGAGAATTCCAAGTTGTTAGGTCGTCAGAGAAGGTCATTTCTTCTCTTTTTCAAAAACCTCAGCACAATGTACACAGCAAAAAACGTGTTCTTTTCCATCAATAATCCTTTTGTGAGCTGCAAAAACACATTTGTCAGCAGGGATTTCAGCGTTGCAAATTTCACATTTCACAAAAGTTTTCATTTTTTTGCCCCTTTTTTCTTTAGATAATCGTTTATGGCTGCGTGTAAAGCATCTGCGGCTAGATTAGAACAGTGCATTTTGATTGAAGGAAGACCTCCCAAGCTGTCAGCAACATCTGCCCTAGTAATTTTTAAAGCTTCTTCGATGGTTTTTCCCTTTGCAAGTTCGGTGGTCATGCTACTTGTGGCTATTGCTGCTCCGCAACCAAAGGTTTTAAACTTAACATCCTCTAACCTGTTGCCTTTTATTTTAACGTACACGGTCATGAGGTCGCCGCAAACGGGATTACCAACTGTTCCAACTCCATCTGCATCTGGAATTTCACCTACGTTTCGTGGATTCATGAAATGATCCATAACTTTTTCGCTATACATTCATTTCACCTCAACATTTCTTTTGGTGTCAAGGGAGACATTGCCCTCAACTTCTTTACCACGCCAGGCAAGACATCCAGCACATAGTTGACGTCTTCCTCTGAGTTTTGCTTGCCCATAGTGAATACCAAAGAACCATGGGCCTCTTCGTGGGTTAAACCTATCGCAAGTAGTACATGGGAAGGTTCTAGAGTTTTCGATGTGCATGCCGAGCCCGAAGACACCTGAATGCCAAGCATATCTAGCCCTAAGATGAGAGATTCCCCTTCTACATAACTGAATCTGAGGTTGTCGGTGTTGGGAAGTCTTTTAGTGGGGTGCCCATTCAAGTACGAACGTTCAATCGTGTCCAGAACGCCCTTTGCGAGTTTGTCCCGTAGTTGGCTTAACCGTCTGCCTTCAGTTTCCATTTCTTCTTGGGCGATCTCAGCTGCCTTACCCATGCCTACTATGCCGGTTGTGTTTTCTGTGCCTGAACGCAATCCTCTCTCTTGGCCGCCACCCTGTATAACTGGTTGAATTCTGGTCCCCTTTCTTATGTAGAGGGCTCCCATTCCCTTTGGTCCATACATGGTGTTGGAAGAAATTGACAAGAGATCTATGTTTTCCTCTTTAACGTTGATGGGTACCTTTCCTGTTGCGTCTACAGCGTCCACGTGAAAAAAGATTTTGTTCTCGTGGGCTATCTTCCCTATCTCTTTTATTGGTTGAATTGTTCCGATTTCGCCATTTGCGTACATGACGGAGATGAGTATTGTTTTATCGGTTATTGCTTCTTTGATTTTTTGAGGGAAAACCATCCCGTGTTTGTCCACTGGTAAGTAAGTTATGTCGAAGCCCTGTTTTTGAAGATGTTTGCATATGTTTAACACCGATATGTGTTCAATGGCAGTCGTGATTAGGTGGTTTCCCTTTTCCTTATTTCGGTAGGCAACTCCCTTTATTGCTAGATTATTTGATTCTGTGCCCCCTGAAGTGAAAAAGACCTCTTCAGGTTTCTCTGCTCCTATTAGTCGAGCAACTTTTTCTCTAGACTCCATCAAGGCATTCTTGGCAGCTGCTCCAAAGGAATGAGAAGATGAAGGGTTTCCATAGTTTTCCATAAAATACGGTTTCATAGCTTCGAAGACTCTTGAATCGATGGGCATTCCAGCTGCGTGATCCATATACACTTTTCTCAATTCTTGTTTGCCGTCCTATTTTACTTTCTTTATGAAAAAATGAAATCCATCTTTCTCTTTGCGTAATGAAAGGAGTTGGTGCCCAAGCCTCTTAACTAATCGTTTTATGTCTTCTTCAGCCGCTGGGTCATCAGCAATTACCTCTAAGATCTGTCCAACCTCTAGCTTGTCAATTTCCTGTCTAGTCCTAAAAACTGGTTCAGGACAGTAAAGACCTAGGCAATCTAGTTGTCGATTGGTTTTGATTTGACCACCCACTTCCAAACCTCCGTGCCAACATATACCAGAGTTGCTTTGCTAAACTAAAATTTTAATTATTCATACAAAATTAAAACAGCTTCGGCCTATTTATCTATAACGATGTTATAAATAAACGTTTGAAATTTATTGGCGCGTAAAAGTAGCTTCCGCGTGCAACGTCGTTTTATTTCTTCTTAAAAAATAACCAGTTCTTTCGTCCCTTGAACCTTACTAGGCAATATTCTCCCCGAAGTTTTTTGCCATGGATCTCAAAAACTAGTTTGCCTTCGTCCCTTTCTTTCAAGAAGTATTGTCCGTTGTCCCAGATTTCCACGGTGCCTGCGCCGTATTGTCCCTCAGGGATTGCTCCTTCAAAGTTTGCGTAGTCGATGGGGTGGTCTTCTACTTGCACTGCCAGTCTTCTTATGGCTTTTTCTGTAGGGGGCTCTTTTGGAACTGCCCAGCTTTTAAGAACTCCATCCATCTCTAACCTTAGGTCATAGTGTAAATGTCTGGCCTGGTGTTTTTGAACTACGTAGATGTTTCCGCCGCTTGTTCTCTCGTCACCTTTTGGTTCGTTTGTCTTTTTGAAATTCCTTTTCTTCCTGTATTTTTCAAGGCTCATTTGTCTAACCCGTAGAAGACTGAGAGCAACTGCTTATGTATATATTTGGCTTTAGAATAAAGGGTTCTGTTAACCCTACCAAAGGAGAGATAAGTATTACGGACACCAGTTTCTTTCTCAGGGGACTCATCATTGGTTTTTCGATTGCCGCACCTGTCGGACCAATTGGCGTGTTATGTATACGACGTACTTTAACCGAAGGACGAGCCTTTGGCCTCTTCTCTGGTCTGGGGGCTGCTACTGCTGATACGATCTATGGTCTCATTGCAGGATTTGGGTTGACCTTTGTTTCAAATTTCCTAATCAGTCAACAGATATGGCTTCGTTTTATTGGCGGTGGTTTTCTTTGTTTTTTAGGCGTTAAGACTTTCCTATCCAAACCTGCTGCACATGCGGCTTCAGCTAAAGGAAACGGACTGGTTGGCGCTTATGTGTCGACTTTTTTCTTGACGATCACAAATCCGATGACAATCCTTTCTTTTGCGGCGATATTTGCCGGATTGGGGATGGTAGGCACTGGTGGGAGCTATGTCTCTGCTGTAGTATTAGTCCTAGGTGTGTTTATGGGCTCAGCCCTATGGTGGCTAATCTTGAGCAGCGTTGTAAGCATATTTCGTGCAAGGTTTACCGCTCACAGGTTGTGGTGGGTAAATAGAATTGCAGGCATAATCATTACAGCGTTTGGCTTGATCGCCCTCCTTAGTCTGGGACTGTGAGAGCGCAACCTCATATAGCAAAAAGTTAATAGTTTCTACCAAAGAAAAAAGTAAAAAGTTTCAACAGGCTTCTTTAGTTTTGTTCTACTTGGGGGAATTCAGTGACTGTTGTCTGGCTGTATAGTCTGGCGAGCGTTGTTATCGTTAGTTTAATCTCTCTAGTTGGTGTGCTGGTTTTTTCGTTGAAAGAAGAAAATCTAAAGAAGGTACTCATGTATTTCGTAAGTTTTTCTGCTGGAGGACTTTTTGGACACGCCTTCATTCACATGATTCCTGAAGCGGTAGGAGAGAACGGTTTTGGATTGCAGGTATCTTTATACATTTTGATGGGCATAGTTACCTCCTTCGTTGTGGAGAAGTTGCTCCAGTGGAGACACTGTCACATACCAACCTCAAAGGAACACCCCCATTCCTTTGCTTACATGAATCTCTTTGGTGATGCTGTTCACAATTTCATAGACGGACTAATAATAGGTGGAAGTTACTTGGCAAGCATACCTTTAGGAGTAGCCACCACCCTAGCTGTTGTTTTACATGAGATTCCTCAAGAAATCGGAGATTTCGGAGTTCTGATATATGGAGGATTAAATAGATCTAGGGCTATTTTCTTCAATTTTTCAACCGCCTTCACAGCAATATTCGGAACCATCGTAGCTCTCAGCGTGGGTTTTTTAATTCAAGATTTTATTCCCTTTTTGATCCCTTTCGCCGCGGGCAACTTCATTTACATAGCGGGTTCAGATTTGATTCCAGAACTTCATAAAGAAGAGTCCGGACTTTTAAAATCAGCATTGCAGCTAACAGCCTTTATTCTAGGAGTTCTTATTTTGTTCTCACTCGTCCTCTTAGATTGAGTTTCCTTCGATTGAAGAGAAGATGTATTCTGTTTTCTGTTAATTCATGCTCTACTAACTGTTGTTTACTTGTTTTAAAATTGAAACTCATATGCAATCGATCGCATGTTTTGTACATGAAAGTCTTGTTCATGCAGCAAAATAGTCATCCAATGATGGAGCACCCGAATGTATGCGGAATTTAAATTCTAATGCGGGCACATTATAAAGAGGTGCCTTTAAATATTCCTTATGTCATATTTCTCTTAGTCAACTACAGGACCAGCAGAATAATATGAAAAGAACCTTTTTTGTCGCTTTAATCACAATAATAACTGTAGTGTTGGTCGTAACTTCCTCAGGTTGGGTTCCGGAACTTGTCTCCAGTTATGGGACTCCTACTGACGCAGAGATAAACTCTGCGAGAGCAGAGTGGCAATTAACTGTGGACGGGCTTGTTGAGCATCCGTTGACTCTGAGCTGGGCTGAAATAATCTCTATGCCTCGAAGCACCGTGAATGCCGAGCTTATCTGCGTAGACATGCCTAATTATGTGATTATGGAAGGCAACTGGACTGGAGTCAAACTTCGCCTTTTGTTGGAAAAAGCAGGAATTTCCCCAAAGGCGATTAAGGTTGGATTTTACGCCGAAGACAGTTATTCAACAGACTTAACCTTGGAGACGGCTATACGTGACGACATAATTTTAGCCTATGAGATAGATGGTGAGCCCCTGAGAGAAGTGTTGCGTTTAGTCGTGCCTGGAAAGTGGGGTTATAAGTGGATTAGCCAAGTTGTCGGCGTTCAACTTGTTGATTACGACTTCAAGGGTCTTTGGGAAAGCCGTGGATACTCCGACGAAGCGGAAATCACATCAAATCTAATGCGCCCACAAATACCTAGCCCACAACCTCCAGAAACAATACCTGAGTTTCAATCAGTTCTGGCGCTATTGATACCAGTGATTTTGATTACACTTGTTGTTGTAATAATGAAAAGGAAGATTAAGAAGCGAGTGCATGTCTAGGTTGGAAATGTGCGCTCTGAAATGAAGGACTATTTTTGCAGAAATATCAACAAACTCCTATTGTACTAACCGATGGAGCCTCACATTTGTTTTATTAAAAATCTTCGCCGCCTTGAAACAAGTATCTAAAAGTTTGCAGCCTTTTTGATTTGTTTAGTCTTCATGTCCATCTAGGATTTGGTCTGTCCTATTATCTGGATCCTAACGTTTGGATACGTGTGGAGGATTAAATTTTAGTCCTCAAAACGCAAAAGGCAGTATACCGACGAGATAGCTAAGGTATGAAAAAGAAAAGAGGGAACAGATCGCCTAAATAACTGAACTTCTTAGAACCACATTGTTGCGTCAGACTCTAAAACAAGGTCGTTGAGGGTTGCCGCACCTACGATTTTCACTCCAGGTATCAAATCAATTTTCTGCCAACCCAACATCTGTTTAGATGCTTCACAAACGTATATGTTGATACCCATTGAGAGAGTTCGGTCAATCATTTCTTTAACGCTTGGAAAATTCCCCAATTTTATCTTTTCAGCTTCCCCAGGAAGCAAGATTCTCAGTGCTTGGCCGAGATAATATACTTTGGCTTCGACATCCATGGACTTTGCAGTCTGTGCCAACACCAAAGGAGAATATTGTCTCTCAGGCATATCGCTTGTCTGCACATATAGAATCGATTTTTTGTCTTTCATCACAAATACACCTCCTATTATCATTTTTATCTCCTATCATAAATGTGTTTTATCTTGAATCTTGGAACATCGAACCGAATTTAAACCAACAATTACTGTATGTAAAGCACAAATTTCTAATACTTTTTTAGGTTTTTTAAAGTTTACGACGTAACCTATAATATAACACTGTTATAAGTCTTTTGAGATAAGACACGTTAGAACAGGTACGCAACATAAAGTATTAAAATGTCTTGCTTCCTGAATAAATACAAAGTTGAGGTGGATACTATGGTAAAGGTTGCAGTTGACTGGGAAAAGTGCAATGGAGACAGTGTGTGTGCGGATGTTTGTCCTGTCGAAGTCTTCGAACTTCAAGATCTTGCTGAATATCCTGACACTCAGAAATCTGTTCCTGTGAGAGCAGAGGACTGCATTTTATGCATGGCTTGCGTAACTTCTTGTCCCACAGGAGCTATAACTGTGGAAGAAGAATAGAAAATCGATAACGAAAAACTAAAAACTACACAGCGGTACATTACTCAGGATATCAATTTCCTTAGAGCCTAACTTTTATTTCCAATCTTGTATTATTTCTATTGAACCTCCGGGAAAGTTAGACTTTGGTTAGCTCCATAAAAATTAGAGGGCGAACCTTTAGAGGGGTTTTTCATGAGCGACCGAACCGTTTCTTGACCCTAGTCAGAGTCGAAGATAGAGTATTGCAAAGTTTTTTACCCAACCCTGGAAGAATGCACGAGCTTCTGACTCCGGGAACCGAAGTTATCCTCAGAAAGGTGACTAAAGAGGATAGAAAAACTGATTATGATTTGATCGGAGTTTTCTACAACGGTCAAGTGGTGTCCGTTGATTCTCGGGTGCCCAACAAACTAATCTTAGAAGCCTTAAGAAACAAAGACATAAGAGAACTTTCGGAATACAACATAATAAAGCCAGAATATGGCTATGGGCACACTAGATTTGATTTCTTTTTGACTAACGAATACGAGAGTTGTTTGTTAGAGACAAAGTCGTGTACACTGGTGAAAAACGGCGTAGCCTTGTTTCCTGATGCTGAGACTGAAAGGGGGAGGAGACATGTGAGGGATTTGATGAAGGCTAAGAAAGAAGGGTATAGAGCGTGTGTGCTGTTTGTGGTTCAAAGGACCGATGCGCATGTGTTTACTTATAATGATGAAACTGATCCGGAATTTGGAAAGGTTCTTCGAGAAGCTGCCATGGAGGGAGTTGAAGTTTACGCTTATTGTTCTGAGTTCGTTGGAAACACGATCACCTTAAAGGGAAAAATCAAGGTTGAATTGGAACCACATTAAAAACCGTCAATTCGCACGCAATTTACATGTCTATCCCGTCAATTTTAGCGCCACAATAAGAACACGCAGAGATTTTAATCTTGTTTTCCAGAATTTGGTAGCCATACCGGCGAATTAGCAGTTTCCCACATTTGTAGCAGTAGGTGTTTTCTCCAGCCTCGCCACGCACATTCCCTTCATAAACGTATCTGAGCCCTACCTCAAAGCCAATCTGCCTAGCCCTTCTGAGGGTTGCCACGGGAGTTCGAGGTAAATCTATAAGGTTATATGTTGGATAGAACTGACTGATGTGCCAAGGTATCTCCTCGCCCACTTCTTTAATGAACTCTGCAATTTTTCGCAATTCCTCTTCTGAATCGTTCAGGGTTGGAATAATCAGGGTTGTAATTTCAATCCAGATTCCGAGGTCTTTGTGAAGCCTTATAGAATCCAAAACAGGTTTTAAGCGGGCGCCACAGTTCTTGCGGTAAAAGCCATCGCTGAAACTCTTCAGATCGATGTTGGCTGCGTCCAGGTAAGGTTTTATTTCAATCAGAGCCTCTTCAGTAATGTATCCATTTGTCACGAAGACATTTTTGATTCCCTCTTTCCTCGCCAGTTTGGCTGTGTCATAGGCATACTCGAAGAAGATGGTGGGCTCAGTATACGTGTATGCTATGCTTTCACAATTATTTCGTTTAGCCGCCACAACAATTTCTTCAGGAGAAACGTCTTGTCCAAGGATTGTTTTTCGGTCTTTAGGCATCTGGGAAATGTCAAAGTTCTGACAGTTCTCACACTTGAAGTTGCATCCTGTCGTGGCGATTGAATAAGCTCGCGAACCGGGAAGAAAATGGAATAAAGGCTTCTTCTCTATGGGGTCCACAGCGCGGGCTACGGCCTTCCCGTAGACCAAGCTGTAGAGTATCCCGTTTCTATTTTCTCGAACTGCACAGATTCCTCTCTTTGAATCGGCTACTCTGCATCTGTGACTACACAAATTGCATTTTACCACGCCTTCGCCTAATTTTTCGTAAAACATAGCTTCTTTCATTTTTAGCCCTCCATCTCTAAAATGAGTATGATTTTACTTAAATATTCAAGTTTGTTTCATTAACGAATGCATAAATTGAAATTTACTCGAGCCCCCTAAAAAAGCAACAGTTATATGCGCGACACAAATTGGGTTAAATCTCTAGTAAAAAGATTACCAGGGGTTAAATAATGAAGGTTATGATCCGTACAGACAAGTTGTCAAAGTATTATGGTAAGGGAGGCGAGATCAAAGCTGTTGATAACCTTGATCTCGAAGTCTATGAGGGTGAAACCTTTGGTCTGCTCGGCCCAAACGGAGCAGGGAAGACGACGACCGTTCGCCTACTAAATTGCATAATAAAACCAACTAGCGGTACAGCCACCGTAAATAACTATGCCATTCTCAAAGAGGAAACAGAGGTAAAACGGGTCACAGGGTTGCTTGCTGAGTCTCCTGGATTGTATGAGAAACTTAGCGCCTACGAATTTCTCGAGTTCATGGGAGCCCTCTACGATGTTCCAAGAGATATTCTGCCTGAAAGAATAGAAGATCTACTGAAGCTCTTCGGTCTTCAGGAGAGACGTGACTACCTGCTTGAAGGCTACAGCCGAGGTATGAAACAAAAAATCTTGATCGCAGCAGCTCTAATCCACGATCCCTCAATTCTTTTCTTTGACGAGCCCACATCGATGTTAGACCCCCGCGCAGCTCTCATGGTAAAAGATCTGATCAAAAAGTTAGCTGACAGTGCTGGGAAAACTATTTTCATTTGCAGTCACATTCTACCCGTTGTAGAGGAACTATGTGACAGAATAGGCATCATCAACCAAGGCAGACTTGTGGCATTAGGCGCTGTAGATGAAATTATCGCCCAGACAGAAACGAAGACTTTGGAAGAAGCTTTTATCGCTTTGACCGGAGGAGTGGAGGAGAAGGAGCTCTTAGCTTGGAGGGAGCAGAGGGCTGCCGATGCCTAAGTGGCTTGTGGTTGCAAGAAACGAATATCGCACCCGCATAAACAGTATACGGAGTATAAAACGCTACTTTCCGTATCTAGTAATTGGATTGCTAGCGATTTATGTGGCATTTATTGCGC
>JABAOC010008157.1_pt1 | contig 14547 bp, 12 predicted proteins | sample 7062161 | NCBI WGS metagenome assembly JABAOC01 (sample SAMN14538625, study PRJNA623070) | marine sediment metagenome | biome: marine biome [ENVO:00000428]; feature: marine pelagic biome [ENVO:01000023]; material: deep marine sediment [ENVO:00002113] | place: India: Gulf of Khambhat ... | reverse complement strand
CAGAAATGATTTTGTGATTGTTATGGCAGGGGGTGGAGCCGAAAAAGACAGATTGAAGAAATTAGTTGCTAATGACAAAGATTTAAATCGTGTTATCCGCCTTGTCGGATTCCAGTCACGCGAAGTTTGCCTGGATTTGCGCCGTGCATCCGCTGTTTCTCTCTGTCTGATGGCAGGGTTTAGTCTGATTGAGGCTTGTGCAGCGGGACATCCTGTTGTTGCATACGATGTGGAATGGCATTCTGAACTTGTCAAAAATGATGAAACAGGCTTCCTGGTTAGGGAGCATGACATTGACGGATTAGTTAAATCAGTATCTTATCTTTTAGACAATCCCGAGAAAGCTCTTCAGATGGGGGAGAATGCACAGGCATTTGCATTTGATAGACATGACATAAATAAGACATCTGCAATCAAAAGACAATATTATCAGGAATTGTTGAAAGGAAAACCAGCCGATAAAAGTAAACATAATCCAATACTTCAGATTATGGCTGAAAATCCCTGGTATACTGATGACCAGTTTGCATCTCAACTTTCTAATCCCGGCTCGCGGTCAGTTATTGAAAAAAGGTGGAATATTTTTGAAAAAGCCTTAATTGAATGGAAAAAAAATGCTGGCTTAGTTGATAAACATATTTATATTTTAGACGCTGGCTGCGGAGATGGCATCAATCTCTTTGCATTTTCTGAAGTGATTAAGAGACATAAATGGGATGCTAAACTTTTCGGGATAGACTATAATCCGATCCGGACAAGCAGAGCGACATGTATTGCAGGAGTTAACGGTGTTTATCTTGCTTCGTTATATACTCTGCCTTTTGCCGACAGAACTTTTGATGTAATACTATGCAATCAAGTATTAGAACATATTCCGGATGACTTGCTTGTTCTCAATGAATTGCATAGGGTACTCAAAAGAGATGGTTTATTAATTCTCGGTGTACCAAACGAAGGCTGTATTTTGGCCCGCTTGCGTAATCACGTATTACAGCCTTCAATTTCCCGTTCCACAGACCATATCAATTTCTATACAGCTGAGGCTTTGTCTAAAAAAATGAATGATGCCGGTTTTCAGATAGTGCACATGGAACGCAAGGGCTTTTTCACTCCCCATCTGAGACTGCAGTACTTGATAACGGCCTGGACTATTGGTAGAAAGGCGTTAGATTTATTAGGCAGCATGATCTCTTCGCAATCAGCAGAACTAATTATTTTTGCGAAATTAAAACATGAATGAATTCCAGCCACCTTATATAATTTTTCAAGCCGGGAATTTCAGAAGATGTTACATAAAAAGGCAGCATCAGTCTCTGTAATATTATAAATGATTAGATCATACGCTGGTGTATTGCTTTTCCTTGTGGCTGCTTCGGTTGTAGCACTTCTGAGTTCATGGCAGATTTCACTTCATGTGCTACCAGATGTTTATGGCCAATATAGCCTTTATCTGTCAATAGTAGGATTTGCTGTGATGTTTTTTATAAGCTGGCCGAATGCTGCACTACTGCGGTTTGGGAGGGAGGAGTGGAATCAACGAAAAAGCCTTGGCAAGACACTATCTACAAGATTGGTTCTATATACAGCAGGGGTTGGCAGTGTGCTTGTTATAGCATTTTTATTAAATTCTTCTGCAACCAGATTTCTGGACATGACAGAAAGCCCCTTTTCCCTCATTGCTGCTGGAATTATTTTAGCACCTTTGGCTGAAATAGGGATTTATGCGAATCAGGCAACCGGCAGACCGATATCTTACGGGTTAACCCCCCTAATAAGCCAGATAATTTTTTTATCTGGCATTCTTCTTATTCCTGTATTATATGTTACTGCAGACATAAAGTATTTAATTTTTTGGTTTCTCACAGGAGCGATGTTTTCCGCAGTTACTGCAATTATAATCTTACCAAGAAACGTATGGCATAGTTTTCGCCCCGACAGGACTGTTATGAGTAATATCCTTCGCTACTCCTGGGCTTTGCCTTTTGGAGCAATAGCTAGCTATACCGTAAACTGGGTGGATGCCTGGGTGATCCGTGCATATATGGATACATTTAATGTAGGCATCTATACATGGGCATATCAGATAACGATGATAGGGTCTCTGGCTTTTCCCCCTCTTGCAGTTATTCTGGCGCCTTATATGATAGATGCACGTCTTTCAGGCGACATAGATGAATTGAGTCAACATGGATATAGAAGTCTGCGCGTCGTAGTATTAGCTGGAATAGCAGGAACGGTTTTGCTGGGGCTGGTATATCCGGTTCTCTCTACAGTCGTTGGTTCTCACTATATGCAAGCATACATGATTATCCTGATATTACTGTCTGCCATTCCTTTTCAGTTACTTGGATATCTCATAACCCCCATTTCTAATGCATTTGAATTCCTGATTCCCAGAAAAGTATTAATAAGTATCGGCATCGCCATTTCCAACGTGTTTGGAGATTTGATTCTCGTTCCTCTGATGGGTATCAGCGGTGCTGCTGTTGCAACCTGGGGTGTTTTTTTCGTGGGCGGGATTATTCAAGTCTATATAGTAATGAAATATGTGCCTAAAATTTCATTTCCTTCTCTGTTGAGTTTTAGTATCGGAAGCCTTTTAATGTCGGTGGGTGTATTAGGTATCTGGATGAGCGGGCCGGTAGCAGGCACATTATTGTGTTTTGCTTTAAGTATTACAGCATTGATGGCAGCACGTCGTATAAGATTATTTTCGGAATCGGATGCCCAATGGCTTGAAGCCCAACCGATTGCAGATATAATAAAAAGACCTCTTGTTTTGTTTGCAAAATGGTTAGTGTACTCATAACTTTACCATTAGCATTTTTTTTCCGTTTTTTACCCCATCTTTTTTCCTCAGGGGGCCTTGGGGTTGACCACTGGTACTGGAAGACTTATATAGAAACCTATCGCAGGGAACGGCGGTTCCCACCTATTCTTCCGCAGTATATCCTTGAGGAATATCAGTGGTATCCGCCATTATTCCCGATGACAATGGCTTATTTTCCTGAAAAGATATTTGACAGTTACAGCCACTGGGTTGCGATTATTATTGACCTGCTGCGCATGATGTTGCTTCTCGGTATATTAATATGGTGGAGTAAAAGCAGTCCATGGGCTATCGGAATTGCAGGCCTTGTTTACGCTACAATGCCAATTCTGGTTTCCTATAATATTCAGCTAAATCCCCGCGGGATTGGAGCCTTATTCCTTGACTTATTAATTGTCCTTTTACTTTGGGTTTTTCTATTCAACGGTCCTTTATGGATCTGGGGTGTGATTTTACTTCTTTCCGGCTTAATTATGTTAACCCACAAAATGACTACCCAGCTTTTCTGGTTTTTATGTATTGGAGCAGGGATATTAACGCGGGATTGGTGGTTTTTTGGCTTGATTCCAGCATCAATACTGGTTGCCCTTATAATAAGCAAGGGGTTCTACCTTAATGTTGTGCGTGCCCACTGGGACATTGTCTCATTCTGGCACAGGAACTGGAGATGGCTCATGGCGCATCCAATCAGGGAATCAACAATATATGGCGAAAAAAGTTATGAGACGCCTAATAAAGTTCATAGAAGAGGCATTAAAGGTTTTCTTAGGCATTCAGGTGACCTTATTGTTCATAATATATGGGTCTGGGTGCTTATTGCTGTAGCCGTAACTGGAATATTTCCTGCAACAACTCTCACCATCCAGTATCAATGGGTTTTCTGGTGGATAGTTCTTATTGCTTTGTTTGGTGTTTTGACACTCTTTTTACCTTTTCTGAAAAGTCTTGGTGCGGGTCAGTTATATTTTTATAATGCAGCCTTTCCTACAGCACTTTTGTGGGGTATGATATTCAAGAATGCTACAAAAGATAATCATGTCTTGATAGTTTTTCTCATTGCATTGCTTGTAAATATCCTGGTTATTTTACGCTTTTATATCGGATTTAAGCATGCGAAAACTCAAAAAATAGATAAAAACTTTGAAAAAGTCCTTGAATTTCTAAGCAAATCACCAAAAGGAGTGGTCATGTGCCTTCCTCAAAAGTGGTATGATGTGGTGGCTTATAAAACAGGTCAACCAGTTCTTTACGGAGGTCATGGCTATGGGTTTAAGCTTTTAGAGCCTGTATTCCCCAGATTGTTGATACCAGTTCAGGAAATAATTGAGAAATACAAAGTGCGATATCTTTTGACGTTAGACGGTTATTTAAATGATGAGTTTCAAAGGGATCTTAAAAATTTTAAGTCTTTCGAAAAATTTGGACAATATACAATATTCTGCATGTGAGCTCTTTTTAAAGAAAGGATCAGTGAGTTTGTTATTAGGCGATGGTGTCATTTTTCATAATGGATTGGCTTTTTTGTGCATGGCTGAACAACTATTAATTTAAAAGGAATAGCAATGAAAGAGAAGTTATTGGATATGCTTGTTTGCCCTTACTGCAGTGGCAGTCTTGATCTGAAAACAGACTTGACTGAAGGGACTGAGATTAAGGAAGGAAGCCTGACTTGCCAGAAGTGTAGCAGAAAATTCCCTGTCACAAAGTTTATCCCAAGATTTGTTGAATCTGATAAATACGTGGACATATTTGGCTTTGAATGGAATAAGTTCCATGATGTCCAGATGGATATACTAAACAATACAGATGAATCAGAAAGGACTTTTAAGTGGAAGACAGGTTGGGCACCTGAAGATATAAAGGGGAGGCTGATTCTTGATGTGGGCTTGGGAGCGGGGAGGTTCGCCGACATTGTTTCTAGATGGGGAGGTGAGGTAGTTGGGATCGATTTAAGTTTTGCAGTCGATGCTGCTTATAAAAATATTGGACAAAGAAGCAATGTTCATATAATTCAGGCTGATTTATTTTATTTGCCTTTCAAAAAAGGAATTTTTGACAGTATTTATTCGATTGGCGTACTGCATCATACGCCAGATACTGAAAAGGCATTTAAATCTATTGTTCAATATATTCACAATAAGGGCGAATTGGTAGTATTTTTGTATGCTTATGGTCACTACCATTATTTTAGTGATATTTGGCGAAAATTTACTGTAAAACTTCCAATAAAGATAATGTACTATATTTCTAGTATAGCTGTTCCTTTTTATTATGCTTACAAGGTGCCATTATTCGGGAAGGCTGTTCAATTTTTCTTGCCAATATCGAACTGCAAAAAATGGAAAGGCAGATGGTTAGATACGTTCGACTGGTATTCACCTAAATATCAGTGGAAACATACATGGCCAGAGGTATATCGGTGGTTTGAGGAGGAAGGATTTACAGATATAAAACTGCTTGATGAACATAGAGAAAGCAGTCTTACACAAATATGCATGAGAGGGAAAAAAGATTGATAATTATACCCCGATTAGAGGCGCTTATAAAGGTTTTTTATGAATTCCGAACAAATAACCCATATTAGTTCAAGCTAACATTAAAAAGTATTCTTTCACTGTATTAGAAATCTGGAATGAAGTAAAAAATAATGACTAATGATCGATAAAGTCAACAAAAAACTGATGTTTGTTATTCCCTCGCTTCAAGGTGGTGGAGCAGAGAAGGTTGCTTCCATTATCCTGAAGGAATTCAGCTCTTCGGGGATAGATGTTGTTCTGGTCTTATTTAGCAAGGAGTATATTTATGAAATATCTGAACAAGTAAAGGTAAAATATCTGGATATAAAACCGAATAAAAACTTTATTTATGTAATTTATAAATTTTTTTATATAATTTTTAAATTGTCCAGGATTATAAAAAAGGAAAAACCATATAGAATTCTTAGTTTCCTTGATTATACAAATATTGTTGTCATATTAAGTAGTTTTCTTTCCCTCCATATGACAAAAGTAATTATTTCTGTGCGTACATCACCAACATTGTATCTCTATGAGTATTCAAAAACCTTCTGGAATAATGTAATAACAGTGTTTGTAAAGCTTTTCTATAATAAAGCAGATATGATTATCACAGTTTCGGAATATAGCAAGAAAGATTTGATTGAAAACTATGGTATAGAGAGGGAAAAGATTGTAATTATATATAATCCTGTTGATATAAATAGAATATATGCTCTATCCGAAGAAGAGGTATCTCATACATGGTTTAATGACAATATTCCTGTTATCATATCCGTTGGAAGATTATCAAAAGAAAAAGGTATTGAATATTTACTGAGGGCAATCGCCATAGTAAAGGAGACAATATCAGCACGGTTGTTAATTGTGGGTGATGGAGAAGAGAAAAATTATCTTAAGGACATAAGCAGTAAGCTCGGGATTGATCGAGATGTGTATTTTGCTGGTTTTAAAAAGAATCCGTATAAATTCATGAAAAGATCCACAGTCTTTGTTTTGCCCTCTCTATGTGAAGGGTTTCCGAATGCACTCATAGAAGCAATGACTTGTGGTGTGCCCGTAATATCCACTATATACAATCCATCAACGAGTGAAATAATCAAAAATGAAAAAGATGGATTGTTGGTTCCTGTTAAAGATGAGAAAGCTATTGCTGATGCTATATTAAGGCTTCTAAACGATGAAGAGTTACGAGTAACATTGTCAAAAGGAGCGAGGGAAAAGGTTGAGAATTTCTATGTCGGGAAAATTATGGACAGGTACAAATCTGTTTTAGATATTTAATAATAATTCAATAAAAAGAATTCATTAAAAAGACCTTGAAGATTCTCGGTATTTCATGTTTCTACCATGATAGCGCAGCAGCCCTGGTTATTGATGGAGAGATTATTGCTGCTGCTCAGGAAGAACGGTTTACGCGCAAGAAGCACGATCCCGGATTCCCGAAACACGCAATTGAAAATTGTCTGAAAATTGGAAATATTTCTGTCAGTAATCTGGATTTTGTTGCGTTTTATGATAAACCGTTTATCAAATTCGAGCGCATAATAGAGACTGTATTAGCCTATGCTCCAAAGGGATTCAAAATTTTCCTGAGGGCGGTTCCATTATGGATTAAGGATAAACTCTGGATGTCAAGGTTTATTCAGAATGAACTTCAAGGATATAAAGGAGAAATTATTTTTACCGAGCATCATGAGTCTCACGCGGCTTCAGCATTTTTCCCTTCGCCATTTGAAAGGGCAGCGTTTTTAACTGTTGACGGGGTTGGTGAATGGACTACAACCAGTTTTGGAACGGGAAATGCCAATCGTATTGATATGCAGTGTGAATTACATTTTCCACATTCTCTAGGGTTATTATATTCAGCTTTCACATATTATCTCGGATTTAAGGTAAATTCAGGAGAATATAAAGTAATGGGTTTGGCTCCTTATGGTACTCCCAAATACACCAATTTAATATATGACAATCTAATAGATCTTAAACAGGATGGTTCTTACAGACTTAATATGGAATTTTTTAATTATTGTACCGGTCTTACAATGACCAACGGGAAATTTCATAAGTTATTCGGCGGTCCACCCCGCAAGCCCGAAACATCAATTACCCAGGAAGATATGGATATAGCAGCTTCGCTGCAGGCAATCACAGAAGAAATAATGTTACGAATGGCAAGAAATGTGAAAAAAGAAACGTCTGAAAAGAATCTTTGTCTGGCCGGTGGCGTTTCGCTTAACTGTGTGGCAAACGGAAAGATATTACGTGAAAATATCTTTGATGATATATGGATCCAGCCTGCAGCTGGTGATGCAGGCGGGGCGCTGGGTGCCGCTTTATTTGTCTGGTATCAATATCTGGGGAATGAAAGAAGAGTTAGCTCCCGGGATAAACAGAAGGGTTCTTATCTTGGTCCTGTCTTTTCAGATAAGTACATAGAAGATTTTCTGTCGAACAGGGGGATCCCATTTATTGAATATAAACAGCAAGAACTTCCTGAAATTGTATCTGATATGTTAATCCAGGGCAAGGTTATCGGATGGTTTAACGAAAGTATGGAATTCGGGCCCCGTGCACTTGGGGCAAGGAGTATACTTGGTGATGCAAGGTCTCCGGAGATGCAATCGATGATGAACCTGAAGATAAAGTTCAGGGAGTCATTTCGCCCTTTCGCCCCTTCTGTGCTTAGTGACAAGGCACATGAATGGTTTGATATTGACAGGGAAAGTCCTTATATGCTTTTAGTTGCAGATGTTAAGAGGGACAAACAACGCCAGACTGGTGATGAATTTGAAGTTAAAAAGATTCAGGGACTTGATAAGTTAAAAGTAGTCAGGAGTGATATACCAGCGGTTACTCATGTTGACTATTCTGCACGTATTCAAACAGTGAGAAAAGAAGATAATCCTTTATATTATGAATTGATACGTAAGTTTTATGAAAAGACCGGTGTACCGGTGATTATAAACACTTCCTTTAATGTCAGGGGAGAACCGATCGTATGCACTCCCGAAGATGCATATAAATGCTTTATGCGCACCAACATGGACTACCTTGTGTTGGGCAATTTTATACTGGATAAGGCAGAACAACCAAAATTCATAGATGATATGGATTGGCAAAAAGAATATGAGCTGGATTAGTGATTCAAAAAGAAAAATATTACTAAATCTTGCTGTCGTAATAGTATTTCTTGTATTCATATCCTTTTTTACAGAGATGTATGTCAGATTTTTTACTCCTGTTGGTATCTATACCAGCTCATATTATGATGACGAGTTAGGCCTAGTTATTACACCAGGAAGCAGGATTATATATAATAAGCTAAGACATACAGTAAGTTATGCAAACGAGGATGGTTTTTTGGATATAGATCACAGCACTCATAATGAAAAGGGAAAATTGAGAGTTGCTTTTTTTGGTGATTCATACGTTGAGGCAATGCAGGTGAAGGTTGAACAGAAGTTCTACAGAGTTTTGCCCGATAAGATAAAAAATAAGGAAATAGAGTATTTTGGTTTTGGAATTAGTGGTCAGGGGATTCTTGCTTCTTATTTAAACTATAAAAAACAGGACAGGAAATATGACCTGGATATTGTTATTTACGTATTTGTGGAAAATGATCCTGGTGATAATATTTTAATAATTGCAAAAAATGACATGCGTCCTTCGGCCAGGCTTATTGAATCGCATCCGGGTTTTGAAGTGGAGAGGACATATAAAAAATATAATTCATTCATATTCAATACATTAAGGCATATCAAGAGAACGTCATTGTTGGCAGATCTGATTTTTCAGAGAATTTCCCTTCTTAAGCAGAAAGGTATTATGCTTAAACCTGATGAAGGTGACAGAGAAATGTCAACCGTGGCAAATGGCAAAATTCCCGATCAGAATGATCTGCCTTCAACCTGGCCTCCCGAGATAAGAGAATATTCAGAAAAGCTTGCCTTCAATATACTGAGTAAGTGGGCAAAGGATGTTCGGGAAGACGGGAAAAAGCTGGTAGTTTTTTATGTCCCGCGTGGAAACGATGTATTGCTTCAGAATCATGAAAATAGCGATTCCTGGAAGGCCTGGCTGTCTGTCTCATGTTCTTTGTTAGATATAGAAATAATTGATCCTTCTGAAATGTTTGTCAAATTGCTAAAAGAAGGTATTAAAGTATATGATGACCATTGGTCTCCTGAAGGCCATATGGCAGTTTCACGAGTTATTGAGGAATGGTTGTATAACTACCTGTAGGATGAGACACTATTTAAGAGAAGAAATAGAAAAATTAAGAATAGACAACAGAACCCTCCGTAATTTTGGCCTTCTGCTGTGCAGTTTTTTGGCAGTTATATCTGTTTACACTTTATGGCATGGTAGTCAGTACTGGAAGTGGATATTGCCGGTGTGCGCAATTTCCCTCTTATTAACGGTAATCTGGCCAAATTCCCTGAGAAGATTTTATAAATTATGGATGACATTAGCTTTTATACTTGGCTGGGTCATGACACGTTTATTGCTTACTGTAACTTTTTTTGTAATCTTAACACCATTTGCATTATTATTAAGGATATCTGGCAAGGATATGTTAAGCAGAAAAATCGAAAAAAATCGGGATACCTACTGGATAAAGCACGAAGCAATTACAGATATGAACCGTTATAAAAAACAGTTTTAAGGGCTGAACATATGGGAAAGTTTACGATGATAAAAGAAATCTGGGAATTTTTAAGAACAAGAAAAAAATGGTGGCTGACACCTGTTATATTGTTTTTGCTTTTACTTAGTTTATTGATTGTACTTACTTCAGGATCGGCTGTAGCTCCTTTTATTTATACATTGTTTTAATATAGAAAATCTCTCGAAAATCTTGAAAAACAATCCTCTTTAGATTATTAACTCATGTGCGGAATCTGCGGTAAAATTAATCTTAAAGGTCTCTCTGTCGATGAAAACCTTCTTAATAGGATGACTTCCTGTCTTGCACACCGGGGACCTGATGACGAAGGAATATATGCTAATAAGAATATAGGGCTTGGTCACAGGCGGCTTTCAATCATTGATCTTTCGCCTTTAGCTCACCAGCCGATGTCCAATGAAGACAAGTCAGTATGGATTGTATATAACGGTGAGATATATAATTTCCTTGAATTAAGGGGAGAACTCGTAAAAAAGGGACATGTTTTCCGCTCAAAAAGTGATACTGAAGCAATTATACACCTGTATGAAGAGTACGGAATCGAATGCCTGAAATACCTGAGGGGTATGTTTGCATTCGCTATATGGGATGAAAAGGAACAAACGCTTTTTTTGGCAAGAGACAGAGTTGGAAAGAAGCCCCTTTATTACTGGTATTCTCCAGATACTTTCGTCTTTGCCTCAGAAATTAAATCAATTCTGCAGGATGTCAATTTTTCAAGAAAACCGAATTTGACAGCTATACATCATTATCTGACATATCAGGATGTGCCTGCACCATGGACAGCCTTCGAAGGGATAAAAAAACTGCCCCCGGCACATTATCTTCTTCTTAAAAATGGTCAGGTTCAGATTAAACGATACTGGAAACTGTCTTATCTTCCAAAACACAAAATGAATATAGAAGATTTGCAAAAAGAGATCATTGACAGGTTAGAAGAAGCCGTTAAAATAAGGCTAATGAGTGATGTGCCACTTGGTGCATTTTTGAGTGGCGGAATAGATTCAAGTGCTGTAGTTGCCTTGATGTCTCAAGCCATGAATAAACCGGTAAAAACTTTTTCCATAGGTTTTAAGGAAAAAGCTTACAGTGAACTAAGGTATGCACGACTGATTTCAGAAAGATTCAGGACAGAACATACAGAATTTATTGTTGAGCCAAATGTAATTGATATCATTGATAAACTCGTATGGCATTATAATGAGCCTTTTGCAGATGTTTCAGCTATACCGACATATTATGTTTCAAAGCTTGCAAGAGAACATGTTACGGTTATTTTAAATGGTGATGGTGGTGATGAAAACTTTGCGGGCTATGGCAAGTATATAGCTATTGAGTTTTCAAGACGAATGCAAAAGTTTGTGCCAGCTGCTGTAGTAAGGGCTTTTTTACCGTTGGTAAAAACACTTCCTCATGGAAAAAACCCGAACAACTTTTTCTGGCGCTTAAAACAGTTTCTTAAAGAATATCCTGAAAAGCCTGAGATGAGAAATGGACACTGGATGAGCCATTTCACGACAGAAATGAAAAATAATTTATATACTGACGATTTTTTATTAAAATTTTCGTTCGATAATTCTTTCGAACTCTTATTAGAAAAATACAGAGAAGCTGAAGCAGACACATTTTTGGACAAGACACTTTATGCCGACGTGATGATGTACCTGCCTGATGATCTGCTTGTAAAAGTGGATGTTGCCTCAATGGCAAATTCTCTTGAGGCACGTTCTCCGATTCTTGACCATGAGTTTATGGAGTTTGTGGCAAAGATCCCTTCTGAATTAAAATTGAATGGCAGAACTACAAAATTTATTTTTAAAAAAGCTTTAAAAGGCTTGCTTCCTGAGGAGGTACTTTTTAGGGAAAAAATGGGTTTTGGTGTGCCTATAGATCACTGGTTCAGAAATGAACTTAAAGAGATGTCATATGATATATTGCTAAGTCAAAGAGCAATTAAACGGGGCTATTTTAAAAAAAAGTCGATTAAAAAGATAATTGATGAACATACATCGGGTAAATGGAACTGGCATAATCATATCTGGAACCTTCTGATGCTTGAACTCTGGCACAGGATGTTTATTGATGTGATTTGAATATGCAGTAATAAGAAAAGCAATGGGTCTGGAAGAGATTGATAGGGAAGGCATAGCTGTTAATTTAGATGTTGCCATTGAAGCATTTAAAGGGCATATTGATAGGAATGCCATAAAATCGGGCCGATTATTTGATCAGGAGCTGATGAATAAGAACTTAAAGTTTCTTGACGTCGGATGTGGTATTGGCGGACATCTACTTATATTGAGGAACAATGGAATCCAATATGCCTTTGGGTTTGACATTGTTTACAGACTGGTAAAGATAGCAAAAAGCGAATATGGGGTGAAGAATCTCTTGGTTGCTAATGGCATGCGTATACCTTTGATTGATGGCTCTGTAGACAGAGTGATTTTATATAATGTTATTGAGCATTGCAGCGAACCTATTGGAGTCTTGAACGAGATTTATAGGGTTCTTTCCAGAGATGGGATATTGTATATGGATGCCCCCAATGCAAGGTCAACGGGGGACCGAATCTATAGATGGGGCAGCAGGATTGTCTATGGCAAGACCAGCCATATCCAGAAATTTACCATGAAGAAAATTGAATTATTAGTTGAAAAAACCGGGTTTCGCATTGATGAATGCAAGACGAACATGGGTATCTTTGTCGATTATCCACAACTTAAGAGGCTTGCTTATCTAAAATGGTTACTCAAATTTTTGTTTGGAAAAGAGATTGGAAGTTGGGAACTGAAGTTAGTCAAAAAAAACTGAATTTTAAGCTATGTGTTGTTTCACCGCTTTTTCATCCAAATTTAGGCGGGGTTGGCAGACAGGCGGTCGCCCTAACTGAATATTTGCACCAATGCGGGATCCAGGTAATGGTAATGTGCAGGGATATGAAAGATATTCCCCCCTGGCAGCCTCGTGCAGGCATTCAAATAAACAGGCTGTGGTCAATAGCACCAGATAAAATCAATCTCCAGGAGAGAACTATCAGGAATTTTTTCATCTCTTTCAGTTTCTGCCTGAGCCTTGTCTTCGCACTTATAAAGAAAAGAATGCATTTTGACATCGTTCATTTTCATGGTGCAAGCCTGCCCCTTATAATAAATGTCCTGCCCCTCAAACTTTTAAAAAAGAAGGTTGTTTCAAAAGTTGCAGGTGCGAAGATGGATACAGAGGCCGGCTCTCTTAAAGGCAAATATCTGTTCCTGGGTAATATCTTTATCTGGATTTTAAAGATGGTGGATGCCTTTATTGCGATCAGCAGAGAAATAAAGAATGATCTGATACAAGACGGATTTGATGAGAGGAAAATTGAAGAGATAAATAATTTTATCGTGAAGAATGAGTTTTTCCCATTGCAGAACAGTGATCATAATAAAAATTTATTGAAAAAGAGGCTAATGAACACTGAAAAAAGAATTTTGACCTTTTCCGGGCGGTTGGTAAAGACAAAGAGATTGGACCTGCTTTTTACTGCTTTCAAAGAAGTCTTGCAGTCGGGAAAAGACGTTCACCTTCTAATTCTCGGCGATGGAGAATTGAGGGAAAAACTCATCTCCTTGGCTAAAGAGCTCGGTATCAAAGATCACGTTTCCTTCAAGGGATTCAGGACTGATATCCTTGACTACTTGCATATATCAGACATGTTTGTATTTCCTTCTGAACGTGAAGGCATGCCCAATTCACTTCTTGAAGCGATGGCATGCAGACTGCCTGTTATTGCCGCTGGGGTAGGTGGAGTCATTGACCTGATCAGAAACGGTGAAAACGGCATCATGGTTCCTCCGGGCGACGCTGAAGGGTTGAAAAAAGCGATATTCAGGCTTCTTGATGATCGTCAGTTTTCTGAAAATATTGCTGCAAAGGCATATGAAACAATAAAAGGGGGGTATTATATAGATATCGTTGCAGAGAGATACCTTTCACTTTATCAGAAAATATTGAGTGAAGTCTGAATATTTTTATTACCTGAAGAAAAGAAGCCTTGCCAGGGTACTTTTTCAAAATTATTCTTAAAACCTGTTGTGATTTTTTTCCGGGAGGGCACTTGATATCGGCTCAGGTATAGGAGAATTTTTAGCTCTCTCTTCTGATTGAGTTTGCACGGGATATTTTAGTCATAATAAGTTGAGAGTTTTTGCTGTTAATGTTAAAAATGCAAATAAAAAATTATATCATTATAAATTATAAGGATATTTACTTGATGATCTGTATATTATAAATACAGGCTTAAGTTATAGCACAGAGATAACAGTATCAAAGTGATTTTCAAATGACTCAGATAAAAAAGCATATAAATAATTTCGCGATAATTATCCCTGCCTATAATGAGGCGGGAAGGATTGCATATACCATTGCCGGTATAAGAAAATTCACTGATACCGATATCATTGTAGTCAGTGATGGTTCGACAGATGATACGGCAAAAGAGTCTGAGGCGGCTGGTGCTGTGGTAATAGAAC
>JABAOC010029275.1_pt1 | contig 14550 bp, 15 predicted proteins | sample 7062161 | NCBI WGS metagenome assembly JABAOC01 (sample SAMN14538625, study PRJNA623070) | marine sediment metagenome | biome: marine biome [ENVO:00000428]; feature: marine pelagic biome [ENVO:01000023]; material: deep marine sediment [ENVO:00002113] | place: India: Gulf of Khambhat ... | reverse complement strand
TTATTATCTTTGAATTCTTGAATCTCGATATGGTATCTCTTGACGAATTTGTAGTCGTCTTCCGTGACAACAGAATACGCTTTGCCGTTGTTGAAGAAGAGGAATCCAGCCAGCATCCCTTCTGCCGGGATGGGCGTCTTAAAATGTGCGATGTATTTCCCTTCCTGGTCGAAAAGGTCGATAAGAGTGTATTCGTCCTCAACGGAATTAACTACCACACACAGCCAGCCGTTCTCCATCAACGTGAAACCTTGATAAGCGGGCTTATGCTTCGGATATTTTAAATTTTTAAAAGCTTTTTCTTTGAGGTCTTCTGTAAAAAACGCAGGGAGATTATCGCTAGCCATTTTTACAAAACTTTCTTTATCTTTTTCACTCACTGGAATGGGGTCATAATCTCTTGCGATTTTTTTGACCAATTCACCTTCTGGGGAGAAAACATTGATCTCGTATTTATCCGGATAACCCAGGTAGATGGAGTCATCATCTGCCACTGTAGTTATGACCTGTGGACTAAATGCAAAAATACTGAACACCTTGGCCAAATAATCTCCCATTGAAGATGCATCTGTTCCTGTTGGCAGGGAAAATTCGGTTTCAATTTTAAGAAGTTCTGCGACCTGATTGAATTGGTCATCAAAAAGGCCATGCAGTTGGATTTGTTTCTGGACGTTACCTTCTTCAGATGCAGTGAACTTGTTGGCAATGATGAAACCTTTTGAATTGATAAAAGGATTTGAATATCTTTCGGTCAGGCGTATTTGCCTTAAATATTTGCCGTCTTTATCAAAAAAGGAAATCCTGTTGTTGCCGACGTCATTGATGTAGATATTGCTGTCTTTATCAAATCTTATCAATGATAAAGTACCGAACTCTCCGGGTCCCTGCCCCTCTCTGCCGATGGTGAGGAGATATTTGCCGTCAGGGTCATATTTCTGGATTTTATGTGCATCCAGATCGCTGACATAAAAATTTCCGGCTTCGTCCGTGTTAAAGCCGATGTTTTCGCCGAACATGTAATTCTCGTCTCCTTCAGCCTCTCCTATGGAAAGCTCTTCTGTAAAGACAATCCGCAGCTTCAGCTCTGGTGTCTTGAGATTTGCCACAACAACGATGTCTTCAGATTCCTGAGCCGTATTGGTTTCTGCGGCAAGAAGCTTATCAGGAAAATAATGGATAGCCAAAAGAATGAGAATGATAGAGATCGTCGGAAACCGGAATTTATATTTCATTTTTTTCCTTTATCAATAATGCTGTTATTAATAAATAATACTATTATAAATATTTTTCATAAAACCTTAAATTCTTCCTGATAACCTAGCAAGTCGATTACTTCAAAAACTGATCCAGGAATTGTTTGACTGCCTGCCAGTATTCCTCGTTTCCGGCTGTGCTTTCCCACAATGCACTGGAACCGTGTGAGCCTCGCGCCTTCGGCAAGAAATAAACCTTCTTCGTCGAAGGTATCGCTTCATAAATGGAATTCCATCGGCCTTTTTCATTTTTGCTGGATGTGATGAAAACCGGAATTGTTATGTTTTTTGCAGTCTCCGTGATTAGACTTGTGCTCACCCAGGTGAAGTATTCCCCCGGAGAGAAAGCGAGAACTCCGTCAGCCATCGCTGGGTCGTCCCCCGCCATTTTGAGGACGAGTGATGCCGAATAAGAGCTTCCCCAAAGAATGATCTTTCCCTTGGCAAGGTGTTTCTTAGCATAAGCGGCTGCGGCCTCCATATCGGGCAGGGCATCCAGATATGTCGGATAATCATCTTTAATTTCCACTCGTTTGGCCGTTTCATTCTCCACGCCAGCTATTCCATAGCCCATACGTTGGTCGATTGCCATGGCGTTAAAGCCAAGTTCATTCAGCTTGGGAGCGATCTCCCGGTACTCCCCTCGACTGGATCTAGCTTGATGAAAGAGGATAATGAAAGGCGCTGTGTTTGGATGAGCCATGTAGATATCAGAGGTAACCTTCACCCCATCCTTGGATTCAAACGTTACTGTTTCGAAGGGAAGAGCAAATATACCGACAGCACCCAGAAGTAAAATCAAGATCAAAGGTTTTTTCATGAAGAATCACCTCCTTTTTTTATTAGGTTCATCATACTTTTTAAAATAATGGAAGGCATTTTTAGTGACCGTTTAAAAGGATGTTATTTTATTATAATCCCATCATCTATAATTCGTTTATAGCAAGAATAGAACTTGATGTCAAAACGGTGGGTCCACTTTTCAGGACTGATTTTTTATTGCTGAAAAATGGAGCTCTGGCCTTCTATTCCTGGTTGCGGGGAGCGCTGAGATCTTTGAGCATGTCGATTATATTTCTTATCCCCCCAAATATGACAATAATTACGAGAAGTGAATACGCTGAAAGGCAGAAGATGAGGACGATTTTCCAGAACAGAGCCCAGCTCATTGCGCCACCTCCGTTTGTTTGTCTTTATCGGGAAAAAGAAGAGAGCCGATGATCATTCCCAGTATGGCGATGACAAAAGTCATCAGGCCGATAAATTTATCACTGGCGTAGAAGGGAACATTCTCTCCCCGTGTCCAGGGTCCGATCCCTCCGAAGGCCAGGAGGCCTGCGCATAGAGCGATCATGGCTCCGGTCTTGCTCGCTTTTTTCCAGTACAATCCGGCTGTGACCACAGTGAACGCTCCAGCCAGGTAGACGGTCCCGGTTACCGCCATATAATTCCAGAGGGACACAGGCGCCTCGAACCAGAGCCCCCAGATCAGCAGGAACAGCCCGATGCTGACGATCGAGATTCGCGTGATCAGAAGACGGGATTTATCCGAAAGCTGTCCTTTTTTGAATGGGAGCAATGATGTCCTGAGTGATGACTGAGCTCCAGCTCAGAAGGTAGCTGTCATGCGTGGACATGAACGCGGCGAACATGCCGGCCGCGATCAGCCCTAAAAAGCCGCTGGGCAGAACTTTGGCAATGAAGATGGGCATCCCGAATTGACTGTTGATGGCCGCCGGTCCCTGGAAGGCGGAGAGCAGCTTCGGAGTCTGTGAGACAAAGACAAAAGCGCAGATTCCCCAGAGCATCGGGATGACACGGCGGGCAAGATAGGAGACAGAGCCCCAGGCAAAGAGCTGTTTGGCCACTTTAGGCGATTTTGCCGCTAATGCCCGGAGAGTCCCGGACTGCCACAATGCGCCGGCAGAAAAGGTGAGCACCACCATGAAGATGACGTAGATCGTCCCGAATTCAGAGCCCTCGGCAACCGGATTAAACCAGGAGGCTTGATCGGCTGCAGCCGGGGCCTTGAAGAGATTGCCCCAGCCGATCTTGGAAATGGCAAAATACGAGCCGATGAGCATCCCGATGGAGAGGACCACAAACTGCAGAAAGTCGTTGAGGACAACCGAGACCATGCCTCCCAGAACCGTGTAGATGAGCACCATGATCAACATGACCGACATGAAAATTTTCAAACCGGCCGGATTACTGTATCCGGTGACTCCCATCATGAAACGGGCTCCGGCCTGGAGGAAGAGTCCCATATTCATGATTCCTCCAAGAGCCAAAAGAAATCCTCCGACAATCCGGACAGTTCTTCCGAATCTCTTTTCATAGAACTCGGGGATGGTCATGACGCGTAGTTCCCGGAGCTTATAGACGATGAATCCTGTCAGCCCGATAGCGAGGATACAGGCAGTTTCGATGATTCCCACATGAAAGGCGGAGAAGCCGTTTCTGAAGCCCAGCTCGGAGTTGTACATCACAGTGACCAGGCCCAATTCCGTTCCGGTCAGCGTGGCGATGGCAACAAACAACCTGAGTGAGCGCCCGGCAACAATAAAATCACTCAATTGGTTCACGTATTTACGGACGATGACTCCAATCACCACTGGGATACAGATGTAGACCATGACAATGATCCAGTCGATTGTGGCGAAATTCGTATCGAACACATCCATTGGTTAAGGCCTCCTTCTGTTTGATGTCCGACGAATCTGATTCATTTTTATAGGTATTATTTCTATCATATTTCCCAACCTTTATTAATTAAAATTTTATCCAATAAAATTTTGAATCCTCTTTTTGACTTCAATAGAATATATTCTTGTTTTCGAGAGTATTACTTAATGGAGGTCGAGTTCAAATGCCGGAAATGAAAGAATTCATTCTTAAAGTGGGCGAATCGGCAAAGATCAAAACAAAATTCATGGGAGACTCGAGAATTGTCTATGCAGGCATGCCGAATAAGGACACATACTCTATAGTTGTCACTCACACCATGGGCAACAATTCATCTGCCTATAATCTGTACTTTCCGCTGACTCAAAGAAGGATCGAGATAGAGAAAAGAAAATTTGATGTCTATGAAGTCATGTCAGATCGAATACGGTTAAATATGGTCAGGAAGAATTAACAGCCATCCATCCACTGAATTACCTCCTTTTTCTCCAGGACATTTTAAATAAAATGCTTCCAAATTAATAAACCGCATTCTTTTCCTATTTCCAAATTATTTGTTATTCTATGTTTATGGAGATGTATATTAGCATTATGTCGAAAAATAAATGTGTAAAATCTCAAAGTGCCAGGAATTTAAAGCTAAACAAAGAAGGGAGAATTGAGTCATGCGTTCAATTCGGATAATGGCTGTTTTCTTAGTTTTATTCACATTGGTTTTCTGTTCGAAAGAAGCGGAGTATCCGCAGCAGATCGAGATGGTTGAGGGAGTGAAGGTCATAACCAATCCGGACTATCCGCGCGATGGAGTGTTTCAGCTGGACCTGGAAGAGGACCTCTCAATAGGAGTGGAAGAGGGGGATGAGAAGTACATGCTTAACGAGCCTCAGGATGTACAAGTGACAGATGACGGAACCTTTTATATCATGGATTGGGGAGACACCTGTATAAAAGCCTATGACAGTGAAGGGCTATATCTCCGGACTATAGGTCGTGAGGGAGTCGGACCCGGTGAATTCAGCACTCCCGTCTACATGGATATATCCGCTGACGGAAAGATTTTCCTGATGGATGGCCGCAACCAAAGAGTAGTCGTTTTTGACATAGATGGGAATTATTTGGGGGGCTTCCGGGTAATGGGATTTCATTCGAAGATGAAAGCCGATAGGTTGAACCGCCTCTATGTTCAAAGACAAAAGAGCGGAGAAGAGGTGAAAGTACTCAATTCCTGGCAAGAACTTGAAATCAATACTACAGTCAAACGCACGGAAGAAAACGGAGAGGAATTGTTCAGTTTTGGCCCTTTTAGCGGTGAGAAGAGGAAGAGGATGAAGACGTCTTCGGGAGGGACTATGAGCTTGGGTACCCCTTATAAGGTGACTTGGGATGTCGATAAGGAAGGAAATCTTTATCAGGGATTTAATGATGAGTATGTCATCCAAGTCTTCAATCCTGACGGGAAGAAGGTCTTGACTTTTGGCCGGGAATACATTCCGGTGAAGAATCCTCGGGCAAAGGGAATATCAGGCCCACAGAGATACATGCCCGCTTATGCTCCTCGATGGTTATTGGATGAAGAGGGGAATCTCTGGATTGAGATATATACAGAGGAAGAGGAGAAGAAAGAAGATGAGGACAGACAAAAAAATGAAGTCAGACGGGATAAAGAGGATAAGCCTAAACCCATAGCCTATGATGTCTTTTCTACTCAAGGCGATTATCTCAAGAAGATTGTCCTTCCTCATCGAATTTATCACTTTAAAAATGGAAAAATTTACAGCATCACAGCCACTGAAGAGGGATTCAGGGTAGTCAAGAGGTTCAGGATAAAAAACTGGCAGCCCGTCAAGGAATAAAACTTTTTAAAATACGCATACTGCCATTTTCTAACGTTCATTTTTCCTTTCTCATTTTCAGGAAAGGAAAAAAAGAAAAGTTGAAATCTAAACATTTGATGGGCAAAGGTTGCCATCCGTAAATCCTTTCTTCCTTCATTCAACCGTTAAATTTTTTTACATGAATTTAATTATTTTGTATCCGCACTTCTTAATTAAGATCCAAAATTACCCTCGATCCAGAGAAAAGTGTATTTTTGAGCCATTAAAAACCGAGGCCGAACAGCATGGCACAAATTTTGCTCTGGAATAAAACAGAGGAGGAGGATCAATACAGGGATGTCAATATTGGGGATGACGCAATTGTTCCTGGGGATAAATTCCTCTTTTATTTGAGAAGCTTAAATATAAATTACATAATCGTGTGATGTGCTGTTAATTTTAATCACTCAATCATAATCTGCTGGCTTTATTGATAACTGAATACAAGAGGCAAGGAGAAATGCGCATGAACACGACTAAATCAAAATCCCTTATTCCTGCCTACCAGAGGCTGGTGAAACTCATCGAGAGCCATGCAGATGAACTGTCGAGAAATTTACTCCAGGACTTACGGAAGCGCGAAAGCACATCCACTTTTCACACGCATGATGAGAAGGAAATCTACGAGCGAGCATTCAACGTTTACAGCCATCTGGGAAGGTGGATCTCGCGTGAAACGACTAAAGAGGAAATCGCCAAACACTACACAGCGCTCGGAGCAAAACGCCGCCAGGAAGGGTTTGCCCTCTCGGAAATCATTCAGGCGCTGATCATGACAAGGCGGCATTTATGGCTGAAAGTTCTGGCCGAAGGTTTCCTGGATACGGCGCTGGATTTAAACCAGGCTCTGGATTTGNNNNTCGACCGGGCTATCTTTTACACCGCGGTTGGCTACCAACGGAATAAGTGAACGAACGTTTCTTCAGTTCATGAAAGCCGCACCGAGAGTATGATTTTTCAATAATTTTCTATTTCTGTGTTATAATTTTAGAACCATGCAAAGGAGGGACGCATGAAATCTAAAATTAAATATATCCTTATCTCTCTCGTTCTTTTCTCTTTTCTCACGGCGTGTACCTCAGTCAGAGAGAAAGAGGGCTGGGCGGGCAAGATAGAGGAAGAGGATGGGATTGAAGTCATTTACAATCCTGATGAGCCCTTGTACGGGGAAATCGACCTTGAAATGGAAGAGGATTTAGTTATCGGAGGTGGAGAAGAGTACGATGAGAATTATAATTTTAGACGAATATCGAGTATGGAAGTTGATGATGAAGGAAACATTTTTATTGTAGATTACTCGGATTGCAGGATCCAGAAATATGATAAAGACGGGAAGTATCTGCAGACAATAGGTCGAAAAGGGGAGGGGCCGGGTGAGTTTCAATATCCATCTCGCAGCTATCTAGCTCCGGACGGCAAGCTCTACGTCAATGAATTTAGAAAACTTCATGTGTTTGATGAGAACCAGGAGTATGAAAGAAGCATCATCCTAAAATCTTTCCTTCGCGATTTCGGAGTGACCAAGGAAGGCAACATAATGGGATACATGGGTACTCGAACAGAAGAAGAAATGACCATTGATATTGCCCTGATCGACCCGGAAGGAAACAGAACCAAAACAATAGACAGCTATCCAGACCAGGGCGTCAGGATTCGAAAGGGAAACATCATGATCGGTACGACTCCTCCTTACAGCCCGGGATTGTTTTTCTGCCCGGTGGATGAAAATTCAGGTATATACGGATTTTCGGCAGACTACAAGCTGTTCGAGACGGATGCGTCAGGGGAGATTATCCGTCGGATTGAAAAAGAGGAGAGACGCCAGCCGACATCAAAGAACGAAGAAAGTGAGTATATCAGGGAACGCTGGGAAAGACAGAAAGAGCAGGGAGGGACGTTGTCTGAAGGAGATATACGGAAATTATTCACATTCGCGGAATACAAACCCTATTTCACAAATATCATCATGGATGATGAAGGGAATCTTTTTCTGCCCAAGCCAAAATCGGTTTTGCATCGTGAAGATTATACTTATTTTGACTTTTTCAATCGGCAGGGATATTACTTCTACAAGATCAAAATATCGGATATCACACCGCGGGTGATCAAGAAAGGCTTCATATACACTTATGGAAGTGACCCGGATACTGGATTTTATGAAATCGAAAGATACAGGATTAAGAATTGGGACCAGATCAAGAAATAGTCAACTCCTCAAGCTAAAAGAGAAAGAATCGTCAACTATTTTGATACAAAGCCAACACTCCACACTTCCCTGTGGAAAAAGATAAGGAGATTTTTAGATGAGAAAGACATCCAGATGCTTTCTATGCCTATTCATACTTTTTATTTTTTTAGTCTATTCCGGATGCAGCTCGAAAATAAAAGAAGAAGAAACTCTCAGTCCGGCTGATCGGGAACAACTGGCCGAGGGTTTTGAAGGATTGGAGGTTATTGGAGAAGGCACAAATTTTTTAACCGTCAAAATAGACCTGGCTCAGACTCTACCTCCTGACCATAAGATCTACGCTTTAATCCTGGATGAAGGCGGGTTTCCCATGCCGAAAGTGAGCGGGTATACGCATGATCCTCAACTTGAAGGGAGAAATCATATCTGGTTTTACTTTTTTCTGTATGCGCCCGGGCAATTGCCGAGTTTTTTGAGTAAAAGCGGATTTATCAAATTCATCGTGGCCAGGGATGATGAGACTATTATGGAGACAACTTGGGAGCACCGGAAGTCATGGGGCAGCGAAGAAAAGGCGAGGATCTTTGACCTGCCATCCCCTCCAGACGAGATTCCTGGCTACTTGGTTTTAAGGGATTACGCTTTCCTGGCGCGGGATGATTACAGGAGGCCTGAAGGATATTATGTAGAGGGGAAGATAATCGGCAAAGACGGAGAATGGACCCATTTTGTGGCTCTTTCCGATATTCAGGGACAAGAGGAAGAGCCGGAGATTAGATTAGAGACCGACCGGGGCTGGTTGGAGCTAACAACAGGAAAATCTCATTCCATGCCGGAAGCCATCGCTCCAGCACCCCCTTATGTCCAGGGCTGGTGGGACGGAAAAGGATATTTTCACCCTGATCCGGTCAGAGTGTTCGGCTTTAAACTGAAATGAAAATCCTAAGCAAGATTGTAAGCATCCCCAAAACCGTGATAACAAGATGTGCTTTAGATCAGGCTGAGTGCGTCGAAAACACGCAGCCTTTGCCCCAGCGAGTCAAAGTCTGCTCGGTTTCCGGCTCCGCTGGAGGTCAGGCCTTGTTAGAATTGATGCCAGTCAGGCTTAAACTAGATCTCAATCTCGAAATCAAGATAAGGCCTGACCCCGGCTCCACCTTCAAACGGATTTCTCAACACCCAGCCTGATTTTATCTGAGACTCCACCCTAGCATTGTCCCTCACGGAAATAAGGATGTTTATAGCATGATTGACTCAATTGAAATGGATTTAGACATGGTGTAAAATAATGAACTCAAAAAGCTTACGCGGGGAGATTCAAAGAAGGGAAGTTTTAAATAGATAAAAGCCTTAGCTAAGGAGGAAAACTCAATGAAAAGAATATCCATTATCATTGCAACTATGCTTTTCACTGTCTTCACTCTGGCAGGAATGAGCCAGGCCAAAGATTTTAGCTTCAAATTGACCGGAGGGTACGGAACAGCTACCACGGGAGATTACAATTCTTTTGGTGAAAGCTTCGACGCTCTTTTCGATAACCTGGCCGCATTAGGACCAACGAAACAGGGAGAATTCGAAAAACTCAGGTGGGGATTTGAGTATGAGGGTGAGATCATATTCAAATTACCCGCAGGCCTGGGAATTGGAGTTGGTGTTGGATACATCCAGAGGAGTAACGAGAGTACAATTGGCGTAACGGATCCAATACTCGGAAGTATTTCCGTAATTACAGCGCCAGATTTCACCGCTATTCCTGTAAGTTTGAACGCGTATTACTTCACTCCAGGGGCTGTCCCGCTCAAGTTCTATGTCTATGGAGGTGTCGGGTATTATTTTGGGAAAATAAAAAACAATTTCAGGATTGAAATGTCACCCCCTGATTTTTGGGATCAAACTGAAGGTGATATAAAGGATCAGGGTATTGGATTTCATGGCGGAGCTGGCTTGGAATTTGATTTAGTTCCCAAGATCTCTCTTTTCGTCGAAGGAAGAGCGAGATACGGCAAGCTGACAAGTTGGGAAGGGGATGAAACCTCCCAGGATTCTCTTGGAGGGACAGGGAGTGAATCAGGAACTCTGTGGTATTTTGAAGCCCTCGATATAACTTTTGGAACAGGCGAGTGGTATTCTGCTCTTGAATTATCTGAGACTCAGCCGACAGGAGTTGATATCAGGAACGTGAGGAAATTCGAAGTGGATCTTTCCGGCTTTTCAGCAAGAGTTGGAATAAGAATTAAATTTTAAGAATAGTTCATCTGCAGATCATCCCGGTTTTGTTGCCTTAACCCTGTCTAGTTTTTCAGCCATACTGCAGATTGACGGGACAGGGTGAGGTGCATTTCTTTGTACATTAGTAATTCCGGATGAAGGGCGACCATCTCGTCTTTGTGTCATTCAGGGTGAAGCGTGGCAGTCTTATGGGATGAACGTCATAGCAGGCACCAAGAAACAATCTCTCATATTTTTCAATGAAAACACCCAGAAATAATCCCATTATTGTCATTGCGAGCAAAGCACGGCTTTCTTATCCTTGTGTCATTGCGAGCGAAGCGCGGCAATCTCATCCTTGTGTCATTGCGAGCGAAGCGCGGCAATCTCATAAGAAGAATGTTTTTTTCCGGCCTTCTTTCTTGCAAAAACCGGATACCAATTTCAACTGACGGTAAATTTTTTTATTTTATTCTAGTCATATATTTATATAACTTGGATTGAGCTGATTCATCTGAAGAGAGCAGAGTTTCTTACAAACTCAATTGACGGCTTGATTTTAGAATCCGGCTGGTTTAATAAGTTAATGGAGAAAAGGGTTGGCAATTTGTTTTAAGGAGAAAGCCGGATGAGGATGCGCGGTTTCCTGCTTGTCAAAGCACTAGGCATTTTTGTTGTCTTGAGTATTTCATCCCTTTCGTGTTTCAAGGTTCCACCTCTCCCGTTTAAAATCCTTCCCAAGCCCCGTAAGGTTCAATTCCTCAAGGGGCAAGGTTTGACTAAGGACGAGTTAAAACAAGTACGGCTAAAGGGAGATTTCTTCCGTCCCATCATGGGATCGATTCTTACCCGTCTGCCTCTCACCGGCGAGGACGAGAGGGGAACGCTGACTCTCGCTCTTTCAGAAGATAAAAACCTTCCTCAATCCGAAGATGGATATATCCTGGATATCAAAAACGGAAGAGTCAACCTGGAATCGAGAGGAGAAGCCGGCCTCTTCTACGGCTGCCAAACCCTTGAACAGCTCCTTGAGGATTCTTGCGATACGGACATCCCCATCCCTGCCTGCCGAATAACCGATTATCCGGCCCTTTCTTATCGAGCCGCTCACATCGATGTCAAGCATCATCTGGATACGATGAAATACTACTACGACAGTATTGACCGGCTCGCCAGAGCCAAGATTAATGCTGTGATCTTTGAATTTGAAGATAAGCTGCGTTTCAGACGGCGACCGCTTGTCGGAGCCCCTCAGGCCATCAGCATTGATGAGATGGCCGCGCTCACTCAATACGCCCGGGAGCGTCATGTGGAGGTCAGCCCCCTTGTGCAGGGACTCGGACATGCCACTTTTATCCTTAAACACGAGAAATACGCTCCGCTTCGGGAAGACCCGAAGAGCCGGTGGGCCTTCTGTCCCTGTGATGAGGAAACCTATGAAGTTTTGTTCGATCTTTATCTGGATGCGTTCGATGCGACGCCGGGAAGCCGGTACCTTCATGTCGGTGGAGATGAAGTCGGGGAGATTGGCCAGTGCCCGCGCTGCAAGCCCCGGGCAGATAAAGAGGGGAAACTGGCTCTCAACCTGTACTGGCTCAGGCGGGTTTGTGAATTTGCCCAGCAGCATGGCCGTATTCCGATTTTCTGGGATGACATGCTTTTCAAGTATGCGGGAGTCTGGAACACCATGTGGGGTGACCTTGAGCCAAAAGAAGTCGCTCAGCTCTGGGAGAAAGGAGAGCCGGTCCTGGACAGTGTGCTCGAGCAGTATCCGAAGAACTGTGTTTACATGCGCTGGAATTACACACTGGCTCGTCAGGAGGGCAACATTCGGGCTTTGGAGTGGTTTATGAAACGTGGTTTGAAAGCCTGGATTGCCACGGCGGCCCAGAATGTCCATCCACTTTTTCCTCAGGACGACAGAGTCAACATCATCCAGAGCTTCATAAAGCTGGCGGATGAGAAGGATATCGATGGGATGCTCTGCACGGCCTGGGATGATTCCTCTCCGCACATGGAAACCTACTGGAGAGGACTGATCGCCTCAGGCGAGTTCAGCTGGAATCCTGAAGGGCGGTCTCTGGACGAATTCGAAGTCGCCTTCCTTCAGCGGGAGTTTGGCCCGGAATGCACAGATGCCACCCGCCTTTATTCTGAATTGTTTCAAGCGGTCTCCTTCTGGAACAGAGCTCTATGTGAGAAAGGGAACCGTCGGAGGATTGAGGATCTCATTGGCCTTCCGAATCCGGGTAATCCAGGAGAATGGAACCGGAAAAACGAAGAAAGGCTGGAGACTGCTGTGGACGAGGCAGAGAAGTATCTGCGGCTCAAAGCGCAGCTCGCAGACCTGATCCAAAGATCCCGCCGTAATCGCTATCATCTTGAGATGCTGTCCGCAATCAATGATTTTCAGGTGACTTCGGCTCACATGCTTTTGGCATTGAGGGAATGCGACAGTTCTAATAAAAAAAGACGTACCCAAGGTATGGATAAGGTCCGGAACGCTCTCCACGAGTTCGACAGTGCCTGGAAAAAGCTTCGGGAGGTCTATGGAAAGACGCGTTTCCTCTCATATCCGGAGGAGTATGTCCAGGACCGCTATTTCCATATGGCCAGCCGCACAGAAGATTTATCCTGGATGGTCGAAGTGGAAGAGCAGTTCCACAAAAATGTCAGAGCCTGGCTCAATTAAAGGGGACGTTCCCCAAGGTGCCACCTTAGCTCAAAAATAATTGGGGTCAGACCTTTGTAACTTCAGTAATTCATTATAGGGGACGTTCCCCAAGGGGACGCCCTAGTCCAATTTGCTTGTTTTTTTACCTGTCGTAAATAAGCAAAACCATAGAAGATTGACTTTTAAGCTAAGGTGGTACCTTGGGGAACGTCCCCATCTTGTTCAAATAAAAAAGCAGATTTTAAACATGATTTGAGTTAATATATTTTTTTATGAATTGCTGATTTGAGTCAAATGCCATGAATGAATATGCCATAAAAGTCGAGGATTTAACCCGAAAGTTCAACGGGCTTGCAGCTGTGGACCACATTTCTTTCACTGTGGACACCGGTGAGCTCTTCGGGCTTCTCGGACCAAACGGAGCAGGCAAGACGACCACTATCAATATGCTCTCCACTCTTCTCAAGGCGACTTCAGGATACGGAGAGGTCGCCGGACATGATATCTCCAGGAGTAAAGATGACATCCGGTTAAGCATCGGAGTTGTGTTCCAGGAGCCTGCTCTTGACATCAAATTGACCGGAGAGGAAAACCTGGAGTTCCATGCGATGTTGTACGGGATCAAAAAAGTGGAGAGGAAGAAAAGGATAAAAGAAGTCCTGGAGCTTGTCGAGCTGACAGAGAAAAAAGATGTCCTTGTTGAAAACTACTCGGGAGGGATGAAAAGAAGATTGGAGATTGCGCGGGGTTTAATTCACAAACCAGAAGTTTTGTTTCTCGATGAGCCGACACTCGGTCTGGATGCGCAGACGAGACGTCATATCTGGGATTACATAAAGAAATTGAATAAAGAGAGCAGAGTCACCATTATTCTCACCACCCACTACATGGAAGAGGCGGATTTTCTCTGCGACAGGATTGCCATTATGGACAGGGGGAAATTCGTGGCCATGGATTCACCCGCTCGTTTGAAGGATATTCTCGGTGGAGATGTGGTTTCCTTGGAAATTGAAGGAAATCCCGATGCTTTGATTGAAAGGATAGACAGCCTGGATTGGGTCAAGAGTATGACAAAGCACAATGAGACTCTGAGCTTGACCATGGAGAGGGGAGAAAGACGGATTCCGGAATTGATACACGTGGCCAATGAAAACGGAGTCGATGTCACCTGTGTCCTCTTACGCAAGCCGAGTCTCGAAGATGTTTTTCTTCATTTCACCGGAAAAACCATCCGACAAGAAGAAGCGAGTCAGAAAGAGCGGAACTTGGCGACCATAAGAGCCAGAATGGGAAGGAGAATGGGAAGGAGATGATTCTCAATAAAGCCGCCATATATGTCCTTTGGCTTCGGGAGATGAAGCGTTTCATGAGGGCGAAGTCCCGGGTCGTCGGGGCCCTGGCGATGCCGTTGTTCTTTCTTGCTTTTCTCGGGTTGGGATTCAGACGATTAGCGGTTCCCGGGATTTCGGGGGAGGTGGACTATATTCGCTTTCTGGTCCCCGGCATAATCGGTATGAGTATTCTTTTCTCCTCCACTTTTGGCGGATTATCAGTGCTGTGGGACAGAGAATTCGGATTCCTGAAGGAGATCATGGTGGCGCCCGTCAGCCGCGTGTCGATCGTGCTCGGCCGGATCGCCGGAGGAGCGACGACCACGCTGATCCAGGC
>JABAOC010008968.1_pt5 | contig 14559 bp, 17 predicted proteins | sample 7062161 | NCBI WGS metagenome assembly JABAOC01 (sample SAMN14538625, study PRJNA623070) | marine sediment metagenome | biome: marine biome [ENVO:00000428]; feature: marine pelagic biome [ENVO:01000023]; material: deep marine sediment [ENVO:00002113] | place: India: Gulf of Khambhat ... | reverse complement strand
GAAAGGATCTTGAGTCCTTCGCCTCTGGTCGACAACTGTTCTTTGACCTGGCTTGGCTACCGCCGCTCACACGCTTCAAAAAGTGACGACCTGAGAATTTAAGCATTGCCAGCAGACACTAGTGACAATGCTAGGTTCGGTGTGAATCTCGGTTTCCGAGCTTCCCCAAGGTTTAAACTTTGCACACCCATAAAAATAGCCACTGAAAGGCGACTACTCATGCCCCCGTCAAGGCCGAGCATTCACAAGGCTGGTCTGCTCGTGTTGAAAGCAATTTCAGCAGCGATTAGAGTGCAGACACTCAGCCTTCTTTTAGAAAATGGGCCGATGTCCTATACAGAACTCATGAGTGCTCTCAAACTTGACGCTACTCGAGACGCCGGGCGCTTCGCCTATCACCTCAAATCACTTTTGAAAACAGATCTCATCGAACCTGATGTGGAGACCAAAAAATATCATCTGACCGATCTTGGCCGACACGTTGTGGAGATCACAGACGAGATTGATGATCGAACTCACAAGAGGAGAAAAATGCTCGTTCGAACCTCACACCTCTCCATCGAAGAGTTTGACAGAAACAGAATCATTGAATCTCTAGTCGTGGAAGCCAACGTGCCAACTGATATCGCTCAGAGAGTTGCGCGTGAAACTGAAAAGCGGCTTCAGCAGTTCAAGACCAAGTACATCACAGCTCCCCTCATCCGAGAAATCGTCAACACCCTTCTTCTAGAGAAACACTACGAAGAATACCGGCACAACCTTACACGTTTGGGCCTACCCGTCCATGAAGTTGCCAGGTTGATCAGTGCTCCAACATCCCACCCTGAAGTCATTCACAACCTAGCTGGCAGTGCCGTCCTGGAAGAATACACACTAATGAGTATTCTCCCTCGCAACATCTCAGACGCCTATCTCAGCGGGAGCCTTCACATTCAAAACTTAGGTCAATGGATACTCAAACCCAACGAAATCGTCCACAGCATACCCTATCTCCTTGCATCCAACACGAGCAATACACTAGAAGCTGCACTGCATCTGACTGCCAACGTCATTCGGAACACAGCACTGGAAGTCATGGGACAGCAAATCCTGGACAACTTCAATGTCCACTTTGCAGAATGTGCCAAAGACACCCCTCCCAACAGAATCAACAAGCTTCTGCATCACTTCATCAATGACCTCAATCAAAGAATCCCGACACCTACAACCATAACACTAGACTACTCAGATCAGCCAAACAACTCACATTCTGAGAAGACCCAGAGCCTCGCCTTCTCACTGCTTGAAGCGCTAACTCAGGAGAGTCTACAACGACCTCTCACCAATCCAAAGATAGTCGTGAAATACAGACATGAATCGCCAAGTGAAGAGCAAGAGTCACTCATCCTTGAAGCCCACAAACTTGCAGCCAAGAGCAACTTGATATACTTTGCCAACCTAGGATCCGAGAAAACAACCAACGTCACCTACTCAGCCTCAGGCCTGCGGCTTGCAGATGAGTGGCAGAAAGACCCTGACATCGATATCCAACGAACAGGCAACCTCGACATCATCTTCATCAATCTCCCCAGAGTCTCTTTTGAAGCCAAAGGAAACGAAGAGAGATTTCTTGAACTGCTGGATGATCTGCTTGAAACAACTATGAACGCGCTGGAAATCAAATACAAAGCGATAAAAGATCGGATGGACAAGAAAGTCCTCCCGTGCTTGTCCCAAGAGGCAAACGGGAGTTGCTACTACAGACTCGACAATGCAACGAGAACCATAGCATCAATCGGCCTCGATGAAGCTGCCCAAAGCCTGCTGGGAGTGCGCGCGACCAAAGATCCAAGAGACTTCTTCTCTCTGAAGAAGAAAATCCTCGAACACATCTACAAATACGGGAAGAAACATTCCAAGAAACCCAGAAGCCGGCTAGCAACAGCAATAGTGCCCTGCAACCCCGCATCAAGAAGATTTGCCAGACTTGACGCAGAGAAATTCGGCTGGAGCATCGTGAAACCTCATGGAACCAAGGAAACTCCATTCTACTCTACCATAAACAACTTCTCGCTCAACGAGAAAGACAAGCTTGCACTTGAAGAACAAGTGCATCAACTGACTTCTGGTGGGCATCTTGCTCTCCTAGAACCTGGCAATGAGAGGTTCTCAGCGGAACGATTACTGGCTGAAACTCAGCAAATCAGCACAAGTAAAATTGGCCTCTTCGCCTACAACTTCATCTTCGTCCACTGCACCAACTGTGCAACAACCTTCTGTGGAAGCAGCAAGAAATGTCCCAACTGCCAGTCCACAAATACTGAATCCCTGGAACTTTTCTAACTGATCTTCCCGAGGATTAAGGCTAACAACGCCATTCTTGTTACAACGCCGTTCCAAACTTGCTGAAAATACCGTGCGTGTCCAGTTGCATCAACTTCAGGCGCTATCTCATCTACCCTCGGCAAAGGATGCAAGACTATCATATCCTTCTTCGCTTTCTCCAGCAGCTCCACGTCAATCCTGTATGACCCCTTCATCTTCGTATATTCAGCTGCATCGGGGAACCTCTCCTTCTGAATGCGAGTGACGTACAATACATCAGCATCAGTGATGACTTCATCCAAGTTGCTTTTCTCCACAACTTTGATGTTCTCCTTTATGGTTTCCAGAACCTCTCTTCGCATGCGCAACATTTCAGGGGAGACAAAGAACAATTTCACGTTGTACAATGACAACGCGTATGCTAAAGAGTGAACGGTCCTGCCGTAGCGTAGATCTCCCATCAAAACTACATTCAAATCATCAATCGTTTCTTTTTCCTTGATGATTGTATACAGATCCAGCAACGCTTGAGTCGGATGCTCCTCAGCTCCTGAACCAGCGTTGATGACAGGTACAGAAGCAAATTCAGCTGCCAACCTGGCAGCGCCTTCCAATGGGTGCCTGACCACAATGACATCAGCGTAGCTCTCAACAACTCTCATCGTATCCGCGAGATTCTCCCCCTTCTTCACAGAAGAGATATCTGGCCCTGCGAAACCAATTGCTGAGCCACCGAGTCTGTGCATCGCAGATTCGAAACTCAAACGAGTCCGCGTACTTGGTTCAAAGAACAGTGTCGCCAATATTTGACCTTGGAGCAAGTCTGATCCAGCTTTAGCCATCGGTTCCATGACTGCAGCCATTTCCAGCACGTAATCAATTTCTTGACGGGAGAAATCCTTCAGAGAAATTATGTCGCGTCTTTCAAACTGCACGCTTCGACACCAAGCACAAAGGTGAACAAGTAGTAGATAACTTCTTTCCCGGGATTGTGATGTCATGAATCCTGGGCAAAGCAGGGCAAAATAATATAGCCTGCTCTTCACGAATCTGTCTTGGAGTCAAGAATCAAATGACCGAAACCACTTTGCTCGTTTCAAAAATCAAAGATGGCACTGTGATCGATCACATAGCGGGTGGACATGCACTGGACGTGGTGAAGATTCTAGGAATAACAGGGAAGACAAATGGCATTGTGTTAATAGCTATGCACGTACCTAGCAAACAGCTAGGCCTCAAAGATATCGTGAAAGTAGAAGGACGAGAGCTGGATCAAGAGGAGGTTGACAAAATCGCTCTGCTTGCTCCGGGAGCTTCTATAAACATAGTTCGCAACTATCAAGTGATCGACAAGAAACGCGTGAAACTCCGAAGCCCAATACGCGGAATCGTGAAGTGCGGTAATCCCGCGTGTATATCAAACAGCAATGAGCCAGTCCAGCCGCAATTTCAGGTGAAGTCACAGAAGCCCCTGATGATTGGGTGTCACTATTGTAACTTCATAATGGAGAAGAAGGATATTCTGAAGCAATTCTAAGGATTGGTCTGAAGAAGAAGGATAGCCTTAGCCAAATCACCGCCACTTTCTTCAAGAGCTTGTTTCGCCTCTTCAAGACTCCTCCCTGTCTGATCCGCAACAAGCTTCACATCCTCCTGAGGAATGACCAGCTTCTCTTCTTCAGTCTCCAACGACCTCTCAGAGATCTTTCCTCCAGTCACCTGGAAAACCCGTTGACCTTTAAGGTTCAAGATGGCGACCTCTGCATCATCAACTACAATCTCTTTAGAGCTGGTCTTGAAGATAACTTGATGTACATCTGGCATTGTATCCATACTCAACCCCATACGTTTCATCATTCGTCTTGTGTCACGTGGACTCAAACCCTTACGCATCTCAACCACTCCCAATAGATCCAAACCTAACTTCGTTGATGCTCCTTTTCCTTCTTTCGGCAACTCCTCTTCGAACACGAATCGCAACACCCTGATCGAATGTTCTCATCTCTTCTCCGCTCAAGACCGCTCTCCCTACCGCCAAGAGCTTCCTGTTGCCGTCAACAACAACAACCTCCTCTCCAGTCCGGATTTCCTTGTCACAGTCACTCACATGTTTGGCGAAGACGCTTCTACCCGAGGAGACGAAATCCCTAGCGTCATCAAGAATCTTCACCCACAATCGATGAGGCTTCAGTTTCAACAGTCTACCAGCACCCTGGATTCCCAGTGAAAAGAGGCCGTCAGTGGGGCGCAAGGTTGCCAGAAGCTCGTCTTCAAAGTAGATGTGACGGACTCTCCCAGTGCGACGAGACAAGTGAACATCAACACCGTCAGGAAAGAGGGCTTTTCCAGCACTACGTCCAAACTGATAGTCTGCGATGGATCGAATTCTATTCAGGTCGTCGCTTGACATACTTCCACCAGTCGTTGGAGGCCAAGTGCGTCTTTCGTAGACTACCCTATTAAGGATTTGATTTTCTCCCATCCTATTCACCCACCTCTCTCACATCAAAAGAATCATATCATTACTGAGTAAACACGCTCAAGGTTCTTCATCCAAACATCATCAACAAGGAACCGCTGGATTCACTCATGAACAATTGGAACTATCATCACCGTACGAATGCATAAACCATGGCGTGTGCTGTCGCGGGTTCGACCCTGTAGTCGAATACATACACAGGCTTGATGCCCGTGAGGACCTGAGAACGATCCTAGATTTTCTTGGAGAAGACTATTCGGATGAGAAGTTGCGTCCGTTGAGGATTCAGCTTGCCCCACTTGTTGGTCAGAGACTTGATGAGATTGCTCAGGCGAAGAATGTGAGTCAGACGGAAGCGTGGAAGCAGTTAGTAGAACAAGATCTGAAAACAATGGAAAAGACAGACGCAAAATTCAAGAAATTGAGAGAACGCTCCAAGAGGAAGCGTCAAGTGAAGGGATCATGGTGCATGTGCAAGCCCCAACAAGATACGCTAAAGGGCGCGTATGCACAAGGCTATGACTGCTATTAGCGGTACAGATAATTCCATACAGTATAAACAATAACAAGAGCAATAACAACCGTGGCTACGGCATAGGTGCTTCTTCTGCTCAGTTTTAGGGCACCTGGTTTTACACCTCTCAAAACGAAGTATACCACCACAACTAGGAATGGTACGATTAACCATAGCAAGCCTTCAGTATTCATCCTTGTAGTCCCTTCCGTAGAATGAACTGCAAAACATTTAAGCATTCTCGCAGCCTCTAACGCTTGTTCGCAAGGCGTTCGCCTTGCATCCTTAGGTTTCAAGCTAACGTGCGCTCACAAATAATGCTAGGTCATCGCAGCAAACTAGCAAAAGGGAAGTAAGATATGACAATTGATGATCGTGACCACGCCTCTAAACAGCGCAAGGAAACCACCATTAACATTCGTCGCGTTATCGGTATCCTTGCTCTTGGAGTAGCTGCCCTATTTCTGGTGATTATTCAAAGCGCAGTCGCGACGTATAATTTTCTGCTGAGATCATATGTAGGTGGCGTTTTTACGGCATTGTATATTCTGTCCGTACTCATCGGGGCGGTATTTCTCAGCATGGAGCAAAAAGATAGTGGCTGACTGATGCCAGAAAAGCCTAATCCCTTCTTTGTTTTATGATTCTCTTGGGCGAGTGCTGTTGCACGACGCCGCGTGCGTATCAGTCCCAAGGTTGCTATGATGATTGATCTAGTGGACAAAAGAGACAGCCAGAAACCAATGAAGACCTCTGAGTAGAGGACTTGGCTCCCTGCGAAGTAGAGAGAATTCAAAACCAATCCTGCGAGCAGTGCGAGTAAGACTTTCTTGGTAGCGTCGGTCTTCCGCAGAGTTATCAGACCCAAGAAAGCCGCTATGATCTGTAATATGAACATTGAAATCAGGATAGTAGACGACAATATGGTGCCCAGACTTGGTCCCAACCGATCCGAATATTGAGAGGAAGACGGCCACTGCACGCTTGTCACTACTCACACGCCATCAATCCTTGAGAAAACTTGCTCTACATGCATGAAGGACCAGAAAGTTCCTCTATGCCAGGCGTACGCATCCGTAGCAAACGGAAAGAGTATCGACGCAACCAAGAGACCATAGCCAATGGTGAGGAACAACTTAAGAGGTTGAACCAGTCTCAAACCGTTCCCAGAATATCTCTGCGTACGCAAAGTCGTGACATAAACCTTCAAGAGTTTACTCACAAGTCCACACCTGTACAAGAGAGAATTGCTCTAATAGAGCCATGGGTTAGAACAACCTAGTCCACATTCTAGAACACATCAAGCTGGCGATATGGTGTTGGCTGTCGCTACGCGCGGGCAGAAAGGACTCACGTTCTCTGTTTAGCCTTCCATGCATACCAGATAATAAGTACTAAGGCAACTACTTCTACAATTGTGATTGCTGCTATAGCGCCGAAATAGTCAGCTGTTGCCTCCGCCAGACCAAACGGATAAGCCATTGCTATTAAGACAATGCTCAAGATGATGTTCACCCAGCGATTAACCGAATCTTTCAGAATCAAGGTAAGGAAAGCCATGATTGGCGGAATCAACAACGAAACCGCTAATACCAGTCTCATTTCAGGTGTTTCTGGCATAAAACCTGGCATACTTTGCCCAATTATACTTACTGCAATCATACAAAATTCGAGAAGAGACCAGAGCACTGCAATCTTTATCTTCCAATCTTCCAAGACTCTTCACCTCCCCTTAAGCAGAATTACTAAAGCCTACCGTCTTTCCTTCTCGGTTTATAAGACTTGCCAAACCTGCGGCGTCCATGTGATTTCCAGCGATTGAGGTCTTTTCCTACACGTTTCCAAGAATCGAACACTATAGTGACGAAAAGCCATTTGGGTGGAGAAAGCTATGCGGTCTGCAATCTTCGAGTCACTTGTTGGACGTAGTCTGGGAGCCATTGGAATGGAGAAAAGTTAAACTATTGATGTAATTCTTGTATAGGAAGAATTGATCTATCTTGACCTTTGACGGATTGAAAATCATTGATTTCCATGCTCACTTTCCAACATCTAGATGGCTGAATTGGAGAGCCTCGTGGAAAGAACGCCTGGCTGAGCGATACGGAGAGAGAAACGCTCAGATACTGATGGAGCAGTCAGCTCGGAATGGGGAAGAGATGAGGCGGCTTTGGGGCTTTGCTCCACCTGACTCTGAGATGGTTTCCGATGATGAGCAGGCAGCTAGATGGGCTGCAGACATGGATTCAAAAGGCCTGAGCAGAGTGAACTTCGTGACTGGAGGAAGCAATGAGAATCTGGCGACTGTGATTGAACATTATCCTGAAAAGTTCTCTGGCTTTGCTCATCACAACATCTTCTCCGAAGAAGCTTCTTCAGACCTTGAATATGCGGTCAAAGAACTGGGGCTAAGGGGATACAAGGTCATAGCTTCATCTCAGACAAGACCAATAGATGACAAGTCAATCTATCCAGTCTGGGAGATGGCAGAGAAACTTGAGATTCCTGTGATCATCCATTTCGGCATCTTAGGAGGAGGCGGAGGAATGGCACTCGATCAAAGAAACATGAATCCATTGACACTCTGGGAAGTGGCAAAAATGTTTCCGCGAACACCATTCGTCATCCCACACTTTGGCGCCGGATACTTCAGAGAGCTTCTGCAGCTTTGCTGGTCATGTCCCAACGTCCTTGTCGATACATCGGGATCAAATAGATGGATGCGGTGGATGCCGTACGACATTGACCTCAAAGGAATCTTTAGAAAGGCCGTCGAAACAGTTGGGCCAGACCGTTTAATCTTCGGAAGTGATTCGAGCTACTTCCCACGAGGCTTCAGTTTACCGTACTTGAGAGAACAGCTTAGAGCATGTCGATCTATCGGGCTCGAAGAAGGGAGCATAAGAAAGATTTTCAGTAGTAACTCAGCGAAACTCCTCAAGATCGACTTATAAGACAAGTCAGTCCTTAAGGCGTCTAGGCAAAGAAATGATCATCGCTCTGTCTTCTCCGCCCGATGGCACCTTTTTCAATCAAACAACCTGCCCTAGTTCTTGCAGCAGCAATATTCTGAGCTGGTCAACATTGATCTACTTACCGAATGCTTGCTCAAGATAAGTATAGACTAAAATAATCTGATGCGTATCAAAGAAAGCTGGAATGTGACCTTTGGTGAATAGTGGCGAAATACCTTTGGAGCTCACGACGTCTAACAAGATCACTATCGACTACACACAGCATGCTGAACGTGTCAAAGACGTATTTCCCACCCATTTCACAAGGCCCAAAATTCGCGAATTCCCAAGAAGCAGAGAGGACATCGTTGACAAACTGCTTCAGTACAACAGCAGCATTTGTGCTCCAAGGAAAGTGATTCAGAATGTTGAGTCTCTCTCTCAGCCGGATACCTATGCAATAGTAACTGGTCAACAGCCTGGTTTGTTTACGGGGCCACTCTACACTATTTACAAAGCAATCTCTGCGGTTGTTTTGTGTGAGCGTCTGTCGGATAGCAAGAAGACGCTGGTTCCAATATTCTGGAACGCATCTGAAGACAGCGATCTTTCCGAAGTTGACCACGTCACGATTTTCAAGCGAAATACCCCGTTCACCATCCTCTACAATCTGCAACCAATGAAAGTAGCCTTCTCACACCTACAGCTTGACAAAGAATCATGCAGAAAGATGCTTTCAACAATCGATCTCACCTCTCCAGACTCGGAATTCAAGTTGAGGCTAATGAAATCGATCTCCAAGGTGATTGATCTCTCAACGACTGTTTCCGATTTCTTCTCAAGGCTTATGGTTCATCTCCTTGGTGACTTTGGGCTCATAATGGTTGAACCTAACCTGCTTCGATGCTCGATGACTCCGATTTTTCAGAAGCTGATCAGAAAGCCTGTTGAGTGTACAAGGATTCTGTCTCAAACGAGTGCTTGGCTGAAAACTGTAGGCTATCCAGCTCAGATTCACAAGAAACCTGATAGCTGCAATTTTTTCGTTATCGGTGATGAGGGAAAGAGACTACAGGTGACATACAACAGAAGTGCCCGCAGGTTTCAGTCTGGAAACGAAAGCTTCTCTGAAGCAGAGATTCTCAAGCTACTGAGCGACAACCCCCAAGCATTCAGTGCGAATGCGGTTATCAGACCAATTACACAAGATTTCCTTTTCCCAACGTTTGGCTATGTAGCTGGACCAAATGAGATAGCTTACTTGGCGCAACTCAAGGGAATATATGAGTTTTTCTCCCTGGAGATGCCCATTATCTTCCCAAGGTTCGGCGCAACAATAGTGGAGAAAAAAATATCGAAAGTGGCCACGAAATGTAAAGCTGAGATAGCTGAATTCAGGAACCCTGAAAAGCTGCTGAAAAAGCTTGCTGGGAAGAAACTCGAAGTCTTCAACTCACTAAAACAAGAGGTATCAAGACGCATGATAGCAGCTGCCGAACAAGCCGAGGCTGTCGACACGTCTCTGGTTGAGTCCATTCAGATAGCAAGGACTAAAATTCTCAAGACAATCGAAACTCTTGACAACAAGCTCGCAGCGAAGATTAAGGAAAATGACACAGTGACTAGACAGCAAGTCATGAAGGCTTTCAACAATCTCTTTCCGAATGGAAACCTTCAAGAGAGGCAGATAAGTGTCCTTGAATACCTCGCGAAATACGGAGACAGGTTCCTCCAAACCGTCTATGAAAGGTTTTCGAAGGCTAAATTTGGTGAACATGTCGTGATTGAATGTTAGACATTATGGCGCTAAGCCCGCACCCTGATGACATAGAACTGTCCTGTGGTGGCCTAATAGCCAAGATGAGCGAGAAACGATATCATGTCGGAATAGTAGATCTGACCAAGGGTGAATTGGGAACTGAGGGAACGGAGAGTATTAGAGCTGAAGAAGCGCGAAAAGCAGCGAAGGTGCTTGGCATGCAGATCCGGGAAAATCTGGACTTCGGGGATTGTAGACTGGATCACGGCTTTGACAAAGCCATTAGACTTGCTGATACTATTCGGAAACATCGACCGTCGCTGGTGATTGCGCCTTATGAGGCTGGTCATCATCCCGACCATATTGCGGCAAATCAGCTGGCAAAGAAGGCTGTTTTCCTAGCCAAACTCATAAAGATAAGAACAGATCATCCTGCCCACTCCGTGAGAGCTGTTGCATACTATATGCTTGAACAGCAATTTGTCCCTTCGTTAGTAGTTGACGTCACACTGCAGTATGATACAAAGATAGAAGCAATCAAAGCCTACAAGTCCCAAAAGAACTTGATACACGGAGTCGGAGGACTACTCGAGCACGTGCAGGTTCGAGATCGGTTGTTTGGATCCAGAATTGGCGTTAAATATGGTGAGCCATACTACTATGAAAGACCCTTGAAAGTTGATGATCCGGTGATTGCGTTAAGATGAGGATTGGAATTGCATGTTTCCCTACCTTCGGAGGTAGCGGAATCATCGCCACAGAACTCGCAAATCTACTGTCAAAGAAGCATGAATTGCATCTGGTCAGCTATGATACGCCTGTCCGATTCGATGACACTATGGACTTTCACTTTCATAAGGTAGAACTGCTGAGTTACCCTCTCTTCAAACGTGTGCCCTGTTGCTACACTCTGGCTCTGGTTTCAAAACTGGTGGAAATCACAAGAAAGTACTCATTAGATCTTATTCACACACACTATGCGGTTCCCAACGCTGTCTCCGCCTATTTGGCCCAAAAGATTTGCAACAACTCTGTCAAAGTGGTAACCACACTGCATGGTACTGACTCCTACCTAGTCGGGCTTCATCCATCGTACAAAGAGGTTACACAGTTCAGTATGCAGCAAAGCAATGAGTTGACAGCAGTCAGCAAATATTTGAGGAGACGCACAATCAACGAGTTCAACCTATCACGGGAGATCCAAGTCATCCCAAATTTCGTCAATCCAGAAAAGTTTAGGAAACAGGAAAAGATAGAACCTCACAAGATCATATGCCATTCCTCGAATTTCAGGGCAATCAAGCGAATCCCCGATATTGTCAAAGCCTTTGCTATAATAAATGAGGATTGCTCACGTTCAGATATCAAGTGCAAACTATACTTGATCGGAGATGGACCTGAACGCCTCAAAACTGAAAGATTGGCCCAAGCTCTAGGAGTTGCGAAAGAAACTTCTTTCTTGGGAAATGTGAGAAATGTGCATGACCTGTTGGGAAAGTCAGACTTGTTTCTGCTGCCATCTGAAGATGAAAGCTTCGGTCTAGCAGCATTGGAGGCTATGAGCTGTCAAGTGCCTGTAGTTGCCAGTAGAGTTGGTGGTCTACCTGAGCTCATTTCACATGGTGTGGACGGTTACTTGACTGGAGTTGGAGAACCAGAGGAGCTAGCTGAGCACTCGCTAAAGATTCTGAAAGATCCGAGACTTCAAGGGGAATTCGGTAGAAACGCCCGCGAAAAGGTTCTCAAGAAGTACACTCCTGACAAAATCGTACCACAATATGAAGCTCTATACAACAAGCTAATGGGCATGTGATGATTCAGGCTTTGGCTGATGACGACACAAGAAGACGGATACAGGGAAATGCACTCAGTCAAGCTTAAGGAAGCGCTATAAGCCGCCGTTGCTTTCCATCCTGACAGATGGAAAAAGTNNACTTCCCCCAACAATGCAAATTCGTATGTAATCATAGCTCTCAGTAAAAGCGCTTGCAAGTCTAGGTGAGATCCGCGTGAACTGCGAAGTTTGTGGTCGAAGAGTGGATGGTGTACCATACAAAGCCATCATTGAAGGCGCACGACTAGTGGTCTGTCGTGACTGTGCAGTTCTAGGTTCAATGAGCTGGGAACTGAGGAACAAGCCCAGCGCTCAAAGGTCGAGTGTCAGGATCCGGAAACCAGCTAGAATGAAAACAAAGAAAGCTAGTAGACCACAATCGCTTGTGGATACCGCTTTTGAGTTGGTTCAAGATTACGGGCTTCGCATCAAACGTGCTAGAGAAGAACGCGAGTTGACTCCGGAAGACCTGGGTCGAAAAATCAACGAAAAGGCTTCGGTCCTAAAGAAGCTGGAAAACCAGAAAATGAAACCAGCAGACAACCTTGCTAGGAAACTTGAGCGTGCCCTAAGAATCCAACTTCTTGCCCCAGCTACAATAGCAAAGGTTTCACCCAAAGAAGTTTCAGGAAGAGCTATGCCAAAGCCTGTAACACTGGGTGATCTCGTCAAGAATGCGCCAGCGGAGGAAACAGAATAACACGAGCTATTATGGTGCAGCGCCGCTTGAGAGATGAACCAAGCGGCTTGAAAGAGCTTGAGAGCTTGGGCGAGGCTGCAGGCTATGTCACGGTGGCAGCAATAGAGCAGATACGAAAACCTGATGCTCGCTTTCAAATAGGAAGAGGCAAAGTGAAAGAAATCGCTCAACTGGTGAGAGAGAGAGAAGCAGAAAAGATAATCTTCGACAATAGGTTGAAATCCGTTCAAGCCTACAACCTCGCTAAAGAAACCAGCGTGGAAGTGATAGACAGGTTTCAGCTGATACTGGAGATGTTTGCACGAAGAGCCTCAACAGCAGAGGCGAAACTTCAGATTGAGCTTGCCAAACTCCAGAATGAGCTAGCCCACGCAAAGGAAAAAGTTCGACTAGCGAGACTGGAAGAACAGCCAGGTTTCATGGGTCTAGGAGCCTATGAAGTTGACGTATACCATGAAGCTGTCCGCAAAGAAGTGAACTCAATACAACACAAACTTGCCAGGGTCAAGAGAAAGAGAAGTCTGCACAGGACTCAGAGGCGGAAGCTTGGCTTTGCATCCATTTCCTTGTCTGGCTACACCAATGCTGGAAAGAGCACTCTCTTCAACGAACTGGTCAAGGAATCTGTTCCAGTAAATGGCGGACTGTTTACGACACTCTCCACGACTACGCGAGCGTTCAATCTGTTTGGCAAACGAACATTGCTGACAGACACTGTTGGATTCATTGACAAGCTGCCAATAGAGTTAATACAGGCTTTCCACTCAACGCTTGAAGAGACAATCTTCTCAGACCTAATCTTGCTGGTAGTGGATGGCAACCAGCCAAGCGAGGAGATTTCCAGAAAGCTTGCCGCAAGTCTTGAGACCCTGCAAAGAATTGGTGCATATGGAATTCCCATTGTTACGGCTCTCAACAAAACTGACATGCTCTCGGGAGGGGAAGTCGTTCAACGTGAGGAAGCCATGAGAGATTCAGCCCCAAACATTGTGCCAATATCAGCTCTCAAGGGTGAAAACATCAAGCTTCTGAAACAGAAAATCAGTCAGCTCCTCGGAAGCTATGTCAATATACATTTCTCAATCCCGCTTTCAAACAAGAACCTGTCTTTCATTTCATGGCTGTATACCCACACGAACGTCAAGAACATAAAATACAGCGGCGATTGTGCTGCTGTGCAGATTGAAGCAGTCCCAGACTTCTCGGAAAAAGTTCTTGGCCAAATAAAGAAACACGATGGAACCGTCAAAGAATATGCCTAGTGAGAAACTGGGAGCAAAAGTGCCTGAAGTAACAGTATTAAGGTGGGGGCATCGGTTCAGAGACCAGAGGTTAACAACGCATATAGCTCTAGTTGCGAGAGCCCTAAATGCTTCAGGAGTCATTCTTTCCGATTCAAAAGATGAGAAAATAAAGAAAACTGTCGATGAAGTGGTGAAGAATTGGGGCGGCCCCTTCTTTTTTCGAATGGGCATTCCGTGGAAATCGATCATCAAGACATGGAAATCCAAAGGCGGAATAGTTGTTCACTTGACTGTCTATGGGGAAAATATCCAGGCAAGTGATGTAATCGAACGAATCCGAAGGACAGGAAAGGATGTGCTTCTGATCGTAGGAAGCAAGAAGGTTCCAAGTGAATTCTTTTCGCGTGAGTTTTCAGATTTTAATGTGGCAATTGGTAACCAGCCTCATTCTGAATGCGCAAGTCTCGCCGTTTTCTTGGATCGGTTCTTCAAAGGTGAAGAACTGCTGAAGGAATTTCAGAATGGAACATTGAGTGTTGTTCCCTGCAAGCACGGCAAAAGAGTCATGTCAAAAGCAAAGCTGAGAAGGAAGAACTATCAACAATAAACAGATTTATTCACCACATTACTATAGTATATACTTGACGATAGAGGTAGCTCAGGTTGGCGCTAGTAGACGATGAGACGCTGAATAAAGTGGCTGAGGCTCTAGGAGAAGAGGAAGCGATAGAGATAATCTACACACTGAAGAACACAGGGGAAATCACTGAC